>OASV01000114.1_pt1 | contig 51235 bp, 53 predicted proteins | sample 1494921 | NCBI WGS metagenome assembly OASV01 (sample SAMEA2579918, study PRJEB22360) | human gut metagenome
GAAAACCAGGATGCACACACGAAACGTCAACGTCAAAACCGCCGCTCAAGAATCTACCGGAAGATGTGATTCAAACCTCACCATGTCCCAGTTCATGGATCTGTTTTGCTGGGTCCTGGCAGCATCGGAAGGGGAGCCACAACCGGCAATTTTTACGCCGCCAGTGAATGCCACTGAGCTGACGTTAATTAATGACGAATGCCCGGATTATATCTCTGTCTGGTTTGTAGATGGTCGCCCTGTGGCAGTTGCAATGCCGCTGGATAATTTTCATCGCGTTATTTCTTCATCTTTAACTAAATAATCAGGAGTAAATAAAAATGGTCAGTTTCGCAAGCCGCTATCGTATGCCTACCTCGATCCGCAAAGACCGTCCGCTGACGAATGATGAATTACAGCTCATCGTTCCGAGCGCGTTCTCATCGGATAAACACGATTCACGCTCTGAACGTTATACGTATATCCCGACCATTAACATTCTTGATCGCTTACGTGATGAAGGTTTTCAGCCGTATTATGCAACTCAGTCACGTACACGTGAACAGGATAAACGCGACTTTACAAAGCATATGCTTCGCCTGCGTCGTCATGACCAGATTAACGGAAAGGAAGTACCGGAAATTATTCTGCTGAATAGCCATGATGGTTCAAGCAGCTATAAAATGATCCCCGGTATGTTTCGTCAGGTTTGCAGTAATGGTCTGGTTGCGTGGAAGGATTTTGGTGAAATCCGCGTACCCCACAAAGGGGATATTGTCGGGCAGGTAATCGAAGGCGCTTACACGGTGCTGAAAACATTTGACGCGGTTGATGAAAATATTGACCTCATGAAAAGCATTCAGCTCACTTTGCCTGAGCAGCGCCTTTTTGGTGCGACCGCCCTGGAACTTAAATACGATGGAAAACCAGCGCCGATTACACCGGAGCAAATTATTAACCCTCGCCGTGTGCTCGACAGAGGCCAGGATTTATGGACCACGTTTAACGTGGTGCAGGAAAATGTGATCCGTGGGGGGATTCGTGGCAGAACGGAAAAAGGGAAGATGACCAGAACGCGGGAAGTCACCGGAATAGATGGTGACATCAAATTAAATCAGGTGCTCTGGAAAATGGCTGAGGAGTTTGCAAAACTGAAGGCCTGAAAATTAAGCCGCTCAACAGAGCGGCTTTTTACTGCCCGCTGTTAAGCGATGCTGTTTCTGCAATTTTAATATCATGCTCCTTTCCCGCAGCTGGCGCGAGACGTTCAGAAAGTAACTTTTTTCTGGCCAGTAATACGCGATATATATTTTTGATATCCTGTGCATAGGCCTTGCGCTGCGTAATGAGCTTTTTGCTCGGCCCCGTATTATACATCCCCACGCTGTCCCAGTTTTTTCCGTATGACCTGAAGTTGTGCGCCAGTACCCATGCACCCGTATAAACGCAGATACATGGATCATTTAACAGGCGCTCACGGGTAATATTGAAGTTTTTAAGTTTACCGTAATGAGAGCTGTTCACCTGCATCCCACAGACATCTTCTGTCCCATTCCTGTTTGATCCATTTATCGCATCTGGTACCAGATGGCTCTCTTTAATCGAAATTGACATAAGCAGAAGCGGATCAATTTGATAATCTTTCCCGGCCTGATCAAAGCACATCTGCGGAGCTGCGCCAGCAGATAGTGAAAGAGTCAGCAAAGCAGCAGGCAGTAACGATATTTTCATGGTTTGGCCTTTTAGCGAAATAAACGGGCCCTGGAGAGGCGCTTTAAAAAATACCCCGGCGGATCGTCGTAATCAAGTAAATTCACTACAAACGCGCGTGAGCGCTTTCCTGCGGGGATTTAACACCTGCCCGAAATAAACATGTCAGAGCAGTAGCCGGTATTAACATGCCGCTCTTTACTAACCCTTTAAAACATCACACCCCACGCAAGACTTCGTCTTGCAGATTTTTCTTTTAATTTCAGTTGGATGCCACTAACTATTTTGCGCGCTGTTGAATTATGACCGTTAAATGTCGCACATACCGACACTACACTATCGTATAATCCTGATACCTGTTAGTGTCGGTATGTCACACATGTATCGTACAATTGTAGATATGCTTTAATTACATTGAATTATATATCGCACAGTGTCACACTGTCGCACATCCTGGTGCTGGATTGTACTACTGTATAGAGCAGAAATTCACAGCAGTATCAATCCATTGCACCTTTGTGCAGCAATCTGATTATCCACCAACAGGCCATATGTAGTGTCGGTTCCGACACTAATTTAAAACAGGTAAGAAATATGGGAAGAGTCGGCATCTACCTTAAAGATAAAATTGAACGTGAAGTTCGCGATATTGTTCAACAAGACCTGCAAAACGGCGCCAATGCTGGAGAAGCAAACATATCAGCCACCTGTAACGAATTAATCAGGCTTGGACTGCTTGTTTATAAGCGCAATGGCGAGGATGGCAACCAGTTTGATATTGAAGGATATCGCAGAGACCTCATAAGGAAAGCGGCCGGCTCACGTGAAGGCATAGTTCTCATTGCCACACTACTTGCTGAGATGTATTTAAAAATGACAGGAAAAGACGGTGAGGGCAGCCTGGAAGATACGCTTGATATGATTATAAGCGGCATAAACACAGCCGAGAACGAAGCGGAAGCAAGGCACTTCATCAACGAAAAAGAATAAATCTGCGAGCCGGACACTCCGGCTCGCATCGATCACTGAGACGGTTTTTCATCCCACGGGAGGCCACCTTTTTCCACCTCCCTTATTTTTTCCTTCAGAAATACCTCGAATTCCATACAGAGAACTTTAAGCGCCTGCGCATTCTCGTTCTGCTCAAGCAACCTTTCCGTAAAATAACCCAGAGTATTCATCAGGCGGGTAAGCATTTCATCATTCAAACTACGGTTATGCACTTTCGCCATTGCTCTGATTTCATCCGCAAGATTCTCAGGAATACGCATGCTATATCCGGTTGTTTTCCCTGGAAGCAAAACCCTTTCACCCTCACGCCACATCCATAATTGCTCCTGTTTTGGCGGAGTTTTTACTTCACTCACGGCATCAACGGATTCACTATCAAGTAATTGCCCTAGCCATTCTTCAAATCTCACCGCCAGTGCAATAAGCCGCTCACCCTCCGCAGTTTTAATGACAGGTTTCCCAGGCTGATAATTCAGCGACAACAAAAGCCTGGCAATAATTTCCTCATTCACACTTCTGTTGCCAGCCCTGGCACATATTCTCAGCTCCATAAGCAGATTATCCGGAGCACGCAATCGCCACTCCACCGCTTCACCTGGCTGGAACTTGCGTGGACGGCCACGACCATCCCACATTTTCTCTTTTACTTTCATAGCTATAGATCCCGGAGGCCATTTCCGAACTTTCTGGTCAACAAAGCCTACCCACTTACATATTCAGATAAATCCGAATGATTCTAGAAAGTGTGACATGCATCACAGTTTTTTTTTTTTAGGGTCATGGGACAATTGCGCCCGCGTAAACAAGCACTTACGCGAATCACTTTTGTTTACTTCGGAGAAAACAAACATGTTAACCAAAGGCAGTGCCCTTAACGTCGGTAAGGGATGGGCGGTAGCGTCTTTATTCCGCAAAGCACGCGAGAATCGCAAATCTAAATTTTACTTAAAGTCAGCAGGTGCTTTTTTAATTGCACTTATGGTCACTCACCCGGCATTCGCATCTGGTACTGACCTTCTTTCCTCACAGAACACCACGGTTAATTCTACCTTCGGCTCTGGCTCCTCACTGATTAAATGGTTCTACATTGCAGAAATCATCATGGGCCTGTTTATTTACATTAAGGCCCGCTCACCACTGGTCTTCGTCGGCATTGTTCTGGCAATCATCTTTACCCGTATCGCCTTCAGCATCGCGAGCTAAATGATGAATGGGGAAGGAGATAAATATAACTTCCCGGAAACAATGAACCAGCAGGACCGCTATTTAGGCTTGCCGATTGACGAATTGATTGTTACCGCACCCCTGTTAGTTTTGGGGGTGCTTAACAACCTTTCACTTGAGCTTGGTGTAATCGCGGCAATCCTCTGGTTTATCGTCAGATATCTCAAAAAAGGGCAGGGGTCATACTGGTTACTTAATTTCTGTTACTGGCACCTGCCATCACTTTTATTCAAAGTAACCTTTCGCCAGATACCTGATTCAAGTTTCCGGCACTGGAGGGCATAGTTTTTCATGAAACTGAATATTAAAGGAGAGCGCGATAAACAACTCCGCTATGCGTTTATTGGTCTTTCAGCTTTAACTTTAGTCATGGGCGCAGGGAATGTACTGACAGGGTCACTGGCATGGTATTTCGCCACAACCCAGAAAACCATCACCACGCCATTAACGTTTAACCGCCCATTCGCATCAGATTCTAAAAGTGTCGATGCCACCGGTCTGACACAGTTCGCCGCTTCCTTTATTTACTGGCGACTCAACGTTACTCCGGAAAACATCGAACATAACCAGAAAATGATTCTTGGATTTGTCCCCTCCGCCGAACGGGACGTACTCAAGAAAGCCCTGGACATAGAAACTGAGCGCATCCAGAAAGCGGGCATCACCACCCAGTTCGACACGAAAGAAATTCGCGTCATGGATGATGGCTCCGTGCAGTACAGCGGGGTACTGAAATCCTCCACCACAAACGGCGCAATCATCACGCCACTGAAAGACCAGGAAAAAACCTACCGACTGAAACTGAGTTATGACAACGGTGTGATCAACCTCCACAGCTTTGAAGAACTCAAGCCGGTATCACCCACTAACTGACAGGACTGCCCATGAAATTTCGCATTTCACCGGCAGCTGCTGCTGTGTTTCTGGCAGCGGGATTATTTACAAGCGGCCTTCGGGCCGCTTCCGCACCCGCAGCCATTCCGTTTGAGAACGACGCCGCCTTTAACGTCACCCTCAGCAACACCAACCCGAGCAAGGTTGTTGTAGACGGAGAACTCATTACCAGCATCAGCGGACCAACCGGTGCGTATGACCAGAGCCAGACCGAGGACGGAGCGCTCATTCTGTCTCCGCTTGTCGGCCAGAACTTCACCCTGTTTATCCAGACTGACCACGGTTCATCGCTGAGCCTGAACGTCAGACCGCAGCCGGGTAACGGCAAAACACTGCGCTTCACCCCGATGTCACCACCACTTCGCAAGAACGACGATGCGAAGGCATGGGAAGAAGGGCAGACCTATGAAAAAACGCTGGTTGCGCTATCACGCGCCGTAGTCAATGGTCAGGCGCCGGACGACTACCGGGAATACCCGGCCAGCCGCATGCCGGCTTACTCACCCCCGCCAGTGATGTACGCCTGACGCCTGAACGCCAGTTCGTAGGCAGCCACCTTCGCGTGGTTCGCTTCCGGATGAGCAACCCGGGCAGCATCACCCGCAGCCTCCGTGAGCGCGATTTCTGGCGCAAGGGCGTCCGGGCCGTAATGCTGTCGCAGAATCAGCTCTACGCTGGCGGTGAAGGGTATGCCTGGATTGTGTTTTCAGATGACGGAGGCACCCGCCCATGACCATCAGCCTGAATGAAAACCTGAAAACCCGCCGCAAGCAGCTGGCCATCCTGGCCGCCGTCATCATTGGCGGCGCAGCTGCAGCAGGCGGCGTGATGTGGTACGGGCAATACCAGCAAAAACAAAAGCAACCCGCACCGGCTACAACACCAAACCTGACCGGCGTTGTGACCGCGACGTTTAACGAGCAGGTCAACGATGCCGCCCTGACGCAGCAGCAGGCAAAGACCTCCGCTCTTGAGCAAAACCTTGCCACGCTTGCTCAGCAGTTCGCACAGAACAAGCTCACCACCGAGCAAAAGCTGGCCGAAAAGGACGCTGAAATTCAGCGCCTGAACGACCAGCTTACGAAAGCCCCCGGCAGCAACGTGACCACTGGCCAGCAGACACCACCTGCAGGTCCTAACGGAACACCACTCCCCGGTCCCGTTGCTGCCGGCCAGGCCCGACCTCCCGAATACAATGTGACCCCCACAGGTGCACCGGCCGCCACTGGTGTGAATATGGGGCAGGGCGCAGCGTTCTACCCGGGGGGCTCCGGCCAGAGAATGATTGGTGGCCTGTCGACAACAAAGTTCAGCTACGAAAGCCTGCAGAAAAAGCCAACTAAATTGCCCTGGATTCCTTCTGGCTCATTCTCTGATGCTGTCCTGATTGAGGGGGCCGACGCGAACGCCAGCGTCACCGGTCAGCAGAATACCAGCCCTGTAACCATCCGCCTGCAGGGCAACATCCAGATGCCCAACAACAAGGAGTTCAACGCTGACGGCTGCTTTATTGTGGGTGAGATGTGGGGCGATATCTCCAGCGAGCGCGGAAACGTCCGCACCCAGTCCATCAGCTGCATCCTGAAAAACGGTAAGCACGTAGACATGGAGTTTCAGGGGCATGTCAGCTTCCAGGGTAAAGGCGGCATTCGCGGCAAGCCCGTTATGCGAAACGGCATGATTGTCGGCTACGCCGGCGCAGCAGGCCTGCTGTCAGGCTTTGGCGAAGGCATCAAATCTGCTGCCACGCCATCCGTCGGCCTCGGTGCAACAGCGGAGGTCGGTGCCGGTGACGTGTTTAAGCAGGGTATAGGAGGCGGGGCCAGCAAGGCGGCCGACACGCTGAGTCAATACTGGATTAAGCGCGCCGAGCAGTACCATCCGGTAATTGATATCGGTGCCGGCAATCAGGTCACAGTCGTGTTCCAGAAGGGTTTCCGCCTTGAAACCATCGAGGACGCCGAGGACGCTAAAGCGAAAGAGGAACTGCAGAAAGCCGGCAATGCCGCGCAGAACGCCGTGACTCCGCAACCGGCGAGCCAGACCACTGCATCCAGTACCACCTCAGTCGGCAACATCAACCCGGATGACGTTCTCCGCCAGGCCAGCCAGCTACGCCTTGGTGATGCCATCAATTGATGAGGAATTGCAGATGTCTGTTCGTAAAACAACAGCACAGGGAGGCGGTTCCGACCGTAAAGCAAATGATGTGAACCGTCGGCTAAGGATGACCGTTAACTGGGTGTATTCGATTTGCTGGGTCCTCGGGTGGGTAGCCTCGATTGCAATAATTATCAAAGGAGTACAGGAGGAATATGCACTACGCATATTTGGTGCATTCCTCTTTGCCGCCCTCCTGATTCGTATACGACCACCCGTCTGGCCAGATGACACCGCCGAACCCCTCCCGGGAGCAACCGACGATGACAAAAAGGAGTGCAAATGAAGGAGCCACGCACAGATGACCGTATTAGTTTTCTGAGGGATATTGAACAGGACTGGAAAAAGTGGTCTGCAGGAAAAAAAACAAAACCCCACTGGATATTTTTGGTAGGGGTATTAACCGCTACAGGGATGTTGATTTTTAGCTTCTGTTCAGGCAATCAGAGGCTTACCGTGGCTTCCATTGCTATTGGAATAGCTTTTCTTCTCGCCGGATTGTTACAGACTGGTGAAACATGGGAAGAAAAAATACAGAAGAAAATTCGGGCACATGAGCCGCTTGATATTGATGCCATGCGCACCCTGGCCGTTTCTGTTTTTCACAAGGATGAGCTGACACGGGAAGAACTCAGACAGTGGCTGGACGCGGAGTTCAGCGCCATTTCTGATGCCGCTCTTCGTGGGGGAAGCCGTAATGCGTGATGAAGAGCGTAATAACACACTGCTCAGGAAAATGCGGATACATATTGCTGAATGGGAGGCGGGACGCGCCGCTCCGGAAGGAAGTAGGTTCATGTTTATCTGGCTTGTCATGTACCTTGGGACCGCGTGGCCGGCTCTCGCGTACTGCCAACCACTTTGGGCGCTGGGTTTTTTGGTTATCTGGTTTTTTCCGAGTCAATGGATATGCAGGCGAATTGTCCCCCGCTACAACGAAACCTGGGCGGAGGTATTCGACAGAATGCTTTCTGAGTATGAACCCCTGAATCTTCCCGCCTGGGAACACCTTAAGTACCATGCTGAAACGGAGGGGCTGACGGTCAGCATTGTCAGCAACTGGTATCAGGAGGAAGCGAGGTCCGTCTGGCCAGAAAAGAAACCTGAACTGAAGTTTCTCCGCAAAGCCACTGACAGTAACGAGAAAATTGGAGAGAAATGAAGCGTACCAGAGCCATTTCGCTACTGGTAATAACTGCCGGAGCGACTGGTGTTTCTGTTTTCAACCATACTGGAGGGCTCACTGTGTTACTCACCCTGGTGACCATAGGCGCACTTGCTCATGTCATCAACGTCTTCCTGTAATTCATTTCACTGGAGTGTTTATGTCTGACAACATAGCACGCTATTCATTACTCAAAAGCCTGTACAACTATCGCTATATCCTCATTCCTGCACTGGTATTCACTATCGAACTGACAGTGTGGGCAGCGCTCAATCTTAAAGGCGTGGGTGATATGGGCTGGGTCTCCTGGCGAGTGTCCATGCTCTTAAGCGTGTTCCTCGTATGCTTTAGCGGCTATGCCTTTAACAAACGCGATGACTGGTACTTTATATATGGTTCAGTCGTTCCGTGGGGAGGAATGCTGATAGGGACCATTGTTTATGGCTTCATCCAGATGAACCTGAACTTCCTGACGCTGGACATGTTTTATGCCGGCGTGTTTTGTAGCCTTGCTGTGCAGTTGCTTTTCACTGTGATTCAGTGCAACTGCAAATAATCGAAATTGAGTATTACCCCTCCCTGAATACCCCTTAAATTAAAACCGGAGTTACCCCATGAAAAATCTACTGGGTGCTGCACTGCTGTGCAGCGCACTGACCGGCTGCGCCGGTCTCAATTCTGATTTCGACTGCAACAAGACTGCGACCGACCAGTGCCTGACCACCGGTGAGGCCAACAAGCTGGCCGCTCAGGGTAAAAGTCTGGATGACCTGACGGCAGAGAAAACCGCAAAAAAGCCTGCGGGTGAAACCCTGCCGGCACTGCGCAATTCAGCACCGGTCGTGAATCCCTTCCGTCCTGTCTCCGCCGCAGCAACCGGAACCACTGCCGCTAAGCCTGTTGCACCGCGCCCTCTGACCACTGCGCCGGCGAAATCGTCTGGCTCGCTGGTCACGCCGCTGACCACGTCCAGTCATGCTACCCCTGTGCCGGTTAACACGGCGGGTCGCGTTCCGGTTCAGCGTATTCCTGACGCCACGCAGCGCCTGTGGATTGCCCCCTGGGTGGACACGGACGACAACTTTCATCAGCCGGCTGTGGTCGAGTTCGTGAAAAACAAATCCCACTGGGATGAGAGCTACCGCGTCATCGGGGAGGGCGGAGAATGAGCAGTCACTACATTTCCGGCATGAACGGCGTCGATCATCTGGCGAAATCGTTAGTCCATTCACGGAAAGGAACGACGCAAATCACCGCCACACAGTCAGTCGATACCGACGATGAAACGCTGGCCGTTCTGAGCGTGAGCTGTGACTGGCAGATTAAAACTGCCGGTGATGCCTCGCACTCCGGCCAGATGAACGAAGAGAAGCTGCGTCGCCTGGAGTTAATCCGGGCCGCTGCGGAGGGCCGAAAATGAGTTTTGTCGACAGCCTGATGGATATGCTGAAAAACGGGAAAGAGGAAGACGGCGCAGCAACGGCCCGCAACAACCTTTCCCAGACCTGGGACTATCCGTCCCTGGTTGCTGCGCTGCCTTACCGGTATTACGACGACAAAAATGAAATTTTCGTCAATGCCGGCTCTGCGGGCTTCATTATGGAAGCCGCGCCGCTTCCCGGCGCGAACGAGCAGGTGATGGCCGCGCTCGATGACATGCTGCGTAAGAAGCTGCCCCGCCAGACCCCTGTGACCGTCATTATGCTGGCCAGTAAGTGTGTCGGGGAACGTATCGATCGCGGCGTGAGTAACGACATGTGGAAAGGGGGGATGGCCGATCACCTCAATAAAATTACCCGCGCGTTCTGGCAGCGTTCCGCGCTGCACGGCCTGGCCAACGAACGGGAATACCCGCTCTACCTGCGTAACTACCGTATCTTTATTGTCTACGGTCAGCCCATTAAGCGCGCTTCCCAGGTTCAGCGGGTGATGGATGACCTGATTCAGATACGTAACACCATCCGCGTCTCACTGGGAGCCGCGCGCATCGACAGCATGAATACCGATGTGCACGCTTTCCTGTCTGCGGTACGCGAGCAGATGAACTACCGTCAGGAACAGGTGCTGACGTCCTCCGGGGACTACAACGAGGATGAGAAGCTCAACCGCCAGGTGGTTGATCCTGGGATTGACCTGAAGGTGCATCCATCGCATATCCGGATGGAGCTGCCGGAAACCATTGACGCGCGCGGGACACGCCTGCCGGCATCAGCATGTCGCATCATCAACATGCAGCTTGCTAAAAACCCGCGTCGATTCGCGCTCTGGCAGGGGGCTGACAATCTGCAGAACCTGCGTTTTCCCGACCTCGGGATACCCTGTCCCTTTATGCTGACCTGGACGACGGCGCTGGAAGAACAGACCAAAAGCCAGAGCGAGGCTTTCCGTAAAGACCAGGACCTGTCTAAAAAGGCCAACTCAGCCTATGCTGCACTGTTCCCCAACACCAAAAAGGCTGCAGAGGAATGGCGGCGTACCCGAGAGCAGCTTCACAGCAATGAAATCGCGCTCTGCAATACCTACTTCAACCTGACCCTGTTCGCCCCGGATAACAATACCGAGGCACAGAAGTGTGAACTGGCCGCCGTCAACGTGTTTCGTAAGAACGAGCTGGAAATGGTGACGATACAGTACCAGCAGATGCGTAACTGGCTGGCCAGCTTCCCGTTCGTCATGCAGGAAGGGATGTGGGAAGACCTGAAGATGACGGGGGCAACGCTGCGCTCCAAGTCATGGAACGCGGTGAGCCTGATGCCGGTCGTCGCCGAGCGCCAGCTGTCCAACGTGGGTATGCCATTGCCCACCTACCGGAACCAGGTTGCGTTCTACGACATGTTTGGTGAGGAGAACGGCAGTACCAACTTTAACATCGCCGTCACCGGCACGTCCGGGGCAGGTAAATCCTTCCTGACGCAGGGCATCCTTCGCGATGTACTGAATGCCGGGGGGTACGCCTGGGTTATCGACATGGGGGACAGCTACAAGAACTACTGTCACCAGGCCGGCGGGGTTTATCTCGATGGCTCTAAACTGCGCTTTAACCCGTTCGCCAACGTTAAGGACATTAATCATTCAGCGGAAGGGATTGTGCGCCTGCTGACGGTGCTCGCCAGTCCGACGCAGCCGCTGGATGGCGTCTGTGAAGCGATCCTGCAGAAAGCGGTAATGGATGCGTGGGAGAAGAAGGCAAATAAAGCGCGTATCGACGACGTTCATAATTACCTGACCAATGAGGATGTGAACCAGGCGTTTTCAGACAAGCCGACCATCATCGCGCGCCTTGCTGAGCTGGCCATGCTGCTCGATACCTACTGCACCTGGGGGCCTGACGGCGAATACTTCAACGCCGATGCCCCGACGCTCGATGGCGAAACTCGCTTCGCGGTGCTGGAACTGCTGAGCCTGGAAGACAAGCCGAAGCTGCTCTCGTCCATCCTGTTCTCGCTCATTCTGGCGATACAGGAAAAGATGTACCACAGCCCGCGCGACCTCAAAAAAGTGTGCATTATCGACGAAGCCTGGCGTCTGCTGGGCGGCTCCAACCCGCACGCGGCACGGTTTATCGAAACCGGCTACCGCACCGTGCGTCGTCACCGTGGGGCGTTTATCACTATCACCCAGGGCATCAAGGACTTCAGCGCCAGTAAGGAAGCGGAAGCCGCCTGGAACAACAGCTCCACCAAAATCACCCTCTTGCAGGATGCGAAGGCGTTTAAACAGTACCTTGCCGATAACCCGGATCAGTTCTCGGACATGGAAAAAGAAGTTATCCGTGGCTTCCAGCCCGCCCTGCAGACCGGCTACAGCTCCCTGCTGATAAACGCCGGTGAATACAGCTCCTTCCATCGCCTATTCGTCGACCCCGTGACGCGTGCCATGTTCAGCTCGCGCGGCGAGGACTTTGCTTTCATGCAGAAAGCGCAGAAAGAAGCGGGGGCGACTGCGGAAGAAGCGGCGTATCTGCTGGCGGAGAAAAAATACGGCAGTGAACTTCGTGAACTTGAAGAGTGGGTGAAAGCAGCATGAGTGAACAACAGAGCAAACCGTATGACGGCGACACCGTTCGGGACGGTGCAACTATGGCGGGATGGTTGACCTCCCGAAGAATGAAATTAGCAATCTGTGTGCTTGTCTCGCAGATGGTTATGACGGGGATAACATGGATTTACATGAAAACCACAGAGCCAGAGATTGTCGTTTTCGACATGAAGGGGACGGTGGACCTCTTCATGCAGCAGTCCGCTCAGTTACAGCTCGATGAAAACCGGGCTAAAGCGATGACCCAACAGTTCAACGCGGCGCTGACCGGCAGCCTGGATGCATGGCAGTCCTCACATAACGCCATCATTCTGGTGAAACCAGCGGTGATGAGCCCGCAGCGCGATATCACGAATGAAATCCGTGCTGATATCGCACGACGTACCCAGGGGGGCCAGTGAAAAAACGAACGCAGCTGACGGCCATGATGCTGCTGATGTTCTCCGCCGGCAGCGGGGCTAAAGATCTCGGTACCTGGGGCAACGTCTTCGAGCCTGCAGAGCAGGACATGCTGGCGTTTATCCAGAATCGACTGAAGGGAATGGAGCAGACGGGCGAGCTGGACCGCCTTCGCAAAGAGGCAACGGAAAGAGTGAAGGAGCATGCGGTACGTCCGACACCTGTGGAAGGGCTAACGAAAGCGAAGGAATACCGCAGCTTTGCCTGGGACCCGACATTTACCGTGAAGGAAACGATCACAGACATGCAGGGCAACGTGATCGCCCGCAAGGGCGATACGATCAATCCTCTGGATAAGGTGCCTTTCAGCCAGGTGCTCTTTTTTATCGACGGCGATGATAAGGAGCAGGTGAACTGGACCCGACAGCAACTCGCCGGGCAGACCAGCGTGAAGGTCATCCTGGTGAACGGCAACATCAAAGAAACCAGTGATGCGCTGAATGAACGTATCTACTTCGATCAGTCTGGCGTACTGACCCGTAAATTCGGTTTTGAACACATCCCCGCGCGGATATCGCGCGACGGCCACGTGATGAAAGTGGAAGAAATTCCGGTATCAGGAGCGAAAAAATGAGTGCAACAACGTTAGGTGACCTGTTTCCCGAAATGCGTCAGGCGGTCACATCCCATCGACGTTACGGCAGAAAACCGCGTAAACCCGCTGAGATAACGCCGCGCATGGGAACAGCAGAACGGCTAAAGACGCTGTACCCCGAAATTGACTCCTGGCATCCGGTACTGGTGACCAAAGCCTGGCTCCACTGGTGTGAGCAGAACCAGCAGGACAGCCGGGAGCCGTCCAGGCGTGATGAACGTTTCCCTGACTACATCATTCACCTCTTACTGGAGAACATGCGGGCCGAGGACAGCGCGAAACGTAAAAAGGGTCCGACGCTGTCACTTTCCGAGCGTCTCGACAGGTTGTTTGCAGGCGAAGGGCAGGAGAACGTCGAATGTCACTGATACACAATACCGCTGTGTCGCCAGCGTCTCAGGACATGACAGGCCACAATGCTGATACCAAAGGCTGCGACGAAACCGTGAATCAACTCTGTCAGCTATACCCTGAAATCGCATCATGGCAACCGGCGCTGATCGCCGGTGCATGGCATCAGTGGTGCGCGCAGAATCAGCAGCAACCGATAGCGCAGGACGAACGTGATGAGGCGTTTCCCATGTACCTCGTCCGGCTTATCCGCAACAGAATGGCGGAGATGAACGCATGGCGTTAATCGGCTGCTTCACCGGCCCTCAGGGGCTGCAGGGGGTGCTCACCTGTTTGCGCGATACTGAGGGCATGACCGGTATTCTGGTCGTCGTTGCGCTGCTCGCTGGCTGGATTGTTGTTCAGTACGTGGCATGCGCCCGGCGTGAACGACGGGCGTGGGAGAGCAGACCGGGAATACCTGTCCCTCTGGCGCAATTTGGCAGTGCCCGGCATGCCGATGCGGTTCACGCCTTTGCTAACCGGGAATACTATCAGATATTGCTCGCAGAGCTGGAAAAAGGCCTGACTGAGGCGGGCTATGCACTGACACGCGATGAATCACTGCGCGTGACGATCCCAGAGGCTGACCGGCTACAAATTAGCCGCCGGATTTTCCGGGCACGCCAGAACTATACGTCGCCGAGAGTCTCTGAGGAGGCGATGCAGGACAACTTAGATGCGGCAGTGAACGATGGGTACGCCGGCTCATGGCTCAGCTTACTCATACGTGGCAGTGAGCGCATTGGCTGGTACATCACGAGACTGGAAAACAGCCAGTGATCAACCGCGCTGCCCTTCAGGATGTTCGGTGCTCACTGCGTTGCGCTCCGCCTCAGCCTGAATGTCATCCCGGTTTCCGATTAACCCCCGACCAGGTAACGCCATGAAAAAAGACCCTGATACTGAAAAGGGCCGGAATGTCACCATCTCGTCAGTACGTCACGATGAGGGTTCGGCCCGACAGCTGGATGAAATCCTCAACGATAACCCGCTGTATAAGCCCTCGCACGTGCTGCGCGGCGCCATTCTTGCCCTGTACGAAATGAGCCAGGAACAACGTCTGGCCATCATCATGAAAGCGGCTGATAAAGCCAAAAATCACTGACCATTTCTTAAGCCCTCCCGCCGTCCGGTGGCTGCGGCACTCCCGGAGATACCCCATGACTCACCCTGAATCTGTCAGGCCGGTGACGGTTACCCGTGACCGCAATGGCTTCTGGACGCACCCTTATTATTTTGCACCTGCCAGTGATGAGGCCACACAGACTGAATTTGGCGACTGGATGCGCCAGCACAATCTAACCTCTGCCACCCGCTGGATGGAAAACGACGCGCCTCCCCAGGTGATCACTGACTGGGAAAAGGGAAAACAAAACATCAGTGACTGGCTTCCTTCCGCGCCAGAGGGGGAGGGCTGGTTCATTGGCTCCATTCATGACACTGAGGACGGCCCGGTCTGTGTATGGCTGCGGGAGGTGAAATGAAGCGTTTCTCATGGCTTGCCGGCGTGATGTTGGTCCTGCTGTCCTGGATGCCAGCTCAGGCAACGGCCGCAGCCAGCAACGCGGGTGATGGCCGCTGGGTTAACCCGATAAGCGATGTCTGCTGGAAGTGTCTGTTTCCGATGACGCTCGGCAATATTCAGCTGGCCGCCGGTCCACAAAAGGATACCAATAACCCGGCTTCGCCGATCCAGATTTGTCCATATGGTGTGTTTTATCGTATCGGTCTGGCCATCGGGTTCTGGGAGCCAATGGCGATGGTGGACGTAACCCGTGAGCCTGGGGTCATGGTCAACATGGGCGGCTTTAAAATCGATCTCGGACGAACGGGAACGGGAACCGCAGGGCAGAGTGACCGGCCCGCTGCCGGCACGTTCTACCATGTTCACTGGTACAAATATCCGCTGATTTTCTGGCTGAACATCATCACTAGCCTGGGGTGTCTGCAGACCGGCGACATGGATATTGCCTATCTCTCCGAAGTTGATCCTCTCTGGAATGACAGCACCCTCTCGATGCTGATTAACCCCGAGGCAGCGCTGTTCGGCAACCTGATCGCTCAGGGGGCCTGTGCTGCTGACGCTGCTGCTGCATCAGCTGGCCTTCCTCTGTCGCCGCTGTTCTGGTGCGCAGGTAGTCAGGGTTCTATCTACCCGCTAACAGGCTTTACCAGCGGTGAGTTTTCTCCGCTCGAGGCCTCTCTGCTGGTCGGAGAGCGAATGGCCTTCAAGATGCATCGTGAGGGGTTGGTATGGAACTCTGTGGGCGCGGACGTCGCCGTATGTAACCAGTATCCATCCCCGATCATCCCGAAAGAGCGATGGCGATACCAGATGGTGAACATGTACCCCGAACCGGGCAACTGCCATCCCTTCGGGGCCAGCACGCAGCTCTGGGGCACAACGCATAACTCTCCATCCTCCAAAAAGAACTTCGGCTACCTCTTCTGGCGCAAACGTAACTGCGTATTCCTTTAAGGACATGACAATGAAAAACGCTTATCTCCGGGCGCTGACGATCAGCGTCATGATTGCTTTCGCACCGCTGGCCCTGGCGAGCGCCCAGACCGATATCTCCGTCTCCGACCATAGCTGGATCAAAGGTCAGCAGGATGCGCTGACAGCGATGAAGGAAGACCTGCAGGGGCATCCGGCGGCCGCACCCGTCTTACCGCAGCAGCAACTGGACCTGATTAACCGCCTGCAGGGCGATATCGCAGCCCAGACCAACAAGATGGGGGAAAAAGACACGTTCCCGGCTATTTACTTTGTGAGCCTCGGTATTCCACGTGAAGGTCTGCTGCCCATGCTGAAGGATGCCCGCCGTTACAACATTCCGCCAACGCTGCGCGGCCTGGTTAATAACGACATGCGACAGACCGCGGCAGCAATGTTTGAGCTGAGTAAGGAGGACAAGGACGCCGGCGTGCAAATCGATCCAACGTTGTTCACTCAGTACAACATCACCACGGTACCCGCCCTGGTGGTGACCTGCCCTGGCCACTATGACGTAATCAGGGGAAGTCTGCCCCTGCAGCAGGCTCTCGAAAAAGTAGCTGAAAGTGGTGATTGTGCGGCAACGGCACGCCATCTTCTGGAGGCCGGAAAATGAAAAAACTACTTTCAACGGTGCTGATGCTTTTTCCGCTTCTGGCTGGCGCAGCTGATCCTGCCTTTGAGGCGGGAGCGAGCTTTGGCAAAGGTAATGCTTCCGCCGGGACGGGAGCCCTGAAAAATCCGGATACCGTCACGGGGGCAATACCAGGCTATACCGCTAACCCTCCGGAGAAAGGGTATTACGGCGGCGTGGATGGCGGTGACGGTGGGCTCGCCAACAAAGGGCAGGCCGCTCTGCAGGGCAATGACGCAGCGCAGTCGGTTATCAACTCCGGAAAAACGAACCCGACTCCCGCCATAGACCCGAACGCACCTTTCATCACTATCGGTAAAAATGCGGAAGCTGGCGCTGACGGTGTGCTAAACGGGACCGCGAACCAGTGTAAGGAGGTGACGGTATCGAAAACCACCTTTGAAAATTACACCTGCGATAAGGATGTGGCCTCAGTGGAAGCCTGTTCAAGAACGGCAACACCTGGCGGACATACTTCCACCACGACAGTGCAGAAAACTTTCACACTGACGGCGGCCAATGGCGATGTTGTTTTTACTAATAACGGTACTTCCTTAAGTTTTAGTTTTAAAGCGCCGGCATCAGGACCGGTGATCAGCGTGCATTTTTACTGGGCGGATCGCGATGTCAATGCCGGGAAAATCTCCTGGTGGGGCGTCAGTCAGACGATTGTCGGAAAAGCCTTTAACTGGGAAATGCCGGGCGCTCCGGGGACACCGTTGTCGCAGGGGGGCTCGTTACCTGCCGGTTCCTATCAAAGCACCGGATGTGTTAGCGGAAAGCAGGATGTCTGTAGAAAACATATCCGGGAGCAAATAGCTGACTTTCAGTCCGGTGCGTCAGGCTTCAAGCTGGTCCTGGTCATGAACGCGGTTGAGACTACTTTTGTCCCGGAAGTGAACTGGACCTCATCCTGTGGCCTGGATATGTCAAAGGCGAGAAAAACGACGTCAACCTGTACCTCTCCGGGGGGAAATAAAACCATTGTTAACAATGGCCAGAGCTATGACGTTTATAGCGACTGCTGGGAGTACACCGATAACTATGTCGTACCGTCAGACTCCACAGGAACCTGCTCATCGCTAATGACGAATCCCTCCTGTACGGCGGCAGGCACCACCTGCACCGAATCGACCGACGGGCAATGTACTCATATGAGCTACACCTACCAGTGTCAGACCACGCATCAGTCGGGTGGCCTGGTCTGCGGCGGCGAATACATCTGTAAGTCAGGCGAGTGTGACGACACGAATGGTGCGGGAAGCAGCGGTTTTGATACGGCGGTGGCCAAACTGGCCGGCCTTGCCTCGGCGGCTGAAGATGCAAAAGACGCCAGCAGTACCATTGAAGTTAAAGCCTTCACGGGTAAAGCCATGCGCTGCCGTAAAGCCTTTGCCGGTTTCTCTAACTGCTGCAAAGACTCTGGCTGGGGACAAAGTGCCGGACTGGCCGCATGTGATGATGAAGAAAAGGCTATAGGGAAGGCGAAGGCGAAGAAAATCACCGTCAGCGTTGGCGAGCGGTGCGATCGCAAGGTGCTGGGTGCCTGCATCCAGAAAAGTCAGGTCTACTGCGTCTTTGACGGCAAGCTTGCCCGCATCATACAGGAGCAGGGGCGTCGCGACCAGCTGGGCGTTAAGTTCGGCAGCGGCGACAGCCCGAACTGCCGGGGGATCACCGTCCCGGAGCTGCAGAGCATCGACTTCGACAAAATCAACTTCTCTGACTTCTACGAGGATTTGATGAAGAACCAGAAAATCCCCGATACCAGCACGCAGGTCCAGCAGATTAAGGAGCGTATTGCCGCGCAGGTGAATCAGCAGGGAGGTGGTAAATGAAGCGTGTCCTCTGTGGCCTGCTTATGGCGCTTACGAGCCATACGGTGATGGCCGAGGAGATTGTGACGCCGGCAGAGCCGTTCACTGGCTGGTCCTGGTACAACGAGCCCAAAAAGCCGCCGGAGCAGTCCAGAAAGCCACAACAGCCTGCACCGCAGGCCATTCCGGATCTCAGCAAAATGTCCCCTATGGAACAGGCCAGGGTACTGAAAGGGTACACACAGGAGGCGCTTAACCGCGCCATCCTGTTTCCCTCCCGGGAAAACACGGCGACGTTCCTGCGTTGGCAGAAATTCTGGACCGATCGGGCATCGATGTTCAGCCAGTCCTTTGCGGCTGCGCAGCTGAGCCACCCGGACCTCGACTACAACCTGGAGTATCCGCACTACAACAGCATGGCGCCGTTTATGCAGACCCGCGACCAGCAGACGCGGCAGAGCGCCGTGGAGCAGCTGGCGCAGCAGTACGGTCTGTTCTACTTCTACCGGGGCAGTGACCCGATTGACGTGCAGATGGCGGGCGTGGTGGCGGACTTTGCGAAAACCAACGGGATTTCGCTTATCCCGGTATCGGTTGATGGCCAGGTGGCAGCCTCCCTGCCGCAGAGCCGTCCGGATACGGGGCAGTCCCGGTCGATGAATATTACGCATTTCCCGGCGCTCTACCTTGTTGACCCACGAAGCAAGAATTACCGCGCGCTGTCTTACGGCTTCATGACGCAGGATGATCTGTCGAAGCGATTCCTGAACGTGGCCACCGGCTTTAAACCCAATTCCTGAGAGCCTTTTATGACAAAAACACTGTTTACCCTCATCCGCGATGCAGGGCGGGCGGCCCTGTATTCCTTTGTCCTCGGCCCGGCACTGATGCTGTATGTGTTTGTAATGCTGGCGGCGTCAGACGGCTCACTTTCCCGGCAATTCCTGACGACCTTTCATCACCTGACTGAGGGTGCGCCTGCCGGCAAGGTGATGGGCTGTGTTAATGAAAATGTGGGAGGAAGCTTCTCGCCACTTGAACCCGGAGAGTCATTAAAGCCTGTGCCTCCTGCCTTAGCGAAAGCACCGCCTGAAGTGTTGTGTCAGCGTGGCCCTGTGGACAGCGATTCGTGGGCACGTGCGACAGATGCAACGTTGCTCAACATCTGGATTATCTCGGTGATGTTTGGCTTTGGAGTGTGGTTTGTATTCCGAGGCCTGAACCTGGCCGCCCGAAAGAAAATTTCACCAGACACGCATTCGGTTTTGGCACGGCAGAACAAGGAGACACACGAATGAAACCCGCTATTCTCGCAGGACTGATTTTCTGGGGCACGATGGCGCGCGTACTGAGCGAGCTGATGACATGGTCCGTGGAGCATACTCAGCAAGGGCTCTTATGGCTGTGCAATGGTATGTGGGCCGTGGCGGCTGGCATGGTGGCGTATGCCGCCTATCGCTGGTTCCGTTACGAAAGAGAGCAGGCGCATAAAGAAGCCGATCATGAACATTAAAACCGGGCTCACAGCGCTCCTGTTATCTCTGCCCCTGCTGGCGAACGCCGGTGCGCGTGAGGAGTTAATGGCGCTTGAAGCGAAAAAAACAGCTTCATCCGCTGATGCTGCAACCATCACCGCTTCCACCATTCCGGTTCCCGCGCCAGCCAGCCTGATGGCGCTGCCGGACGGACGTCGGGCTAACATGAAAGATTATGCCGTGGTGCTCTTTATGCAGGCGCACTGCCAGTACAGCGCGAAGTTTGACCCGTTACTGAAGGGCTGGGCCGATGAGCATGCCATCAGGGTGTACCCGTACACCCTTGACGGCGGCGGGGACGTATCTTACCCGACCCCGATGATCCCGCGTAAGACGGACCCTAACTCTCCCATCGCAGACGAGATTGTCACCTTCTTCGGAAACGGTTTGCCAATTGCGACACCGACGGCCTTTATGGTCAACGTCAACACCCTGAAAGCTTATCCACTCACCCAGGGCGTGATGGACATCCCGGCACTTGAGAGCCGGATGGCCAGCCTGATTCAGGCTGACATGGATAACGTCGATCCAAAAATGCTGCCGCCAATGCCGGCAAGCGCGCAGGTCACCCCTCAGTAATACAAACGGACTACAAAATGACGACAAATACGTATGCGTTATCGCGTACCGAGCGCGTGTGGCTGTTATTCAGCGTGACGCTGCTTGTGTCCGCAGCGTTCTATGGAGTGCTGGCCCACCGGGTGGTCAGCGTCATGGATCGCCCTGAACTGACAACCTGTCTGCAGGACTTACCGGTGCTTCTGCTCATCTCGTTGAGCATCGGATTTTTTTTCACCGTCGCCGGGCTGTACGTCTGCCGGCAGACCCTGGCCAGGAAACCCCGGGAGGAGATTGCATGAGGCCCATCAGACTGAAGACGCTTATCCGAAACCAGGCTTTCGCGATACTGAAAGACTGTAGTGCAGATACTGAAGCCCGAAAATGGACAGACGTGTTAACCCTGAAACTGTTTTATGCCTTAATTTTTACCGCCGTAGTCGAAAGGGGATACGTGACGTGCGCCATCACAACGCTCAGTGCGATGTCCGTTGACCGCTCCGAACAGTTTACTCTCTCGCTTCTTATCCACTATCCGCAATACCTGCTCTGGGGGGTTCTTGTCGCGATTTGCGTGCTCATCGCGGTGAATTTACTCGTCTGCAGCGGGTTCTGTCTGGCCAGATATTTATGCCGCAAACTGAACCGTGCTGACAGCCCGGCAGACAAGGATACACAGGCTGTGGAGGTGTCAAATGATTAAGGCGCTTATTACGGCAGGGGTCGTGTTCTTCTCAGGGCTGGCAGCTCTGCCCGCTCAGGCGGACGTCAACGGCGATCTTAACGGCTTCTTCAATAATCTGGGCTACAGCGGCAACGTCACTCAGGCACAGGCCTGGCAGGGACAGGCGGCCGGTTACTTTACCGGTGGCTCGGTTTATCTGCGCAATCCCGTCAAAAACGTCCAGCTGATCTCGATGCAGCTGCCTTCCCTGAACGCCGGCTGCGGCGGTATCGACGCCTATCTCGGGTCGTTCAGTATGATCAGCGGTGAGGAAATCCAGCGATTCGTGAAGCAAATCATGAGCAACGCCGCCGGCTATGCATTCGACCTGGCCCTGCAGACGATGGTACCGGAGCTGAAGCAGGCTAAAGACTTCCTGCAGAAGCTGGCCAGTGATGTTAACTCCATGAACATGAGTTCGTGCCAGGCTGCTCAGGGCATTATCGGCGGGCTGTGGCCAGTGACGCAGGTTTCCCAGCAGAAAATCTGCCAGGACATTGCCGGCGAAACCAACATGTTTTCCGACTGGGCGGCTTCCCGGCAGGGCTGCACCGTCGGGGGACAGGGCGACAAAGTCACGGCTAAGGCAGGAGATGCTGAGAAGGATCAGGTGCTGAAGAACAAAAACCTTATCTGGGACACCCTCAGTAAGAATGGTCTTCTCGGCAACGACCGCGCGCTGAAGGAGCTGGTCATGAGTACCGTCGGCTCCATCATTTTCAACAAGAATGGCGATGTAACCATTCTGACGCCGCTGGTTGATAACCGCGACCTGATTAAGGTTCTGATGCGCGGGGGAACGGCGAAGGTCTACGGATGTGACGAATCCGATCTCTGTCTGGGACCGGTCGTCACCAACCTGACGATTTCCGAGTCCAATGCGCTGGTCACGCTGGTGAAAAACCTGATGCTCTCAATGCAGAACAAGCTGGTCGACGATACTGCGCTGACCGATCAGGAAAAAGGCTTTGTGAACACCACCTCTGTGCCGGTACTGAAGTACCTGACTAACGCCCAGAGCATGGGTCAGAGTGCAACCTATTTGATACAGGTAGCCGACTTCATTGCTCAGGACCTGATGATTCAGTACCTCCAGGAGCTGGTAAAACAGGCAAGCCTGTCGCTGGCCGGCAAGAACTTCCCTGAAGAGGCTGCCGCCAAACTACGCGACAACATCATTCATGCGCAGGGACTCCTCGCAGACATGAAGCTGCAGTCAGCCGCTGATCAGAACGCGCTGGACGGCATCGACCGCAACATGCAGTACCTGCAGCAGCAGGTATCCACCATTGTTTCAGGCTCCTATCAAAGCAACTATCACTGGGGTGATCGCTGATGCTTGAGATATACACCATTTATGGCGGGGGAATGTGGAAAACGGCGCTGGACGCCGTTGTCACCCTTATCGGTCAGAATACCTTCCACACCTTAATGCGTATTGCCGGCACCTTCGGGGTGCTGGCCGTACTGCTCACTTTCATCAAACAACGTAACCCGATGGTTTTCGTCCAGTGGCTGGCGGTCTTCATGATCCTGACATCCATCCTGCTGGTACCGAAACGCTCAGTGCAGGTCATCGATCTCTCTGATCCGGGGGCGGTCTGGGTGACCGATAACGTACCGGTTGGCCTGGCGGCTATCGCGTCGCTGACGACCAGTATAGGATACAAGATGGCGTCGGTTTACGACATGCTGATGGCCAGACCCGACTCAGTGACCTACAGCAAAACCGGGATGCTGTTCGGCTCGCAGATTGTGGCGGAAACCAGTGACTTCACCACGCAAAACCCTGAGCTGGCACAGATGCTGCCGGATTACGTGGAAAACTGTGTGATCGGCGACATTCTCCTTAACGGTAAATACACCATCAATCAGCTGCTCAATTCCACTGACCCGCTGACGCTGATAACCAGTAATCCAAGCCCGCTGCGGGGCATTTTTAAGATGACCTCCACCTCGCGTCAGTTCCTGACCTGTCAGCAGGCCGCAACGGAGATCCAGAAGCTTGCCAACACAGACGTTAACCCGGGCAGTGCGACGTTCACGTGGCTGACGAGAAAGGTCTTCGGCAACAAGCTGAATGGCGCGGCGCTTCTGGCCAACTCGATGGGTGACAGTTATGGATTCTTCTATGCCGGTGGCATGACGGCTGCGCAGATCATGAAGAACAACATCACGAACAGTGCAGTACGGCAGGGGATTAAAGGTTTTGCTGCTCGCTCATCCGACACGGCTAACCTGCTTAATCTGGCCACAGAGAACGCGGCAACCAAACAGCGTCTCGCCTGGGCTGCAGGTAACGAACTGGCGACCCGCACGCTGCCGTTTGCACAGTCCCTGCTGATGCTTATCCTGGTGTGCCTGTTCCCGCTGATGATTGCGCTGGCTGCGTCAAACCACACGCTTTTTGGTCTGAACACACTGAAAATATACGTTTCCGGTTTTATCTACTTCCAGATGTGGCCGGTTATGTTCGCCATTCTTAACTATGCCGCCAACTACTGGCTGCAGAGTCAGTCCGGGGGCACGCCCCTGATGCTGGCCAACAAGGATGTGGTTGCACTGCAGCATTCTGACGTGGCGAATCTTGCCGGGTATCTGTCCCTTTCCATTCCGGTGCTGTCGTTCTATCTGACCAAAGGTGCGGCGGCGATGGGCTCTCAGGTGGCAGGGAGTGTACTCAGCTCGGGTGCCTTCATGTCGGCAGGTGTGGCAGCAACCACAGCGGACGGTAACTGGTCGTTTAACAACATGTCGATGGACAATGTCAGCCAGAACAAGATGGATACTAACCTGATGCAGCGTCAGGGGCAGCAGACGTGGCAGGCAGATAATGGCTCCACGCAGACTCAGACGGCAGGTGGCCATACGGTTATCGACGGCTCGGGTGCAATGTCGAATCTGCCGGTGAACATGAAGCTCAGCCAGCTGGCCAGCAGTGGATTCCAGGAGTCTGCCCGTCAGTCGCAGGTTCAGGCGCAGACAGCTCTCGATGGCTACAACCACAGCGTTACCAGCGGCTGGTCACAGCTCTCTCAGCTTTCTAACCAGACCGGTACCAGCGACAGCCTGATCAAAGGCAGTGAAAACAGCCAGGCCACTAATGCAACACGCGGTGCTGGCATGATGTTGTCTGCCGCTGAAAGTTATGCGAAAGCAAACAATATCTCGACGCAGGAAGCCTATAACAAACTGATGGATATCAGTAATCAGGGGGCTGTGTCGGCAGGCATTAAAGGGACGGCCGGAGGGGGACTTAATCTGGGCGTTGTTAAGTTTGGTGCCGAAGGAAGTATTTCAGGCGATTTGCGGCATTCTACGGGCAGCTCCAGAGGAATTCAGGATTCTGATTCCCATTCGCAGGATATGCGACATGATCAGAATGGCCAGGCAGTTAATGACTTCCGCCAGGGTATGGATATGGTTAAAAGTAGCCGTATCACCGATGGTGCAAATCATTCTGAGAATGCTGCAAGCAGCAATGTTCAGCAGCTGGCCGCAACGCTCAATGATGCTGAAAGCCAGTACCATCAGTACACCACGAGTTCGACGCAGAGTAACGAGTTCAGCCGTATGGCCACCGTTGCGCAGAACCAGAGCGCAAGCCTCGATACGAACTATACGCAGGAGTTTGTGGACTGGGCGGCTAATAAATACGGTGATAAGGCTCAGTCCATGCTGACAAGTGCGCCGTCGGCGCGAGAAGCAGCGATGGCATTCGTAAATGAACGTCTCAAACCTGAAATCATGGGGGATTATCAGCAGGGCCGTTCAGATCTTACCAGCGGCCAGGAGCATGCAGCATTCAGTGGGGAGCATATCGTACAACCAGCGCGAGGCAGTCAACAGGTATCAGGTTCATCTGGCCATGATGCTGGAGTCAGCTACAGCTCTCAGGATGGCGGTGCTCATAGCTCGGGAGGTATTGGCAATGCCCAGACTAACGGAACGACTCAGGGCGCTGAATATGGAGGCCAACAGGGTGGGAATTATTCTTCCAGAACAGACGATTCTGTTTCACCGGGTATTGAGCATCCAACAGTCCATCAAGGACAGGCTGCCGGACAGAGAAGTCGCTCGGGTAATATCACCTCGTCGGCAGGGATCGTTGATGCCGGTGGACGCACCACTGCAGATGAAAGGACCGGCCACACTGCAGAATCGCATCCTGAGTTCCAACATTCAGGTACCGTCAGGGAGCAAGGAACCACGCATGGCCAGGGGAGTGAAGTTGCTCATAGCCGTTCAGGCATTAATGCTGGCGGCGAAAAAGTACGTGGTGATGCCATGCAGGAGTCATACAAAGAAAATCAGGCTAAGCTGCATGAACATTCCACGCAGGGGTTTGGTCCCCAGAATGAGTTACAGCGCCGAGTGGCGGAACAAAGATCTGAAAATGAGCATAAAATCAACGAATCTGCTGGAGAAATTAATAAAAAACAATCCACTGTTCAGGCATCCAGTGATATCCTGAAAGGAGAAAACTTAATCGGTCAAGGGCGATTCAAGCTTGGTCGTGCCGAAGCTGAACTGGATCAATCAAGTAAGCTCAATCCGTTTAATGATCTCCAACCAGATGAGCTGCAACAGAGAGTGGCAGAATTAAGGAAGAAAACTGGAGGGTAAAATGACCAAAAAGGTAAGTGCTTATTGTTGTTTAATTCCAATCGGCATTTATGCAGCTTATTCTGTAAGCCTGCAATTACTTTTTGACGTGCCATTTATGGCTAAGAGCATGCTCTTATCAGTCATACCCAGCGCCATATATATGTTCTGCATTTGGAAGTTACGAAACAGCAAAAGAGGGATGAGCTTAAAAGCGACGCTCCTGTGTAACACGATGCTTGCAGTCTTGCTAACTTTCTTGGTGGCATTTGTTGGCAATGATACCGAAAGTGCTCTCATAGCAGGCATAGCCGTTCACTCGCTGATAGCTTTCATCTTTGTGGGAACAGTATTGCGGCCTATTACTTTCAAGGATAATACCCTTCTTAAGGATGAAGATAATGGCCGGATATATGTTATCCGAAATGGGATAGCTCATATGTTGCCAGATAATGAGGCTCAACTCCTCAGCACTAGTGACAACAAAATTATCAGCTTTTCAGGCAGTCATATGAGTTTCCAGGATGGTGGAATAACCAATATTCCTCTGAATACTTCCTTCAACGATTCGTTCAGTAACGGAATAACTGTTAACCCTGCGTCAGGAATGCCAATGGTTGGTGGCATCTCTGGCCTGGATATACACGGAAACAGTTGGGGAACAAACTTCAACGAACCTTCAAATACGTATGACCCTAACCGGGGATACTGAGAGTAAGGGGGCAATGGCCCCCTTAATTTTTGTAGTAATCTAAGTCAATCATCTATTTAACCTAAATTCCCTTTCAAATCAGCCGATAACGTCTCTGTTAGCTATATCTCGCTAACGGGGACGTTTTTCTATGCACAGGATGAATTCATGAAATTAAAACAATTAGCCGTTGTAGGTCTGATCGCATCTACTCTCGCTCTGTCTGGTTGTGGTGCCATGTCCACAGCGGTGAAGAAACGTAATCTCGATGTCAAAAGCCAGATGAGTGAAACCATCTGGCTGGAACCATCATCAGAGAAGACTGTTTATTTGCAGATCCGTAATACTTCTGACAAGGACATGTCTGGTCTGCAGGCACAAATTACAAATGAACTGGCCGCGAAAGGCTACCGCGTCTCCAGCTCTCCGGACACGGCCTATTACTGGATTCAGGCAAACGTACTGAAAGCTGAAAAAATGGATCTGCGCGATGCACAGGGGTTCCTTAAGACCGGGTATGAAGGTGCGGCAATGGGTGCGGCACTGGGCGCGGGTATTAAGGCGTATAACTCGTCGTCAGCTGGCGCAACGCTGGGTGTAGGGCTGGCCACCGGGCTGATTGGTATGGCTGCAGATGCAATGGTTGAAGACGTGAACTACACGATGGTGACCGATCTGCAAATCTCCGAGCGCAGCAAAGCGGCCGTCACTACCGACAATATTGCCGCCCTGAAACAGGGCACGTCAGGTATTAAGCTGCAGACCAGCACGGAGCAGGGCAACCGCGCTAAATACCAGACTCGCGTGGTATCCAACGCCAACAAGGTGAACCTCAAGTTTGAAGAGGCAAAACCTGTCCTGGAAGCGCAGCTGGCCAAATCCATCGCCGGCATCATGTAATACCCGCGGCTGCGGCGATCGTCGCAGCCGTTCTCCCTCACAGCTGATTTTTAATCGTGCTCATTCCGGGCAGGGTGCGTCGGTGCTTTCTGTCAGTTACCAGTAATTACGCTTCCTCGCATGACTGCGCCTGGCGCAGCCCTGCCTGCGGCGAGCGTTGCGTCCTTAATTTCAAAGGAGTTCGTCCATCATGATGCATCAGATAAATGAACGTGCAGATTACTCAGCTGAATTCTGGTCGCTTATCCATCTGGAAAGTGAGCTGATGGTAGCGAGGGCTTATCTGAATGTCTTTGGTTCACTTCCTGAGGGGCACGGAATGACCTTCATTACTGGCTGGGCTGGCTATGAATTCACTCTATATGGTCTGGAACCCCAGGAGTGGCATTCACCGGTTTATAAGGATGTGGCCTCCTCAGTCCGTTCTATGGCTGCATACATTAATGCACAGGACTGGGAGGACGGATGTCAGCAGGCCAGATATGAACTGAGTCTGATGTAATAACCTGACGTTTTCCCACTCGCGGTACCACGTATTTCATCACCCTTTTCAACGTTTCTTCTCTGATAACACACATCACCGCGCAGGTGATGCGATAACGGCCGGACAACACTCTATGAGCTTCGCAGGAAAAAACCTCACCCAGGGCGGGCAGATGACCGCCTACCGCTGGCGCATGTTCATTCAGGTGAACAACTGGATAGGATTCTGGATCTTCATCCTGTTCGCCGTGCTGACTACCGCCATTTTTCTCTTGCGAATTCCACAGGAAGCCCTTGATAACGGCTCCCTGTGGTGGTTCGCCAGCATCAACAGCAGTTTTATCGATCTGATGCCGGCAACGGGGACGCCAAAAATTTACGACGTCCACTACTGGTATGCGCCAACGGCGACGATGATGGTGCTCAAAATGACCCTGCCGCAGATCTATGCGGACCCGTACATGCAGGCTATGGGTGACCAGTGCCTGACTGAGCTGCAGTGGGCGGCCGGTGCCAGTGGGCTGTTCAGTATGGTGGTGTTTATCGCCGTGACATGGTTTATCGCCAATATCGGTCGTAAGGAAAGTGAAGACGAATACATTTCCGGGATGCAGCTGACTGACAAGCCTACTGAAGTTAATAAGCTGCTGCGTAAAAACGGTGAGTTCTCTGACCTGCGCGTGGGTGATCTGCATATGGTCAGGATGGCGGAGGTACTCAATTTCCTGATGCATGGCACTATCGGGGTGGGGAAGTCGACGCTAATACGCTGGTTACTCGACTACATCCGCAAACGTGGTGACCGGGCCATCATCTACGACTCCGGCTGTACCTTCACAGAAACCCATTACAACCCGTCCACCGATTTCATACTTAATGCTCACGACGAACGCTGTGCCAACTGGCAGATGTGGGGCGAGTGTGTCGACGCCGTTGATTATGACAACCTGGCCGCCAGCCTTATTCCGGTGGAAGGCGACTCAGATCCGTTCTGGGTATCCAGCTCGCGAACCATCTATGCCGACCTGGCCATTCGTATGTCTACGGACCCGGAACGCAGTATTGAGAAGTTCCTCAAAACCCTGCTGTCTCTCAGCATGAAAAATCTGCGTGACTATCTGGCCAACACGCCCTCAGCCAACCTGGTTGAGGAGAAGATCGAGAAAACGGCCATTTCCATTCGCTCAGTGGTAACCAACTACGCCAAAGCTCTTCGCTACCTGCAGGGGCTGGATGACGGAACAAAGCCACCGTTCACCATCAGAGAGTGGATGACGCAGGAACGCTATGACAGCAGTTGGCTGTTTATTTCAACCCAGGCTCGTCACCGCAAGAGTGTACGCCCGCTGATCTCACTGTGGGTATCTCTGGCCACGCTGATGCTGCAGAGCATGGGGGAGAACAGCGACCGCCGCGTATGGTTCATTATCGATGAAGCCCCCAGCCTGCAGCGCATCCCCGAGCTTGCCGAGACACTTGCTGAGGCGCGTAAGTTCGGCGGCTGTTTCGTGCTGGGGATGCAGAACATGGCCCAGCTGGTTCACGTCTACGGCCGTGAGCTGGCTAAAAGCATTTTCGACCTGATGAATACCCGTATGTACGGTCGTTCGCCGAGTGCGGAGATGGCCAAAGTGGTCGAAGAAGAACTGGGTAAGCAGCGTACGCGCAAAATCCGTGAATCAAACAGCTACGGTATGGATCAGGTGCGTGACGGTGTTTCCCTCGGCAAAGACGAGGTCAATAACCCGATTGTCGACTACGAGCAGATCATGCGTCTGCCAAACCTCAACTTTTATGTGCGTCTTCCGGGCGAGTATCCGGTCGTTCGCCTGAAGCTGAAATACCGTCCATTGAAAAAACGTCACGCTGGCCTTCTCGAGCGCAATATCCGCGATGCACTGAGTCCGGAACTGGAGAAAGTTATTAAGGAGAATGAGCGCGCAGCGGCGGCTGCAGGTCTGACATTCCCGACCGGAGACGAAGTGCTGGAAAAGGGGAGCGAGACATCATCTGCAGCTGACGGTCCTGCACCGGTTTCATCAGCAGGGGCATCCGGCTCGGCGGTAACTCAGGCCGTCGAAAAAGTGGCGTGTACTCCTGCGGAAGAACCTAAACCTTCGCGCAGCGCTGCACCTGAACGGCAGGCAGCCGGTACCAGCCAGGGAGCCCGTGACATCCCGAACAGCGCCAGTGGTCCCGGAAGTAGTGACTGAAAAACACAGCACGGTGACAGACCCTGTCACCAAAGACAAAAAAGACAACGTCGTTTCACTTCGACCTTCTTCTCCTTCAGTAATTCGTCAAAAAGAGACTGTGTCCCTTAATCCGGAAATACCTGCAGCACTGCAAAAAATCCGCAGCAGAACCCAGCTGGATGCTTCCTCCGAGCCTGCAGCCGCTGGCGCGCTGGGAATGCTGAAACGGCGGCTCAATAGCGGAGCCACTTCAGGCGACGGCGAAGACCAGGCCAGCGAGAATGCGGGCGAATCGATGCACCTGGATATGAAGGTGACGGCACTGCCTGACGGTGGCCTGAGTATGACGACGGCAGGGAAGTCAGTGACACCGCAATCCCCGGATGAAGCCCACAGCACCCACCGGCAGCTGGCGAAGGAAGAAGAGAACATTTTACTTCACCGTCACGCGGACGATCCGGGTTACGACGGAAACGACCATCACTATTACGACAGAGAGCCTGAACTATGATGTCAGTCGCCCCTGTAGCGTCAGCCGGCGAGGCTGCAGGCTACTACAGCAATTCCGATAACTACTATTTTCTGGGCAGCCTGCAGAGCCTTTGGATGGGAGAGGGTGCAAAAGAGCTGGGCCTTGAGGGCAATGTCCGAGGCGATGACCTGACAGCCGTGCTCGAGGGACGTCTGCCGGACGGCTCACGGCTTGGCAAGGAGGTTAACGGACAGCACGTCCACCGCCCCGGTCATGACCTGACCTTTTCCGCCCCCAAGAGCGTGTCCATTCTGGCACTCATCGGCAACGATAAAGAAATGGTGGAAGCACATAACCATGCCGTCCGCGTGGCGGCCGGCTATGTCGAGAAACTCATCTCGGCCCGCGACACGAAAGACGGCGTTACGTCCATTGTGCACACCGGCAAGATGGTGGCGGCCGCATATACGCATGATACCTCGCGCAATCTCGACCCGCAGCTGCACACCCATCTCCTGATTGCCAACATGACGGAGTATGCGGGCAAATGGAAAGCCCTGGCCACGGACTATATCCATAACGCCGGCTTTATTGAAACCGTCATGAAGCACCAGGTCACCCTCGGGAAAATTTATCGCAGCGCGCTGCGTGAGCGGGTTGAAGCGCTCGGCCATGAAGTGGAAGAAGTAGGCAAGCATGGCATGTGGGAGATCAAGGGCGTTCCGGAAGAAGTCAGGGACGAATATTCCTCACGGGGCAGGGAAATACAGGGGGCCGTGGGGGCTGAAGCCACGCTGCGCAGCCGGGATGTGGCCGCCAAAGACACCCGCAGGGCGAAAGTTGATCCTTCGCGGATGCGCCTGATGGAGCGCTGGCTGGGCCAGATGAAGGAGAAGGGATTTAACCTGAAGGCGTATCAGGAGAGCGTGGTGCCGCGTGATGCAGGTGTTCGTGAGACCGCGACTCAGCCGGAGCGAGAACACCAGGCTAAGCCGGTTCCTGCCGGGCCTGAACAGGCTTCTCTGCAGACGTCGTCCACGGCAGAAAAGAGCGTCGACACACCTGCTCAACCCGCAGAACGGGAGAGCCAGTCCCGTCAGCAAGTACCACAACAGACTGACACGCTGAGTCAGCCGGCACAGACCGGTCCCGAAAAGACGCCAGCGGCCAGGAGCTTTCCTGCAGCGCAGCTGGACACTGAAATACCCCGCCCGGAACTGACTGAGGCTGTCCGGCTGGCCATCTCGCAGCTCAGCGACAGTAAAACGCGCTTCACCTTTGGCGAGCTGATGATGACCACTGCTGAGCTGAGCGAACAGCTGCCGGAAATTCAGGAAATTCGTGTGGCCATCGATGCGGCGCTGAAGGACGGCATGATTGTGCCGCTGGACAGTGAGAAAGGGGTCTTCACCTCCCGTATTCACCTGCTGGATGAACTCTCGATCCAGGCGCTGAGTCAGGAACATCTCAAATCCACAAAAGTCGTCAGTTTCACCCGCCCGGCGCAGTACGCGCCGGCGGCGCTGGAAGTGGTGGAGAAAGATGCCCTGGTTCTGATGAATGCCCCGTCAGGGGTGGCGGGTATCCGTGACCTGACCGCGCAGCTGGCCGGTATTGCCGGCGCGAACGGACGTGACGTACAGGTGCTGGCCAGCTCTGCCGAGCGCGCCATTTCGCTGGCGAAGTCGGACGATTTGCGGGAACGGATTATCAGCCGGCAGCATGTTCTGAGCGGTGATTTCCACCTGAAACCCCAGAGCACGCTGATTATCGAAGGGGCAGAGCGTCTGGGATTAAAGGAGACGCTGGTTCTGCTGGGCGAAGCGCGCGCGCAGGACGCACAGCTGGTCTTTCTCGACAGTGCCGGGCGTCAGGCGAACGGTAACGCCATGTCCGTGCTGGAGTCCGCGGGGGTTGCCCGCTCCCGCCGCACGGAGCCGGCGCCCGGACTTGAGGCTGAAGTGGTCAGTATTCCGAACAAACGCGACCGTTACGAGGCGCTGGCCAACCGGTTCGCAGAGCTGAGCGGAGGCAGTGAAAACGTCACCGCCGTCGTGGTCGGCAGACGTGAACAGGCACAGATGACGGACCTGATACGTGAGGCGCTGCAGAACGCAGGGCAGCTGGGGCGTGACGGCGTGGAGATAGAGGCCCGGCAGCCGGTCTGGCTCGACAGCAAAACGCGGCGCATGCCAGGTTCTTACCGTCCCGGCATGGTGCTTGAGGATCGCACGGACGCAAAAGAGCGTAAGTCCTATGTGATTGACCGGGTGCATGAGGACACGCGAGTCCTCTCGCTCATTGACGGTGATGGCGTGCTGACCCGGATGAAAATCGGGGATATCAGCGCTGACTGGCGTCTCTTCAACCGAGAAACCCTCAGCGTGGCCACCGGCGAAAAACTGCTGTCCGTGGCGGGCGACCGCGAGCACAGCCTGAAGGCCAAAGATCGTCTTGAGGTGACCGGGATGAGTGAAAAGGGGATTGAGGTGAAACGGGGGGAAGACACTCTGACGCTGCCACAAGACCAGCCACTCTATCTGTCACATGCTTACGTGACCGCGCCGGGCGGACGGGATAATGACACCGGCGTGGTGCTGGCCGCGCTGAACAGCCGCGACATATCGACCCAGACCATGAACTCGCTGGCACAGAGTGGCCACCGGGCGGAAGTGTTCACCGCCGAAGTGCAGGACCGTGTGGAAGCCCGGCTGCAGCGCATGAAGACCAGTGCCTCTCCCGTGCAGCTGGTCAGAAACCTGAGCGGTCACCAGGACGTCAGTCAGGCGGTTGATTCACTACATGGCAGCGTCCGGACGGATGCGGGGCTGGCCGTGTGGCGTGCCATTAACGACCAGCGCACCGTGGTGATCAGCGAGCTGAAGCTCGCGACGGAAGCGCAGAAATATCATCCCGACCTTGAGGCCATCGGGAATGAAATTGGCGCGATGATCAAAAATGGCGAGCTGTTGTCCGTATCCGCAGGGGGAGAGCCGGTACTGGTTTCCCGTGCCACCTGGGAGATGGAGAAAGCCATTCTGCGCGTGGTGGAGGAAGGGAAAGGTACGCAGCAACCGTTGCTGGAACATGTACCGGAGGCAGTGCTGAACGGACTCACCGATGGCCAGAAAAAGGCGACCACCCTGGTGCTGGGTACCACGGACCAGTTTATCGGGATTCAGGGCTATGCTGGCGTGGGGAAAACCACGCAGCTGAAGGCGGTGATATCTGCACTGGAGACCATACCGGCGGACGTTCGTCCGGTGATGACGGGGCTTGCTCCTACGCACCAGGCGGTGAAAGAAATGAGCGACGTCGGTGTCCGGGCGCAGACCATCAAATCCTTTGTCGTTGAGCATGACCAGGCGACGGCCGCAGGCGAGAAGCCTGACTATAAAGGACAGGTGTTTCTTATCGATGAGTCATCAATGGCAGGCAACCAGGATACGGCGGCATTTTTCCAGGCTATTGCCAGTGGCGGCGGTCGTGCGGTCTCAATGGGAGATATCGACCAGTTTGAAGCGGTCGACGTGGGCGCGCCGTTTAAGCTGATGCAGGAGCGAAGCCCGATGGATGTGGCCATTATGAAGCAAATCGTCCGTCAGAAAGACCTGCAGCTACGCGGCGCCGTTCACGACATCATTGATAACCGGATCGATGCGGCCCTGCAGCGCATTGAAACCCAGCCGGCTGACCGCGTGGCGCGTAGCGCTTCAGCCGCGCTCCCGGAGAGTGCGATTCAGGAAACGGAGACGCCTGTTAACGGCATTGTGGCTGACTGGAAGGACCGGACGCCGGAGGCGCGGTCCCGTACGCTCATCATTGCGCAGCTGAACGCCGACCGTAAGGCGATAAATGCCGGCATTCATGCCGCGCTTGCAGCGCGGGGAGAACTGGGGGAGAAGGCCATTAAGGTGCCCGTGCTCGATAAAATCACCCATACCCGCCATGAGTTCAATAAAACAGAGGCCTGGGAAGCCGGGATGGTGGTTAAACGCGGAGACCGCTACCAGGATGTGCTGGCCGTTGACCGTAACGGCAGCACGGTGACGGTACGTGATGAGGAGGGGAAGATTGCTCTGGTTTCACCGAAGGAGCTGATCACTGGTGACGTGCAGCTGTTTCGCCGCAGCGAGATGGAAGTCCGTTCCGGAGATCTGCTTAAGTTCACGGCGACCGATCGCGAACAGGGGCAGATGGCCAACCAGCGCTATACGGTGGAGTCGGTCAGCGAGGAGGGGAATATCCGTCTGAAGGGGGAGAACGGTCGCGTCACTATCAATCCTGAGAAGGTCCGGGCGCAGCAGCATCTCGACTACGGCTGGGCCGTCACCGGCTACGGCGCACAGGGGGCCAGTAGCGATTATGTCATTGCGCTTAAGGGCACGAAAGACGGACGTAAGGCACTGGCTTCCCGACGTGCCTTCTATATTTCAACTTCCCGCGTCAAGGAGCACGTCCAGATTTACACCGACAAGAAAGCGGACTGGGTTAAGGCGATAAAAACGCCGGAGCGTGATATCAAAACTGCGCACGATGCGCTGGCACCAGAAACGCAGCGTAAACAGGCGAAAGCCATCTGGGCAATGGGGCTGCCGGTGAATAAAACGGCCATCGGTCGCGCCTGGGTGCGCCATCAGCGCATGCAGGATGCGTCACTGACGGCAAAAATCATCCCGGCCACCCGGCGCTTTCCTGAACCGGCGCTGGCGCTGCCGGTGTATGACAACAACGGCAGGAGTGCGGGCCTGGCCCTGGTTTCCCTGGTTGCCAGCCCGGAAGGACGGATGACGCAGGGGGAGACCCGGATGGTCATGACAGAACGCGCCCGTGGCGCCGTGCTGCAGCGGAGTCAGTCCGGAAACACGATTGTGGCCAGCGACCTGACGGCTGCACTCGATGCAGTACGAAATCATCCGAAGGACGGCGTGGTCTGGCAAACCGGTGATGAACCACCTTCAGCATGGCTGCTTAAGGTAAGCGGTGGGTCAAAACAGGACGTGTCCCCGGGTATTGTCTCCTCGCTGACGGACGAACAGAACGTACAGCAGCTTCGCGAGCAAATGCTGGCAGACCAGGTTCGCAATGAAGAAGCCGGGCGGAACAGGCAGCCGGAGTCGTTGCTGGCGGAAGTTCCACAGGAAGAGGTGATCAGACTGAAACCGGAAGACATTAATCCGCGTAAACCAGAACCACTCAACCCGGATGCGGATGTGATCGCCAGGGTGAGAGGTGAGGAAAACACCGAAGGACAGGAAATAAAAGCCGCTGCAGGCGTCAGAAGCGAGCTGGAAGGTGCTGATAAGACCTCCGGTGAACTGTCGCGGGCATCACGTGTGATTGCAGATCTGGCAAACGCGGAACGCGACATGCTCAGGGCGGCAGAAAATACGGAGCGCGGCCGCATGCCGGAGCGTGAAGAACAGACCCTCACCCGAACCATTCAGAAAGAACGTTAATCCCCCTTTTAACCATGAGAATCAGGCTATGAAAGCAAAGAAATTAGCAGCATTAATAGTTACAACATACATTGGCCTTATTTCAACGGCACACGCTTCAACCCCTGAGCCTGTATTCAGCCCGGAGCAGGAGGCACGTATCGGCGAAATTGCTGCCAGCTATCTGGTGTCCCATCCGGAGATTCTGGTGACGGTCAGTAATAAGCTGCAGGAACAGCAGGAGGCACGTAAGCAGAAGATGTTCGCACTCAGTGTGATGGAGAATCAGGCGAACCTTCTGCATGATCCGGACACACCGGCTTACGGACCTGATAATGCAAAGGTCGCGGTGATTGAATTCTTTGATTACCAGTGCGTGTTCTGCAGCCGCTTCGCGCCGGAACTGGAGAAGGTCATGAAAGCGAGGCCGGACGTCCACTACCTCTTTAAGGAGTGGCCAATTTTTGGTGGTCGCTGGGAAGCTTCACTTCAGGCAGCGCAACAGGGGCTGACGGTCTGGCAAAAGAAAGGGCCGCAGGCCTATGTCACCTATCACAATGCCATCTACGCCACCGGCCATAATGAAGGCAAACTGACGGCGGAGGATATTCACGGAGCAGCGTCAAAGGCGGGACTGACCACCCCAGCTTCTGGCGACCATACCGCATCCATTGAGAAAAACAGTAACCTGGCTGAGGCGCTGGGACTCACCGGAACGCCGGGGATCATCGTCATGCCCGTTAGCGGAGCGACTCCTGACACCATCACGGTTTTCCCGGAAGCCGTTACCGCTGAAAGACTCCAGGCAGCAATCCGGAAAGCCTCACGCGCACAGTGACCCCGGTCCTGTAGATCGTCTCCCGCCAGAGGCTGATCTTCAGATTCCGCGCGTAAATGCCATCTTCCCGTTCCGTTCTCCTGCGCTTCCTCGATCAGGCCTGCCGGCCTGATACTGCGGCGAGCGCTGCCGGTTATAGTCCCTTAAGGGCAATTAGCATGCAAACTATGGACGGTTATCTGGTCTAACATCTGGAAAAATTACTGACGAGAAGGTAGTATTCGGATCGTCAGCGATCGTCTTGTGGTGGGACAGATTGTTGATTCAGATTACTTTTGTGACCTAACTCAAACTGACGGTTTGACTGCTTTGTGATGAGGCAGACGGGTGGCAGAAGATGGTTTTACGGAAGAAATGCGGACTTCCGGAAACAAACAGGGACAGGACGTGTCCAGTAAAACGTTCAGGAGCAGGTGACGGGATTTCCCGGAGCCTGAATGCACAAACCCCCCGAAATCTGTCATCAACTTGGCGGAAGAGTCAGATATCAGGGGGTCCAAAAGCAGGCGCGTTGCCTGTGAAGGATTATAACGCATGCACCATAGAAAACAACACCCGGCCGCCATAAGAACAGGCCGCCGTGAATGACAATCAGATTTCTGTTCACTGGTCAGATCTACCGAAAGATGAGCTAACCCGTTTCTGGCAGGATGTCGATGCCGGCACTCAGGGTAATTTCCTCATTGCACCGGTCAAAAAACTGACCCGCCGCAAACGTGGTGAGCATTCCACAAAAGCCAAATGTGAGAACCCGGCCTGGTATCGCCCGGAGCATTATAAAAAGCTCTCCGGACAGCTCGGTCATGCCTACAATCGCCTGGTGAAAAAAGACAAAGAAACCGGGCAGGTCAGCCTACGCATGCATGTTTCTCGTCACCCTCTCTATGTCGCCGGCCGCCGTAAGGCGGGACGTAAATATGGCTTCCGTCCGGAACGTCAGCGCCTGCTCGATGCCCTCTGGCCAGTGCTCATCAGCTTCTGTGATGCCGGCAAGCATACCGTCGGCATGTGTATCTCCCGTCTTGCAAAAGAACTCAGTGCAAAGGACGCAAAAGGCAATGTCATTCCGGAAACAGAAGTGACGGTGTCACGCCTTTCACGGCTTATTGAGGAACAGGTACGGTTTGGCGTTCTGGGCCTCGCAGAAGAACGCGCCTGGGATCGTGAATCCCGCACCTGGCTGCCAACGTATGTCTATATCACCCCCGTGGGATTCCAGATGCTGGGCGTCGATATGGACAAGCTGTTTAAAGAGCAGGAGAAGAAGCTCCGTCAGAGCGCCGAGCGTGAGCAGCTGATCCGGGAAGGGGTGATGAGCGAACATGATGATGTTCAGCCCCATTCCGCGCGGAAATGCTGGTCCGGCCGTAAGCGCCGGGAGGCACTCGTTTACCGCCGCAAAAAAGGCGCGGAGCGTAAACGTGCCAACAATCTGATTAAGCTGCCGGCAGATGAACGACTCCATGCAATGTCTGAATGGATTTACCGCACCCTGCCGCCTGACGAAGCGTACTGGTGCACATCTGAGCGCCTGAAGGCTCTGGCCATCCAGCATCTTTACCAGCTGGATCTGGCGCTTTCTCCACCGGACTAGTCACAGACGAAACAACAGTCTTTCTGTTTACAGGCCCCTCACCGGGGCTTTTCGTGCTGGTTTTTTTCGGCCATTCTGCTCATTTTTCATCCTTTACTCTTTCTCCTTCCGGTCACCATGACGTACTGCGTGTCCTTATGGTTCGCAATGACCACTGTCTCTTTTTTTTACACAGAAATCCGCAAACGAATAAGTGAAGTAACCCGGAAATGAATAAAAGACATTCCGCAAAACAGTCTTACTTCACCGTTGTTATCTCTCTGTTCATTACATTCCAGAGTAGATCATTGTCTTCGGCCACTCTGTGGATAACGTAAAATGCCTTCGCATGCAGCGGCCTCACGGCCGCGCGCTCAGAATAAAATCAAAAGTTCCTCCCGTCGCAAGCGCCGGGCACCGTTCTGGCCAGAACCCGGCACCGCATACATACCTGACTCCTGCTAAACCGACGCCGCCCCGGCCCGTAGGGCCGGAACACCCTCGCTTTAAAAGGGATGTTGTAACTAGAAGTAAGAGCTGCTGCAGTTAGCGTCGCGGCAAGCCCACTGTACACGCTCGTAAGCGCCTTACGGCGCTAACGCGGAGATACAGCCCGTCAGCGGCCTCTGGCCACGACGTGCTCACTCCGACCGCGCACGTCACTACCGGCGTGGCGGTTAACGGGTATGGCTTTGCAGGGTAAGGGATGGGATAGGCAGAACCTTTCAAACCGCAGCGGCTTACGCCGGTCACGGCGCCCGTCGACTTCCTCTCCCTGTCTGGCTTCAGCTGGCGCCTACATGCCGCGATGCGGCATCAGTGAGTTCTGCAGGGCAGTGTGTCCTTTTTTGTTGTCAAAACTCGTATCGGGAATATGCTTTCAGAAACAGATAAGCGAGGCGATAAAATGGACACGTTGCTTTTACCCGGCCAGAATCCTCGTGCCTGGGCGGAAACCATGATCAACCTGGAGGCCAGGAAACTGGTTAACACGGCCAACACGGTGGCGGCCATGCACCTTCAGGATGGTTTTATCCGGATTCAGTTTGTGGATGAGATCAGGGCATTCATCATGGCCCAGTTTGAGGCCGCACGCCGGGCGAAAACGGATGATGACTGTATGGCCTGTTTGCGGGCCTTACAGGCTGAAAATACCAGCCTGCTGGAGCAGTCCCGTTCGCTCAAAACCGGCTATGCAAAACTCTATGCCGAGGTGAAGGTTGTCCGGGACGAGAACAAAATTGTGGGCTACATCATTTCAGCGGTCGACGTCGTGGTGGCCGGTGCGGCCATCTTTGGTGGGATCGTCATGATGTCCTCGATGACGCCGGTGGGCGTGGTGGCTGGTGCGGTGATAGTCGTAAATGGCTTTAACACGATTTCACGGGAAGCCGCGCACAATCTCCTCGGTGATAAACAGACGGAGGGGATATTTGCGGACGGATCGATGGAGCTCGCCGAATTTCTGGGCTTCAGCCGGCAACAGGGGCTGGGAACCTATAAGGCTGTCACACTCTTCAGCGAAGTGTACGGCGCTTATGGCCTGAGGCTGAAACCCGAAGCACAACGGCTGTGGTACTGGACCAGGCCCGATTTCTTCAGGAAAGTATCCGGCACGCCACGTCCCGCAATGGCGCTTAAAATTGCGGGATGGGGAGTTAAAGCCAAAGTGGCGCTTGATTTACTGACTATTGAGCCTTCCGGGAAATAGTCTTCTGCAGGCGGAATGCTTTCCAGCCCAGTACAGGTGGGAAGGTCACCCAGGCAATGATCAGGACGACAAGGGAACTCATGCCCCCGGAAAGAATGTGTGTCCGGCTGCCGGCAATGAGGGTGACCAGCATAACCAGAACCAGCGCGACAGTGATCCATACCGACACCCGGAAGCGCCGTGATAGCGCATCGATGAGATGCTGCATGGTGCCTCCGCCTGCTGCAAGCCGGCCCTGTAAATTGTCCACTTCGCTCTTGCTGAAACCTGCCTCAAGCAGCTCTTTCTCACTGATAGCCATCACGTCCTCCCTAATCAGGCGAAAGTATACTGTATCAGACCAATAATCCCCAGGTGACCGGCGTAAGCATAATAAAAGAAATTACGCGGCATGAAACGCCGGCGGCCGTCCGGACAGATTTGCCTGCAGAAGGAAACTACTGCCAGGGGGAATGCCAGAGTAGGCAGCGTGGCCAGTAACAATGTTTCTGCGGGCATATCCAGGAGATGCGATAACCCGTTTAAACAAATCAGTGACAGCACGGCAGTGATGGCCGCCAGCCGCTGCAATCCGGGTGTATCGCTGCCAGAAACCGTTGCCATACTGATGGCCAGCGTTATTCCTGCCAGCCCGTAGCTTGCCGGCTCCAGTGGCCAAATCATGAGGGCCAGGAGCAGATATCCGGCGAGCATTCCTTTCCGGCCGGGCCGGTACTGAAGGGCAAGCAGCTGCGTGACACCTGCAAACACGAACAGAATGTTCAGGGCCCACCAGGGCTGGTGATGCGAGAAGGCCAGGCGGAACACCGGCTGCGTGATGACTGCCCAGATCCACAGACGACTGGCTCTCTTCTGCAGTCGTTCCGGGGTGCGCTGTACGTTCATCGCCCATATAAGCGTGAACAGGGGGAAGGCCATCCGGCCAAGCGCATACATCACCGGCAAGGCTGGCGACAGAAGCACCGTATTGGTGTGGTCGATAATCATGGCCAGAAGTGCGAGAAGCTTGACCATATCGAGAGCAGCGGGACTGAGCTGGCTGGCGTTCCGGATAGCGGGAAGAACGTCGGGTACTGAACGATTCATGCTGTAGATTCCCCTGGCGACACGCGGTTAACAGCCAGCTCTGAACATAATGCCAGAATGCCCTGCCGGTATGCGTTGCGACCCTGATCTTAAGTTTCTCCAGAATCTTGCGCACCGCAAATTCTGATTTATCACGCAGCACGCGCATTGCGCCTGCCACATCCTTATTCTGAATACAAATACTTAAATTATGAAAATCGTTCACACCGCCCCCTTTCTTACACTCTTATTACCGGACGCATGAATATTATATTTAGTGGAGTAGGAAATTTCATAATAAACTTTTCATATTAGCGCACTAAAACTTAGTCAATTTATCGACTCATTTTAAGTAAGTTAAGACCGTTCATTAATTATCTGTATTGTTTGCTGAAGTCTTTGCTTTGACCAGAGCAAAATCTTCACGAATAGATTTTGCGGCAGGCTTCCACCCTTTAGCCCATTCCTCGCTCATACGACCTTCACTGACAATTTTCAGGGTGATGGCATAAGGGGTGCGCTGCAGCTTCTTCGACAGCCAGAGTATATGATCATCGATTCTGTCATCCGGAATATCAGCAATAATCGAATGAATAAGGTCCAGGTCCTCCGGTGCCCACGGTTTTCCGGAACGCGGAAACACTTCATCAGGAAGGCGTGGTTTTTTTCCTTTTCTTCTTTTACCTGCTTTCTGGCTTCTTTTTCCGCAGTGATGAGGCGCTGCCGTTCTGTTAACCCACCCAGGGTTGCAACCGTCCTGACCATATTTTCGCGCTGCTCACGCGTAATATTTACTTCACCGCATATAATGGCATTTAACGTATCGACAAGAATTTCCAGTTTGCTTTCGGTTAATTTTAAAGTCATACAATAATTTCCTTAATTTTTATTCGTTTTTAGCTCTTCCTGATGCAGACTACGCCAGCGCCAGGGCTCTGTCTGACCCGGTTCTGACCAGAGTCCGACTGACTGACGGCGGGCTTCGGCCTCCAGAACAGCGTAGTCTGGCCGGACGGGTTTTCCGTGGTACCGGTATGCCCAGGCCAGGCCTTTGCGTATTTGTTCGGCATTCACATCCGTCACGCCAAGCCAAACGGTACCCAGCATACGTCCATAGCGATCCTTGTCACCTCCGGTGACAGTTACATTCCGCAGAGCCAGCATCGATCAGAGTTCTTGACGGGAACGCTGGCCCAAGGGCTGACTCTTTTCCGGCGCATCGATGCCGGCCAGACGAATGCGTACCAGTTGGTTTCCTGGCTCAAGCATCTCAACGGTATCCCCGTCCAGCACGCGCACAATCCGGCCGTTGATATCTGCACTGGAGGAAAACGCCACAACGAACAGGACCAGTGAGCAAAAATTCCGTTTCATTATTCGTTATCCCAGGTTGCATGTAGTGCAGATAACACAGGTAAATAAGCCATTTATGATGGTGCATACGATAGAGGGGATCCACTACACAGTGTATGCTCGTTTATTCGCTGGTTTCTTTCGGGCCAAGAACGTAAATTCCATAGGCAGTGTTCCCAGAATGCTGAACAGAAATGTATACCATGTTTCCATCGGAAGATTATACTGCTCTTCAATACCCTGAAATACCGTCTTTAAAACAAAAATTACCGCCACGATAAACACCATAGCCACAGCAATAAGAAAATTTTGACCTTATGGAGTTTTATGTATTTTCAACATAAAAGCCCTAATATCATTTGACATCCTTTATCCTGAAACGGTGCAGCGTAAACTTCCCGCTAATGGTGGCGTAAAAGGTTTTATTTTATCCCAGAGTAACGCAATGACTAAAGATTATTTTTTTCTGCAATATTTATGTTTCTGATGTACAACTTTACGTTGTACTCTGATAAAAGTGATAAGCAAAATTTTATCTAACTGACTAAGCTGGAAGGTCAGCTCAAGTTTTTTATGGTTAGCAACGCATTTATCTTTAAGATGATGCTTTTAGGGCTTCTTCTACAGAAACGACAAAAATTAATAGTAATTCCTTAAGTGGTTGCTAACAGATCTCACTCTCCTGAGGTTGAGGTTGATTGCTTGTATTTTTATTGAGGAATTAAGTATGATACACAATGTTCTCTGAAGTTAAAGGCATGCTAAAAATGGTAATTTTGTATAAATTAGTAGTGTGATGTAATAATACACTCATTAATTTTTTATCACGCAGTGTTTTTTCGCCAATGCCAATGCTTACTGAATGGGGTTGGGAGAAAAAACATACGCCAGTGTGAGCAAATCTAAGAATAATAGTTCCGGTTAAAATTTCGTGAATCATAAACCATGAACACCATTTATAATATCATATACAAAAGGAAGGTAGCATTAATTAAAGTATAACTTATTATAAATTAAAAACGAGCTCCCGTATCACTATGTCGCATACGAGTGCTAAAAAATAAATCAATATTGGAAATAGTGACCGTGTACAGCAACATTGATACTCTGAAGAACGGCAAAATCTTGATCCCTTTAGTCCTGATTGCACTCGTGTTGGCACTGTATGTGATAACACTACCGTTAAGCCCGCTATGGTTACCCGATGAAACACGGTACGCTGAAATCAGTCGAGAAATGCTGAGTTCGGGAAACTGGATCATTCCGCGCTTTTTTGAGCTACGCTATTTCGAAAAGCCTGTTGCAGGTTACTGGCTCAACAATTTTGCGCAGTGGCTAATCGGGCACAGTAACATCGCAGTGCGGAGTGGCTCGGTTCTGGCCACATTAGTGACAGCCTTCTTTGTTTTCAGAATGAGCCTTGAAGCCAGGAAAGACACATACCAGGCATTGACAGCAACCCTAATCTATGTGTCCTCTTTGCTGGTATATGGAACCGGGACCTATGCAGTGTTGGATCCTGCATTCACGCTATGGGTAACTGCTTCGTTTTACTTGTTCTGGAAAAGTCTGAACTCTCAGAACAGACGTAATACTCTCATCCTGTGGTTTTCTGCCGGAGTCGCATGTGGAATTGCCTTTATGACTAAAGGATTTCTTGCCTTTATGTTCCCGGCTCTGGTTCTCCTTCCTTGGTGCCTGTTTCATAACAAAATTAAAACTTTAATCGTGATGTCACCGCTCGCTTTAGCAGGAGCAGTGATAACCATACTTCCCTGGGGGCTGGCGATATACAATGAAGAGCCAGATTTCTGGCGATGGTTTTTCTGGGTGGAGCACATCCAACGCTTTGCTTCAGAAAAAGCACAGCATAAATCACCTTTCTGGTTCTACATTCCCGTCTTGATTGCAGGAATACTACCCTGGGCAGGAACACTCTGGGGCACATGCCGGCATACGTTTTCACGGATGAAGCACGAACCTGCAATTGCCTGGATCGCTTTTTCTGTAGTGCTACCTTTTTTATTTCTGAGCCTGGCAAGTGGTAAATTACTGACCTACATACTCCCGTGTTTCCCGCCGCTTGCTGTTCTGGTCGCACATATGCTTTGCTCGCCTGATGAAGACGCGAAACGAGTACTGAAAAAGAATAGCTGGGTCAATATCATTTTTGGGGTTATATGTACGGTTGTAATACTGACAGTAATTTCGCCCTGGGGGATATTACCCGTATATACAGAGAGCGAGATGGTTCGGGCTATCATTGCGGCAGGGACGTTCATTCTATGGTCTTTATTTGGTTTTATCTCACTAAGGAACACATATTTAGCATTTATAGTCGCGCTATGCCCCTTTACAGTCGGGGTCCTGAATAATACATTCATGCCTCACGGAATCATATATGCTAAGCAACCACAGCCCTTCATTGAAAACATACGCCCTCTCCTTGAAAAAAGTGAATATATTCTTGTGCAGAATACGGGCTTTGCTTCAGCGGTCGCATGGTCGATGAAGAGATCTGACATAATAATATTTGAAGATAAAGGCGAGCTTGAGTACGGTCTGTCATTCAGTGATGCAGAAGAACGCTTTGTAAGCGCAAATAATTTCAGCGAGTGGCTTTCTAATAAAAGAATTGATAGCGACGTTTCTTTATTACTTTATGTGTCTGAAGACACTGCCGACAACATGAATACGATCCCGGCGGCTGACAGTATATGGCGGCAAGGGAAGTTCATGCTGTTGCATTACATAAGAGAGCCAGATTGACAATGATATAACATGGCATTAATATTTAATTTCAGGCCGTCACTATGACGCCCTGAAATTAATTAAACAAGTGAGTGCACAATATTGAAAATACAAACTTACTAATTAATTAAAAAATCAAAACGAGTAAACGTTAATAAGGTTTATATCTAGCAAAATTTTTTTACGCAGAAAATGAGATTGGGATTGTATGACCCCCGCTAATAAATTGCTTTCAATCTAGCTGCTGGTTATTGATCACCACTGTCTTTTAAGCCCCTTTGTGTCTGAGAAATAAACTTCTACGGAGTTTTACATCACCAATACAATAGCCCGACACATAATGAAATGAGAACTGGTCGCCGACTACACTTAGATCAATATCAGAAGGTATGTAGTCTGTATCATCGCACAGAATTATACCTCCAGGCTTCAACAGGGTTACAGCCTGCTCAAGACATTCTGTCCTGTTAATTCCATCCACTATAATAAAATCAAAAGTTTGTGAATGATCAACCCTCGAATAGTCGTGCTCCCTGCAAAAAAGTAGCTCAACATTTTTGACATTTTCAGCACGAAGTATTTTCCCCACACGATTAAACCACAGAGGATCGTGTTCAATACTGACAAGGTGTGAGCATCTCTGGGATAACCAGTATGTTGAATATCCGGATCCAAACTCCAGGCATCGCATTTTCTTTGAGAGAGATTTTTCTATGATTTTTAACGCACTGTAGTTAATCCAGGGGCTTTTGTGTCGAAAATAATTACTTAAAATCGTCAAAAAAATAACCAATGGCAACTGTACAGCATAATGTTTTAGTGTTGCACCATTCCCACTTCGGTCATAAAAAAACCTTCGGAGAGATATCATCATTTTAACCTTGTGATTTTTATAATCATGGACTCTACTGAAATTCGCATCCCACTGTTTTTATTAGCAATATTCATCGCGGTCTCTTCTATGGATTTTTGATGAGAATGAATAAACTTTTCATCCCTGATCTGCAACACAACGCCACTTATAAAGTCACACATTTCTTTTAGAGAATCAAAAGCAACGGATGAACTATAAAAGTAATATTCAGAAAACCATCTTTTCTTTATCTGCCTGGAAAATTCACTGGCGGGAATATAATGCATATTGCATTTTTCCCTGAAGGGGAGGAAGTACTTATTAACAATATCCCACCAGTCACCTTCGTCCCTGTTTAACACTACGTAAAGCTCTCCTTTTTTATTAAGTAATGCAATTAACTTTTCAATAGTTGGCAGCCAGCTACATTCAGAGATGTAATAAATACAGTGTGAGAAATGAATGGCATCGAAGTAATTAGTGAATGTTAAATCCCGAAAATCTGCATTCAATATATCTGCATGAGGATACTTATTTTCAAGCTCTCTTTTGTTACTATCCAGAATTTCAACAAGGGTAATTTCAGAAGAGCGGCGTGAAAAAGGTTCAGAAAGCGTACCATCACCGCAACCTATATCAAGAGAATGTCTGTATTGTCTTCCATCAAGAAGATATTCCAGTATGCTAAGCTGAATATTCTTTTCATCCGTTTTGGAGTAAAAAAGTCCTTTAATACGATTGTGATAGTTAGCGTCTATTAGCTTTTTTTTCATATCAATGCTCTTCCCTGTTGATAATTCATGATCCTGTAAACACTAGATTGAGTCCATGCCTGAGATCACAGAAAATCAAAAATAAGATTTATTTTAATAAAACAAAACGGATGTGAGATTTTTAATTTTTCGGTGAACCTTTTTATCGATGTCTGGTAGGTTAAGTCAGATATAATCGAACTTGCATTAGTAACTATTGTGATGTAACAATAATAAGTAAATAAATCCGTCTATTCCTCTGGAAGATAATAGAAAATTTTCAATCACTGAAGGTATAGTATGTCAGAACCTAAGCCAGAAATTCCCGCTACAGGCAATGAAGCGAAAGACTCAGATCACGTCAGGCATCAGGAGGTTAAAAAGTTTTCCTCCGGTGAACTGATGAAAAAATATTGTCCGATGACAATACATCATGCAGCAAGAAAAGGAGAGCTTGATGAGTCCAGCTTTGATTTTCTAATTGCAGAGCTCGCAGAAAACGCGCTGAGCGCCGATGTAACTGGGAAGCCGGGTCTTAATCTTAATCTTATTTGTATAGAAATTGATGAAAACCTCAGCCTGCAGGAATCAATTTCCCGTCTAAAAAAATCAGAAATGCACTTCCTTGAGTCACTCGAAGCGGTTAAGAAACTTCGTGCTTTGCGGCATAAGGAAGAGCTTGAGCAAACATCCGAGATCATTCGATCCATAAAATTAGGCATTTCTCGATTCAATATCTTGTTTGTCATACTGCTCATAGTGGGTCTGACATGGTCTGCAATGAATCTGCCGAAGGATGCGCTTGCACTAGTATCTGCTGCCATTGGGGGAGCGATTACACACCTGCTTGCTGAGCGAAATGCGGTGCTTGCCATGCGTAAAGGAAACGACGGAGGTTGCCGTTGTCGTCAGGAGGATTAACAGAAATCATGTCAGATGAAAATGTGATACGGCCTGGATATGTGGCGTAGTCGTTACATTCTGGAGTAGGGTGCAGTGGTATGCAAGAGTTGCGTGTGCATTCACCCCCTCTGTCCGGGAACGTTCAGGCAAAAAAGTTAATCGACAAGTAGCCTGATGCTGATTTTCTGCGATTTTTGTTAATTAATCTGTCAGATTAAGCTTATCACGGGCGGCTCTTAGACGTTGTTCCCCACGTCGATCGTACTGCTGGGTCGTTGCTATGCTGACATGCCCCATGGCATCTTTAACAGTAATCAGATCTTCACCATTTTGAAGCATGACGGTCGCGAATGTTCTTCTCAGATCGTGCGGTGAACACTTATCAATACCCGCCAGCTTCTGGCGAACCTGGAGTATATGATAAACAGCCTGGTCAGTAAGACGGTCAGTGGTAAGGGTATCAAACCGCCGGATCCGCGTAAAAATCGGCCCCGGCGATCCTCCTCTTGCATCGTCTATCCATTTTTGCAGACGCTGCCATGTCCCGGCCGGCATATAAGCCAGTCTTTCCTTGTTGCCCTTACCCAGCACTCTTAGTGCCCGATCCGTTGTGACAATGTCACTCATATCCAGCCCTACAGCTTCAGATCTTCGTAGCCCGCACCCCAGAATAACCGCAAGCAAGGCCGCGTCGCGTGGACCAATGCAACTTTTGTCTGCCTCACAGACCAAAAATAACCTCCTAATTTCACTCTTCGACAATGCTCTTCCCCGTGGAAGACGGCTTCCTCGTAGATTTTTGATAGCGTGTATATGCTGAAAGCTCTCAACATCCATTAACTTCAGCATCCAGGCCTCCCTTGCAACACCTTTGAGCGCCGAAAGGTAGGTATTAACTGTTGCCGCAGAACGTCCGGAATCACGAAGCAATTCCGTGATTGCCATGACATGATGTCGGCGAAGACTTCCCCAGGCACACTTCTCAATGCCAGATGCACCAAGGAGATTAGCGACGATCCTGAGAAATGACCCCATAGTCTGCCTGCTGCGCGGAGAATTAAGTGAAATTAAGTATGCTGATGCCGGATTAAGCGATGCTTTATCATCAGCGTGTGAAATTGCATGTCCTGCAGCTACTGTTAGCTGAAGCGCCCCTGCAACAGGTCGGTCATTGTCTTCTGCCGTCATGGCTTGCTCCGTTTTAGCCGCAAAAATCCGGCGCGCTACGTAAAAATTAGGGTAACAACCCTCCACGATAAAGTATCCCAGAAACTCTACTTTTTCAAATATCCATTTTAATAAGTAAATATTTTTCATTATTTTTGCCTTGTCGATAGTAGGGTAGATTCTGGATTTGCTTTGATGAACTCGCTGAGTGATTTTTAATCAGGAACTTAAAATAACATGCAAATAGATTAAACCCATGGGTAGCGTTGGCTAGCCCTTACTGAGAAGGCGTTTATTTATGGAGTTTTTTTTTTGACTTTTCCCAATAAATTCCCAATCTAACTTCGAACCTTAAATTCCTATTAAATCATTGATAAAAAACACTTTATTATATTAATGGATGCTGTAGACAAAATGAGTGTTATGGATTAAAGGATTATATGAAATAGAAATTATTGAATAATTTTTAGCTACAATAGTCACAACCTGAATGCACTCGAAATAATTATTTACTACAATGATTAGGCTTTAATATATCCCGATAAAACCTAAATGCTTGGTGGTTTTATTTTTATTTGTTTTTACACTTGTCTATAGCTTTTATAAGCTATAAAACTATAATGTACTTATTGATCCATAAACTTAAACCTGCATGCCCGCTCTTCTAATGGGCACACGATTTCTAAAAGGCAGATGATGAAGAAGATTGATTTTTCAGTTCGGTTTTCGATGGCAGCGTTTTTATGTCTATGCTTTGTGGGTATGGGTATTGCGTTCTGGCAGTTTTATAACAGTCAAATGAAAGATGCTAATTTGCGTTTAAATAAAGCAGTGTCTGCTGTAGAAGTAATCATATCACACGCAAAACAAGCTGCTGAACAAGCAGAGCATTTCACAGGTACTGATTGTAGCGAATCTACTTTGAAAAACATAAGAAAAATTGCTGCCAGTATCCCGGATGTTCGTTCTGTTAGTCTGATGGTTAATAACGAAATATATTGCTCATCTGTATTAGGTGATCAGTCTGCGATCACATACGAAAAAGACTATACAGATGGTAATCTTCTACTTATGAATGGGAATGATCTCACACCGTATCGTTCGATAATCATTTATCGCAGTGCTGATCTTGTTGGCAATGGAGTACTTATTGGTATTGATGCTTATTATGTTTACAGTGTTCTTAATTTGCTGAGCTATGGTACTGATATCCATCTCCAGATTGGTGAGAAAATCATGTCGAAATCGGGAAGAGTCTCAAATGCGTCTGAAGAATCAATTACCAAAAGTAAAGTGTCTAATAAGTTTTCTTTCTCTGCTTCCACAGCAACCTATACAGATGAAATTTGGTCTTACTTTATAAAAATGGAACGTATGACAATAGGAATGATATTATTTTCCTCGATATTGTTGTCGCTTCTTTTTTATCGTTACTTACAGTTCAGGCAAACCATTGAATTCAAACTAAGAAAAGCAATAAGAACAGGGCAGATATTTCCGGTAGTACAGCCTATAGTTAGTGCACAATCTGGACTTGTTGTTGCTGGGGAGGTTCTACTGAGGTGGACAACTCCGGAGGGTAAAAGTATTCCTCCCGATCAGTTTATATCTGTAGCTGAATCTAATGGAACAATCAAAACCTTAACTTCACTCGCATTCGAAAGAGTTTCATCATCATTCTCTGCGTCAAAAGTCGATTTTTCACATAATGTCACCCTGTTTTTCAACGTTTCGTCAGCAAATTTTGAAGATGACAGATTGCTCGAAGATTGCCTAAAAGCAAACAGAAAAGTTTCCTCCTCAGGTTTTTGCATTGGTCTGGAGATCACAGAGCGTACTCTTATCGAAGAAAACGAAAGTACCAGATACATTACTAATAGTCTAAGAAAATCAGGTATCAAGATCGCGCTTGATGATTTTGGAACAGGCAACGCAAACTACACTTACATTCGCCAGTTCCAGCCAAACTTTCTAAAGATTGATAAAGCCTTTACCCGCAATATCATTTCAGACAATGTTTCAAGGTTGTTCGTCCAAAACATGCTTGCGCTTGCGGGTAGCCTGAACTGCGCAACCATCGCTGAAGGCACCG
>OASV01000146.1_pt1 | contig 40375 bp, 48 predicted proteins | sample 1494921 | NCBI WGS metagenome assembly OASV01 (sample SAMEA2579918, study PRJEB22360) | human gut metagenome
GCCAGAGCGAGACGCCCCCCCACAAAAAAACCCCCCCGCCGCTGAGCGGGCTAATAACATTTTTCCAATCCAACCAGAACAGGCTCATCGTCTCCTGTTGGTTGAGATGGCGTTATTACCATCACCAAGCACCCGGAGGATGCTTGAGGCTGGCAGCCATAATCGACACTGCAATGCCGACACGTTACTTCTCCACAATTGGGAGCGCGTTCCCCTGAGTTGATTTAACGACTGCGGCCTCTCAAGGAACTGACTGAACGCGCTTTCAGTTGTGAAAAAAATGCGGTGGTCAGCAAGGAAATAAACAAAGCACTGCCACCGCCAAGACTACACACAGCCATCAAGTTACAGGGATAGAGGTTGTGGCGGTGGTGCCTCCACCTGCCGGTTAAGCCATTACCAGCGACGTCACACTATCAAGAGCGCATTCATTAAAAAGTTGAATGAGTTTGGCTTCGTCACGTGCGCATAGCCGCATTACCACAACGTTGAGAGCACTGCTGGTGTCCGAATCGAACGGACCTTTTCCCTGCCCATCACCAGATATTGAACTATCATGGCGTCTGGAATCGAACCAGACTCAGTGCCTTGCTCGTCAATGCTCTCATCGTTGTGTGCCACACTAACGCAGTGGCCTCGGGGCTTTAACGTCTTCCGAGTATCGACATCACTCGCCGTTTTTGTGGGTTCATTTAGCTTTCGATCCTAAATAAATCATGGTCTCTTCGCCGAACCGCCACACGACTCTGGATTCTCTTTGCTTTCACAACGGAAAGAGCACTGCATTCTTTTCTATCTTGGCGTTGAATGGTGCGATTAGACCAACCAGCCAACATACAATGCTCAATCCTGTTATGGCCTCGTCTCTTCCGAGGTGTCACACCTGATCGCCACGCTGGTGAAACGTCTCTGGCTGTCGTGCTTGCTGGCTTGCACATTCCGGCTACCCGCTGGATCGGGATACCGCCTAAGGAATCCCCGGACCGCTGCGGCACATGTGCCATATGCCGTATTGCTAACTACCACACCGGCGCAGGTAACTGTCAGTTCCCGTGGTGTGATTTAAATGTACCTTTAGTTACTTTAATGGTCAAGCATCGAATGTACTTTTTGTTACCTAAAGGAGCAAAAAAATGCCAGAAGGATATCTGGCATTTGAAAAGAAGAACTTAAATGTTCTGGGTTATCTGAACTACTTTCCCAACAATCCGGCAATTACCGTCTATTGGGATGGGTTTAAATGAAGGATTGAGGGGCATTAAGTATGCGTAAGGGCTATCCCAAACAAGTTTTTTGACCGTTGCCTCTGCTGAACCATCAAGTATCGCCACAACTATTTTCCCGTATAGGTCATCCAGTTGGCCATAATGAGGCTCAACAATAACGATTGACCCTTCAGGGATTGATGGCAGACCGTGAGGGTTGGTCATAGACTCGCCACGAACTACCAATCCGAATACTTCGTCAGAAACATTTGCAGTGGTTTGCGTCCATGAAATCACATCAGAAAGCCTTGAGCATGCATAAGTATCAGTCCACATACCAGCCTGAACAGCGGAGATAATAGGGACTGCCGTTGGGGGCTTAAGGAACGGAACAACTTTAGTATCGTCCTGAGTTTCCTCACCTTGACCGTAAAGAATCCATTCTGGAGTTGTCTGCAGCGCCATTGCAAGCTGGTGGAGGTTCTCACCATCAGGCTTGGTTGTACCGCTCTCCCATTTAGTCACGGAAACACGGCTAACGCCCAAGCGTTTAGCCAGGGTCTGCTGCGTTATGTCGAGCTGAACTCGACGGGATCTTATTCGGTCTTTCATCTCTGTTTTCATGTAACCAATGTTACATTGATTCCTTGTAACTGTTGTTTGCTATTTGATGTACCTTTTGTTACCTTTAAGGCGTGAGTTAACTAGGAGGAACCATGCGTAAATCAGAAGTCATTGAGCACTTCGGCGGTGTATCAAAAACCGCAAGTGTTCTTGGGATTTCCCACCCGGCAGTTTGCCGCTGGGGTGAAGTGATCCCTCAAAAGCAAGCGTTCGTCATCGAGCGAATTACGAAAGGCAAGCTTAAGTACGATGCGAGCCTTTATCAAAAGGCTACAGATTCAGCTGCTTGAAAGTAACTACAAAAGGAAAATCAACATGGTAGAGCCAAGCCTGAAAGAAGTAGTGAAAGCGATGTGCAAAGCGTACCCCGGTGGCCGTGAGGCTATGGCCGGTGCTCTTGGCATGTCAGTAACGCAGTTCAACAACAACCTGTACGAGAAGAATGGCTGCCGGTTCTTCGAAGTGAACGAGCTGGAAGCGATGGAAGACATTTCAAACACTTCTCTCCTGGCTGATTACTTCGCGCAACGTCGAGGCGCTTTGCTGGTGGATGTTCCGCAACTGGAAGACCTCGATCGCGTAGACCTGTTTACCCGAGCCATGAGAACTGCAGCAGCACGCGGACAGGCCGATCAGATTATCCAGAAGGCCCTGGAAGACGGAGTGATTGAGCCGCATGAAGCTGAAGAGATTAACGAGCATCACCGCCGTCACCTGGCTGCGCGTGAAGAAGAAATCCGCGCGATTGTCGCGCTTTTTAGCCGTAAGAAAAGCCAAAAGAAGTGACGCCCGCGAGTGTGCAGCTCCGGGCGTCGTGGCGTGTCGTATTCAGTGGAGAAACTAACGCATGAACAGTTTAAACCGATTGAGACCAGCGAAGCAATTCAGATGCCTTCCGCTGGTGGGAAAAGATTCCCCGTTCGGCTATGTGGAGAGACTAAACGACCAGCCTGGTGAGAACAACTACCAGCCAGAGAACGCGATGGTAGAGGCTTTTGCTCAGATGAACGAGAAGGGGCGTGAAGAATGGCTGAAGTTAACCGGCGATTCAAAGACCACTACGGCGTCCCGGTCCGCGTCATCAGATGGGAGCCAGAGACTCGACGCGTTATATACCTCCGCGAAGGGTACGATCATGAGTGCTCCAGCCCTCTTGAACAATTCCAGCGTAAATTTACAGAGTTAAAGGACGACCATGAGCCTGTTGATGCCATCCCGGCCGATAGTGATTAACCCTGACCTTGCGTACAGCATTGGCCTGAACGAGGCTATTGCGTTGCAGCAGGTGAACTACTGGCTTAAAGAAACCACCTCCGGACTGGAGCGTGACGGCGTGCGCTGGATTTACAACACCAACGAGCAGTGGCTGGAGCAGTTCCCGTTCTGGTCTGAGTCTACGCTGAAGCGCACATTCACCCGCCTGAAGAACCTTGGCGTGCTCAAAGTTGAGCAGCTGAACAAGTCTCAGCGCGACATGACGAACTACTACACGATCAACTATGAAAGCGAGCTTTTAGATGAGGTCAAAGTGACCAAATCGAAGAGTTCAAAATGCACTCTTCCATCAGGTCAAAATGAACCGATGGAAGAGGTCAAAGTGGAACGCTCCATCGGGTCAAAACGAACCGCTCTCATCAGGTCAAATTGCACTGATGTTCTTACAGAGAATACAACAGAGAATACTACAGATATTAAAAACCCTATTTGTCCGGTTGCGCCGCAACCAGACGACATCGATCCGGCAATTCGTGTCTTATCCCATTTCAACGAGGTTACTGGATCGTCATACGGGAAGGGCGGGCGAAACAAAACCGTTTTGGGATACATCAGGGGGAGACTGTCAGAAGACTACAGCGCTGAAGACCTGATGCTGGTGGTGGACTATCTCACAGCAAAATGGGCTGATGATCCAAAAATGGATGATTACCTTCGCCCGAGCACTCTCTTTGGTCCAGAAAATTGCGTTGAGTATTTTGACAAGGCTCAGAAATGGCAAAAGCGCGGAAGGCCTGCGTGTGTCAAAGGGCGTTGGCAACTCGGCGGTAGCGCTGACCCAAACTTTAAGGCCAACTTCCAGAACGTTGATTACAGCGTTCCAGCCAACTCAGGTTTCCGTGTTTCCGGAGGTACTCAATGAGCTTTCTGAAAACAATTCAGTTATTCGTGGCCAATAACCCTGGACTGACGAACAAAGAGATTGCTGCAGCACTGCCGGAGTACGCATTGCACAGTGTTCAGCGTGCGGTATGCCGCCTGGTCATGCTTAACCGCGCTGAGCGCAAAGGTGTGCGTCCTAACTTCCGTTACTACGCAAAGGCACCTGTTGGTCCAATTGGGCCTATTGTCCCGCGCTACCCGGTAGAAAAAGCCGAAGTGATGCCCGAGCCAAAACAGGAAACCGCACCAAACCCTGCCGTCGTTGCGATGATGGAGAAGGCAAAGGAATTATTTGATAAGGGTCTGTTCCTGCGTGCCGCCACTGTCCTGATGGATGCCTTCAACCGCTCCAAAAGCGAAGAGGTGCGGGAAAAGATTATGGAGGAACGTCAGCGCTGCCTGAACATGGTTCAGAGAGCTAAGCCATCTGGTGATGGATGGTGTCTGGCTGGCCGAGCGAGGAACGTCTGATGAAATACTCTCTGATTTACGCTGATCCAGCCTGGGAATATGGCAACACTGTCAGCAATGGCGCTGCCACCAATCACTACGGCACGATGAAGCTTATCGACATGAAGCGTCTTCCGGTCTGGGACCTGGCTGCCGATGATGCTGTTTTGGCTATGTGGTTCACCGGCACACACACCCGCGAGGCTATCGAACTGGCAGAAGCCTGGGGCTTTAAGGTCCGCACTATGAAGGGCTTTACCTGGGTGAAGTTTAACCCGCTGGCAGAGCAGCACATCAACAAAGCGCTTCAGGCTGGTGGAGTTGAGGACTTTTACGACTTCCTCGACCTGCTGAACACGCAGACCCGCATGAACGGTGGCAATTACACCCGAGCCAATACGGAAGACCTGCTGATAGCCACCAGGGGGAATGGACTTGAGCGCCAGTGCGCAAGCATCAAGCAGGTTATCTACAGCCCACTCGGCGAGCATAGCCAAAAGCCATGGGAAGCGCGTCACCGTCTCGAAAAACTGTACGGTGACGTTCCGCGCATCGAACTCTTCAGCCGCTGCGGTGCGCCAGGCTGGGACCACTGGGGAAATCAGTCAGTATCACCGGCCGTTGAGCTTATCCCGGCAGTAGCCGTTCCAATGGGCAAACCTCAGGAGCGTGCTGCATGAAAAAACTATCCACAGAGCAGGAGAACGCTATACGTGACGTTGCCCGTCAATGCTCAGATGCCATTAAGAAAGCCCTGAAGAAAAAGCCTAAGCCAAGCTGGAACGAGGCTGTACCTCCGATCCTGAAGGAGTACCACGAGAAGGTTAAACCGATGGGCGTAAGCCTGGTGATGTTCAACAGCGTAATCGGACGCCTGAACGGGCGCTATGGAGTGGAGTCATGATGAAACTGGTTCTCCCGTTCCCACCGAGCGTAAACACCTACTGGCGAGCCCCCAATAAGGGGCCGTTGGCAGGACGCCATCTCATCAGTGCTGCTGGCCGCAAATATCAGAGCGCTGCTTGCGCTGCGATTATTGAACAATTACGCCGCCTGCCTAAACCAACCACAGCGCCAGCGGCGGTTGAGATCATTCTCTATCCACCAGATGCCCGCCGCCGCGATATCGACAATTACAACAAGGCGCTTTTTGATGCACTGACACATGCAGGCATCTGGGAGGATGACAGTCAGGTTAAACGAATGCTGGTGGAGTGGGCACCGCAGGTACCTGGCGGGAAGGTTGAAATAACGATCGCCAGCTATGTCGAAAATGGTAGGCAAAATAGCAATGCATTGGTACGCGCATGAGTGTTAGATTAAAAAGTGTCAGCGAAGCGGGAGTGCAGACCCGCTCGCACTACAACAAGTGGAGAAACATATGAATCAGTTATTCGTAATTGATGGCGTTTCCGTACGCCGTGATTTTGATGGTCGTTACTGCCTGAATGATTTGCATCGTGCGGCGGGAGGTGAAAAACGTCACCAGCCTTCCAACTGGTCCTGTCTTACCCAAACGCAAGAACTCATCGCTGAAATTTCGAGCGCTCCTGGAATTACAGGAGCGGCCCCGTTGGTCACCCTTACTGGTGGTGTTAACCAGGGGACATTCGTCTGCAAGGAGTTGGTTTATTCCTATGCAATGTGGATCAGCCCGAAATTTAACCTCAAAGTCATCAGAACGTTCGATGCCGTACAGAACCCTGCATCCAATGCGCCGACATCCGACAAAATTCAGGCTGGCGTGATCCTGCTTGAATCGGCGGCGAAAATGCTGAACCTCTCAAACTCTTCAAGGCTCGGTGCTTATCAAAAACTCCAGCAGGTAGCGGGTCTTCCAGATCTTATGCCGCATTACGCGATCGATGCACCTGCCGGTGCGCAGGATGGGTCCAGCCGTCCCACACAATCACTCAGCGCTTTGCTTAAAGCAAAAAACATCCGCATCACCGCCAATCAGGTTTATCACATGATGTCCCGCTTTGGGATTGTGGAACAAAAAGAGCGAAACAGTCGGTCTGGAGTGAATGGTGTTAAAAAGTTCTGGTCACTTACTGCCAAAGGCTGCATGTATGGCAAGAACATCACCAGTCCTGCGAACCCGCGAGAAACTCAGCCTCATTTCTTTGAGTCGAAGTTTGCGGAGCTTCTTAAAATAATCGACATCGTAGCCTGAGGTAACAGTGAGAGCATTACTGACACCTGAAGTTGCACCAATGTCCGGGGTGGTTCTGTTCCGCCCTGGCAATGAACTGCTCTGGCTGTTTCGTCAGGGAAGGGTTGTTATTGAGACGCCATCAGAAGCAATCCAGCATTTGCCATCAGGTCTTATTCCAGAGGCACATCAGCCACTGACAGATGATGTCAGTATGCAGGAGCTTTTCCTGAACGAGAGGGTTATTCAGCGTGCTGGCGGTCTTAGCAGTCTTGATGCCTGGCTTGAGCGTAAATTCGAATGTCAGTGGCCCCACAATGACTGGCACTCAAAGGACTTTACGGTGATGCGTCACGCACCCGGGAGCATTCGCCTTTGTTGGGGATGCGATAACCAACTGCGTGAACAAACTACTGAAAGACTCGCAGGAATTGCCATGCAGAACCTGGTAAAATGGTTACTCGGAAGGGTGAATATTATGCTGGGATTCAGCGAAGACCACACCCTGACGCTTCCGGAATTCTGCTGGTGGATGGTACGCAACGATCTGGCTGACCTTATTCCTGAACCAGTGGCGAGCAAAGCCCTCAGGATTAAGCCTGAGTCGCACAGTTCCGTAATGAGGGAAAGCGACATTGTTCCGTCGTTACCGGCGACTGAAATCCTCCAGGAGAAGGTGAAGAAGGTTGTCTCCGTTAAGGTAGACCCTGAGTCACCGGAATCTTTCATGCTTAGGCCAAAGCGCCGCCGCTGGGTTAATGAGAACTGGACACGCTGGGTAAAGTCCCAGCTTTGCGTCTGCTGTAACAAGCAGGCAGACGACCCCCACCACCTGATAGGCCACGGGCAGGGTGGAATGGGAACAAAAGCGCACGACCTGTTTGTGATACCGCTGTGCAGAGCGCATCACGACGAGTTGCACGCTGATCCTGTGGCATTTGAAGCGAAGCACGGCGACCAGTTGGTGCTGTTGTTTCGGTTTTTAGATCGTGCGCTGGAAATTGGCGTATTAGCATGAACAGTGGAGATAACATGCGTGATATTCAGATGGTTTTAGAACGCTGGGGCGGGTGGGCTGCGAGTGATAGCTCAGGCGTTGATTACTCGCCGATCGCAGCTGGTTTTAAGGGACTGCTTCCCCAGACCAGTAAAACGCGCCTGTCTTGTTCTGACGATGATGCCCTAGTCATTGAGGGCTGCCTGGCTCGCTTGCAGAAGAAGAAGCCTTATGAGCATTCGCTGTTGGTGGCTCATTATCTATACGGTATTTCTAAGCGAAAGATAGCCAAAGCGCGCAAGAAAGATGAAAAGCTTATCCGCATTGAAATACAAATGGCTGAGGGGTTTATCGATGGATGTCTCAGTATGTTGGATATAAAACTTGAAATGGACAGCTGACTGATAGTGAAAACATAGGCCTCATATAAGGCCTATGTTATAAATGTGGGAAAATGTTACGCAGAGCGTACCAACACCTTGAAAAGGTGTATAAAGAAATCATTAGGGAAGAAAGACCAAGCAAAATAAACACATAGTCAATCGGGTTACCTTTGACAAGCAAGTCATCCGGGAGAAACATTGCTATCAGGGGAAAGAAACAAGCAACAATCAATGTTGCACCTGTTGATAATAACCGCTTGATTATCAAAGGAAGAATGTTATTCCTTTTAAGCGCATTTATCGCTCCGTCTTCGTCACTTTTTGCACTGCTAAAAATCGAGATGGCGGCGAGAACAAACCCGAATAAGATTCCTGAAACGGTTGACAGGACTCCGGCAGTGGTCAAAACATCTGCGTGCTTCATAGGTTTAAAGACCAACGAAGCACCGTAAGCGATGGCTAAAAGGAGGGCTAGTTTCCAAAGTAGAGTTAAAAACACTCTCATTGTAACCTCCTTGGCAATTTTATGATCTTACTGCGAGCTCAAACTGAGCAAGGTAAGCTGAATTTTCAATTTTAGCAGATGTCATAGCGATTCTGATATCAGAATCAGACGGATAACCACTTTTTACAACAATTGTGCGTGTCCCAATCAAAACTTGATCAAGTAAGCTAGTAGGGGTTGTATTAGATGGTTCTGTAACATCAATTTTTTTGATTTGTAATCCACCTGACCCCTTTGGAAACAGTTCGATCAGCTCTTTTATTGCATCAGTTACACAGGTTTTAAGATAGTTGAAGCCAGCTTTCTTGGGGCGGATACGACCTCGCATATTGAGTCTAAGATGAGAACCGCCCATACCAACAACCATGTCGACTATGTCCTTAGTCAGCTCATGTTTGAAGTTATAGTTGGATTTATTGAAATTCCTTGGTGCGGCAACGGTCAAGTCAAAACTTCGTAAGATGTTGCCATCTTCCAGAAGGTCTTTCATGCTTTCGTGCTTCCAGATTGCCTCAAAACGGATGTTCTGCATTTGGGTCTTATTGTAAAGAATGAAGGACAAATCGTTCACCTTTGGCCCCAAATGATTGAGTGTCATTACTAACAGATCGGTTTCGTAGTAATAGATGAAGTAGGTTCTTTCTACAACAGAGTCCTTCTCACTCAACGGAATGGTTCTTTCACTTCCCGTCAGCCCATCCTCAATGAATGGAAGAAGACAGTCCCTTCTCCAAGAAATATACCCAAAATAACTATGTTGCTTGTCATCCTTATCAAGGATTACAAGTTTTAGTCCGCGGTTTTGGGTCTCAGCTGTATGAACATAAGGGAACGATGCTGGAGCAGTCCCAAGCATTTGCTCGAAAGCAAGATTTGCAACTGACGGGCCATCTTTTTTGCTTCCATTACCTGTGAAAAAGCCGACGCGTACTCTTCGAGTTTTCTTTTGTTCTTCTGTAGTCATTACAGTTCCAATTAAATCAAGAGGCATGGCCCTAAAATTACTATGTTTTTGATAAAAAATCATTACCGCGGTCCGCATTTTATAGTTTACTGTGTTAAGAGTGGTTTCTACGCCACGGACTTAAAACGATTTCTAAACCTCGCTCCGGCGGGGTTTTGTCATTTTTGAGGCTGCCTACGGGTGGCCTTTTTTGTTTCCCCTCGTTCTGAGAGGACTCATGGCGATGATGTATTGACCGCTCGAATGAATTAGTCGTAACTTATTCTTGTGGTGAATCCTTTCTAAGCGAAAGGGCGTTCCAGTCAACTGCTATCTGCAGGTATGCGCGCGGCTTTGCTGACTGGGGTAGAGTCACCGGGAGGCACCCGGCACCATGACAACAACAATACAGTTTCAAATTCCTTGAGAGCCTGCTATAAAAAGCAGGCCTTTTTTTATGAATTTGCAAACTGCTGCTACGCTTGAAATGTGTGTTGAAGGTAATTGCCTGATGGTTCTCCTGAACCGTTGTGAACCAGCCCGATACTGTCTCACTCAGGTCAGTTAGCAAGACTCACGACTACCTACCTTACTTACTAATAGTCACTCATTAGCCCGCCTTCAAAAGCGGGCTTTTTTTTATTCCCCTCATCACTGAGAGGATTCACGGCAATAAGAGGGGGACTAGATGTCCGATCCTGTTTCTGGCACGACAGTAGCGGCTGGTGGTCTGATGGGGGCCAGCATGTTCGGCCTGGCAACCGGCATAGATTACGGTGTGGTGTTTGGCGCATTCGCTGGTGCGGTGTTCTACGTCGCTACGGCGGTTAATATCAGTCGCCTTAAGCTGGTGGGCTACTTCATCACCTCATTCATCTTCGGCGTTATCGGCGCTCCACTGCTTGGCTCTTACTTCTCCAAATGGACGGGGTATAGCGACAGGCCACTTGATGCGCTGGGCGCGGTAATCGTAGCCGCTATTGCTATTAAGCTGCTGACGTTCGTTAACAGTCAGGATTTGGGTAGCCTGTTTGGAATTCTCTCGCGTTTACGTGGTGGAGGGGCCAGCAATGGTAACAAGTGATCCGAGTGCGATGGCAAACGCAATTATCTCTGCGGTTATCGTTATTGCACTGATGTTCTACCAGCGCGGCGGGGCGAGACATCGCCCGCTGATATCGCTGATGGCTTATTTCACGGTGCTGGTATACGCCAGCGTCCCTTTCCGTTACCTGTTCGGCCTGTACCATGAATCACATTGGTTTGTGGTGCTGGTGAACGTCCTGATATGCGCCGCCGTTCTCTGGGCTCGGGGAAACGTAGCGCGCCTGGTTGATGTACTGAGGCACTAATGAACCAATCACAATTTCAAAAGGCGGCTGGGCTAAGCGCCGAGTTAGCTGCGCGCTGGTTTCAGCCAGTGAGTGATGCAATGAAAGAGTTCGGCATCACCAATCCGGTAAACCAGGCGATGTTCATTGCTCAGGCAGGGCATGAATCAGCTGGCTTCACTCTGCTCGTGGAAAGCTTCAACTACCGCATTGCAGCACTTGTTAACTTCATCCGTGCAGGACGTCTCACAGCAGACCAGGCAAATGCGCTTGGCCGCCGTCCTGAGGAACGAACATTACCGATTGAGCGCCAGCGAGCCATTGCTAACCTGGTATACAGCAAGCGCATGGGTAACAACGCACCCGGGGACGGCTGGTTATACCGTGGGCGTGGACTTATCCAGATTACCGGCCTCAATAACTACCGTGATTGTGGGAACGGCCTGAAGGTTGATCTGGTTAAGCAGCCTGAGCTATTGGCCGAGGACGTTTATGCAGCCAGAAGCGCGGCGTGGTTCTTCGCCACTAAGGGATGCCTGAAGTATTCCGGCGACGTACTGCAGGTGACGAAGATTATCAACGGCGGAACGAACGGCCTGGAAGATCGCCGTGCTCGTTTCGGAAAAGCAAAAACCGTACTGGTGTGAGGTTGAGATGGGTCTTGAAACAATCATTGGCCTTGCTGCGCTGGTTATGGCGGCAATCGCTGGTGCTTTTGGCATTGGTCATTCACGCGGCACCAGCAAAGCGGAAGCGAAAGCAGACCAGCAGCGCACCGAAGATAACGCAGCGGCCACGGTCGCAGCAGCAGAACGCCGGGTAGAGACAACGAAAGAGGCCAGCAATGTACAGCAGACTGTTAACCACATGCCTGATGACGATGTTGATCGCGAGCTGCGCGAAAACTTCACCCGCCCCGGTGGTGATTGATACGGGCTGCCTGTGGACCCGGATTATCTATCTGACAAACCACGATATTGACATTCTGGACCGCCAGACGAAGAAAGACATCCTGGCGCATAACAAAGCCTGGCAGGCTAGCTGCCAGAATCCAAAGCAAGCGAGGTCCAAGTGATTGCAACCATCGGAACTATCCTTGTTTGGGCTCTAATCCTTATTGCTGGAGCTGCTGGACTGTTTTTCGCATTCATCGGTTTTACGTTTTTTATCAGTTGGCCGAAGGGACGCTGACTTATAAAGCATTACAGCAGACACTCAATGAGTGCCTGCTGTAAAATGGACGGTTAGAGTAATTTTATAAATTTATCGCCGTCGTTAACTTGCTTGGCAATCCTGAGAATTACCGCAGCTATAGAGGCAATGAACTTTTCACGATTTGAAATCCCTTCGTCATTGAGATGTATTCCTTTGTCACCAATCAGGATGCCAAATTTGGGGTTTTCAATTAGCTCTCTTTGATTGCCCTTGCTTATGAGTGTGATTAATTTATTTATCTCTTCATTGGTAATTTCTGAATTATCAATTTGATGTGAGCGTGCATTTCTGATTTTGTTTACGACTTTAAGCTCCTGGTAGGAAAACTCATTCAAACCAAAATTTGTAGCGAGCTTGAGTTTTGCCGCGTATGACATAGTTAAGTTTTCGCCGAAACCATCAAAAAAATTAACGTTGTTTGATGCCGCACAGCACCACGCTTCAATAATTTTCTCGGTTACCAGGTGAAGGCGCAAGACGACACCTATGTCGTCTTCGCTTTGCATTATCGAAGATAGCCTTTCCCATGTTTGCTCATTAAGCAGAACCATTTCATCGAAAATTTTCTTATTCATAAATCATTCCTTTGTTGATTGTGCCAGTGCTCGTGGTCAGATGAGCACTTTACACCAGTATACAGAGAGGTAAGCCATGGGCGGAACAATTGAAATCAGTGAGGTTGGGATGACAGTCAATATGGCTGGTGGCGGGAAAATAGTTGTCGGCAATTGGGGTGATGGACCAGAAAACCCGCCAGCCGCTCGCCCCCCCCTTACCCCGGAAGAGGAGCTTTATGGTCGTGGGCTCTGTCTTCTGCCCGATGGCTGGGAAGATCTAAGCGGTGACGGGCACTGGCAATATCATCTTAGCGAATCTTTGCGTCATCTATGGTCTTCGTTCAACAGGGAACAGAAGATGGCTATCGCTTACTCAATTAGCGAATTGTCAGATGAGCTGATGAATATCACATACGAAAGTTCCTGGTAATAACATCTCTGCGCATCGCACGCGCACATTCTACTCAGAACCTTTCAGGATGACCCTTGAGGAACCGGCTGGCGTCGGAGCCTTCTGAGGGCCGGATCTCCTGTGCGACAAGGTTCATCACTAAAAGGTAGCTCCGATGAATGATATTTCTATCGAATATCTGAAAGAAGCGCTGGAATACACACCAGAGTCTGGCGTCATCCGCTGGAGGCAGCGACCCAAATCTCATTTCAAGACAGATAATTCCTGGCGGGCAACTAATGCCAATTTTGCCGGAAAGATAGCAGGCTCGCTTTCTGATGATGGGTATTTGCGGATCGGGATAGATGGTCGGACATATAAATCTCACCGTGTCGCCTGGGCGTTACATTATGGCTATTGGCCTGAGCATGAGATTGACCACATTTCAGGCGATAGGAGTGATAACCGCATACACAACTTGCGATCAGTAACTGCGGCAGTAAATAACAAGAATTTACGCCTTTACTCCACAAATAAAACAGGTGTCCCCGGGGTCGGCTGGTATAAAGCACGCAGAAAGTGGAGAGCAAAGATAAACGACTCTGGAAAGGTAAAGCATATTGGTTACTTCGATGATTTCAGTGAAGCAGTAAAAGCAAGAAAGGCTGCCGAAATGCAGTTGCAATATCACGAAAATCACGGAACCAGTGACAGAGCTGCTTTCTAAAAGGAAATAAATCATGGGTCAGAAAATTATTACGTTGTCCGGTGCGGCGACTGATGTTCTGTATGCGCTGTTTTTCCGTGGTGCGCTGCAAAGTGGCGAGCTGCCATCTAAATCTGGTGCAGCACAGCTTCGCGAGCTGGGGTTGGCTGAAACCCGACTCACAGCAACAGCCTATGGGAAGGTAAATCATTTTACGTTCCTGACTGCTGAAGGGCAGGAGTTTGCTATTAAGCACCTGGTCAATACGCGCTTTGGTGAGACGGTGAAGCAGGAATACTACTCCCCGCTCGGGGTTGAGCTTGAATGCGCTCAAAAGGCGCTCGATGAAATTTGTGAAGAGATTCGCAGCAGCAAAGCATTTGAAAAGTTGATAAACGGAACGCCGATTCACTGTCAGGTGCATATTACCGATACGATGATTGGTGATGCCGCAGTGTCTGCCAACTATAGCGTAAAGATGAACGTGAACCACGGCGGCAAACTGCACGTTGCTGGCATGGCCGTCTGCATTGAAGGTGACCAGCGCAAGGTCGTGTTTGAGGCTGACCGCTTTAAGGTGAATGAAGCCGCTCAATCAGCCAGCAATAATGAAGAGACGGCCTTCAATGGTGGTCTGGCTTTTGGTGGTTTCCCTGGGGCAATTAGTCATGATGGAGCTAATCCCGCTGATGGCAATAATGCCACCGCTGAACCAATCAGTTCAATTGCTTCAGCGACAGGCACAGCCACCAAGACGCGACTAACCGACGAGATGCAAGAACTGGTTCTCAAGGCTGTACGCGAAAGCGATTTGTTCGCAGCCCTCCAGGCAAAGATTGATGCGCAAACAGCTTCAGTAGTTGGCTTGCAACAGGCGATGCACGAAGCGGTGAAAGATGCTCTTCGCAATGCGCTCAAGCCAGGCGGCATCCTCTGGGCGGCTATCTCACATCGATGATTTATGGACGTTTGGACGTCCAAATTGCTGTAGGTTCGTGCTGATTTAAGTGAATGAGAGTCATTATCATCAATGGGTCCTCCCAGAGGGGGGGCCTGCCACGGGGCGGCTGGCTCGCGGGAAACGGCTAGTTTTTCGGAATCAGGGTCATCATCATCATGTGCGCAGGTCTTTGATTTAATTAGAGGCCATTTTCGCAAGATGTCGAATCGTTCAAAAAGTGTTCACCATCATGGACCAGGAAATTGCCACTTTAAAACTCAATATCAATCAGCTGGCAGGGATAACCGGCGTACACCGTCAGACGGTTGCCGCGAGACTGAAAAATGTTGAACCTGCTCCAGGCAGCAACAGCAAGTTAAAGCTCTATCTGGTGACCGACATTCTGACCGAACTGATGATCCCTACCGTTTCGGCCAACATCGATGATATGCCCCCCTCTGACAGGCTGTCCCACTGGAAAGCAGAGAATGAGAGGCTGAAGTTCGAACAGGATACGGGGCAGTTAATACCCGCAGATGAAGTGGCGCGAGAATTCTCATTGATGGCGAAAGCCGTCGTCATGGTACTTGAAACCCTCCCGGATGTGCTCGAGCGCGACTGTGCTTTAACGCCTGCTGCGGTAGTTCGTGTGCAAAGCGTTATTGATGATCTGCGCGGCCAGATGGCGGAGAGGGTGCAGGACGCTGAAAAAGAGGAGGAAGAGCCTGAGGAGGACTGATGGCAAAGCGGGCATCCGCCAGGGACATCCGCCGCGATGTCTCCGGTATTTTACGAGCCCCGCGTCGTATTCCGGTGGCCGATGCGGTCAGTACTTATATGCGCGTGCCAATGGGGGCGGGAAACTCAGTTCCATGGGATCCGGATCTGGCACCCTATGTGATTGAGCCGATGAACTGCCTGGCATCGCGTGAATACGATGCGGTGGTGTTTGTGGGCCCGGCGCGAACGGGTAAAACCATCGGGCTGATTGACGGCTGGATTGTTTATAACATTGTCTGCGATCCGGCAGATATGCTTGTGATTCAGGTATCTGAGGAAAAAGCTCGCGAGCATTCCAAAAAACGCCTGGACCGTACTTTTCGCTGTAGCCCTGAAGTTAAAACCCGGCTAAGCCCAAGACGTAACGATAACAACGTCTACGACCGTACATTCCGCGCCGGTAACTATTTGAAGCTTGGCTGGCCATCCGTCAATATCATGTCGTCCTCGGACTATAAGAGTGTGGCGCTGACGGATTATGACCGCTTTCCGGAAGATATCGACGGGGAGGGGGATGCTTTTTCACTGGCATCGAAGCGTACCACGACATTCATGTCCTCCGGGATGACGCTGGTTGAAAGCTCGCCCGGGAGGGATATCAGAGACACAAAATGGCGGCGTTCCACGCCCCATGAAGCCCCTCCGACCACCGGAATTTTATCGCTCTATAACCGTGGTGACCGCCGTCGTCTTTACTGGCCATGCCCGCATTGCGGCGAATATTTCCAGCCGGAAATGGACAATATGACCGGGTACCGCGACAGCAGCGATCCTGTGCTTGCCAGCGAAGCGGCTTTTCTACAGTGCCCGGCCTGTAAAGGCAGGATCACACCGGACATGAAGCGTGCGCTTAACATGAAATGTGTCTGGCTCCGGGACGGGCAAACCATCGACAGGAAAGGCCAGGTTAGCGGTGATGGCCGTCGTTCCCGTATTGCCTCCTTCTGGATGGAAGGTCCGGCAGCTGCTTACCAGACCTGGGCTCAGCTGATCTACAAATTCCTGACAGCAGAGCAGGAATATGAAACCACCCGCAGTGAGGAAACACTGAAGACGGTTATCAATACCGACTTTGGCCGACCTTATTTACCCCGCGCCAGCATAGAGCAACGCAAAAGTGAGTTGCTGGAGCAACGTGCTGAAGACGTGCCAAAACGCTCGGTCCCGGACGGCGTGCTGTTCCTTACAGCAACCGTGGACGTTCAGGCGGGCCGCAACAGGCGGTTTGTTGTCCAGATAACCGGTTACGGGAGTATGGGAGAGCGCTGGATAGTTGACCGCTACAACATACGGCAGTCCCTGCGATGTGATGGTAACGGAGAGAGCATCCAGATCGATCCCGCGAGCTACCCGGAAGACTGGGATCTCCTGCTTACGGATGTATTCGAGAAAATCTGGCCACTGGCATCTGATCCGTCAAAAGGCATGAGGCTGATGTCGATGGCGGTTGACTCCGGCGGTGAGGATGGCGTCACGGATAACGCTTACAAATTCTGGCGCAAGTGTCGCCGTGAAGGGCTGGGTAAACGGGTTTATCTCTTTAAGGGCGACAGTGTACGCCGCAGCAAACTTATTCAGAGGACATTCCCGGATAACACCGGAAGGTCCACCCGCCGCGCGCAGGCGACTGGTGATGTCCCGCTTTATCTTCTTCAGACCGATGCCCTGAAAGACCGGGTGAATAATGCCCTCTGGCGTGATTCTCCCGGGCCAGGATATGTTCATTTTCCCTCCTGGCTGGGCAACTGGTTCTACGACGAACTGACCTATGAGGAACGCTCAAATGAAGGGAAATGGAGTAAGCCTGGCCGCGGCGCCAACGAAGCATTTGACCTTCTCGTCTATGCCGATGCCCTCGCCATCCTTAGCGGGTACGAAAAAATCAAATGGCCGTCTGTTCCTGAATGGGCACGGCGGGAAACGTGGATCGAGAGCACGCAGACGGAAACTGGCGAAGCGCCATCCCCGATACCTGCGGCGAAACCAAAGCCAAAACCAAAACGTGAGAAGCCCGTAACCAGCGAGGCGAATCCGTGGACAAACTCAGGAGGATGGGTGTGAATCAGGCAGATATTCAAAATATGATCGACCGCTATGCATCAGCAGAGCTTGCCGTTCTGGAAGGAAAATCCATCACCTTTAATGGTCAGCAGATGACATTCGAAAACCTGTCGGAAATCCGAAAAGGGCGACAGGAGTGGGAACGTCGTCTTACTGCACTCAACAACAAACGCCGTGGGAGACCCGGCTACAGGCTGGCGAGGTTTGGATGAGTCTTTTAGATGATGCAATAGGCCTGTTTTCGCCGGGCTGGAAAGCTTCACGCCTGCGTGCCCGTGCGGTAATCAAGGCCTATGAGGCGGTAAAGCCTACCCGGACCCATAAAGCACAACGGGAGAATCGTTCTGCCGACCAGCTCAGCCAGATGGGGGCGGTTTCGCTTCGTGAGCAGGCCCGTTGGCTGGATAACAATCACGATCTGGTGATTGGCGTGTTCGACAAGCTTGAAGAGCGGGTTATTGGTAAGCAGGGGATTATTGTTGAACCGATCCCCCTGCTGACCAACGGGAAAATCGCCAAGAAACTGGTAAAGGATATCCGTAGAAAGTTTGGTGAATGGTCTGTCAGACCTGAAGTGACTAACCAGTTTACCCGACCGATGCTTGAGCGCCTGATGCTGCGCACCTGGTTACGGGATGGTGAAGTATTTGCACAACTGGTTAGTGGTACAGGCAACGGCCTTCAACCAGTCGCGGGTGTGCCGTTCTGGCTGGAAGCGCTTGAGCCTGATTTCGTACCCATGAACAGTGACGCCGCAACCCAGATGAATCAGGGGGTCTTTGTTGACAACTGGGGACGACCCAAAAAATACCAGGTTTACAAAAGTCTGCCGGTTTCCGGGAGACAGTTTGATACCAAAGAGGTAGACGCGGCGAACATGCTCCACCTCAAATTTACCCGCCGCCTTCACCAGACCCGAGGCACCTCTCTTTTGTCTGGGGTGCTGATGCGCCTGAGTGCGCTCAAGGAGTATGAAGACTCCGAACTTACCGCAGCGAGAATTGCCGCAGCACTGGGCATGTATATCAAAAAGGGTGACGGGCAGAGTTTTGACTCCGATGACAAATCTGGTGATGACCGTGAGCTCATGATCCAGCCTGGCATGTTGTATGACGACCTTCAGGCCGGGGAAGAAATCGGGATGATTAAGTCTGACCGACCTAACCCTAACCTTGAGACGTTCCGCAATGGTCAGCTGCGTGCTGTTGCCGCAGGCAGCCGCCTCAGCTTTTCCAGCACTGCCCGCAACTACAACGGTACCTACAGCGCTCAGCGGCAGGAGCTGGTGGAGTCAACCGATGGGTATCTGATACTTCAGGACTGGTTTATCGGCTCAGTCACCCGACCGATGTATCGGGCCTGGCTGAAGATGGCAGTCGCTGCCGGAGAAATCAGCCTTCCACGCGGTGTTGACATGGATACGCTTTACAACGCTGTCTACTCAGGGCCGGTCATGCCCTGGATTGATCCTGTCAAAGAAGCAAATGCATGGAAAACTCAGATACGCGGTGGTGCTGCAACTGAATCTGACTGGGTTCGCGCCAGCGGCCGTAATCCGGACGATGTGAAGTCACGCCGTAAAGCGGAAGTTGATGAAAACAAAGAAATGGGGCTGGTGTTTGACACTGACCCCTCCAATGATAAAGGAGGCACCAGTGCCGAAGTCAAAGAGCCGGGCGGTCCACCGTCCGAAAGCCAGCGTAAAAAGTAATTCGTGGTTCCGGATGCAGGCCAGCAATAACAATGCGGCCGAAATTTATATCTACGACGAAATCGGCTACTGGGGGGTGACCGCAAAACAGTTCGTCAATGACCTCAAAGCTCTCGGTGAAGTCAGTCACATTAACCTTCACATCAACTCACCGGGTGGTGATGTCTTTGATGGCATCGCCATTTTTAATGCCCTCAAACATCATGGCGCGTCAATCACTGTGCATATTGATGGTCTGGCCGCGTCAATGGCCTCCGTCATCGCAATGGTGGGCAATCCGGTCATCATGCCTGAAAACACCATGATGATGATCCACAAGCCCTGGGGATTTGCCGGGGGTGATGCTAACGACATGCGCGACTATGCAGACCTTCTCGACAAAGTTGAATCAGTGCTGATCCCGGCTTACGCGCAGAAGACCGGAAAAACCACTGAAGAAATCGCGGCAATGCTGGAAGACGAAACCTGGATGGACGGCAACGAATGCGTCTCGCTGGGGTTTGCCGACCAGGTTACACCTTCCCTACAGGCGATGGCCTGTATTCATTCAAAACGTATCGAGGAATTTGAAAAGATGCCAAACAGCATTCGCAATATGATCACCCCGCCGCGCAACTCTACCCAGCGTGACCAGGGAAATCAGCATAATCCATCCCAGCAGCCGAATCCCGCACCGGTCATCAACGAAGGCGATGTCCGCGCTCAGGTTCTGAATGAGCAGAAGGCCCGTGTGAATGGTATTGGCGATCTCTTCGCCATGTTCGGTAACAAACACATGGATCTGCAAAACAAGTGCATTGCCGATCCTGAATGTTCCGTTGAGCAGGCTAAAGATTTACTACTGGCTGAGCTGGGTAAGGCTGCCACCCCATCCAACAAAACCAGTCAGGCTCATATTCATGCCAGCAATGGTAATTTCGTGGCCGATGGTATTCGCCAGGCGCTGATGGCGCGTGCCGGCTATGAAAATCAGGAGCGTGACAACGTCTACAACGGTATGACGCTGCGTGAATATGCGCGTATGGCCCTGACCGAAAAAGGTATCGGTGTGTCCAGTTATAACCCGATGCAGATGGTCGGGCTTGCTCTGACGCACAGTACATCTGACTTCGGCAATATCCTGCTCGATGTTGCAAACAAGGCTCTGTTGCAGGGCTGGGAAGAAGCTGAAGAAACCTTCCAGCGCTGGACCAAAAAGGGGCAGCTGTCAGACTTTAAGACCGCCCATCGTGTTGGCATGGGTGGATTCCCGTCGTTGCGTCAGGTTCGTGAAGGGGCTGAGTACAAATACGTTACCACTGGCGATAAAGGCGAAACCATCGCCCTGGCAACTTACGGTGAAATCTTCTCCATCACCCGTCAGGCTATTATCAACGATGACCTCAATCAGCTGACTGATGTGCCGATGAAGATGGGCCGCGCAGCCAAGGGTACCATCGGTGATCTGGTTTATGCCGTTCTGACCAAAAACCCGAAACTGTCAGATGGGAAAGCATTGTTCCATGCTGACCATAAAAACCTTTCATCTGGCGCGATCTCCGTCAGTAGCCTTGATGATGCGCGTAAGCTGATGCGCCTTCAGAAAGAGGGCGAGCGCTCCCTGAATATTCGTCCGGCATTCATGCTGGTACCGGTTGGCCTTGAAACACTGGCAAACCAGACCATCAAGTCTGCCAGCGTGAAAGGGGCGGATATTAATGCAGGTATTATCAACCCTATCCAGAACTTTGCAGAAGTGATTGCGGAAGCGCGACTGGATGATGCCGATGCAAAAGCCTGGTATCTGGCTGCCGCACAGGGCACAGATACCATTGAAGTGGCTTATCTGAACGGGGTCGATACGCCATACATCGACCAGCAGGAGGGATTCACCACTGATGGTATCGCCACGAAAGTGCGTATTGATGCCGGTGTGGCGCCGCTGGACTATCGCGGCATGACCAAATCAACTGGCCAGTAATAAACAGCCTCGATAACCAGACGCCCGTAAGGGCTTTTTTTATACCTGAAACCAGCCCCGAAAGGGGCTGAATGGAGCACAACATGGCGAAGAATTTTGTACAGGACGGTAAAACCATCTCCTTGGTGAATGGCGGGACGGATGACATTCTCAGCGGTGAACCGGTTGCAGTCGGAAAAGTTATTGCTGTGGCCATCACGGATATTGCAGCTGGCCAGATCGGGGACGGTTTCACGGAAGGCGTGTTTTTGCTTCCCAAACTGGCTGCTGATGCAATCACTGCCGGGGAACAGGTTTACCTGAAAGACGGTAAAGTGCAGCTGACGGAAACCGATGCGGTCGTGGCCGGGGTCGCCTGGGAATCCGCAGGTGCAAACGTGACTGTGGTTGAAGTCAAAATCAATGGCTAATCCGTTTGAACGGCTTGCGGGTCGCATGGACGCGGCCACGGTGAAAACCATGGGAAAAACTGTGCTGATCAATGGCGTGTCTCACGATGCCATCTCAGCCGACCTTCTGGAGGAGATGGGCCCGCTATCAGGGAATATTCATTCGCTGGTGGTGTTCAGTGCAGAGTATTCCCCGCGGCGAAACGACGAAGTGGAATGGGAGGGCAAGAACTGGACCGTTACCCGCCACGACACTTTTAACGGGAAACCACGTATCTTCATTGAATAGGAGGTGTTATGTCGATTAAAGGCCTGGAACAGGCAATCGCCAACCTCAACAGCATCAGTGAAAAAGCCGTCCCCCGCGCCAGTGCACAATCTGTTAACCGCATTGCAGGACAGGCAGTCAATCGCAGTGTTTCAGTCGTTTCAAAGTCAACCCGCGTCCCCCGAAAGCTGGTTAAACAGCGTGCCCGGATCCGGCGGGCAACCGTCGGCAAACCCCGCGCTCTTATCCGCGTGAACCGGGGAAATTTACCCGCAATTAAACTTGGGACCGCCAGTGTTCGTCTGTCGCGCAGAAAACGCGATAAATCAGGAGCCAGCAGCGTGCTGAGGATCGGACCGTTTCGTTTCCCTGGCGCCTTTATTCAGCAACTGGCAAATGGTCGCTGGCATGTACTGCGGAGAACAACCCGCAACCGGTATCCGATCGAAGTGGTCAGCATCCCTCTGGCGGTACCGCTGACTGAAGCTTTCCGCGCAGAGCTGCCGAGACTGATGGATGAACGTATGCCTGAGGTGATGCGGCAGAATCTGCAAAACCAGCTGAGGTTGATTCTTTCACGATGAAACACCCACAAATCCGTGCCGCCGTTCTGGCGGCGCTTAAACGTAACATTACCGAACAGGTCACCTGGTTTGACGGTCGCCCTGGCTTCCTTGACGAGGAGGATCTTCCGGCAGTGGCGGTATACCTGACGGATGCGCGCGCCTCGGACGACAACATCGATGAAGATATGTGGTCCGCACTGCTGCATATCGAAGTTTTCCTGAAAGCGAAGGAGCCTGATTCCGCTCTGGATGCCTGGATGGAAGAGAAAGTGTATCCCGCCCTGGGTGATATCCCCGAGCTGCTTCCCCTCATCGAATTGATGAACGCAAGCGGTTATGACTATCAACGCGATGATGAAGCGATGATGTGGGGATCGGCCGATCTCAGCTACTTAATCAGCTATGTAATGTGAGGACTTTATGACCACACCAAACCCTCTGGCGCCAACGAAAGGCGCTGGTACAACGCTGTGGGTTTATACCGGAAGCGGTGACCCATTTGCGAACCCTGCTTCGGATGTTAGTTGGATCCGCCTGGCAAAGGTTAAAGATATTCAGCCGGGCGAACTGACAGCCGAATCCGAAGATGATACCTACCTCGATGATGACAATCCTGACTGGACCTCGACCATGCAGGGCCAGAAATCAGCCGGCGAAACCAACTTCACACTGGCCTGGTTGCCGGGTGAAAGCGGACAGCAGGACCTGGTTAACTGGTTCGATGAGGGCGCTGTTAAAGGCTACAAGATTAAGTATCCGAACGGCGTTATCGATGCCTTTAAAGGGTGGGTGAGCAGCCTTGGCAAGACAGTTACGTCCAAAGAGACGATGACGCGAACCGTAAAAATCACCAACAACGGTAAGCCGTCTCTGGCAGAAGACAGCGGTTCGGTACCGATTGGCGTAACGGGGATCACTCTGGATAAAGCCACGGCTGCCGTTGCTGTTGGCGCGACCACTCAGCTGGTGGCATCTGTGCTGCCAGCCAGTGCTTCCGATTCCTCGTTCCGGGTTGCAACCTCTGACCCGTCTAAGGCAACGGTCACCGTCAGCGGCAATACCCTGACTGTCACCGGCGTGGCGGCAGGTACCGTAGAAATCATCGTTATGAGCAATGAAGGTAACTTTGTGGCGATCTGCAAAGTGACTGTTTCCTGATAACCGGGGCGTCAGCCCCGTTCCTGGAGTAGATAATGTTTCTAAAAAGCGAACTGCTTGAAAGTAACGGCAGCAGTGTCACATTGTTCCAGCTGTCAGCATTACAGCGTATTGAACACCTTGAATACCTGAAACAGATGGAAGCAGTAGAAGGGGGAGATATTCAGGCGGCCGTTACACTCACCGTGAAGAGTGGGGCTTATCTGGTGGCGATGTCTCTCTGGCATGGTCATTCCCTGAAAGGCTCTCAGGGCGATAATGCAGCGGCAGAAGTGGCAAAAATTCAGGATGAAGTCATGCAGACCTGGCCGGCTGAACTTATTGCCGAAGCAGAATTTAAGGTAAAACTCCTGTCTGGCATGATTGCACCTGTAACGGATGATCCGGAAGAGCCTGGCGAGGAACAGAATGAGCAAGCCGAACCCGTTACGGCGGAAAAGCCCTCGCCAGCGAGCTGATATTTGCCATGAAACTGGCGCGTGAGTTCGGTCGCCCTGACTGGCGCGCCATGCTTGCTGGCATGTCTTCTACGGAATATGGCGACTGGAAAATCTTCTACCGGGACAACTACTTTCATGATGCGCAGCTGGATGCTCATTTCTCCGGCCTGCTCTACACCATATCAACCCTGTTTTTCGCCGATCCGGAACTAACCCCCGACAGTTTCAGCATTCTTTCTCCTGTATCGGATCCTGTCGATATCGATGGGCCTGGCGATGAGATGCTGATGGCAAAGGCAGCAGGAATTTCAGGAGGCGTACGCTATGGCCCAGACGGCAGTCGGTGATCTGGTCGTTAACCTTGACGTTAACTCGACGAAATTCACTGAACAGATCAGCTACGTTAAAAAAGAATTTAAGCAGACGGGTGATGCGGCAAATGATGCCGCGTTGCGAATGCAGCAGTCATTTACCCGCCAGGAGAGTGCCGCCCGTAAGGCCGGGATATCTGTCGGGCAATATAACGCTGCAATGCGTATGCTCCCGGCGCAGTTTACTGATATTGCGACCCAGCTGGCTGGCGGGCAGAGTCCGTGGCTTATCCTCCTCCAGCAGGGCGGCCAGGTGAAGGACTCCTTTGGCGGTATTATCCCAACGTTCCGCGCGCTGCTGGGCACTATCTCCCCGGTTATGGTGGGTGTTACAGCGCTGTCTGCGGCAACAGGGGCATTGTTCTATGCATGGTATGCCGGTTCGTCAACGCTGTCTGATTTCAACAAAACGCTGGTTCTCTCAGGGAATTCAGCGGGGCTAACCTCCGACAGAATGCTGGTTCTGGCACGAAACGGGCAGGCCGCAGGGCTGACATTCAACCAGACCAGCGAAGCGCTTACTGAGCTGGTCAATGCGGGGGTTCGTGCGGGTTCCCGCTTTGATGATATGAGCCAGGCGGTTGCGCGCTTTACTGACGCTTCAGGTGTGCCGGTTGATAAGGTTGCCGCCGCGTTTGGGAAACTGACCTCAGACCCGACATCCGGGCTGATTGCCATGGCCCAGCAATTTCACAATGTGACTGCTGAGCAGATAGCCTATGTGGCGCAATTGCAGCGGGCCGGTGATGAAGCAGCTGCCCTGCAAGCGGCAAACGATGCTGCGACCTCCGGGTTTAACGAGCAGACCAAATCGCTCCGCGACAACATGGGAACGATTGAATCATCGGCAGACAGCCTGAAGCGTGCCTTTAAATCGATGTGGGATGCGGCACTGGATATCGGCCGCCCTGACACTGCGCAGGAGATGGTGGCAAAGGCAGAAGCCGCCTTTAAGAAAGCGGATGAAATCTGGAACCTTCGTAAAAATGATGGTTATGTCAATTCTCAGGCACGCGATCTTTACTGGAATGATCGAGAGACAGCGAGAGTTGAGCTTGAAAATGCCAGGCGCAAGGCCGGAGCTGAGAAGGAGAAGCAAGATAATGCATCGCGTGAAGCGGCTGCTGAATCTGACCGCCTAAAGTACGCCGCGCAGGCCCAGTCCAATTACGCCAAAACACAAAGCGCACTGGAAAAGTACACGGCCCGCCAGAATGAGCTTAACAAGGCTCTGAAGGATGGTCGGATCCTCCAGGCCGACTACAACATCAACCTGGCTGCGGCGAAAAAAGAGTATGAGGATACTCTCAAGAAGCCGTCGAAAAAGACTGCCACGGTCAGAACACCCGCCGGCACCTGGGCGACCGATACCGCCACCGCACAGACGATGGAGCTTGAGACGCAGTTACGCACACTGCAAGAGCACAAGGGTATCAATGACACTATCAGCCAGCAGCGACAGGAGCTCTGGCGGCAGCAGGCCCGCTTCTCCGTTCTGGAAGAGGCCGCAAAAAAACGCACCCTCTCTGTGGAAGAAAAATCCCTGCTGGCCAGTAAGGATGAAGTGCTTTCGCGCGCGGAGATGAATGCAAAACTGGGTGATCAGATTGCCGCTCAGGAACGCCTTAACCGTCTTCAGGATACTTCACAAAAATACGTCACCCAGATGGGCGAGAAAACCCGCGCGCTGGTGGCGGGCGGGAGTATGGGAAGTCGGGCAGCGCAACGTCAGAATGAAGAGGCCCAGCTCCGTCAGGGCTGGGTGAACGCTGGCGGGTCTGATACTGCCCCGGGCTATCAGAATGAGCTGACTGCACTGAAAAATTATTACGATGAACAGGATAACCTGCGCGGAGACTGGCTTTCCGGTGCGAAATCAGCATGGGCGGATTATGCCGATTCTGCTACTGATGCCTACGGGCAAATGAAGTCAATTGCCTCAAGTACGTTTGACGGTATCGGGCAGAACATGGCGGATATGCTCACGACCGGTAAAGCCAACTGGGGTGATTTTACCCGCTCAACGTTGTCCATGCTTACTCAGATACTGATGAAGCAGGCAATGGCAGGTCTGGTTAGTTCCGCCACAACGGCTCTGGGATTTGATGGGGGGGGATATACCGGCTCAGGTGGGAAGTATGAGCCTGCCGGTATCGTTCACCGTGGCGAGTTCGTCTTCACAAAAGAAGCAACAAGCCGGATCGGCGTATCTAATCTGTACCGCATGATGAAAGGGTATGCCACGGGTGGACTCGTCGGCGGAAGTGGTGCGGTACCAGCCGCAACGCCTTTTGGTGTGCGCGTGTATGCGCCTGTGACCGTTGAAAATGCCTCTGCGGGAACGCAGCAACAAGGCGATGGTGACCGCCTGGGTAAGGCATATCAGCAGGTCATCGATAAGTCTGTCAACGATGGCATTGCTCAGGCTATCCGTCCTGGCGGACTCATCTGGAATGCCACTAATCGCAGGTAAAATTTATGGCTTTAGAGACATTCACCTGGGGCATTAAGGCATCCAGCCAGCCCACGCTCGGCAGTAAAGACTCGGTGCGAAAAGCGCAGTTTGGGGATGGTTATGCCCAGGTCAGTGGGTCAGGGCTGAATGACGAAATGCTCACCTATGAGTTTTCGTTCTCCGGTGATCCACAAACCGCGATGCAGATACATGCTTTTCTGCGCCGGCATAAAACGAAGTCGTTTATCTTCACACCGCCTTTCGGTGATAAAGCGTTGTGGCGCGTCGAACCTGACAGCCTGAAACAGTCGCTGAAAAACGTCAAAGTGATGACCATTACTGCAACCTTCGAGCAGGCGTTCGCACCATGAGTCTTAATGCAGATTATCAAAAGCTTGAGCCGGGCAATCACGTCCGGCTTTTTTCTGTCGATGGTACGGCGTTTGGCATGTCAGACGTCCTGAATTTTCATGCGCATAATATCGCGCACACCCCAGAGGAGATTGATGCTGCTGGTGGCGATGAAAGCAAACTGCCTGCGAAGTCTGTCTGGTGGCAGGGACAGGAATATAAGGCCTGGCCGTGTCAGGTTGAAGGTATCGAGACCACCACTGATGGTTCCAGTCCTCAGCCAAAACTGACGGTGGCGAATCTGGATAGCTCTATCACGGCGCTTTGTCTGGCATACGATGACCTGTTACAGGCAAAAGTCAGTATCCACGACACTCTGGCCCAGTACCTGGATGCCAGAAACTATCCGGAAGGTAATCCCTTAGCGGATCCGACTCAGGAAAAACTGAAGGTCTTTTACATCGATGCAAAAGCCACAGAAACGAATGAGATGGTGGAGTTCACGCTTTCCAGCCCGATGGATTTGCAGGGACTCATGATCCCTACCCGGCAACTTCATTCGCTTTGCACCTGGTGTATTCGTAATAAATACCGCACCGGCGATGGCTGCGACTATGCCGGAACGCGGTATTTCGACAAGAACAATAATCCGGTCAGTGACCCTTCACTGGATGAATGCAACGGAACACTTTCAGCCTGCAAACTGCGTCATGGTGATGGTAATGAGCTTCCATTCGGAGGCTTCCCCGGAACGTCATTAATCAGGAGCTGATATGCGTCAGAAAACAATTGATGCGATCATGGCGCACGCCGCAGCGGAATATCCGCGCGAATGCTGCGGTGTGGTGGCGCAGAAAAGCCGGGTCGAGAAGTATTTCCCCTGTCGCAACCTGTCATCAGAACCGACTGAACACTTTCACCTTTCGCCGGAAGATTACGCCGCAGCAGAGGACTGGGGAACGGTGATCGCGATTGCGCACAGCCACCCGGATGCCACGACTCAACCGAGTGAACTGGACAAAGCGCAATGTGATGCAACGTTGCTGCCCTGGCATATTGTCAGCTGGCCGGAGGGGGATTTACGTACCATCCAGCCGCGCGGAGAACTGCCACTGCTGGAGCGCCCGTTTGTGCTTGGGCACTTCGACTGCTGGGGGCTGGTGATGAGCTATTTCAGGCAGACACACGGTATCGAGTTGAAAGATTACCGGGTCGATTATCCCTGGTGGGAAAACGACTATCCTGACAACTTTTACCTGGATTGCTGGTATGAGTGTGGATTCCGGGAATTCGATGGGCCGCCACAACCAGGCGATATGGTGATCATGCAGGTCCAGGCCGATAAGTGGAATCATGCGGGGATCCTGCTTGAGGGCAATATGCTACTGCATCATCTGTACGGCCATCTGAGCCAGCGAGTGCCGTATGGTGGTTACTGGCAAGAAAGAACAATGAAAGTACTTCGGTACAAAGTATTTTGTTAATTCTATAGTGGTTAAGTTGTTAATTACTCACTCCATAATTTCATGTTAGGATTCCTCTGATATTTTCAATAATAGGGAAGCTTAATTGTGAAAAAAATATTGTTCTCTGGACTTGTGGTGCTTGCCATCTCTGGATGTGCTGATAATAGACCAATGCCGGTAGTAGATACTAAGCCTGTTACATGTTCATCAGAGGCTGAATGTAGTTATCTTTGGTCGAAGGTTCCTCAGCATTTGGAGTTTGCAACAAAAATGAGAGTGGAATCAGCTAACGATACATTTATAACAACATTCCCACCTATTGATACAAGGCAACTTGCAGGACGGGCTTCTAAGGTTAAACAGTCCGGCGATACGGCAATAAATGCTGAATTCCAATGCCATCGACATTATGGGCAGAAGGATTGTGAAAGGGCAGTAATTAATGCTACAAATTTCTTTAATCAAGCAATGAGCATTGAAAAGAAACATTTTAATAAATAAACGCCTCAATAAATCAGCCAAATTAAACCGCTTCGGCGGTTTTTTTACGTAGGGGTATTATATGCAAGAGGTCATGAGTCGAATTGAATTAGGTAGTGTTCTTGGAAAAACGTTTGGCAAAGTTCACTACCGTCTGATATCCCGCGTAAGCGAAGCAGGCGTTGCACTCGCAAAAACAATTCCTGGGTTTGAGCAGTTTATGATTTCCAGCCAACGACGAGGGCTTACTTTTTCAGTTTTCAAGGGAAAAAGAAACATTGGTGTGGATGATCTCGGCTTTGCGGTCACGGGGGATGTCATCCGCATTGTCCCGGTAATTATTGGCAGTAAAAAAGCTGGAGTACTGCAAACTATTTTGGGCGCAGTTTTGGTTGCGGTTGGTGTAGTCCTGAGTTTCACTCCTTGGGCTGCCGCTTCTCCATTCCTCTATAAAGTTGGCGCCGCAATGATGCTCGGAGGGGTGGTGCAAATGCTTTCACCGCAACCTGCCGGACTCGCCAGCAAACAAAGTGCAGATAACCGTGCCTCTTATGCGTTCGGTGGAGTAACCAACACTGCTGCACAGGGTTATCCGGTACCGCTTCTTTATGGCCGCAGGCGGATAGGCGGAGCGATTATTTCTGCCGGAATTTATGTCGAAGATCAGCAGTAGATAACAAACCTTTTTTCAGGCCACCTTCAGGTGGCTTTTTTTATGGGCGCAATATGGCGACAGAAAAAGCGTTAAAGGGCCGCAAGGGCGGCAGCTCCAGTTCACGAACCCCTACCGAACAGCCTGATGATCTGCAATCTGTAGCGAAGGCAAAAATCCTCATTGCGCTTGGCGAAGGGGAGTTTGCAGGGCAGCTAACCGGCAAAGATATCTACCTGGACGGAACGGCGCTGGAGAATGCTGACGGTTCCCAAAACTTTAGCGGCGTGACGTGGGAGTTTCGCGCGGGAACGCAGGCGCAAAAATATATTCAGGGTATTCCCGGTACCGAAAACGAAATCAGCGTGGGAACTGAGGTATCAAGCGCTACAGCCTGGACGCGCACGTTTACCAATACGCAGCTTTCAGCAGTTCGCCTGCGTCTGAAATGGCCCTCGCTTTTCAAACAGGAAGACGACAGCGATCTGGTTGGTTACTCGGTCAATTATGCGATTGACCTGCAGACGGACGGCGGCACATGGCAGACGGTACTCAATACCAGCGTGACCGGCAAAACGACGTCTGGGTATGAGCGCAGCCACCGTATCGATTTACCGCAGGCTGGCAGCACCTGGACAATACGCCTGCGTAAGATTACCTCTGACGCTAACAGCGCGAAGATCGGCGACACGATGACGCTGCAGAGCTTCACCGAGGTGATTGACGCCAAACTGCGCTACCCCAACACCGCGCTGCTCTACATCGAATTCGACTCAAGCCAGTTCAACGGCTCTATTCCTCAAATTTCATGCGAACCGCGCGGCCGTGTTATCCGCGTTCCAGATACCTACGACCCTGAAACCCGCACTTATAGCGGTACATGGACCGGTGCGTTTAAGTGGGCATGGACGGATAACCCTGCGTGGATTTTTTACGACCTGGTTGTTTCTGACCGGTTCGGCCTTGGGCACCGTTTGACCGCTGCGAATATTGATAAATGGACTCTTTATCAGGTTGCTCAGTATTGTGATCAGATGGTACCAGACGGCAAAGGGGGCAACGGTACAGAACCACGTTATACCTGCAACGTGTACATTCAGGACCGGAACGACGCCTACACAGTCCTGCGTGATTTTGCCGCTATCTTCCGTGGCATGACCTACTGGGGCGGGGATCAGATTGTGGCCCTGGCTGACATGCCGCGCGATGTTGATTACAGCTATACGCGCGCTAACGTTGTTGGCGGTCGCTTCACCTATTCGAGCAGCACCACGAAAAGCCGCTACACCACAGCGCTGGTTTCATGGTCAGACCCGGGTAACGCTTATGCCGACGCGATGGAGCCGGTATTTGAGCAGGCGCTGGTGGCGCGATACGGCTTCAATCAGCTGGAAATGACAGCTATCGGCTGCACCAGGCAGTCAGAAGCGAACCGAAAGGGGCGCTGGGGTATTCTCACCAACAACAAGGATCGCGTTGTTTCGTTTGATGTCGGGCTGGACGGCAACATACCGCAGCCGGGCTACATCATCGCCGTGGCAGACGAGCTGCTTTCCGGAAAGGTTATGGGTGGCCGCATCAGCGCCGTTAACGGTCGCGTTATCAAACTTGACCGCGTGGCAGATGCAGCAGCAGGTGATCGCCTTATTCTCAACCTGCCTTCCGGAGCGTCGCAGAGCAGGACCATTCAGGCCGTGAACGGGGAGTCAGTCACAGTCACCACGGCATACAGTGAGACGCCACAGGCCGAAGCTGTTTGGGTGGTTGAATCTGACGAGCTTTACGCGCAGCAGTATCGTGTTGTCAGCGTTTCCGATAACGATGATGGCACTTTCTCGATTACCGGCGCATGGCACGACCCGGATAAATATGCCCGTATCGATACCGGAGCCATCATTGACCAGCGGCCGGTGAGCGTGATCCCGCCTGGTAACCAGTCGCCGCCTGACAACATCGTGATCAGCTCGTTTTCCGTGGTGCAGCAAAATATCAGCGTCGAAACGATGCGCGTGAGCTGGGACCAGGCGCAGAACGCTATCGCCTATGAAGCGCAGTGGCGCCGCAACGACGGGAACTGGGTTAACGTGCCGCGCAGCTCAACCACGTCATTCGACGTCCCGGGGATTTATGCCGGGCGCTACCTGGTGCGCGTGCGCGCAATCAATGCCGCAGAAATTTCATCCGGATGGGGCTATTCAGAAGAGAAAACGCTGACGGGTAAAGTGGGCAATCCACCGAAGCCGGTTGGCTTCATCGCTTCTGAAAATGTGGTTTTCGGCATCGAGCTGAACTGGGGATTCCCGGCGAATACCGACGACACGCTGAAGACGGAAATTCAGTATAGCCTGACCGGTACCGAGGACGATGCAATGCTGCTGGCCGATGTGCCTTACCCGCAGCGCAAATATCAGCAGATGGGCCTTAAGGCTGGGCAGATTTTCTGGTACCGCGCTCAGCTGGTGGACCGCAGCGGCAACGAATCAGGTTACACAGAATGGGTGCGCGGGCAGGCCAGCATCGATGTATCCGATATCACCGATGTGATCCTGGAGGAGATTAAAGATTCTGAGGTATTCAAGGATCTGATTGAGAGTGCCGTAGAAAGTAGCGAGAAACTGGCCGAACTTTCTGACGCGATTAAGAAGAACGCCGATGGTCTGGCTGCAGCAGTAGGTTCGAATAAGCAGACAGCAGAAGCAATCATTGGCAACGCCCTGGCTATTGCTGATGTTGTTGTGCGCCAGACGGCGCAGCAGGGGGCTAACTCTGCGAAATTCGAACAGCTCCGGGAGGTGATCGCCACTGAGACGGAAGCGCGCGTCACGGATGTTACTCGCCTTGAGGCAAAAACTGCGCAGAATGAAGCCGGAATTACTGATGTTCGCCAGGCTTTAGCAACGGAAACTGAAGCTCGCGCTTCTGCGGTAAGTCAATTGACGGCTGCCACTCAGGCCGCATCTGACAAAACTGATTCAGCAGCTGCTGTAGGTGCTCAGAATACAGCATCAATCACTGACCTTAGCCAGGTTGTCACGGACCTCGATTCCTCAATGGCATCACGCCTGGAAGAGCTGGGTGCACAAACTGATAAGGCCAGCGGCGGTATTCAGAACAATGCTATCGCGCTGATCACCAGTACGCTCGCGCAGGTTAACCAGCGCAACCTCCTGAGCGTCCAATATGGAGATAACAAAGCCAGTATCGATCGAGTAGACAATGTGATGGCCGACGCCAGTAAAGCTGTCGCTGAGTCATTGCGCACCTTGGATTCCAGCACCGGTGGAAACACCGCGAATGTCACTGACTTGTCAAAGACGCTCGCTGACTTCACTCAGGTGTCTGCTACGCAAATCAACTCGCTGAAGGTCACGGTTAACGGTCAGTCTGCGGCTATTATCCAGAACAGCCAGGTATCAGCGGACATCAATAACAACCTGAATGCGATGTACAGCATCAAGGTCGCTGTTGATTCTAATGGTAATCAGTATGCAGCAGGGATGGGGATTGGTGTTCAGAATACGCCATCTGGAATGCAGACGCAGGTTATCTTCCTGGCTGACCGCTTCGCGGTTATGACCCAGGCAGGCGGCGCCGTGACTCTTCCTTTTGTTATCCAGAACGGACAAACCATCATCCGTGACACAGTAATTGGTGACGGGACGATCGGTAACGCCAAAATCGGCAGCTATATTCAGTCTTCAACCTGGGACGGAACCGGGAACGTTGGCTGGCACATCAACAAATCTGGCTACGCGACGTTTAACAACGTGACCGTTCGCGGCTCGATTTACGCCACAAACGGTAATTTTTCTTTCAATGGCTCCGGCAACACAACGGTGATTAATGGTAATGGCGTAACCATTAATATTCCTGGTGGAGGTCGCATCGTACTTGGGACATGGTGATAATATGCCGACAGGGTTATTGATAGAGCTGAACGACGGCGGGAAACGTATGGAGATAACGGCGGGGCTGAGATGCCCGTCATTTGGAGCAAGTTTTGACAGTGGATATCAGAAAGCCAAGTACGCGGATATTTCCGGTTATGTATCCGGTTCGCAGGTGTTGTTTATCCCCCACGCGACGGCTTATCTTGATTCAGGTCTGCTTCATAAAATGAACTCGGTCACCATATCGGGAGCGCGAGTCACGCAGAACTCAACGATGAAAGACAACAGTATCAGCGAACGAGAAAGCACGTACACGTTTCCCGGAAGCCTCTGGCAGATATTTCCGACGGGCCAGCGTAGTGGTGTGGGCTTGCTCATAAGCGACAGCACAGACTTCACTTCAATAACTAATGCTACTCAGTCAGGCCAGTGTATCTGGAAAGGTACTGTGAATGTTCCAACCGGGGGCTGGGCGGTTCCGACGATAGCAGGTTATGACAAGTCGAAATATATCGTTTTCGGACGCTGTAATAGCGGTAATACGATTGACTTCGACGGCAACACAGTAAGATTCTTCAGTCCTCCGTCAACTAATGATGACGCTCCCACAACCGGCACGATAGACATCGTTATCTTCGCCAGTGGTGTGACGCCGCAGCCGGGAACGGGGCTAAACATCTTCAATGCAGCCGGGGCCTGTACGTTTTCAACTACAAAGCGACCTTTCGTATACCTCAATCAACTCTGGTCACCTTCCACAAGTGCCGTGAGCATCGGCAGCGGCTATGTACCGCTGGGCAGATTTGGTCTGATGATTCATATGGTAAATGGCATGTACGTGTATCGGATGTTCGGAATAAAGATACAGAACGGTAGCGCTTCAGTTCAGGGCGGGAAATACCTTGGACGCGAGCAGTATGCCATATTCGGTAATAACACGATTACTCCGCTCAGCCTTCCAGTCTTGCCTGATATGTACGTCTGAATTAACTTTCTATTCAAATCAACCTCGCTCCGGCGGGGTTTTTTATTGTCTGGAGATAATATGATTTATACCACTGGCACTATTGCCATTAGCGGAAATACCCTTACAGGTACGGGAACAAACTTCACTGCAGCTGGATCGCTGATTCGTAACGGCTGTACCGTCATCGCACTGACCAGCCCCGCCCAGGTATTCCAGATCACTGCTATCGGCGGGGCAACAAGTCTCACAGTGACTCCTGCGGCAAGTCCTGCAATACCGGCGGGAACGAAGTATTCCATTTTGCTAAGCGACAGCCTGAGCGTGGATGGCCTGGCGCAGGACATTGCTGAAACCTTCACGATGTACCAGCGCTACATGAGCGGTTTCGCTGATGTGATGAACGGTACTACAGACGTCACTATCACGATTAACGGTGTGGCCGTTACCGTACCGGGGCAGAAATCGCTGGCGAAGAAAGGGGCTAACAGCGATATAACCAGCCTAAGCGGCCTGACTACCGCGCTCAGTATCAGCCAGGGCGGTACAGGTGCAAAGAATGCTGCTGACGCTCGCACAAACCTCGGTTTGGGAAGTGCCGCCACCAAAGATGTTGGCCCTAATACTGGTAATGTCTTAGGAGTTGGATATTTTGGTTTCGGAACTCCAGGTGTTAACGTTTTAGGAAGTACCGAATCAGGGTTTTATGGTATTGACGGTTCTGGTACTGCCTGGGCTCCGCAAGCAGGATCGGGAATTGTATGCGGGTATGACCCAACGCGCCGACAGCAAATATTTACAGGAGCATCCGGCAATCTTTTTGTCAGGAACCTGGCTAGTGCTGCTATGAATACAGCTTCGTCCACCATTCCATGGACACAGATGCAGTCTGTTGGAACATCAGATATTAATTTTAAACACGTCAACGGCGATCTCGATGTTGCTGATTCTCTTGAAAATATCTGTCAAATGGAGTTTAAGCGATTCTACTATCTTGATGATGATGAGCAGACAGAGCGCCGTGGCGTAATTGCTCAGCAGATCGAACAAATCGACAAGCAATATGTTCACTCTGCTGAGGGCGTAGGGAAAATGACGCTTGACCTTAACCCACTGATGATGGATGCCCTTGCAGCCATAAAGGCACTTAACGCAAAGGTAGCAGAACTTAGTAAACAGGTTGATGAGCTAAAACAGGGTGGAGCTTGATATACCTGAAGACAGCATATTGAAACGGCTTTGTTAAGAAAACCGCCGCCCGTCTTAAGAAAGAACGGGCGGCGGCTGGTTGCTCAGTGTTCATGCCCGAGCAAACGTGGGGAATATTACACGATAGATAGTTAAAGCCCAACCTGGCGAACAGTAGGAGACTCAGAGGTCAGCCACATGTCAGAATCTTCAAACATTTCCTCCAGCATGCGGTTCAGTTTTTCCCGATCGCTTTTGCTGGCGTCGCTATTCAGGCCGTTTGCCTGCATCGGCTTCACCTTCACTTCGGCATCAGGGAAAATCTGATGCACCCGCTTCGTCAGCTCTGCCAGTATGATTTCTCTGGCCCCTTCTAGCCCTTCAACATTTCGCTTGTCATAAACCAGTTCAACAAACATACCGATCCCCTCTTAAGTGAAAATTGCCTGTGCTTGATCTGTTTTCATAAAAATACTACTGTATATGCATACAGTCAATGTGCGAATGAGGGTTCGTTCATGCCTCGTCAACCAGATATTCGTTCCGCTTTTATTGCGGCCATACAGCAAAACCCGAAGGGCTATCTCTGCCTGCATACAGGCAAATTCATCGCCGAACTGCAGGAGAGGCACTGGCATTTCAGCCAGGAGGATGCAAATTCATGGATCGAGCGATACCAGCCGGACTTCGCCGATAAGACAACAAACGGAAGTGAGAACCGATACTGGATCCTGCGTAACATGGGGAGGATATTCTGATGGGCTTTCCTTCACCGGCAATGGATTACCAGGAACAGCGGTTAACCATAGATCTGCTATGCGGAATTGACGGGAACTGCCGGGTAATAGAGACGTCATGTGGTTGGGCGGTAATTAACGTTTCCCTGAGACCAGAGCAGGGAGATACGCTACTGGTAAGAATGGATAACAGGAATGAGTTTGCAAAGCTTTACGGGGCGGCATTGATAACTGAAGAGGGTGAAGCGATCGAAGGCGATGCGCTGGATGACGTAGAGGTTTTTGGAGTGCTAACGCACAGTCTCAACCGGATTTGGAACGATGATTGCCCAGCCATTTAAGGTATGGGTGTAACCCCCATTCTCCCCACACCCAATTTCGGTTTGCGGAGCGAAAAATTTTCGCCATTATGACCTTTTGATAACCGTAAGCTGTTGATTCATTTGATCTTAAAATTATGAATTAATGGCGAAAAATACACGTATGTGTATGATTATCATAGATAACACGCGTGATTTAAAATCCCTCGGCGTTCGCGCTGTGTGGGTTCAAGTCCCACTCCGGCTACCATGGGAAACAAAGAATAATCAAAGCAATAAGCAGTGTCGTATAAACCACCGAAAGGTGGTTTTTTTATTTTCTAATTTCACTCTCCCATTATTCCCACTTTTCGCAAGTACAGCTTACCGATTACATCATTGCGTCAACATATTGTTATGTTGCCCCGATACTGCAACGGAGTTGGTGTGTGGAATAAGGGGATTATATAAGCATGTCAGGTATTGGTGAATGGCATGATGTGGGCGACAGCAGGTGTTCGGAAGAATGGAATGGGAGGGTAACCCTCCCGATTCGTTATTTTGCGAATATACAATCTCGCCCAGAAGGTGCACCCATTACTCGGATCATTTTTTTACAAATCACAGTGACCTGCTGTCCTTTTTTCAATGCTACGGCAGTAGCCTTTTCTGAGTTTTCCATCTCCATTCGTGCAGGCATGAACTGATTGTCTGTTTGTAAGCCGATGATAATTGAGTCTGTAAAATCTTTATCAATGGACTGAACAACCCCGTTGACTGAGATGAGCTTACCTTTCATGTTTTCATCGGTTGCGACTTCATTCTCTTCATAAGCTTTAAAAAGCTGTTTTGCGGAGGTCGTAAACACTTCTTTTTGCGGTACTGACTTCTGCGTATCCGCAACTGGTGCAGAAGACGAAGTCGCGCCTGCTTCCGATTTGTCGTTTTTACCGACGATATATCCCAGAATCATCAAAGCAATAAAGATATAAAAAATCCATTTAATAAATTTCTTCATGAAATCACCTGTTAGCTAATAGTTTTGCTGCGAAAATAATGTGAGAATTTCACCTTATTACTTTATCGCATAAGGACGCTTATTGCCTATAAAAAGAATTTACGCGAGTAAATTCTTTTATCCTGTTTCAGTGAAAGCATTGTTGTGGCTTAAAGGAGGATAAGTGCAGCGATATACGTCATGAAATGCCGCTGAATTGCCGATGTTACAGTATAAAGCTGGTTCAATGGTGCATGAACATCGTGTCGTCACACCCCACCCAAATACGCCTTCCTCACCTCCTGATTGCCCAGCAGATCCTCGCCGCTGCCGCTCAGGCGGATCTGCCCGTTAACCATCACATACCCGCGATCGGAAAGCTTCAGCGCGTGGTGCGCATTCTGCTCCACCAGGAAGATCGTCATCCCGTTGCGGGCCAGCTCGCGCAGCGTCTGGAAAATCTGTTTCACCACAATCGGGGCTAAGCCCAGGCTGGGCTCATCCAGCAGCAGCAGCGTCGGACGGCTCATCAGCGCCCGGGCGATAGCCAGCATTTGCTGTTCTCCGCCGGACAGGGTCATCGCGCGCTGTTTACGCCGTTCTTTCAGGCGAGGGAACAGATCGAACATCGTTTGCATATCTTCGGCCGCAAACTGGTTGCCAATCGGGATGGTCCCCATCAGCAGGTTCTCTTCGACGATCATATCCGGAAAGATACGTCTGCCTTCAGGTGCCTGCGCAATGCCGCCGGAGGCGACGTAGTGGGTGGATTTATGGCTGATGTCTTCGCCGCGATAAAGGATCTGTCCGTTGCGGATACGCGGCTGGCCAAAGATGGACATCAGTAATGTTGATTTACCCGCGCCGTTTGCGCCAATCAGCGCCACGGTTTCTCCTGTATTCACCTCAAGTGAGACCTGTTTCAGCGCCTGAATCACGCCGTAAAACACATCCACCTCGCGGAAGGCCAGCAGCGGTTCGCTCATAGGGTGACCTCGCTTTCATCCGTGCCAAGATAGGCGGCAATGACCTTTTCATCATGCTGGATCTGCGCGGGTTTCCCCCTGGCAATCACGTCACCGTGGTCGAGCACGATAATATCGTCCGAAATCTCCATCACCATCCCCATGTCATGCTCAATCAGTAATACCGTGATGTCATGATGATCCCGCAGAAAACGAATGATGCTGCTCAGCTTATGCGTTTCAACCGGGTTTAGCCCGGCGGCAGGTTCGTCGAGACAGATCATCTCCGGTCCGGTACACATTGCCCGGGCGATCTCCAGGCGCCGCTGCTGACCGTACGACATCTCTCCCGCCAGGCGATTGGCACAGTCCACCAGATCGACCACTTCCAGCCAGTAGAAAGCTCTGTCGAGGGCGTCGCTTTCCGCCCGACGGTAGGCCGGGGAATTAACGATCCCAGCGAGCAGATTCCGGTTAACGCGCATATGCTGTGCGACCAGCAGATTTTCCACGACCGACATCTCGCGAAACAGACGGATGTTCTGGAAGGTGCGTGCCAGCCCGGCGCGGTTGACCAGGTGGGTTCCGCCAAACATTTTATAGAACAGACGCTGCCCGAACTGCGCGGGGTTAATCCAGTCACCCGGCTGAAATTTTTGCCCGAGTACCTGAATGACGTTGGTCGTCTTATTGCGGCTGGTAAATAAAATATTGCCGCCGGAGGCTCTGTAGAAGCCTGTCAGGCAGTTAAATACGGTGGTTTTTCCCGCCCCGTTTGGCCCAATCAGGGCAGTAATGGAACCGCGCTGCACGTCCAGGTTGACGTCGTTTAGCGCCTTAATCCCGCCGAAGTGCATCATCAGATGTTCAACGCGCAATATCGTTTCGTTCATGGCGCGACGCCCTTACGCACGGCAAATCCGCTGCGGTTAATGCGGATCAAACCGCGTGGACGCCAGATCATCATCACCACCATCAGCATGCCAAACAGCAGGACCCGGTACTCGGCAAAACTGCGCAGCAGTTCCGGCGTGACCGTCAGCACAAAGGCGGCCAGCACCACGCCAAGCGTAGACCCCATGCCGCCCAGTACCACAATGGCGAGGATCAGCGCGGATTCAAAGAAGGTAAACGATGTCGGGTTCACGAACCCCTGATAGGTGGCGAAGAATACCCCGGCGATGCCCGCAGTCGATGCGCCCAGCGTAAAGGCCGAAAGCTTGACCAGCACATGATTGAGCCCCATGGAGCGACAGGCAATTTCGTCTTCCCGCAGGGCTTCCCACGCCCGGCCGATCGGCATCCGCGTCAGGCGGTGCTTGATATAGAGCACCAGCATTACCACCAGAAACAGCACCGTATAGATAAAGATAAACTTCATGTTCGGGTTATAGGTGAGGTGGAAAAACTCGTGAAAAGGCACGCCGCCTTCTTTTGCGCGTCGTCCAAACTCAAGGCCGAAAAAGGTAGGAGGAGGGGCCGACACGCCATTAGGCCCGCCGGTGAACGTCAGCCAGTTGTTCAGGAGCAGGCGAATGATCTCCCCGAACCCGAGGGTGACAATGGCCAGATAGTCACCGTGCATGCGCAGTACCGGAAAACCGAGCAGGGCGCCCGCGGCAGCGGCCATAAAGGCCGGCCGCCGCAGGCGGCGCCAGCAAAAGCCGC
>OASV01000154.1_pt1 | contig 38437 bp, 30 predicted proteins | sample 1494921 | NCBI WGS metagenome assembly OASV01 (sample SAMEA2579918, study PRJEB22360) | human gut metagenome
AGCAACGGCATTCGCATCAACAACCAGATCGATGCTCTGATCGGCAGCCACTGCTTTAACAGCAGTCTGAATGCGAGTGACCAGCTTGCCACGCTCTTCGTTAGAACGACGCTGACGATCCTGCTCGAAAGCCTGCGCTTTCTGAGAGAAGGTCTGGCGCTGAGCCATAACGTCTTTTTCCAGTTTGCTGCGATCGCTTGCTTTCATGGTAGAACCATCACGCTGCAGACGCTGCATTTTGGACTGAAGATCGCCTTCCATACGCTGCAGTTCGCTCGCACGGCCTTTGAATTCGTTTTCCAGTGTTGCAGAAACACCCGTTTTCTGTGCAACCTGCTGGAACAAATTACCCATGTTGACGATTGCGATTTTGTCTGCTGCCTGAGCAGAAGTTGCCATCGCTAAACCGAGACCTGCAGCTAATAACCACTTTTTCACAATTAACTCCTTACCATCCCATTGGCACCAGAAGGTACCGTTCTTTGCGTGGCAAGGCGACCGTTTTACCGATCGCCGGTTGTCAGCGCTACACTGCCAACGCATTCCTTTGCAGCGGATTATTACCAGGTTTTACCAATGTTAAACTGGAATTGCTCCGCCTTGTCTCCATCGTATTTCTTAAACGGCTGGGCGTAAGAGAAGACCAACGGTCCCAGCGGTGACATCCATTGTAATGCGATACCAGCAGACATGCGAATATTGCTCGGATCGCTGTAGTCCGGAACGCCAGCATCACGCATCTGTGCAGTATTCTGCCAGTTGGTGTCCCACACCGTACCGGCATCCCAGAAGAAGGACGTGCGGACGGAGTTCGCGTATTTATCACTGATAAACGGCGTTGGTGTGATGAACTCGAGGCTCGCCACGGCCATGGCGTTACCGCCCACTGCATCATCAGAGCTACACACTTCGGAAGATGAAGATTTATAGCAGTTATCTTTATCGTTACCGCCGTAGTAAACCGCTTTCGGACCAATGTTGTTGGACTGGAAGCCACGCACGGTGCTGGAACCACCGGCGTAGAAGTTCTCGTAGAACGGCAACTCTTTACTGCCGATACCATCACCATAGCCCCAACGGGTACGACCCAGAACGACCCACTTGTGGTCATCATCAATTGGGAAGTAGGACGCGGTATCCAGGGTTACCTTGTAGAACTCATTGTCAGAGCCCGGAACGGTCACTTTACCGTTCAGGTTGACGCGAGAACCTTCCGTTGGGAAGTAACCACGGTCGAGGCGGTTATAGGTCCAGCCGTAGTTGAAGGTGAAGTCATCCGCAGCAAAACCATTGTTATCGCCGGTTTTACTCGCAGACTGGCCAATAGAGTCCAGATAACGCCACATCGCCACCTGCGGTTGCATGTTGGACAGGTCGTTATGCACGTAACCTAAGCCCGCACGCAGGGTGTTGTATTCGTTAACCGGGAAGCCGAGCGTTCCGTCTACACCATAGCTCTTGTTGGTATAGGAGGAGAGGTCTGCGTCGTCTGCTTTAAAGTCGTTATAGAAGATACGACCGCCCAGGCTTACACCGTCAACGGTGAAGTATGGGTTGGTAACAGAGAACTCAGAGTAGGTCTGGTAGTCGTTTTTGGTGCCGTTAATACCGACAGAGTAACCTGTACCCAGCCAGTTATCCTGCTGGACGCCAACCTGGAAGCTCACGCCACTTTCAGTACCGTAGCCCACACCGAAGTTGAAGCTACCGGTGTTACGCTCTTTCACCTTATACACGACATCAACCTGATCCGGGCTGCCGGGTATACGCTGCGTTTCCGTGTCCACGGTTTCGAAATAGCCCAGACGGTTCAGACGCTCTTTACCCTGGTCAACGAGGTCGCTACCCAACCATGCCCCTTCCATCTGACGCATTTCGCGACGCAGAACGGAGTCTTTGGAGGTATCGTTACCGACGAAGCGGATCTTACGTACGTAGAAACGGTTACCCGCATCAACGTTAACATGCAGCTTAACGGTTTTATCCGCGTCGTTGATTTCCGGCTGTGTTTGTACACGCGGGTAAGCATAACCATAGCGGCCGAGCAGCTTCTTAATGCCGTCTTCCATTTTGGTGACTTTAGAACCGCTGTACAGATCGCCCGGCTGAATTTTAGTCAGCGCTTCAATTTCAGCTGAATGCCCGGCCAGGTTACCACTGACTTCAACACCGGAAAGCTTGTACTGATCGCCTTCAGTGATGTTAATCGTGATGTAGATACCTTTCTTGTCCGGCGTCAGACTGACCTGAGTCGAGTCGATGTTGAAACGGGCGTAACCGCGATCCAGATAGTAGCTGCGCAGGGTTTCGAGATCCCCCGCCAGTTTCTGTTTCTGGTATTTACGATCGCCAACCACGTTCCACCACGGCACTTCATCGCGCAGCTGGAAAGTGGAGATCAGTTCGTCGGTGCTAAACGCGTGGTTACCCACGATGTTGATCTGCTGGATCTTCGCGGAAACACCTTCCTGGAAGACCAGCTTCAGGTCAACACGGTTACGTGGGAGCGGCGTAACCACCGCTTTCACGCTGGCACTGTATTTACCGACGCTGTAGTAGAAGTCTTCCAGACCTTTTTCAATGTCTGAAAGGGTTGTGCGGTCCAGAGATTCCCCCACACGAACACCGGATGCTTCAAGGTTTTGCTTGAGCATGTCATCTTTCACCGACTTGTTACCGGAGAAAGTGATACTGGCGATCGTTGGACGTTCTTTTACCTGTACCAGCAGCGTATCACCATCGCGCAGGACGCGGACATCCTCGAAGTTGCCGGTGGCAAACAGAGCACGGATGGTGTTACTGATATCTTCATCATTAACCGTATCGCCGGGGCGCACAGGCATACTGAGGAGGGCCGCACCAACGGCGACACGCTGAAGGCCTTCGAAATGAATGTCTTTCACTACGAACCCGTCAGCACCGTATACGGTGGCGCTGCTAAACAGCAGCGACGCTATGAGCAACTTTTTCATCGCCATCGTTATTATGCGTTCTTCCTAACTAACTCTCTTACAACCGAGAGAAATCATTGAAAAGTGCAAGCCCCATTAACAGCACCAGCAAAATCGAGCCGATGCGGTAACTAAAGTCTTGAACTCGCTCGGATACCGGTCCGCCTTTTAGCTTTTCAATCGCTAAAAACAGCAGATGACCCCCGTCTAACACGGGAAGCGGGAACAGGTTGATTATCCCAAGGTTCACGCTAATGAGCGCGAGGAACATGAGATAGTAAATCACCCCGAATTCCGCTGACATCCCAGCCCCCTGAGCAATCGAAATTGGCCCACTGAGGTTGTTCAGTTTCACATCACCGGTTATCAATTTCCCCAACATGTTGACCGTCAGCTTCATCAGTTGCCATGTTTTATCCGTGGCTTCAAGGATGGCGCTGAACGGCCCATACTGGCGTATTGTCTTGTACTCATCTGGCAGCGGGATCACTTTTGGCACAACGCCTGCGAACCCTTCTGCCTTTTTGCCGACCGACTTCGTATCCGGGATCAGCGTCAGCGAAAGCGGACTGCCTTGCCTTTCAACTTCCAGCGCGAGGGACGTCCCCGGATTATCGCGCACCAGAGTAACAAAGGTCATCCACTCTGTTAATGGTTGACCATCGACTTTAACGATCCTGTCGCCCGCTTGCAAACCCGCTTTGCTCGCCGCCGAATTTGGCTGGACTTCAGCTAATACCGGCTCAATCTGCGCACCGCGGGGACGGATACCCAGCGCTGCGACGGGATCTTCTTTATCGGGCTCGAAACGCCAGTGGCGTAAATCCAGTACTTTGTCCTGACGCGCGTCTGACCCAAACGGCGATACGCTGAGGGTTGTCTGCGCATCGCCAATTTTGGCTACCAGTTGCAGTCGCACGGCATCCCAATCAGGGGTTTCGATGCCATCAATCGCTTTAAGTTCCATCCCGGATGTAATTTGCGCATTCGCCGCGATAGAGTTGGGCGCAATTTCCCCCACCACCGGACGCACACCAGGGACGCCGATAATAAACACCAGCCAGTAAGCGAAAATTGCAAAGATGAAGTTGGCTACCGGTCCGGCAGCAATGATGGCAGCGCGTTGTCCAACGGTTTTGTTGTTAAACGCACTGTGTCGCAGCTCGGGTGCGACAGGCTCGACGCGTTCGTCGAGCATTTTGACGTAGCCGCCAAGCGGGATAAGTGCAATGACAAATTCCGTGCCGTGACGGTCGGTGCGCGTCCAGAGTGATTTGCCAAAACCAATGGAGAATCGCTCTACCCGCACACCACAACGGCGAGCAACCCAGAAATGGCCAAATTCATGCACGGTAATCAGCACACCCAGTGCAACAATGAACGCCGCCAGATTCCAGAGAATGCTCAGCATAAAACCTTCCGTTAAATCGTCCCGAATACCAGTAAAAGCAGGCAAGCAAACACTGGAACAGCCGCTGTCAGGCTGTCAATGCGATCCAGTATACCGCCATGCCCTGGAATCAGATGTCCGCTGTCCTTAATCCCTGCTTCACGCTTAAACATACTTTCGGTTAAATCACCGAGCACTGAGGCAAGCGCTGCAAAAATAGAGCATACCAGCAGTATTGACGGAGCCACTGCCAGATCCGCCCAGACGCCATAGCCCCAGGAGATAACTGCAGCCGTAAACAAGCCGCCGATGAATCCTTGCCAGGTTTTCCCTGGAGACACCTTCGGCGCCAGTTTATGTTTGCCGAACAGTTTACCAAACATATAGGCCCCGGAGTCAGCCCCCCAGACGAGAATCATCACATAAAGCAGCCAGATCGCACCGCTATAGTGGTTTTCGTCATAGTGCCAGGCGCGTAGCGCGACCATCCCCCAGAAAAAAGGCACAATGGTGAGCAGACCAAAAATGAGTCGCAACACTTTTGAATTACGCCATAACGCCGCAGAGCCTGGATAAAAAAGAACCAGCAGCAATGCCGCCACCCACCAGGCCAGCGATATCCACAAGGAACCGGCAACCAGCGGCTGATGAATATCGTGGTGATATTCAGGCAACGTAAACAGCATTATGGCCAGAATAAAGCCACAGAGTACCGCAAGCCATACTCGCTGATTGCGCGAGGTAAAGCCGCTAAACTGTCCCCATTCCCACGCCGCGAGCATGCAGACCACCAGCGTGACAATAGCGAATCCCACCGGGGGCAGTAAAAACAGCGCCGCAATGACAATGGGTATTAATACAAAAGCGGAAATCAGGCGATACTTCAGCAAAAGCTACCCCCATCAGGCGTTGTCGCCACCTGGCTCGGTGCCGCCGAAACGACGCTCTCGATTGGCAAAGGCATGCAGCGCACCTTCAAAGTCTTGTTCATCAAAATCGGGCCAAAGAACATCTGTAAAGTAAAGTTCGGCATAGGCAATTTGCCATATCAAAAAGTTACTTATGCGATGTTCCCCCCCTGTCCTAATTACCAAATCCACAGGTGCCAGCTCATTCATGCAGATTTGCTTGCTCAGCGCCTCTTCATCAATCTGGTCGGGTCTCAACAGCCCTTCCTGAACCTGTTCGGCCAGATGCCGAACGCCCTGGATAATATCCCAGCGTCCGCCGTAATTCGCCGCGATATTGAGCGTCAGACCGGTATTATTTTCAGTCAGCGCTTCTGCTTTACGAATCCGTTCCTGCAAACGTGAGTTAAAACGACTGGTATCGCCAATGATACGCAGGCGGACGTTGTGGCGGTGCAGGCTTTTTACTTCGCTGTCGAGCGCCCACACAAACAGTTCCATCAACGCAGTCACTTCCTGCGGCGGTCGATTCCAGTTTTCACTGCTAAAAGCATAGAGCGTTAACGCATCAATGCCGTTATTCGCGGCAAAAGAAACGGCGCGGCGAACGGATTTCGCCCCTGCTTTATGCCCAAAGGCTCGTATCTTCCCTTGTCTTTTCGCCCAGCGGCCATTGCCATCCATAATGATTGCTACATGACGGCAGCCATGAGCTGGCAAGTTTTCGCTTATTGGTTGATTCGCAGACAACATAACGCGTTTTTTGTCCCTGAAAAGGATTTAACGGTACTCAGGAATACTTAAGCCTGTACATAAAAAAGCCGTGTCAAACCACGGCTTACCTGACCACATAAAGTCAAATTCCTGCGATCAGGTGGCGCAGACTATATCACTGAAGCCCAAAGCTAACAAATAGCACGACGACTAGTGCTTGCTTTATCACCAGCTTGCGAGGCGGCTCACCTGTTTACGCGCAATATCACGTGCAGCAGCATCGACCGCCAGCACCTCTTCCACACTTTGAGGCTCACGCAAATCCATTATTTCCAGTACCGATAAATTCAACGTTGCGATATCGGTAAAGCGGATTTGCTGATGCAGAAATGCGTCAACGGTAATTTCGTTGGCTGCATTCAGTGCCGTCGTCGCCGCCTGTCCCTGGTCGAAGGCATTCATCGCAAGCTTCAGACAAGGATAGCGATCGTAATCGGGTTCACTGAACGTCAGGGAACTTAGCTTACAAAAATCAAGCGGCTTCACGCCCGATTTCACCCGGTTTGGCCACGCCATTGTATGGGCGATGGGCGTACGCATATCCGGCTCGCCCAGCTGTGCCAGCACGCTGCCATCCTGATAGCGCACCATCGAGTGAATGACAGATTGCGGGTGAATCAGAACTTCCATCTGTTTCGCTGACGCATTAAACAGCCAGCGAGCTTCAATGTATTCCAGACCTTTGTTCATCATGGTGGCGGAGTCAACGGAGATTTTACGTCCCATTGACCAGTTCGGATGACGACACGCCTGATCCGGCGTCATTGCGCTCAGTTCAGACAGTGGCGTTTCACGGAACGGGCCACCAGACCCGGTAAGCAGAATCGACACGACGCCATTCTGCTCCAGGTCAGCGTACCCCAGGTTCTGTTGAAAAGGTTGCGGTAAACTCTGAAAAATGGCGTTGTGCTCGCTGTCGACCGGCAAAAGACGCGCCCCGCGCTGCTTCACCGCGTCCATAAACAGACGTCCACAGGTCACCAGCGACTCTTTGTTGGCCAGCAGAACATCTTTACCCGCATCTATTGCCGCAAGCGTCGGCAGCAACCCGGCCGCACCGACAATGGCCGCCATGACCTGGTCAACCTCATCCAGCGCCGCCATGTCGCAGGCCGCCTGCGCCCCACTCAGCACCTCGGTTCGACTGCCCTTCTCAAGCAGCAGAGTTTTCAGCTGACGCGCGCTCTCATCGTCATCCATCACCGCATAACGTGGCATAAACTCCAGGCACTGCTCGACCATGCGCTGCACGTTCTTACCGGCGACCAGCGCGGTCACGGTATAATGTTCAGGATTGTGGCGGACGACGTCGAGAGTACTGCAACCGATAGAGCCGGTTGAGCCAAGGAGAGTTAAATGCTTCATGGGATGCCCGAAAAAAGTTAGACCAGATAAAAGCAAAACGCCGCCAGCAAGACCCGAAGTCCCTCTGAACGGCGTTTATCAGTGTACGACAGAAATCAGAACTGCATCAGTTCCGCTTCTTTATCTGCCAGCGCCGCATCAATTTTCTTGATCGCTGCGTCGGTCATTTTCTGAATGTCGTCCTGAGAACGACGATCGTCATCTTCACTGATCTCTTTTTCTTTCAGCAGCGCTTTCACTTTATCGTTCGCGTCGCGGCGAACGTTACGCACGGATACGCGACCCTGCTCAGCTTCGCCACGCACCACTTTGATCAGATCTTTACGACGTTCTTCCGTCAGTGGAGGCAGTGGAACGCGGATATCAGAACCGGCAGAGCTTGGGTTCAGACCGAGGTCAGAGGCCATGATCGCTTTCTCAACCGCCGGGCTCATAGAGCGATCGAACACGTTGATTTTCAGCGTACGGGTATCTTCTACCGTCACGCTCGCCAGCTGACGCAGAGGGGTTGGCGTACCGTAGTATTCCACGATGATGCCATCCAGCAGGCTTGGGGAAGCACGGCCAGTACGGATTTTGCTGATTTGGGTTTTGAACGCTTCTACGCATTTTTCCATGCGTACTTCAGCATCTTTTCTGATGTCGTTAATCACGTTACGAATCCTTGAAAACTTGTCTCAGGCAGACTATCCGCCAGCACAGCGCTACAGGTGTGCTAAGTATAGTCGCGTTTAATTCATGACAACGCCAAAGGCGCGCCCGGGTAAGATACCACTACAAAATAAAGCGGAATCTTACCTGTATTTATCGCCGACGGAAATTATTCCGTGATCAAAGTGCCTTCTTTTTCGCCCATGACCACGCGGCGCAGTGCGCCAGGCTTATTCATGTTGAAGACACGGATCGGCAGTTTGTGGTCGCGAGCCAGCGTGAAGGCGGCAAGATCCATCACTTTCAGCTCTTTTTCCAGCACTTCGCCGTAGCTCAGCTGATCGTACATGGTGGCGGAAGGATCTTTTGCCGGGTCGGCAGTAAACACGCCGTCTACTTTGGTCGCTTTCAGTACCACATCGGCTTCGATCTCAATACCGCGCAGGCAGGCAGCGGAATCGGTCGTAAAGAACGGGTTACCCGTACCGGCGGAGAGGATCACCACGCGGTTGTTGCGCAGCAGGCTGATCGCCTCTGCCCAGCTGTAATTATCGCATACGCCATTGAGTGGAATCGCGGACATCAGGCGGGCATTCACATAGGCGCGGTGGAGCGCATCACGCATCGCCAGGCCATTCATGACGGTTGCCAGCATACCCATGTGGTCGCCCACAACGCGGTTCATCCCCGCTTTCGCCAGACCAGCACCACGGAAAAGGTTGCCACCGCCAATGACCACGCCAACCTGGATACCCAGTTCGACCAGTTCTTTGATTTCCTGTGCCATGCGATCAAGGATGCTTGCGTCAATACCGAAGCCTTCCGATCCCTGCAGCGCTTCGCCACTCAGCTTAAGCAGAATGCGTTTGTACACGGGTTTTGCATTGGTAGCCATGTTTCTTTCCTGAGACTGTCAACGATTAAGATGGGAGTTAATTCTGGCGACATGATATGCCGCAAATCAGCACAGCGATACTGGAGCCTGTCTGATTTCCTATGACGGGTGACAAAAAGAAGCCGCCCTCAGGCGGCTCCTTTTCAATCATTAAGACTGCTTGGACATTGCAGCAACTTCTGCTGCGAAGTCAGTCTCAACTTTCTCGATGCCTTCGCCCACTTCGAAGCGGATGAAGCCAGTTACGTCAGCGTTGTGCTCTTTCAGCAGCTGAGCAACAGACTTGCTTGGATCCATAACGAAAGGCTGGCCAGTCAGAGAAACTTCGCCGGTGAATTTCTTCATACGGCCTTCAACCATTTTCTCTGCGATTTCTTTTGGCTTACCAGACTGCATCGCGATGTCCAGCTGAACCTGGTACTCTTTTTCTACCACTTCAGCAGACACGTCTTCTGGCTTAACGAATTCTGGTTTGCTTGCAGCGATGTGCATAGCCAGCTGTTTAACCAGCTCTTCGTCAGCGCCTTTAGCCGCAACCAGAACACCGATACGTGCACCGTGCTGGTAAGAGCCCAGAACGTCGCCTTCCAGAGAAGAAACGCGACGGATGTTGATGTTCTCACCGATTTTAGCAACCAGCGCAACACGTTCTTCTTCGAACTGTGCTTTCAGAACTTCAACGTCAGTGATTTTGCCAGCAACCGCTGCGTCCAGAACTTTGTTCGCAAATGCCTGGAAACCGCCATCTTTAGCAACGAAGTCAGTCTGGCAGTTAACTTCCAGAATGATGCCGTAGTTGCCGTCGATTTTGGTGATGATCACGCCGTCAGCAGCAACGTTGCCTGCTTTTTTAGCTGCTTTGATCGCACCGGATTTACGCATGTTTTCGATTGCCAGCTCGATGTCGCCGTTCGCTTCAGTCAGCGCTTTTTTGCAATCCATCATGCCTGCGCCAGTACGCTCGCGCAGCTCTTTTACCAGGGATGCGGTAATTTCAGCCATTCTTAAATCCTCGGGAGATGTGAACTGCCCGGCCGGGGGCCAAACAGTGTAAATTGAAAAAAGGGGCCGGTAATGGGCCCCTATTCATACACGGTACTAATAAGGGGTAAAACCTTATTATTCAGCTTCTACGAAGCTTTCTTCCGCCTGAGAAGCCAGATCCTGGGAACGGCCTTCACGAACGGTAGCAGCTACAGCGCTCAGGTACAGGCTAACAGCACGGATTGCGTCGTCGTTACCCGGGATAACGAAGTCAACACCGTCCGGATCGGAGTTGGTATCAACGATAGCGAATACCGGGATACCCAGGTTGTTAGCTTCTTTGATAGCGATGTGCTCGTGGTCTGCATCGATTACGAACAGCGCATCTGGCAGGCCGCCCATATCTTTGATACCGCCCAGGCTGTTTTCCAGCTTGTCCAGTTCACGAGTGCGCATCAGCGCTTCTTTCTTAGTCAGCTTGTCGAAAGTACCGTCCTGAGACTGGGTTTCCAGATCTTTCAGGCGCTTGATGGACTGACGAACAGTTTTCCAGTTGGTCAGCATGCCGCCCAACCAGCGATGGTTCACGAAGAACTGGTCGCAGCTGTTAGCAGCATCTTTCACAGCTTCGCTTGCAGCGCGCTTAGTACCAACGAACAGAATCTTACCTTTACGGGAAGAGATCTTGTTCAGCTCAGCCAGGGCTTCGTTGAACATTGGTACAGTTTTCTCAAGGTTGATGATGTGAACTTTGTTACGCGCGCCGAAGATGAAAGGCTTCATTTTCGGGTTCCAGTAACGGGTCTGGTGACCAAAGTGAACACCAGCCTTGAGCATGTCGCGCATGGAAACAGTTGCCATGTTTAAAACCTCTATATTGAAAGTTGGGGTTATGCCTCCACGTATCCCATATTACCGACCCCGAAGGGCACCCCGGAATATGTGCCGATACGTGTGTGTTGTTACACAAAGTGAGATTTGTCGCTCCCGTCCAGCCTGTGTATCTGAGATGGATCGGAAGTCCGGCGCGCTTTATACCACAAAACACGACCAGAAACCAACAGTTGTTGGCGGAGTGTGCTGTTAATGATTCTCAATTTGGCACGGAGCGTGCCTGACTGATACCATTGACGACACTTAGACTAGTATTGTCGAAAAAATCGACACCGATGGACAGATTACATGGCTATCTCTATTAAGACACCTGAAGAAATTGAAAAGATGCGCGTCGCCGGTCGTCTGGCCGCGGAAGTGCTGGAAATGATCGAACCGTTCGTGAAGCCGGGCGTCAGCACCGGTGAACTGGACCGCATCTGTAACGACTATATCGTGAACGAGCAGCACGCGGTTTCCGCCTGCCTCGGCTACCACGGTTTCCCGAAATCCGTCTGCATTTCTATTAATGAAGTGGTTTGTCACGGTATCCCGGACGACGAAAAACTGCTGAAAGATGGCGACATCGTCAACATCGACGTGACCGTCATTAAAGACGAGTACCACGGTGACACCTCTAAGATGTTCATTGTCGGCAAGCCAACGATTCTGGGCGAGCGTCTGTGCAAAGTGACACAAGAGAGCCTGTACCTGGCGCTGAAAATGGTTAAGCCGGGTATTCGCCTGCGTACCATTGGTGCTGCCATCCAGAAGTTTGTAGAAGCGGAAGGGTTCTCCGTCGTGCGCGAATACTGCGGTCACGGTATTGGCCGCGTTTTCCATGAAGAACCCCAGGTTCTGCACTATGATGCCGATGACGGCGGCGTGGTGCTGCAAAAGGGCATGACCTTCACCATCGAGCCGATGGTCAACGCCGGTGACTACCGCATCCGCACCATGAAAGATGGCTGGACGGTGAAAACCAAAGACAGAAGCTTGTCTGCTCAGTACGAGCATACTATTGTGGTAACAGACAACGGCTGCGAAATTATGACGTTGCGCAAGGATGACACCATCCCGGCGATACTGACGAACATTGAGTGATAAGAAGCCGGCAAATGCCGGCTTTTTTAATGGCGATAGCTTTTTCTTATGGGTGGCGCACGATGAGTAATCTCTTACCCGAACAGTATGCTAACACAGCACTTCCCACCCTTCCCGACCAGCCCGATAACCCGGGCGTCTGGCCGTCGCACGAGCTGACCTGCGCGCATATCAAAGCCCATATGGATGTTTTCCATCGCTGGCTGGGCAGCGCGTTCGACGCAGGGGTCTCAGCCGAGCAACTTATTGAAGCGCGCACCGAATTTATCGACCAGCTCCTGCAACGTCTGTGGATCGACTACGGTTTCGGGCAGGTGAGCGACATCGCGCTGGTTGCCGTCGGGGGCTATGGCCGCGGTGAACTTCATCCACTTTCCGATATCGATCTCCTGATCTTAAGCCGTAAAAAGCTACCGGACGAACAGGCGCAGAAGATTGGCGAGCTGCTGACCCTGCTCTGGGACGTTAAGCTGGAAGTGGGACACAGCGTGAGAACCCTGGAAGAGTGCCTGCTGGAGGGCTTATCTGACCTGACCGTCGCCACCAACCTGATTGAAACCCGTCTGCTGATCGGTGACGTGGCGCTGTTCCTGGAGCTGCAAAAGCACATCTTCAGCGACGGCTTTTGGCCGTCAGAAAAATTCTTCGCCGCGAAGGTCGAGGAGCAAAATCAGCGCCATCAGCGCTACCACGGCACCAGTTACAATCTTGAACCCGATATTAAAAGCAGCCCCGGCGGCCTGCGCGACATCCACACGCTACAGTGGGTGGCCCGCCGCCACTTTGGCGCCACCTCAATGGACGAGATGGTCGGCTTTGGCTTTTTAACCGAGGCCGAACGTAACGAACTGAACGAGTGCCTGCATCTGCTGTGGCGCATCCGTTTTGCCCTGCATCTGGAAGTGACCCGCTACGATAACCGCCTGCTGTTTGACCGCCAGCTCAGCGTGGCGCAGCGATTGAATTATCAGGGCGAAGGTAACGAACCGGTTGAGCAGATGATGAAGGATTTCTTCCGCGTCACCCGCCGGGTGACCGAGCTGAACCAGATGCTGTTGCAGCTGTTCGACGAGGCCATTCTGGCCCTGACGGCGGACGAAAAGCCGCGCCCAATTGATGACGAATTCCAGCTGCGCGGCACGCTTATCGACCTGCGGGACGAAACGCTGTTTATCCGCGAGCCGGAAGCGATCCTGCGAATGTTCTACACCATGGTGCGCAACAGCACAATTACCGGGATCTACTCCACCACCCTGCGCCATCTGCGCCATGCGCGCCGTCATCTGACGCAGCCGCTGTGCTATATCCCGGAAGCGCGCTCGCTGTTTTTGAGTATGCTCCGTCATCCTGGCGCCGTCAGCCGTGGTCTGCTGCCAATGCACCGTCATAGCGTGCTGTGGGCCTATATGCCGCAGTGGTCGCACATCGTCGGACAGATGCAATTCGATCTCTTCCACGCCTACACGGTGGATGAGCACACGATCCGCGTCATGCTCAAGCTAGAAAGCTTTGCGAAAGAAGAGACGCGATCCCGCCACCCGCTGTGCGTCGAACTGTGGCCGCGCCTCACCCATCCGGAACTGATCCTGATTGCCGCCCTGTTCCACGACATCGCCAAAGGCCGCGGTGGAGACCACTCGGTGCTGGGTGCGCAGGACGTGCTGAAATTTGCCGAGCTGCATGGGCTCAACTCGCGCGAAACGCAGCTGGTCGCCTGGCTGGTACGCCATCACCTGCTGATGTCAGTCACTGCCCAGCGTCGTGATATTCAGGATCCAGAGGTAATTAAGCAATTCGCCGAAGAGGTCCAGACGGAGAACCGTCTGCGCTATCTGGTGTGCCTGACGGTCGCGGATATTTGTGCCACCAATGAAACCCTGTGGAACAGCTGGAAGCAAAGCCTGCTGCGCGAGCTCTATTTCGCTACCGAAAAACAGCTGCGTCGCGGGATGCAAAACACCCCGGACATGCGCGAGCGCGTGCGCCATCACCAGCTGCAGGCCCTGGCGCTGCTGCGGATGGATAACATTGATGAAGAAGCACTGCATCAGATTTGGGCCCGCTGCCGTGCCAACTATTTTGTCCGCCACAGCCCAAACCAGCTTGCCTGGCACGCGCGACATCTGCTGAAGCACGATCTGTCGCAGCCGATGATCCTGCTTAGCCCACAAGCGACGCGCGGCGGGACGGAGATCTTCATCTGGAGCCCGGATCGGCCTTATCTGTTTGCTGCGGTCTGCGCCGAGCTGGACAGGCGTAACCTGAGCGTTCACGACGCGCAGATTTTTACCACCCGCGACGGCATGGCGATGGATACCTTTATCGTGCTTGAGCCGGACGGCAGTCCGCTCTCGTCGGACAGACATGAAGGGATACGCTTCGGTCTGGAACAGGCGATCACTCAGCGCAGCTGGCAGCCACCGCAGCCGCGTCGCCAGCCGGCGAAATTGCGCCACTTTACCGTCGATACCGAGGTCAATTTCCTGCCGACCCACACCGACCGTAAATCGTTCCTGGAGCTGATCGCGCTCGACCAGCCAGGGCTGCTCGCCCGCGTCGGCCAGGTTTTTGCCGATCTGGGAATTTCGCTTCATGGCGCCCGAATTACAACCATTGGCGAGCGAGTAGAAGATTTATTTATAATCGCCACCGCCGACCGGCGTGCCCTTAATAATGACCTGCAACTTGAAGTGCAACAACGGTTGACAGCAGCCCTCAATCCAAACGATAAAGGGTGACGTGTTTTTTAGTGAAATGGAAAGAGTAAACAATGCAGCAGTTACAGAACGTTATTGAGTCCGCTTTTGAGCGTCGCGCCGAGATTACCCCGGCAAATGTGGATACCGTGACCCGTGAAGCGGTAAACCAGGTGATTTCCCTGCTGGATTCCGGCGCGCTGCGCGTGGCAGAAAAAATCGACGGTCAGTGGGTTACTCATCAATGGCTGAAGAAAGCGGTGCTGCTCTCTTTCCGTATCAACGATAACCAGGTTATCGACGGAGCAGAAAGCCGCTACTTCGATAAAGTCCCAATGAAATTCGCGGATTACGACGAAGCGCGTTTCCAGAAAGAAGGCTTCCGCGTGGTGCCGCCTGCTGCAGTGCGTCAGGGCGCGTTCATCGCACGCAACACCGTGCTGATGCCATCCTACGTGAACATCGGTGCCTACGTTGACGAAGGTACCATGGTGGATACCTGGGCTACCGTCGGTTCCTGTGCACAGATCGGTAAAAACGTTCACCTGTCCGGCGGCGTGGGCATCGGTGGTGTTCTGGAGCCACTGCAGGCTAACCCAACCATCATCGAAGACAACTGCTTTATCGGCGCGCGTTCAGAAGTGGTTGAAGGCGTGATCGTGGAAGAGGGTTCCGTGATCTCCATGGGCGTTTACATCGGCCAGAGCACCCGTATTTACGATCGCGAAACCGGCGAAGTTCACTACGGCCGCGTTCCGGCGGGTTCCGTGGTCGTTTCCGGTAACCTGCCGTCGAAAGATGGCAAATACAGCCTGTACTGTGCCGTTATCGTGAAGAAAGTGGATGCGAAAACCCGCGGTAAAGTCGGTATCAACGAACTGCTGCGCACCATCGACTAATCGCTGACCCGTTGATACACCGGGACCCGCCTGTGCGTCCCGGTGTAATCATCAAAGACGTCCGTTTCCGCAGTCACGATTGCCATTCCCTTTCTTCTCAACCCTGCAATATCCGCCGCCATACGCTGGCTCCCCAACCAGAAAAGCCCGTCAAGCGCAGTCACAGCCAGACCCGATTCCAGCGCCAGCTTCAGTCGCTCACGCGGCGCTTTGACCTCTCTGGCAATCTGCCGGAATGGCTCCGCCGTAAGCCCGGTGGGATCGACCCGTCGAATGCGGGTCGTCATGCGGTATTGAAAAGCGTCGGGGATCGCATCCAGATCGCCCTTCAGGCTGTAAACGCAGCCAAAGCGCTTGCCGTTGAAGATGACGTTCTTCTGGTTTAGCTGAAACTCATCGCGCAGCCCGGCGATTAGCTGCGGGGCGCGGGTCAGTATCAGCCGAAATGGCAGTTCGAAGCTGGTGACATAATCCACGTTGAGCAAGGCAATGCGTAAACGCTCCTCCGCCCCCGCCTGAAGCAGGCGGCATTCGGCGGCGACTTCTGCCCACTGATGCGTGAGTCTTTGGTTCTCCTCTACGGCACCAAAGCTATATTTTTCGATTTGATAATCAATGCGTCCTGACATGTCATTATCCCCGCAGCCTACGCTTTCGTGCGATAACTTTGCCTGAATTCCCCGGCTTTGAATACCGTCTCGCTCGCCTTTTCTCACGACTCTCACGATGCTGCATTAACGTTGAGAGAAATGATTACCTTATTACATTGATTTCCGCTTGACGTGGTCGTTAAAAACAACAATAAACGAGTGGGAGCATTTATTTTCCCTGCTCGGTAATGTCAGTGAAAGGTAATCAGGATCGACCCCGCTTTTTTTGAACCCGAGGGTGGCAAAAAGGAATTTTTTCATTAATTATTCAAAGGTTATGTTGAGATAAGGGTACCGCTATGTACGATAATCTGAAAAGTCTGGGCATTACCAATCCTGATGAAATTGATCGTTACAGCCTCCGCCAGGAAGCCAACAACGACATCTTAAAAATTTATTTTCACAAGGATAAAGGCGAGTTTTTCGCCAAAAGCGTGAAGTTTAAATATCCACGCCAGCGTAAGACCGTCGTCGCGGACGGCGTAGGCCAGGGGTACAAAGAAGTTCAGGAAATCAGCCCTAACCTGCGCTATGTGATCGATGAACTCGATCAGATTTGTCAGCGCGACCGCACTGAAGTCGATCTCAAGCGTAAGATCCTTGACGATCTGCGTCACCTTGAAAGCGTTGTTACCAATAAGATCAGCGAGATTGAAGCGGATCTTGAGAAGTTAACTCGGAAATAAAAGCAAAACGGCAGTCCCTGATTGCCGTTTTTAATGTTTGCGCCCTCTCCCCATGGGAGAGGGATGGGGTGAGGGCACCAGCCCGCACTCAGTCATCTCTGCTCATCCAGCTGCAACGCCACATACAGCAGCAGCCTGTCGTCAAAATTCCCCAGATCCAGCCCCGTTAGCTCCGAAATCCGGTTAAGCCGGTACTCCAGCGTATTGCGATGAATAAACAACGCCTTCGACGTCGCCAGCGGCTGCACGTTATGGCGGAACCACGCCTGCAGCGTCCGGCGCAGCAGGCCGTTGTTGTCCATCGCTTTCAGGCGCGCTAAGGGCCGCGCCAGCTCGTTGGCCTGCCAGCCGCCGCGCAGGCTGTCGAGCAGCACCGGCAGCATCAGGTCCTGATAGAAATAACTGCGGCTCTCCGGCATCCGCTGCTTACCCACCATCATGGTGGTGCGCGCGGTGCGCCAGGAGCGGGCAATACTGCCCGGCCCGGAAAAGTAATTGCCGAGCGCAACGCGAAAACGCAGCTGACCGTTCTCCTGCATCCGGGAAATCAGCAGTTCCACGCGACGGCGATGATCTTCGGCATCCCAGCGGCCAAACGGATTGAGCGCGGGTTTGAGCACCACCATTTCCGTCAGCGAGACTATCGCCACCAGGTTATCGCGTTCCGGGGTCGTCAGCGCATTTTGCAGCTGCTGCAGTTCGGCCATCGCGCTGTCTACGCCAAGCTGACCGCTATCGACCTCGATCACCGCCACCACGCGCGGCTGATTGAGGTCGATCCCCAGGCGCTGCGCCCATTCGCTGAGTGCAGGCGTAAGCTCTTCCGCCTGAATAAGGTTCATCACCAGCTCTTCGCGCAGGCGGCTGTCCTGGGCGAGCAGATGCATCAGGCGCGACTGCTCCAGCATCATTTCCGCCGTCATACAGACCAGCTCGCCATATTTACGCAGGGACTCCGGCTCGCCGGTCAGGCCGATAACCCCCACAATCTCGCCTTCAAGGCGCAGCGGTAAATTGATGCCCTGACGCACGCCGTGCAGGTGTTTCGCAACCGCATCGTCGATATCAACCACACGCCCCTGAGAGAGCACCAAAAGCGCGCCTTCGTGCAATTCACCAATACGCTCACGATCGCCACTACCAATAATGCGCCCACGGGCATCCATTACATTGATGTTGGTATCAATGATGCGCATCGTGCGCGCCACAATATCCTGCGCCATTTTGGTATCAAGATGCCAGCCAGCCATGTCACCCTCCTCTGAGCAGAGCTCAAGCATAGGGAAGTTCAGTGACGGCTGCATTGTGCGAATGCACAAAGAGAGCGGAAGAAGTATGGAGTTGTGGGAAAAGTCACAGAAACAAGAAAGCCCCTGCGTACAGGGGCTTAAGAGGATTACTGCATCAGCAGGTAGATAGAGGTATCACCACGCTGAATATTCAACGCCAGCACGGACGGTTTGCTGTCGAGAATTTTGCGCAGTTCAGCGATGTTTTTCACCGGCTGCTGGTTAGCGCCCATGATCACATCCCCTTTTTTCAGGCCGATACGGGCAGCAGGTGAATTCGCCTTCACGTTATTCACTACCACACCTTTGTCTGCGCCCTTATTGCTCATCTCAGCACCTTCAATACCGCTGAAGATGGTGCTGGAATCAACCTGATTCTGGCTGCTCTGCTGCAGCTCCAGGCTCACGTTGACCGGCTTACCGTCACGCAGCAGACCGAGGGTCACTTTGCTGCCAATCGGCATAGAGCCGACTTCCGCACGCAGGGCTGCAAAGCTGCTGATCGGTTTACCGTTCAGGGAGGTGATCACGTCACCTGCTTTAATCCCTGCTTTCGCAGCAGAGGAGTTCGGCATCACCTGGCTGACGAACGCGCCGCGCTGGGCATCCACTTTCATCGCTTTTGCCAGCTCAGAGTTCAGCTCGGTGCCCAAAATGCCCAGCTCGCCGCGTTTCACCTGGCCGTACTGCACCATCTGCGCGGTCAGGTTTTTCACCATGTTGCTCGGGATAGCAAAACCGATCCCGATGTTGCCGCCGTCCGGCGCCAGGATCGCGGTGTTAATACCGATCAGCTCGCCGTTCAGGTTCACCAGCGCACCGCCGGAGTTACCGCGGTTGATGGCCGCATCCGTCTGAATAAAGTTTTCATAGTTCTCTGCGTTCAGGCCGCTACGGCCCAGCGCAGAGACGATACCTGAGGTCACGGTTTCGCCCAGACCGAACGGGTTACCGATAGCCACGGTGTAGTCGCCTACGCGCAGCGCATCAGAGTCGGCAATTTTAATCGCCGTCAGGTTTTTCGGATCCTGAATCTGGATCAGCGCAATATCGGAACGCGGGTCTTTGCCGACCACTTTTGCGTCGAACTTACGGCCATCGCTCAGTTGAACCTTAATGCTGTTCGCGTTATCAACCACGTGGTTGTTGGTCACGACGTAGCCTTTCGCTGCATCGATAATGACCCCCGAGCCAAGCGCCATGAATTTCTGTTGCTGGCCGCCGCCCTGGCTGTCATCCCCTGCACCACCGCCCTGACAGAACGGGGAACTCTGGAATGGCGAACCGTCCTGGCAGAACGGTGAGTTGTCACCAAAGAACTGCTGGAAGTTACGCGGCATACGCGGCGTATTGACGGTCGTACTCCCCTCAACGTTAATACTCACCACCGATGGCATCACTTTTTCGAGCATCGGTGCCAGGCTTGGCATCTGCTGCGCGGTTGCTGCCGATGACGCGGTCTCGGCTGCGGTAGCAGTCAGAGGAGACAGCGCTAAACCTAAACTCAGAGCCAGTGCACTCATTGCTAATGTGGTTTTTTTCATGTTTCTCAATCTCGATTTACAGGTAACGCAAAATTGCTGTGTAACTCAGATTCATTTTATACCGCTTAGTTCCGGCCATAAGTTTATGGAAAAGGTAAAAATTTATTGGCCGTCTTTACAAAACTCAGCGTTTATTCCACGGCCATTAGCTTGCGGTATTCATCCCAGGCATACAAATCCGTCATGCCGCTGATATAGTCCTGGATAAGACGGCAGCGATAATAAAATTCCATTACCGGCCACTGCGTAGCGTGACGATCCAGCTTACTTATCGCTTCGACATAGGCCAGCCGATGACGGGTTGAAAGTTTTTGATAAAGCCGGGATTCGATAGGAATTCGTCGCACGCGTTCTTTTTCCACCAGCTCACTGAATTCGTCGACCGACAGCTGAAGCAACGGAGAATAAATTTCCAGTAACCCACTGATTACCCGGTAGCCCTGCAGTTCGAGCTGCTCGACATCCGGATGGCTGAATACATGCCGCATCGCCACATGTTTATAGAGCTCAAGGAGTTGACTAAAACTGCTGTCATCTTCCAGCAGCGCGTGATTGAATTCCCCGCTGAAAATCTGCGGCAGATTATCGATAAAGCGCGAGGCTGCGTAGGGCACCAGTTTATTTAATGTATTCACGCGCAAATACATAAAGAACTGGTCTTCCGTGCTGCGGCTTAATGTATTTGAGCGCGACTTTTCCCAGGCATTTTCGACAACCTGAGCAAACAGTGAACCTTTTTCGTGGTTTCCCCAGGCGGCATAAAGGTGCTGGTAAAGCTCCTCGACGCTGAATATTCTTTTCTCAACGGCGTCTTCCAGGTCAGCGACGCAATAGGAAATATCATCCGCGGCTTCCATAATCCAGGTTAATGGAAAGCGACCGTTTGGCGTCAATGAAAGTTCTTTACGCAGCCGTTCAATATAGGCCTCTTCGGAAAGGTAGTAGCCCGGTTTCTTCATTAAATAGCTGTGGGATGCGGGCGTCTCTCCCGTCCACCACGCGGGACGCGTATATTTCAGGATACAGCCGACCTGCGCCCAGGTCAGGTTCATGCGCATCAGGGAATGTACCAGTCGGATACCCTGGGCATTGCCCTCGAAGTGACAGAGATCCTGACGCACTTTGCGACGCAGATCGTTAAGCCCTTCTTCACCTTCACGCAGACGTAAATCCCGCACGATGCAGCGGTCATCGCTGAGCGGCTGGCTTGCCGCATCCGACGGATGAAGGCGTTGTTTAAACCAGTCATTAATTGCCGCCTCGCCAAAGTGACCAAAAGGCGGATTGCCGATGTCATGCATCAGGCAGGCCATCTCAACGATGCTCTCGAAGGGCCCCGTCAGCTCGTCCAGACCATAGGTTTCCAGTAAACGTAGCTCTTTGAGACGGCTTAAAATCTCTTTGGCAATATACCGCCCGACCTGCTGCACTTCCATTGAGTGGGTTAAGCGCGTGCGTACAGCGGCATTACGCTCCAGCGGAAACACCTGCGTTTTTTGCTGCAAACGCCGGATGGCGGGCGAGTTAATAATCCTTCCTCGATCGCTTTCGAAGATACGCAGGATCTCATGTTCGCTCTTCTCGCCCTGTGGCGAGCGGAAACGTCGGTGCCAGTTAATTTTGGTACGAAAATCGATTGGTGACATGTGCTCCCCCGCGTGAGAATGCGTTTCCCCTTAACCGCATGATAGACTATGCATCTTAACAAGGCACATCGCGAGTAAATCTATGAAAATCGGCATTATTGGTGCAATGGAAGAAGAAGTTACGCTCCTGCGTGACAAAATTGAGAACCGTCAGACCCTCTCTCTGGGGGGGTGTGAGATCTACACCGGTCAGCTTAACGGTGTTGACGTGGCTCTGCTGAAATCAGGCATCGGTAAAGTGGCTGCTGCGCTGGGTGCGACCCTGCTGCTTGAGCGCTGCAAGCCGGACGTGATCGTGAACACCGGTTCGGCTGGCGGCCTGGCGCCGACGCTGAAAGTGGGCGATATCGTTGTCTCCGACGAAGCGCGTTATCACGATGCCGACGTCACCGCGTTTGGCTACGAATACGGTCAACTCCCGGGCTGCCCGGCAGGGTTTAAAGCTGACGACAAACTGATTGCGGCGGCCGAAAACCGCATTGCTGAGCTCCATCTTTACGTTTTGCCGCGCCTGATTGTCAGCGGTGATGCGTTCATCAATGGCTCCGTCGGTCTGGCAAAAATCCGTCATAACTTCCCGCAGGCGGTTGCCGTTGAGATGGAAGCGACCGCGATTGCGCACGTTTGCCACAACTTCAGCGTACCGTTCGTGGTGGTTCGCGCCATCTCTGACGTCGCAGACCAGCAGTCTCACATCAGCTTCGACGAGTTCCTGACCGTTGCGGCAAAACAGTCCACCGTGATGGTGGAACGCCTGGTGCAGAACCTGGCACGTGGCTAAACCATCCCTCAGGGCGCTCGCCGCCCTGCTTCTGCTTGCTTCAGCGTGGCTCTGTGCCGCGCCTCGCGTAATTACGCTCTCTCCCGCTAACACCGAGCTGGCCTTTGCCGCTGGCATCACCCCCGTTGGCGTGAGTAGCTTTTCGGATTACCCCCCCCAGGCGGCCAACATTGAACACGTTGCGACCTGGCAAGGGATGAACCTTGAGCGCATCGTGGCGCTGAGACCCGATCTCGTGCTGGCCTGGCGTGGCGGTAACGCCGAACGGCAGGTCAATCAGCTTACCTCGCTTGGCATCAAGGTCATGTGGGTTGACGCCGTAAGTATTGAGCAAGTCGCTCAGGCACTGCGAGCCCTTGCCCCTTATAGCCCTGCGCCTGAAAAAGCCAGGCATGCGGCGAGCCAGATGCTCAATGACTATGCTGCGCTGAAAGCTCAATACGATACGTCCGTTAAAAAGCGCATCTTCCTGCAGTTTGGCAGTCAGCCGCTGTTTACCACAGGTAAAGGGTCAATTCAGAACCAGGTCCTGGAAGTGTGTGGCGGTGAAAATATTTTTGCTGCCAGCCGGGTACCGTGGCCGCAGGTTAGCCGTGAGCAGGTTCTGGCGCGCCAGCCGCAGGCCATCGTCGTGGTCGGAAATGCGAGCGAGATTCCTAAAATTAAACAATTCTGGCAAAGCCGGCTAAAAATTCCGGTGATCCCACTCAACAGTGACTGTTTTGAACGCGCCAGCCCGCGTATTATCCTCGCCGCAAAACAGCTCTGTGCCGCACTGGCAGAGAGTCACTAACAGAAGACCTTTTCGAGGATTTAACGATGCTCGTTTATTGGCTGGATATTCTTGGCACAGCCGTTTTTGCTATCTCCGGCGTTCTGCTCGCCGGAAAACTACGCATGGATCCGTTTGGCGTGCTGGTGCTTGGCGTAGTCACTGCCGTTGGCGGCGGGACTATCCGTGATATGGCGCTGGCGAATGGCCCGGTGTTTTGGGTGAAAGATCCGACCGATCTGGTGGTAGCCATGGTGACCTGTCTGTTAACCATTGTGCTGGTTCGCCAGCCCCGCAGATTACCGAAATGGATACTTCCGGTGCTGGATGCCGTGGGTCTGGCCGTGTTTGTCGGTATTGGCGTCAATAAAGCCTTCAATGCCGGAACCGGCCCGATGGTCGCGATCTGCATGGGCGTATTAACCGGCGTGGGCGGCGGCATTATTCGCGACATTCTGGCGCGTGAAGTACCGATGATCCTGCGTACCGAGATCTATGCTACTGCCTGTATTATTGGCGGGATTGTGCACGCCACGGCGTATTACACCTTTGCGGTGCCGCTGGAAAATGCTGCGATGCTGGGGATGGTCGTGACGCTGGTGATTCGTCTGGCGGCAATACGCTGGCACCTGAAGCTGCCGACGTTTGCGCTGGATGAAAATTCAAGATAGGCGTCGTTTATAAGCCCGGTGGCGCTTCGCTTACCGGGCCTACAAATCCGCATTCAGGCTTAAATACTGAACGAAGAACCACACCCGCAGGTGCTGGTTGCGTTCGGGTTAGTCACCACAAAGCGTGACCCTTCCAGACCTTCGGTGTAATCCACTGAACCGCCGACCAGATACTGCAGGCTCATCGGGTCAACCACCAGCGCAACGCCCTGCTTCTCGATGGTCATATCACCATCGTTCACCTGATCGTCAAAAGTAAAACCGTACTGGAAGCCGCTGCAGCCGCCACCGGTAATATAGACACGCAGTTTCAGATCCGGATTGTCTTCGTCGGCAATCAGGGTTTTCACTTTGTTGGCTGCTGCTTCGGTAAATTCCAGCGGCACAGCTACGTCATCACTCATCTTATGCTCCCATGAATACTGCTATTGGGTAAAATTCACCCAATTCTTTTCGTCATTATCTAATACCCTGGTAATTCATTCAAGTATTCTGCGCGGCGGCCCGCTCCGCCTCTTGCTTTGCCAGGGTACGCGCGAGGATGGTGGAGTATAGCGGTTTCCCGCCCAGGAATTGGGCTAATAGTGTCGCCCCGAGACAGGTAATGATCATTGGCAAAATGAGCTGGTAATTATCTGTCATCTCCAGCACCAGCACGATACCGGTCAACGGTGCACGCAGAGACGCAGCCAGCAGTGCCCCCATGCCGGCCACCGCGAAGGTGCCAGCATCAAGATGATACGCCGGGAAGCCCACTTTGGCTGCCATACCAAACGCGGTGCCCAGCAGCGTACCAAGCGCCAGCATCGGGGCGAAAATCCCGCCGGGTGCACCGGAGGAGAAGCACAGAACCGTTGTGATAACCCGGGAGATAAACATAAACAGCAGCAGACCGACGCTGAAATTTCCCGCTGCGGCGATGGGGATCAGCCCGAAGCCGCCGCCTGCGGCATTCGGCTCAATAAAGCCGAGCACGCCGCACATCCCGCCCAGCAGGCCGCCCATCAGCACCCATTTCGTCGTATTGCCGCCATGAATACGCTGGAACATATCCTGAGCACGTAAGATGCAGGTGTTAAACAGCGGCCCCACCACGCCAAAAATCATGCCGAGGATCAGGTAAAGCCACAGGGTGTTGACCGGCGCGTTGGTCAGTTTACCCACCTCAATTACCGCCCCTTCGCCATTGAAGAGGCGGAAAACAATGCTCGACATAATAACGCCGGTAAACACGGCTTTAATGGAGATCAGGTTGTAGCGGAACTGCGCGCGCATCTCTTCAATGATGAATAATATGCCCGCCAGCGGTGCGTTAAACGCCGCTGAAAGACCCGCCGCCGCACCGGTGGCGAGCAGCGTATGGCGCGCTTCGGCGCTTCGCATCCGGAACAGATCGCCCACCATGCGTCCGACGTTGCCCCCCAGTTGTACCGTTGGCCCTTCCCGGCCCAGCACCATCCCCGCGCCCAGCGTCCCCATACCGCCGATGAATTTAACCGGGATCACGCGCCACCAGCGCACCGGGCGCAACTCTTCCAGTGCACCTTCAATTTCCGGGATGCCAGACCCGCCGGCCTCCTGGGCGAATTTACGCACCAGAAAATACCCCACCATGGCAAACAGCGCCGACAGTCCAAATGCCCCGACCCAGACCAGCCACCGGCTATCGGCAAAACCCGCGACGGTGCCCACTCGCCAGTTGAGTACGGCATTGACCGCTTTTTCAAACGCCACGCCAACCAGACCGGCGAGAGTCCCCACCACGGCTGCAGCCAGCAGGATCGCCAGCGGCGTTTTATCGCGATTGAGCAGCCGCCGAATACTGATCCGGTGCTGAGCGCGCGTAAACTGTTGTTCTTCAAAAGACGGAGATTCTGATTTCATGTCCTGTTCTTATTCGTCATACAAAAAGCCGAGGAGATTTTACCAGAGACCTTCCCTCCGTCCCCTTAAAAATACTTAACAAATCTTAAAGCATTATCTGGCTAAAAATTTCATAACCTACTGCGAATCACTTAGAATAGTGTGCTTAATCATTTTATACGAACCAGGAACGACGCCATGAGCAAGTCTGAAAACCTCTACAGTGCAGCCCGGGAGCTTATTCCAGGTGGTGTGAACTCGCCTGTTCGCGCCTTTACCGGCGTGGGCGGTACGCCGCTGTTTATTGAACGTGCTGACGGCGCGTATCTGTATGATGTCGATGGCAAAGCCTATATCGATTATGTCGGTTCCTGGGGACCGATGGTGCTCGGGCACAACCACCCAGCCATTCGTAACGCGGTCATTGAAGCCGCTCAGCGTGGTCTGAGCTTCGGTGCGCCAACCGAAATGGAAGTGAAGATGGCGGAGCTGGTGACCGAACTGGTGCCGACCATGGACATGGTACGTATGGTGAACTCCGGTACCGAAGCGACCATGAGCGCGATCCGCCTGGCGCGCGGTTTTACCGGTCGCGATAAAATCATTAAATTCGAAGGCTGCTACCACGGCCACGCAGACTGTTTACTGGTGAAAGCAGGCTCCGGCGCGCTGACCCTCGGCCAGCCAAACTCGCCTGGCGTGCCGGCGGATTTCGCTAAGCATACCCTGACCTGTACCTACAACGATCTGAACACCGTTCGCGCGGCGTTCGAGCAGTATCCGCAGGAGATCGCCTGCATCATCGTTGAACCGGTAGCGGGCAACATGAACTGCATTCCACCGCAGCCGGACTTCCTGCCGGGCCTGCGCGCCCTGTGCGATGAGTTTGGTGCCCTGCTGATCATCGACGAAGTGATGACCGGCTTCCGCGTAGCGCTGGCGGGAGCCCAGTCTTATTATGGCGTTGAGCCGGACCTGACCTGCCTCGGCAAAATCATCGGCGGCGGAATGCCTGTTGGCGCATTCGGCGGCCGTAAGGATGTGATGGAAGCGCTGGCGCCAACGGGCCCGGTCTACCAGGCTGGTACCCTTTCCGGCAACCCGATTGCGATGGCCGCAGGCTTCGCCTGCCTGACAGAAGTGGCGCAACCAGGTATTCACGAAACCCTGACCGACCTGACGACTCAACTGGCTAACGGTCTGCTGGAAGCCGCAGAAGAGGCGGGTATCCCACTGGTGGTCAATCACGTCGGCGGCATGTTCGGGATTTTCTTCACCGATGCGCCAACCGTGACCTGCTATCAGGACGTCGTGAAGTGCGATGTTGAACGCTTCAAGCGCTTCTTCCACCTGATGCTGGAAGAAGGTGTGTACCTGGCGCCGTCGGCGTTTGAAGCGGGCTTTATGTCCGTGGCGCACAGCGAAGAAGATATCAATAACACCATCGACGCGGCGCGTAAGGTGTTTGCGAAGCTTTAAGGTCCGTGCGGGGTGATGCCCTCACCCCAACCCTCTCCCACAGGGAGAGGGAGCAAACCCTAAAACGGCAATCTAAGGATTGCCGTTTACTTTTATTACCGACTCTGCTTTCTCAACAGATAAATAAAATACGGCGCGCCTATAAAGGTCGACAGCAGTCCCGCCGGGATCTGGTACGGGAACAGCACCATCCTTCCACACCAGTCCGCAAATACCAGAATGACTCCGCCCGTCAGGGCTGACATCACAATGTGCGGCATTGTCCGGCGGAACCCCATCATTCTGGCGATATGCGGTGCCATCAACCCGACGAAGCTCAGCGGGCCAATAGTCATGGTTGCCGTTGCCGTGAGGCACGCTGCCAGCAGGAGAAGTGCGACACGCGTAGGCGTCAGCGCCATGCCCACAGCCCGCGCCGTTTCGCCGCCGAGCGGCAGAATGGTCATCCAGCGACGACACAGCGGCACAATCGCCAGCAGCACAATCATTACGATCCCGGAATGCACAACCTGGCTGGCGGTAGCGTTGTAGGTTGAGCCAGAAATCCAGGTCAGGATCTTCGCCATTCGCGGATCGCCACTCGCCTGCAGCATCATCAACAGCATCGTAAAGGCCGTGCTGAGCGCCATCCCGGCCAGCAACATCCGGTGCGGGGAAAATCCGCCGCGGCCAGAGGCAATCAGAATAATCATCAGCGTCACCGCCGCACCGATACTCCCGGCAGGCATCAACCAGCCAAACGCGTTCCCTGGCACCAGGAACAGCATCAGCACCACGCCAAAGGCGGCACCGGAGCTGATCCCCAGCACTTCCGGGCTCGCCATCGGGTTACCGGTCAGACGCTGAATAATACAGCCCGCAACCGCCAGCATCACACCGGCAATAAGCGCGGAGAGGATCCGCGGCCAGCGCCATTGCAGTAATTCGTTGAGTAAATCACCCGTTGCCCAGTGCCAGCCTGCGGCATCGCGCCCAAACGCGAGTGCGGCAAACGAGGCGAGAAACAATACTCCCAGACCGGCAAGGCTAAACCACAGTACCGACTGACGTTCCGCGTAGACCTTATCGCCCGTGTCCATCGCAGGCGCGCTGATGCTGCGCAAACGCGGGAGCAACCACAGCAGCAGCGGCGCACCGATAAGCGCCGTTGCTGACCCGGTAGACACTTCCATCCAGACGCGGGCCAGCCAGAGAATGATCTGATCGGAAAGCCAGAGGATCAGCGCCCCGATCAACGGTGCGAGCAGCAGACGTGCCAGCAGCCGACGCGCCCCGAGCATTTTTGCCAGCAGCGGTGCAAAGAGACCGATAAAGCCGATAATGCCCACCGCGTTAACCAGCAGAGCGCTCAGCACAATCGCCAGCGTGAGCGCCGCCAGGCGTGCCAGCGACAGTGCCAGCCCCAGGTTGCGCGCCACGCCATCATCCAGCCCCATGAGCGTCAGCGGACGCAGGAGCAGCAGCGTCAGCACGACCCCGCCCGCCAGCTGCGGCCACAGACGCTGCACGATGCTCCAGTCGGTCTGGGTGAGCGTGCCGGTGCTCCACAGGAACATACTTTGCAGCTGATCGTGATGGAACAGCACCAGCAGCTGGTTAATCGCACCGCAATAGAGGCTGACAACCAGCCCGGCAAGAATCAGCGTTACCGGAGAAAGGCGTTTTCCCCAGGCCACACCAAAGACCAGCGCCCCTACGACACACGCCCCCGCGAGGGCCGCAAACTGCGAGGTTAACGCGCCGGGCAATGCCCACAGCGTGGTGATCGTGATCCCAAGCTGCGCCCCGGTAGCGACGCCCAACGTGGTTGGCTCCGCCAGCGGGTTACGTAACACCTGCTGGAACAAAACGCCTACAAGGCCTAAACCGGCCCCGACCAAAAGGGAGATCGCCAGACGCGGCAGCAGGCTGTAGTGGAACAGCATCTGCTGAATATTGTCGATATCCGGCGAGGCCAGCGCGACTCCCCACTGCGCACGCGGTAACGCCGTCGAGAGATTGAACCCGGTGAATGACAGTGCAGCCAGAAAAAGCACGGACAGCAGTAGAACCGGGAAACGCGCGATACGGGTACTCATGCTTTACCTCCCAGCGCGTTATCCAGTACGCGGGCAAAATGCATGGCCGATAGCGTCGCGCCGTAGAACCACACAGCGGGCGCACGCTGGAAGCGCTTCTCGCGCACAAACGGCATCGCCTGCCAGAGCGGCGTCGCCATCAGCGTTTGCATTTCGCGCTCGTTGCCGTGGTCGAAACACAGCACATCCACATCACGAAACGCCGCCAGACGATCGATACCGACGGCGGTACTGCCCCAGAAGGTCATCTCCCCTTCCCACGCATTGCGAATGCCAAAGCTGTCCAGCACCTCCTGGAACAGACAGTTTTTACCGAATACCAGCATATGGCGGGCATCCAGCAGCGTCACCATCAGCAGCGGGCGATCGCCCCGCCCGGCAAAGCGCGGCTTCAGGGCGTCAATCAGGGCATCGAATTCATCGAGATGCTTTTTGGCTTCCGTTTCACGGTTGAGGAAATGCGCCATCTCGTTGATCGAGTTTTTCGCCACGGTCAGCGGTTTTTTACCGTCGCTAAAGGAAAAACCGCGCCCTGGCGCAATACGTGCCATGGTCTCTTCTGACGGGCCATAGCCCGCAGACCAGAACAGGAATGACGGTTTCATTTGGGTAAGCAGTTCGAGGTTTGGCTCCGTACGCAGGCCGATGTCAATCACCGAGTCCGGCAGCTTCGGCTCGTTCACCCAGAGGTTATAGTTAGGGATGTCCGCCACGCCATAGGGCGTGACGCCCAGCGCCATCATCAGCTCTACCGGCAGCCACTCCAGCGCCACAATGCGGTGAGGATCGACTGCGGCAGCACGCGCCGTCGTCATGTTAAACAGCAGGGGTGAGAGCGCCATTGCCGTCAACAGGCGACGACGGCTGATAAATGTGTTGTCCAGCATCAGTACACGAAGCTCACCGGTGCAGCCCCAGCCGGGTGAGGCAAGATACCCATTGGAATACCGTAAATGTGTTCCAGCGTTTCGCTGCGCATCAATTCTGACGGTGTTCCCTGCGCAATCATTTCGCCGCCGCGTAACGCGACAAGATAATCGCAGTAGCGAGCCGCCATGTTGATATCGTGCAGGACCGCAATCACCGTCAGGCCACGCTGCTGGCTTAACCGGTGTACCAGCGCCAGCACGTCGACCTGATGGGCAATATCTAGCGCAGAGGTAGGCTCATCCAGTAGCAGGCAACGGCTGTCCTGAGCCACCAGCATTGCAATCCACGCCCGCTGACGCTCACCGCCAGACAGGCTATCCACCAGACGGTGCGCCAGCGGTTTTAGCCCAACCAGCGCAATCGCCTCTTCCACTTTCTCCCGGTCAGCCACACCGAAGCGCCCAAGCGCCCCGTGCCACGGATAACGCCCAATCGCCACCAGCTCACGCACCGTCATCCCTTCCGCCTGCGGCAACTGCTGCGGCAGATAGGCCACTTTGCGCGCAAAGGCTTTGCTGCTCCAGCTCTCCAGTTGCTGTCCGTCCAGCAGGATATCCCCTTCAGACGGCGGCTGATGGCGTCCCAGCATCTTAAGGAGCGTGGATTTACCGGAACCGTTGTGACCAATCAGGCCCGTCACTTTACCGGCCGGGAACGTCAGAGAGAGCGGATGGAGCAACGTGCGTCCGGGTACGCGAAAGGAGAGATGATTGAGCGTGAAGGTGGTGTCGGATTGCGTTTGATTATCCTGCATATCAGCCAACTTAAATAAAAAGGGCACGGCGAACCGTGCCCAAAGAGAGATTAGAAGCGGAAGGTCGCGGTGGCGACAACCTGACGTTCAGCACCCCAGAAGCAACCGTAGGTGTTAAAGCAGCTGGCAACATACTCGCGATCAAACAGGTTGTTCACGTGAAGTGCGACGTTCGAGCCTGCCATGCCCACGCGCGCCAGGTCGTATCTCACCAGCGCATCGACAACGGTGTAGCTCCCTACCGTGAAGGTGTTCGCCGGATCGCCTTTGCTGGAGCCGGTGTAACGCACGCCGGTACCCAGCGTCAGGCCGGACAGCGGGCCATCAAACAGCGTGTAATCGCCCCATACGGATGCCATGTGTTTAGGCACCTGAGCAGGCGTGTTGCCTTTGTAATTTGTATCGGTGGTGTATTCCGCATCGGTATAGGTGTAGGAACCGACAACGTTCACGCTAGCAGACAGCGCCGCTTTCGCTTCCAGCTCTACGCCACGCGCGCGGATTTCTCCCCCTTCAACCGAGAAGAACGAGCCAGCCGGGTCCGCCATCAGGTTGTTGGTTTTGGTCAGCTGGTACAACGCACCGGTGACAACGATCGGACGGTCATTCGGCACGTATTTCACGCCCGCTTCGTACTGCTTACCTTTAGACGGGGAGAACAGTTTGCCCTGAGCATCGGTCTGCGAAGCGGGTTCAAACGATTCGCTGTAGCTGAAGTACGGGGTTACGCCATTATCAAACAGGTAGTTAACACCACCACGCCAGGTGAACTGGGTATCATCACGTTTGGAGGTGGTATTCAACACGCGGTTATACGATTCCTGATCCGCCCAGTCATAACGGCCGCCCAGCGTAACCAGCACTTTATCCCACTGCGCCTGATCCTGAACGTACAGACCGGTCTGTTTCTGACGGTTGAGGATCTGATAAGGGCCGGAGGTCGCCGGATCTTTTGAACCGAAATCAAAATCGCTGTTCACCGGGTTGTAGAGATCCAGCAGCGGCACCGAGTCGTCATAGCCGAACCAGGAGTTGATGTCGTTACGCATGCGCATAAAGTCAACGCCGGTCAGCAGGATGTGGTCCACCTCACCGGTAGTGAATTTGCTTTGCAACTGGGTATCAACGGTGAAGTTCTGCAGCTTTTCATTATCGACAACGTATTTACGCGCCAAATAATGGCCTTTGTCAGCAGGGGCTAACGCGGCGCACTGTTTGTTGCCCGCATTCGCCGGGTCGGTACAGACGCCATAGCCGTAAACACTGTTTTGTGAGGTTTTATTCTCAGCAAAGCGCAGGTTCTGGCGTACGGTAAAGGTATCGTTGAATTCGTGATCGAAGCTGTATCCCACCATTTTCTGGTTGCGGGAATAGGTATTGTTCTTCGCGCCTTCATTGAAGTTCGTCGGCAGACGATCGCCGTTCGGCAGCGGATCAACCGTCCCCTCTTTTGGCAGCCAGCCGTAGTAGCCGGTTTCAGGCTCGTTCTGGAAGTAAGAGAGGAACGTGAAGGTAGTCTTATCATCCGGACGCCAGGAGAACGATGGCGCGATGGCGTAACGCTGCTCTTCCGCACGCTCCTGCTGAGCGTTATTAGAACGCGCAACACCCGTTAAGCGGTAAGAGTATACGCCGTCGTCGTCGATGGCATCGCTGAAGTCAAACCCGGTCTGGAACAGGCTGTCCGTACCGACTTTGAACTGGATTTCTTTCAGCGGCTCGGTGGTTGGGCGCTTGCTTACCATGTTCAGCAAACCGCCAGGGCTGCTTTTGCCGTACAGAACGGAAACCGGACCGCGCATGATCTCGGCGCGTTCCAGCATGTAAGGGTCGATTACCGCGTCGTTATAGAAGTTGCCCTGCATCTTCATGCCGTCGAGGTAGTTATTCTGGCTCTGACCGTCGGCCGCAAAGCCGCGAATCACCAGATAGTCATAGGTATTCGACGCACCACGGGTGCCAACCGCCACGCCCGGCGTATAGCTCAGGGCTTCTTTTACCGAACGCGGCTGGTGCAGCGCCATCTCTTCGGCGGTGACGACTGAAATAGACTGCGGCACCTTCTGAATTGGCGTATCGGTTTTCGTGCCGGTCGCGGATTGCCTTGCCGCGATAGTTGCCGCCGGTCCCCAGGCACTTTCCTGTGCCGCAGGCGCTGCGGTTACCGTAATGGTTTCTTCTTTTTTCGGGGTTTCGGCAGCATGTGCATAAGCCGACATGCCGGCAACCGCTGTGGCTACGACGACCGCGACTTTTCGCAGCGACGTGTTGATTGGCTGAGCAGTATTGGAAAGCGCCATGTTGTATCTCTGATGGAAAGGTTAATGATAACGTAAACGAGAATTATTATTATGAGCGCAAGAATAATAGGCGAAACGCCGGTTGCATAGCAAGCAATAAGCGGCCCTACGAGAATTGAGGGATTAAGAATTAACCAGATGAAAACAGGGGGTTAATGATGTTAGCGAAAGGATCGCCAAAACCCGCCGGAGCGGGCGGGAAGCATTAGCGGTAAAACAGCTCGAACGTGGCGACCGCCTCGACTTTTCCGGGTTTGACCTCCCCCGTTTTGACGTAGCGGGCCTTCAGGGGGATCTCTGCGGGCACCTTGTCCTGCGTAGCGGATATCGCAGTATAGGTCTGGTCAAACTGAAGGACGGTATCGTTGCTGTCGAGAATTTGAATCCCCAACCCTTGTGCGGCAGCATCACCGGATGCAATGCCCAAAATCGAGCCGTTGGTCACCCCCGTCGACCCCGTGCGGGTGAACTGATAGTCAATCTTTGTTCCCGCCGCGCAGTCGTTTATTGCAATCTTAAAACCACCGTCAGTCAGTATCTCTGAGTATTGCCCGTCAAAATCCTGAGAATTGACCGTTTTGAGAGGAACAAAAATGTTACGGTCAACCAGATTACAGGTATTGGTCGTAATATGGACGCTGGTGGGCGAAAAACGCATTTCACCGACCACGACACCGCCGAGCGTATCCTGCGAGGTCAGGCGCGAGGTATCCAGCATCCCGTCCTGGACCTGGCCGATGACCACCAGTTGAGCGGCGGCCCGAAAGACGTGGGTGCCATCAGACCCGCCATGTTTGTAGCCATAATACTGCCAGGGACGAATGAGGTCCTCCTCTATATAGTCGGGCAACCGTTCGCTTGACGCCGCCGCACGGATGCCAATCCCCGGCACGTTGGTTTTATAGACTCCCGGCAGAACGTCCTCACGCGCGTCGGCATCCGTCAGGGTCAAATAGCCGCGCCGGATTTGCGCGTCAGCTCCGCCACAGTGCACCGTAATTTCATTGGATTCGACGGCATTGTCATAAATTACGGTCCCCACAGGGGTATCGGGATCGAGCATAAAGACCGCTGGAAGCTGAAAGGTAACAATGCCGCCAGATCCATCCCCGCCGCTGAAAGTACATTGAGCAAATGCCGGATGTACCCGCGCGGCGGCGACCAGCAGTACGGCAGAGATAACGGTTCTCACCAGAATAGTCACGCGCATTTTCTCTCCAGCCTCATTGGCAATTGACCGCGGTATTAATGATTCCCTCGCCATTGTCATCGGGTAAATCGATGACGCCATAACACTGTTCGTCGCCCGCCTCTCCCCACTGCGCGCTGAACGATGTGTGTCCATTAAGCCCTGAGAGGTAGACCTCGCCATCATCCCCGACAATCGCGTTGGTGTTATCAAGCGCCACGATGGCACCAAACGGCACTGGTTTACCCTGATGACGCAGCGTGACCAGCGCGCGGCGCCCAACGCGGGCCTCGAAGTTCGCCAGTATCACCGCGCCTTTTGTCGGCACGAGATCTAACATTGCCGCGTCAATATCAATATCGCTGCGTTCCTGCGTGTTTACCGTGAGGGTGTTGTGTCGGTAAGCGGTAAGCGACGGCACGATGGCATTACCAAACGCATCGGTATAAATGCCGCGGCCGCTCTGAACGTTGACATCCTCTCCGTCGTTGATGTGTACAATCGCGAAAGCGTCCCGCACGGGCTGCCCCAGCGTAACGCCCTGACCGTGAGCCACGATGGATCCCTGAGCGTTATAGTTCCACTGGCGGTTATCCCCGCCGTAGCTGTACCCCATGCCAACTTCGCCGGACGAGCCGCGATAGCGCCCGAATACGCTGCCGCCATAGCCCGTATCTTTGTTGGCGTAGGTCTGCTGGAGGTTAAAGCTCAGCTTGTTATCCTCAAGCGCGGTCCCCCCGATCCCCACCTGGTGCGAGACATACCCGCCGCTTGCGGTATTTACGCTGTAGTTTGCCCACGCGTTAGAGAGCCAGTGCGATAACGGGATATTGACGTTCAGCGCCAGTTGCCGATCGGAATCGGCATCTGGCGTGCGGGTCAGGTTGTAGCTTATCGACCAGGTAATATTCCGCCAGCTGGAGCTCAGCCCGGCGCTGACGCTACGCTCGTGGCCGTCCATATCCCAGTAATCCTGCTGATAGCCGTTAAGATACGCCGAACCCCAGTCAGAAAGCCGCTGGGAAAGGTTTACCTGCATGCGGCTTCGGCGGTTGTTGGTTCTGCGATAGGTATAAATGCCGTCATCAATCTCGCTGTCGCGCTGATCGATAGCCTCCTGAAAGGTATAAAACCCGGAGGTGGAATAGCGGTAGCTGGCAAGCGTGACGGTGGTATCTGTGTCGGGAATATCTTTTGAATACTGCGCTCGCCATGAGAGTCCATTTGCGTCATCACGTCCGTCATCAAAGGCGGTTCTCGCGGTGGTGATATCCACCGAGGCTGAGCCCAGGTGACCCAAATCCGCGCCAACCCCCAGCAATAGTGCATGATACATCGACGCCCCCTGAGCGCCGGTGTAGGCCGTCACGCCATACGGCAGGCCATAAATAGCCGTACCTTGCACAAAGGTGGGCTCATCTTCCCCTTCATTGCCGCGATAACGCCCGGCCGCCAGCGAATACTTAAACCCGCCCTCACGCTGGAGGACCGGCACCGACGCGCTGGCCTGTATGAAGCTATGCTCCGAGCCATCCGCCTCTTCAACGGTGACTTCCAGATCCGCGCCGGAGGCGACCTGGCTTAAATCACGGATCTCAAATGGCCCCGGCGAGACGTTGGTTTGATAAAGGGTGTAGCCGTTTTGCTTAATGGTGACTTTTGCATCGCTGTTGGCAATCCCCCGCACGACTGGCGCAAACCCCTGCTGGCTGACCGGTAGCATCGCCGTATCCGTTTCCAGCGTCAGGCCGGTCATCTGCACGCTGTCGAACAGCTCGCTGTTGGTGTACGTCTGGCCCAGTTCAAGCTGGCTTTTCAGCGCTTTGATATCGCGCTGCAGGGTGGTGGCGATGGCTTCCCAGCCCGAAGAGTCACTCCAGGTACTGTTGTTGCGCAGCCGCCACGCGCCCAGATTAAGACCCGACGTCAGGCCAAGCCAGGTTGATGAGGTTTGACCCGTGCTGTAGTGCTGCTGAGAACCGCTGAGCTGATAGCTTGTCCAGGCCGCCGGAGCACCGTCATCCCAGAGTTTCGGGTTAATGGCGCCCGCAGCCGCGCGGTTGCGGTAGGCCTGGGGAATGACCAGCGTCAGGGTCTGGTTATCCTGATTGTAATCGTAGCGAGCATGTTCGATGAAATGGGAGATATCCCGAATGCAGGCCGCGTCGTTCAGATCGTTGAGATCCGGCACCGCGTCGACGTTTACGCCGAATTCACGCAGATCCGCTTTGGTCAGCTCCGGCAGAAGCTGCTGCTTATCGTCAGAAAGCACATAGGTGACCTCGCGTTTATCCACGACGTCCCGATCCCACATGATGGTGGTCAGATAGCGCCCTGCCAGCAATCCGTTATCATTAATGAAGTTTTTGAGCGTAGCGGTATTTTCCAGCGGCGTATCCAGCTCAAGGATCCGCAGGTTGAATTCGTCATCAGCCCACGCAGGCGGGATCGCGACGAACAGCGCGAGCACGATCCCGGACCATACCTGTTTTTGGCGAGAGGGAGAGGACATAGCATTCCAACACGATCCCGTTAAAGGGCCTGCTTGCGCTGAGGGGTTTGCGCCCCAAAATCATTGATTGCCGTCCAGGTCACCGCACCCGTCGCCCCTTTTGGCAACGCAAAATGCTGCTCGCTAAACGGTGCAACCATCATCGAAATAGCCCCCGGCGTGGTTTCGGTCTCTTTCACCGGTACGCTTTTCCCGCCCACGGCCAGCTCGCCAAAGGAGACGTAAAACGGCGTGGGGTTTTTAGCAATAAGCGTGTCGCCCTGACGACGGAACGTGATTTTTTCATCCGCCACCAGCGCATCGGCCTCTTTTAACTGAGACGGGCGCCAGAAAAGCTTCAGCCGCGTTTTCATCGCGAACTGCAGGGTATTTTTCTCTTTCAGCTCAGCCGACAGCGCGGAGACCGATTTCACATTCGCCAGGAACAGCGATTCACGGTCTGATGGCAGGCTTTTTTTATCGCCAGTAAAAATAACGTGTAAAAGGGTTTGACGGTTTTCCTGCAGCTTATAAACAGGAGGCGTAATAACGAAAGGCGCTTTTGCATTATTGGCGTAGCTGACCCAGCTTTGTACCAGATAACGCGTATGGGGATCTTTATTTTTAAGGGCTATTTGTACTTCAGCTTTATTTGATGGATAAATAATACGCGTACCACCCAGAACCACGCTGGCCTGCGCTGACAGACAAGAAATAATTAAACAACCACATAACAATTTAAATAAAGTCTTCATACAACGTTCCAAAAGGCAGCCATAAAGGCTGCCTGTAATGACTTAGCGATAGACAACCTCGAAAGTTGCCGAAGAGGAATAGCGGCCTGCGGTGGGTGCAGTATCACCAATCTGAATCACCTTCGCGATGTAGTTAAAGACTGACGCATTTGTTCCCGTCGCATCGTTAGCCACATCCGTTCCCGTCGAAGGCAGGGAGCCATCAAATACCACATCGTCTTTCGTGCCGTTTTCATTGCTGACGATGATGCCAACGTTGGTGGCATTACCGGCGCCGCTGAGGTCGTTCTTCAGACGTTTATGCGCGGCATCCGTTGTCGTTCCGCTGAATTTGAGGTTGAGTTTGGCAACCAGCGGGTCACATTTTTTCACTTCAATATTAAACGTTTTGCTGGTGCCCACTGCGCCATCAGTGCCAAAGTCCGACGCATAGGTATCGGGGAACGTGACGGTTGACGAGGTCGTACCGGAGCCATCAACATTAATTTCACAGGTGTCGGCCACCACTTTCCCGGCAAAGTTCACCGTGCCAGAATCGTTTCCGGCAAATGCTGGCTGAGACAGCGCTGCGATTATGCTTGCAGCCAAAAATGAAGAAAGAACATACTTACTCATAATCATATCCTTATATATATCGATGCAGTCATCCATTCCCGCCCCAATACTGTGCGTCAGAATGTTATTTAAGCGCTTATATCACTCATACAGGGGTAATTAACCCAGCCATGTTTCAGGAAAGCCTGTGATTCCTTGAGGCGATTAAATCAGATCATTCTTACCAGTGTCCAGATAGCCTAAAAACCTCCTGCACATAATGGCGCACAAGACTATGTTTTAAATAAAAAATAATGAATCTTAGGAATTCTTAATTTTGAATTAACTTTTTTTAAAGGATTGCGGACTGTAAAAAATAAAAAAGGCCACTTTAAAATAAAGCGGCCTTTTATTCAGGAAATTAATTAATTCCCGCCAAACATGTCCTTAATCCAGCCGGCTACGCCATCGCTGTCTTTCTTCTCATTCTGCTGCTGCGGCTGGTGTTGCTGGGGCTCGTGGGGCAAGCGGGGCG
>OASV01000156.1_pt1 | contig 38181 bp, 45 predicted proteins | sample 1494921 | NCBI WGS metagenome assembly OASV01 (sample SAMEA2579918, study PRJEB22360) | human gut metagenome
TTAGTTATGGCAACCGGCGGCCATCCACCGCCCATTAGCGCAGAAGTCTTGTATTAACCGTTCCGTTCGCCGCGATAAGGCCAAGAGGAAATCATGGTAAACCAGCAGCAGATCAGAGAGGCCCAACGGCTCGCGTCGTTCGCGGTACTCCATCGCAATGCTCCGGCGTGGGAAGAAGCAAAGCGCCTTTACGCCGTCGCCATCGGGAGGACTCTTCACTGATGGAAACTTTATTCGCACTCGTCCTGACCGTGGCAATGACCAACGGTGATTATCAGGATGTGATTCTCGGGGTTTATGACAGCCCGCAGGAATGCAGCCAGGCAGCTTCAGAGCCAAAAGTAACAGCCGAATGCTGGCCGGTAGAAAGCATCCTCCGCAACGGCGAGTTCCCGGCGAAATCCATCGCGCAGCAGTAACCACCCTATTCAACCGATCGGCCTGGCATTAAGCGGGCGGCCTTCGCACGCACTTTTTTAAGGAGTCTTTATGCAACCTTACGAGCAATTAACCTCTGAACGTCTGGCAAGTTTGCCAGAAGGATCCCGACTGAAACTCGGCGGCCAAATTATCAAACTTACCGGGCGCGGGTCATTCACCAACAGCGCCGGGAGAACTGAGAACATGATCGAGTATGTCGATTCCCGTGGCGTTCCCGGAAGTTTTGCAGAAAGCATCATTCTCGACTCGGCTACCGAGTACCTCAGCTCTGTAATGTGTGCTTACTGCGGTGCGCGGCGTCATAAGAGCGATTGCACTGTTCAGACAGTATCAGCCTACATGTCGACGGCACAAAAGCATTTCTGCACCGACAAAGGCTGCGCTGAGAAGTTCTTCCGCCAGAACCCATCCCGCGCCAAGACATCACGGAGAACGCGATGGTAACTCACCAGACCGGATTGCTGATGGTTGCCATGCTCTGCCTGCTGTATGACCTGCAGCCGGCAGACCTCGAATCACTGGCCCACCAGCTCGCAGAATTTGACGCAGTTAACGACCACCTTACGGAGATTAAGCATGTTGCGAGTTATTGATACCGAAACTACCAGCCTGGAAGGTAGTGTGCTGGAGATTGCCAGCGTTGATATTGTCGACGGTATTATCTGCAATCCCATGAGCGACTTTGTGAAGCCCACTGAAGCGATCAGCTTCGAGGCTATGGCTATCCACCATATCACTGAAGATATGGTCGCTGATGCCCCGCTGATTGGCGAGGTTATCGGGCGTTACCTTGGCGCGCAGGCTTACGTCGCACACAACGCGAAATTCGATAAATCTAAGCTGCCGCAAATCGACGCCCCCTGGATCTGCACCGCTAAGCTGGCCCGCGCTCTTCTTCCTGATCACCCAAGTCACAGCAACCAGTATCTGCGTTACAGCCTTGGCCTGAAACCTGAACTGCCGGAAGGTATGTATGCGCACCGCGCGCTGTATGACTGCTACGTCACTGCTGAATTGCTTCTGTACATGGGCCGCCTGGCGAAATGGACGTTTGGCGAAATGCGCGCCATTTCAAACAGCCCATCACTGATTAAGGCGATCCGGTTTGGCAAGCACAAGGGCCTTACGTTCGAAGAGATTGCGAAGGTCGACCCTGGCTATCTCCGCTGGTTGTCCAGTAACAGCGACGACGAAGACATTCTCTTCACCATTAAACACTGGCTTAAGGGGTAATTCATGGCGGTGATGACTCTCATCCTTGCCGACTCCGGGTATGGCAAGACGTACAGCATCCGCAACGTTAACCCGGAAAACGCTATTCTCGCTCGCTGTATTCGTAAGGCACTTCCGTTCCGCAATACCGGCTGGAAGCTCCACGGAAAACGCCTTCCGGATAACTCAATCCAGCGCGGGAACGTGGTTGATATCCGCAATGGACGGCATCTTCTTGACGTGATCCGTAACGCTGCGATGAGTGGCCGCAAGATACTCATCATTGATGACTTCCAGGCTGTCATGCAGCACGAGAACATGGACCGGGCCTACGAGACTGGCTACACCAAGTTCACCGAAATGGCGGAGCACGCCTGGCGCATCATCGAAGCAGCAACCCAGCTTCCTGATGACTTCCGCGTCTACTTCCTCGCTCACACCGAAGAGAGCGAAGGAAAAATCAGGATGAAGACCGTCGGCAAGATGCTTAACGAAAAGCTCACACCCGAAGGCTACTTCCCTATCGTTCTGCGCATTATCAAGCGCGACGGCAAACACCTTTTCCTGTTGAAGGGCGACGACAACGACACCGTGAAATGTCCTCCTGACCTTTTCGGTCCAGAAGTGACTGACATGGATAACGACCTGGCGGCGTTCGACAACGCAATTTCTGAATTCACTGACTTATAAGAGAGATAACGATGAACCAACCAATCAGCTTTACCTGGAACCAGCAGTCGGCAGAAGCAGCACTCAAAGCAGGATCCTCCGCTGGCATTTCTGAAACCGGCGCATACGAAGGCGTGATCACCTCCGCTGTGTATGAGTTCGGCAAGGATGGATCACAGTCGCAGGCACTTGTTCTTTCGCTCGACGCTGACGGCCAGAAAGCAAACTTCCTGCGCATCAACTTCCTCGGTCGCGACGGCACACAGACTTTTGGTATGGGTTTGATCGCCGCCATCATGTGGGCAGCGCAGGTTAAAGACGCTCAGGCGCAACAGCGCCAGGGGCAAAGCGGTCCTGAATGGTGTCTGCCAGCACTGGAAGGTAAACGTGTCGGCTTGTTCCTGCAAAAAATCCTCACCACCAAGACAGATGGTAGTGACAGCTACAAATTCGAAGTCCGACACGTTTTCCAGCCGGGAAGCCGTCTGACCTATAAAGAGTTCACCGATAAAACGCCAGCAGAAGCGATCGCCACACTCGAGCGCACCATGAAAGACAAAGACGACCGTAAACCTCACGATTCTTCTCGCGGGGGCTGGGGTGCACCATCACATAGCGGCGGCGGTTGGGGTGGTAATCAGCAGGATCCGAATGCAGTCCCTGAATCGCGCCTGCAGCAGGCCAACCGTCAGGTATCGCAAAGCAATCAACACCCTCAGTTCGACGATGACATCCCCTTCTAAAGGCATCGCTATGACTCACGCTCACGACGACATCATGGTTGGCACACTGTGCCTTCCCTTCATTGGTAACGGCTGGGTAATGCCATGGGGTGAAGTGGTCAGCAATCCATTAAAGGCGCAGCGGCTCGCTGAGGAATATCGGGAAAGGCAGGAGGTGGCATGAATGAGCTGGCTCTTTTCGCAGGCGCTGGCGGAGGAATACTCGGAGGTATCCTCCTTGGCTGGCGGACAGTATGCGCAGTTGAACGTGATGCCTACGCCGCACAAGTTCTCGCGCAACGACAAAATGATGGAATCCTCAAACCTTTCCCGATTTGGTCTGACGTGTGCAGTTTTGACGGAAAGCCATGGCGAGGAATTGTTGACGTCGTTTCTGGCGGGTTTCCCTGCCAGGACATTAGCGCAAATGGTAATGGCGCCGGCATCAACGGACGTCGTTCCGGACTGTGGACAGAAATGGCGAGAATCGTCAGTGAAGTACGACCTGCATTCGTCTGCGTGGAAAATTCGCCGCGACTCAGGGGAAAAGGTCTTGCCGTGGTCATCAGTGACCTTGCCGAGATGGGGTATGGCTGCGAGTGGTTTCGTCTTTCAGCATCGAACTGCGGAGCGCCCCATGAAAGAGACAGGATGTGGATTGTGGCCTACAGCGAAGGCAACGATCCGCGGCGACTGTCCAAGCGAGCGGCTGCGCAGAACTCCAGACTTACCGAGTGCGATAAAGATGCGTCCATTGCCGGATGGGTCGCAGCCACACCAGGATGGACAGCTGAACCCGGAATGGGTCGAGTGGTTCATGGGATGGCCCATCGGGTGGACCGAATTAAAGCCCTTTGCAATGGACAGGTTCCTCGAGTGGCTGCATCAGCATTCTCCATCCTCAAAAATTCATAGTGAGGTGAAGATGGATTACGTATACGAAACAAAAACACCAGCGGATCAGCGCGACCTCTGGCGCACTCCACCAGCCTTCTTCGCTTCCCTTGATGCTGAGTTCTGCTTCCAGCTTGATGCCGCCGCTGCGTCGCATAACGCGCTGTGCCGGAAGTTCATCACCGCCGAGCAGAACACGCTGGAAACGCCGTGGGCTGATTACCTGAATGTGCCAGGCTACGTCTGGCTGAACCCGCCATACAGCGATATCACGCCGTTCGTTAAGAAGGCCGCTGCCGAGAGCGCCAATCAGATCGGGACTGTCATGCTGGTACCGGCAGACACTTCGGTTGGCTGGTTTAAGGAGGCTATCCAGACCGCCAGCGAGGTGCGATTCATCACCGCCGGGCGTCTGGCATTTATCAACCCGGTCACTGGTAAGCCGGTCTCGGGTAATAACAAAGGCAGTATGTTGCTCATCTGGCGACCATTCCCGCGGGCAAACTGCCACTTCGCAACAGTGGAGAGGGATGAGTTGATGACATTCGGAGCGAAACTTCTCGCCCGGTGGGAGGCCGCATATGGATTAAAGTACACCTCTGGTAATCCATGTATAATTAGATACCAGAGGAGCTTTGAACCAAAAAAATATTATTAATTTCTATGTCTATAGGAGCCTCCAAGTCTAAATCCAAAAGTATATCTTTTAATATTATCAAACAAAAAAGCCTGCTCGTTATTAAATATATTCAATTGAGACAGCTTTTCCATGAATGTTTTTGTCTCATCCATAAACTTCTCTGCAAATGAAGGATGTTTTAGCGCTTCAAAGAGTGTTGCGGAAAAATTTGTTTTTGCAAACATAGAGGCGCTTTGTAATTTATTTTGCCACTTAACTAAATAGTCATCACCTTCATTGTTTAATATTTCTTGGCTTGGCAGAACCAGTGCTGTTCCATGTGCTATAGCGTTCCGAAGGTGGAACATAGCAGTGAACGCATTTTTATCGGACATCATATCTTCAACCTTCAAGCCAGTATAATCTTTAATCGCCTTTTTAAGATTATCCCAGCTCCCATTTGCTTCTAACTCTATATGCAAATTGAAAATCTTGTTATACGATCGAAAAATAGTTCTTGCGTTTTCTTTATTTGGTTCCGTTGCTGCAAGTTCCCCCATTGCATGGTGATCTTTCGATACAGCAGCGGTGAAAACCTGCCTCAAAATACCTTCAACAATCGCAGCATTCAGACTTATTAACGTGAGATTTCTGAATATGTTCTCATCTTTTAAAACTATTGTTTCTTTTGGGTTGCCATAGCGATCAAGTTGATCATAATCCTTATCTATTGCACCATTTTTAATCTTAATCGCAATTTCTTCGTATTGCTGAAGTAAATAAACATTAGTATTAAATATGTTAAATGAAGTTATCCTCGGAACAATTTCCATTGTCACACCCCTCGATTTCATTAAATCCTGATATGAGAAGCTATGGTATCAACAAATGTGAAAAAATCTAGTTAGAACCCAGAAAAATGCTTAATAGGCCATTTAAGCAACGTCTTAATACTTATCGAATACTTGGAGATGTAGCAGAACCCCGGAGGTATTAAGCGGAGAATTCTACGCGCTATGCGTGCGACATGAGGAGGTTAAGCAATCATTCCGAAATGCTTCATCGCTTGCTCGATGAAAGTAACGTAATTAACAGGGCATTCATACACTCTTGAGTCAGGAGAGATACGGTTCGGCGCCTTCTTCATCTTGAACCCATGCATGTGCTTAACATGAGCGATATGGCATGTCTTAACACTGACACCATGGTTAGCTTTGACGTATTCCTGGATCTGCTTATAGGTAGCCATGCACCTCTCCTTTTTCATCACGACTCAATATACATGACAGGAAGCGCAGTGATAGCTAGTTATGTTCTAACCTGAGATTTAACCCGCGATATACTTTCTGCAACGGAGGATCCCATGGCAGAAAGAAATGATAAGCCGCCTAAACCGGTTGCTGTCAGTCGGAGAATAATCAAAGGGCTTAGTCAATGCGAGCGGTGCAAGAAAACAAGGCTGGAGTGCCGCCGCATAGCGATGTCAGTCGGAACAAGAATCGTCGCCTGTTTTGATTGTATGACCGCCAAAAGCATAACTGGTAAAAAGCAAAAAAAGCTCAAAGTGTTTGAAATTTTAACCGCCTTTGAATCATCTCGACGAAAGCACTAACCACCTATAGCCGCCCACTGAGGCGGTTTCTTTTTGCCTGGAGAAAACCATGAGCGACATTATCAACTTGGTACCGAATAAATGGGTGACTGAGCAGAACCTGATCGCAGTCACCGGATTAAGGCCAGGAACCATTGAACGAGCCCGCCGCGAGTCATGGTTCGCCGGCCGCGAATATATGCATGTTTCACCCGATGGAAACCCAAAGCCAAACAGTGAATGCATGTACAACACAGAAGCCATTAATCACTGGATCGAACAGCAAGCATCAAAACAGCCGGGTGCTCATTCATGATGAACGGGTTATGCTTATCAGGCTCTTGGGCGTCAGGAGGGGATAATGGCTAAATCAGCATACCCAACAGGCGTTGAGAACCACGGAGGAACTCTCCGCATATGGTTCATCTATAAAGGCAGCCGGGTTCGTGAAAGTCTCGGCGTGCCGGATACACCAAAAAACAGAAAGATCGCTGGCGAGCTACGCGCGTCGGTGTGCTTTTCGATTAAGACCGGTAACTTCAATTATGCGGCCCAGTTTCCGGACTCACCTAATCTGAAAAGATTTGGCGTGGAGAGTAAGGAAATAACCGTGCTGGAACTAGCGAACAAGTGGCTTGAACTGAAGCGTATGGAGATCAGCACCAACGCGATGTCACGCTATGCATCTATAGCGCGCAACATGGTGCCCAGGATTGGTGGGGACAGGCTGGTATCTGCAGTAACGCAGGAAGACCTGCTGTTTATCAGAAAGGAATTGCTGACCGGTTATCACACCCTGAAAGCTGGGCAGAAAACGCCGGTTAAAGGCCGCTCGGTAAGAACGGTCAACAACTACATGAAGATAATGGGCGGGATGTTTAAGTTTGCCGCCGACAGCGGGTATGTCAGGGTGAACCCATTCACCGGGATCGCCATGCTTAAGCGGTCGCGCTGCGAACCTGACCCGCTGACGCGTGACGAGTTTGTCAGGATGATTAACGCCTGCGCCCACCAGCAGCTGAAAAATATGTGGTCGCTGGCCGTGTACACCGGTGTGCGCCACGGCGAGCTCGTGTCGCTGGCCTGGGAAGATATCGACCTGAAAGCGGGTACGATGATGATCCGCCGAAACCACACGTTAACGAAGGAGTTCACCCTTCCGAAAACGGAGGCCGGAACGGACCGAATCATTAACCTCATTCAGCCGGCAATCGACGTGCTGAAGAGCCAGGCCGAATTAACACGCCTGGGTAAGCAGTATCAGGTTGAGGTAAAACTGCGCGAGTATGGCCGCACTGATGTGCATCCGTGCACGTTCGTGTTCAACCCGCAGATAGCGTCACGTAATGGCCGTGCCGGGCATCATTACGCAGTGGGGTCGATTAACCAGTCGTGGGAAGCAGCAATGCGACGCGCCGGGATTCGCTATCGCAGAGCATACCAGTCCAGACATACATATGCATGCTGGTCGTTGGCTGCCGGTGCCAACCCGAACTTCATCGCGAAGCAAATGGGCCACACCGACGCGCAAATGGTTTACCGGGTGTACGGATCCTGGATGGCTGAAAATAACCAGGATCAGGTACTCATCCTCAACCAGAAATTGAGTGAGTTTGCCCCATCCATGCCCCACGCCGTGGGATCGGATGGTTATTAATTATAAATATCATTAGGTTAGATAACCTAAACCTGCATGCCCATCACTTCCTGATAAGCCGACACCAGTTTATTCCGCACCTGAATCCCCATCTGGAGGGAAACCGTGGCTTTCTGCAAATCGGCCATCACATCATTCAGCGCCACGCCCGGCTCACCGAGGGTGAATTTCTCCGCCTGGGTACGCGCCGCGGTCTGGGTATCGCTGATACGGTCAAGAGCGGCATGCAGTTGCCCCGCAAAGCTGATGGTCGGCTGTTGTTCTGCCACATTCTGATTACGGGCCGTCATCGCCGTTGCCTGCAACTGACTGATTACCCCTTCAATGCCCTGTATAGCCATGACTCTCCCCTGGATGGTTTTTTACGCGGTCAAGACTAACAGCTTGTCAATAAGATAATGGCGGTAAATAGCGTGAAAAAACCAGGTTATTTGACGCATAGAAAATCCGGAATCATCAAATAATGGCAGGGCCATCAATATGGAACTTTTGTCGTGTTTGCCGACCCGGGAGTCAGTTTTGTTTCTCTACACGAATAACGTAAACCACCAGGATTTAAGAGGTGCGCAATGAGTGCAACAGCATCGACAGCGCCGCAAAATAAATCACTCGAGTGGATGAACCGCCTTCGCGCGAATCCTAAAATCCCGTTGATCGTGGCAGGCGCTGCCGCTATTGCCATCCTTGTAGCGATGGTTTTATGGGCAAAAAGCCCTGATTACCGCACGCTCTATAGCAACCTTTCCGATCAGGATGGCGGTGCCATCGTCACCCAGCTTACCCAGATGAACATCCCTTATCGCTTTGCCGATAACGGCGGTGCCCTTGAGGTGCCTGCTGGTAAAGGGATTTCTGTTCGTCTGCGTCTGGCTCAGCAGGGCCTGCCGAAGGGCGGTGCGGTCGGTTTTGAACTGCTGGATCAGGAAAAGTTCGGTATCAGCCAGTTCAGCGAGCAGGTGAACTACCAGCGTGCGCTGGAAGGTGAGCTTGCCCGCACCATTGAAACATTAGGCCCGGTGAAGAGTGCCCGTGTGCATCTGGCGATGCCTAAGCCTTCTTTATTTGTTCGCGAACAGAAATCCCCTTCAGCTTCCGTGACCGTGAACCTCGAACCTGGCCGCGCGCTGGACGAAGGGCAAATCAGCGCGGTGACGCATCTCGTCTCCAGCGCCGTCGCCGGTCTGCCACCGGGTAACGTGACGGTGGTCGATCAAAGCGGACACCTGCTGACCCAATCCAATACCGCCGGGCGTGACCTGAACGACGCGCAGCTGAAATATGCCGCAGACGTAGAAAACCGTCTCCAGCGTCGCATTGAAGCGATCCTCGGCCCGGTTGTCGGTAACAGCAACGTGCATGCGCAGGTGACCGCGCAGATTGACTTCTCTAATAAAGAACAAACCGAAGAGCAATACAGCCCGAACGGCGATCCGGCTCAGGCGGTGATGCGCTCGCGTCAGATCAACTCCAGCGAACAGGTAGGCGGCGCCTACCCTGGCGGCGTGCCGGGTGCGCTCTCTAACCAGCCGGCTCCGGCAAACGCGGCACCGATTTCCACGCCGCCGGCCAATCAGCAGAACGGTCAGCAAAATAATCAGCAGACCACCTCAACGACCAGTAACGCCGGTCCACGCACCACTAGCCGTAACGAAACCACGAACTACGAAGTGGATCGGACGATCCGCCACACTAAACTCAACGTGGGCGATATTCAGCGTCTCTCTGTTGCGGTGGTGGTGAACTACAAAACGCTGGCGGATGGCAAACCGTTGCCGTTAACCGCCGAGCAGATGAAGCAGATTGAAAACCTGACCCGCGAAGCGATGGGCTACTCCGAGAAGCGTGGCGACACCCTTAACGTGGTGAACTCGCCGTTCAACGCGGTTGAAGAGACCGGCGGTGAACTGCCGTTCTGGCAACAGCAGGCGTTTATCGACCAGCTGATGTCCGCAGGACGCTGGCTGCTGGTGCTGATTGTCGCGTGGCTGCTGTGGCGTAAGGGCGTTCGTCCACAGCTCCAGCGTCGTGCTGAAGCAGAAAAAGCCGCTCGCGAACAGATGTCTACGCGTCAGGAAACGGAAGAAGCGGTTGAAGTTCGCCTCAGCAAAGATGAGCAGATGCAGCAGCGTCGGGCTAACCAGCGCATGGGCGCCGAAGTGATGAGCCAGCGCATTCGCGAAATGTCAGATAACGATCCGCGCGTCGTGGCGCTGGTCATCCGCCAGTGGATGGGTAACGAACATGAGTAATACGCTTACAGGCACCGATAAAAGCGTCATCCTGCTGATGACCATTGGCGAAGACCGCGCGGCAGAGGTGTTTAAGCACCTCTCCCAGCGGGAAGTGCAAATCCTCAGTGCGGCCATGGCCAACGTGCGTCAGATCTCCAATAAACAGCTGACCGAAGTGCTGTCGGAATTTGAGCAGGAAGCCGAACAGTTTGCCGCGCTCAACGTCAACGCCAACGACTACCTGCGCTCCGTCCTGGTCAAGGCGCTGGGCGAAGAGCGTGCCGCCAGCCTGCTGGAAGACATTCTGGAAACGCGCGATACCGCCAGCGGGATCGAAACGCTTAACTTTATGGAGCCGCAGAGTGCCGCCGACCTTATTCGCGACGAGCACCCGCAGATTATCGCCACCATCCTTGTCCACCTCAAACGGGGTCAGGCAGCCGATATTCTGGCCCTGTTCGAAGAGCGTCTGCGTCACGATGTGATGCTGCGTATCGCAACCTTCGGTGGCGTCCAGCCGGCCGCGCTGGCGGAGCTGACCGAAGTACTGAACAACCTGCTCGACGGTCAGAACCTCAAGCGCAGCAAAATGGGCGGCGTGAGAACGGCGGCGGAAATCATCAACCTGATGAAAACGCAGCAGGAAGAAGCGGTTATTACCGCGGTTCGCGAATTCGACGGCGAGCTGGCACAGAAAATTATCGACGAGATGTTCCTGTTCGAAAACCTGGTCGAAGTGGACGATCGCAGCATCCAGCGCCTGCTCCAGGAAGTGGACTCCGAATCGTTGCTTATCGCCCTCAAAGGTGCCGAACAGCCGCTGCGCGAGAAGTTCCTGCGCAACATGTCTCAGCGTGCGGCGGATATCCTGCGCGACGACCTTGCCAACCGCGGTCCGGTTCGTCTGTCTCAGGTGGAGAACGAACAGAAAGCCATCCTGCTTATCGTTCGTCGTCTGGCGGAAACCGGCGAGATGGTGATTGGCAGCGGAGACGACACCTATGTCTAATGAGCTGTCGTGGAAGCGCTGGACGCCAGACGATCTGGCCCCTCCCCTTTCTGAATTCACGCCCGCGAAGGCCTCCCCCGCAGAGCCTGACGTCGACGTCGGGCAGCCCGAACTGAGCGAGGAGGAGAAGCAAGCGCAGATGCTGGCGCAGCTGCAAATGCAGGCGCATGAGCAGGGCTACACTGCCGGTCTGAATGAAGGCCGCCAGAAAGGTCACGATCTGGGCTATCAGGAAGGTCTGGCGAAAGGATTAGAGCACGGTATCGACCAGGCGCGTCAGCAGCAGGCGCCGATCCACGCCCGCATGCAGCAGCTGGTCAGCGAGTTCCAGCACACGCTGGACGCGCTGGACAGCGTGATTGCGTCCCGTCTGATGCAGATGGCGCTGGAAGCTGCGCGTCAGGTCATTGGCCAGACGCCGGTGGTGGATAACACGGCGCTGATCAAACAGATTCAGGGGCTTCTGCAGCAGGAGCCGCTGTTCAGCGGCAAACCGCAGCTGCGCGTTCACCCGGACGATCTGCAGCGCGTTGAAGAGAGTCTGGGGGCAACCCTCAGCCTGCACGGCTGGCGTTTGCGCGGCGATCCGTCGTTACACCACGGCGGCTGCAAAGTCTCTGCCGACGAAGGGGACCTGGATGCCAGCGTCGCCACTCGCTGGCAGGAACTGTGCCGCCTGGCGGCACCGGGAGTCGTCTGATGACCGCACGCCTCACCCGCTGGCTCAACACGCTCGACAACTTTGAGACGAAGATGGCGCAGCTGCCATCCGTTCGTCGTTATGGACGGCTGACGCGCGCGACCGGTCTGGTACTGGAAGCCACCGGCCTGCAGCTTCCGCTGGGCGCAACCTGTGTGATTGAGCGTCAGGATGGTCAGGAAACGCGTGAAGTCGAAAGCGAAGTGGTTGGGTTTAACGGTCAGCGACTGTTCCTGATGCCGCTTGAAGAGGTGGAAGGTATTCTCCCCGGCGCCCGCGTCTACGCGAAAAACATCAGCGGCGACGGCCTGCAAAGCGGGAAACAGCTGCCGCTTGGTCCGGCCCTGCTCGGCCGCGTGCTCGACGGCAGCGGGAAACCGCTGGATGGCCTGCCTGCGCCGGACACCACCGAAACCGGGGCGTTGATCACCCAGCCGTTTAACCCCCTGCAGCGTACCCCTATCGAGCATGTGCTGGATACCGGCGTACGGCCGATTAACGCCCTGCTCACGGTAGGACGCGGACAACGTATGGGTCTGTTCGCCGGCTCCGGCGTGGGTAAATCGGTCCTGCTCGGCATGATGGCGCGTTATACCCAGGCCGACGTGATCGTCGTTGGGTTGATCGGTGAGCGTGGCCGTGAAGTCAAAGATTTCATCGAAAACATTCTGGGTGCGGAAGGCCGGGCCCGTTCAGTGGTAATCGCCGCCCCGGCGGATGTGTCCCCCCTGCTGCGTATGCAGGGTGCCGCCTACGCCACTCGTATTGCCGAAGATTTCCGCGACCGCGGCAAGCACGTGCTGCTGATCATGGACTCCCTCACCCGCTACGCGATGGCACAGCGTGAAATTGCGCTGGCTATCGGTGAGCCACCAGCCACCAAAGGCTAACCGCCTTCGGGCTTTGCCAAGCTTCCTGCGCTGGTTGAACGCGCAGGGAACGGCATCAGCGGCGGTGGCTCCATCACTGCATTTTATACGGTACTGACCGAAGGCGATGACCAGCAGGACCCGATTGCCGACTCCGCGCGCGCCATTCTCGACGGTCATATTGTGTTATCGCGTCGTCTGGCTGAAGCCGGACACTACCCGGCGATTGATATTGAAGCATCCATCAGCCGCGCAATGACGGCGCTGATCACCGAGAAGCATTACGCCCGCGTGCGTAACTTTAAACAACTCCTCTCCAGCTTCCAGCGCAACCGCGATCTGGTCAGCGTGGGGGCGTATGCCAAAGGCAGCGATCCTATGCTCGACAAAGCGATTAGCCTGTGGCCGCAGCTGGAGGCGTTTTTACAACAGGGCATTTTTGAACGTGCCGACTGGGAAGATTCAATCCAGGCTCTGGAGCTGATTTTCCCGCAGGTGTAACACAGGTGGAGGGCGAAGGTCATGGCGCAAAACAGCGCGTTATCAACGCTGAAAGATCTGGCTGAAAAAGAAGTCGATGATGCCGCATTGCAGCTTGGCGCAATGCGACGCGGGTGCCAGCAGGCTGAAGAACAGTTGAAGATGTTAATCGACTATCAGCATGAGTATCGCACCAACCTCAATACCGATATGACCCAGGGCATTGGAAGCCAGCGGTGGATTAACTATCAGCAGTTTATCCAGACGCTGGAGAAGGCGATAGAGCAGCACCGCCAGCAGCTTAACCAATGGACCCAAAAAGTCGATACCGCGCTGAATTTCTGGCGTGAGAAAAAACAGCGGCTGCAGGCCTGGCAAACCTTACAGGACCGGCAGATCGCAGCCGCGACCCTGGCGGAAAACCGTCTGGATCAGAAAAAAATGGATGAGTTTGCCCAGCGCGCATCAATGAGGAAACCGGAATGATCACACTGCAACAACTGCTGATGAGCGACAGCGACCTGTCGGGCGGGATGCAAACAGGGAAAGGCACCGACGGTGCGCAAGACTTTCTCTCCCTGCTGACGGGTGCCCTGACGGACGCGACGGGCAAGGGCAAAGATGCGCCGCTGACCCTGGCTGACCTGAAAGCCGCTGGCAGTAAGCTGTCAAAAGTCGCTCAGGACGCCAAAGGCGATACCGCGCTGCAGGCCAAAATTGCCGACCTGCTAGCGCGTCAGCCAGCCCTGAGTGGCGATGAAACGGCGCAGCTTGCCACGCCTGAAACCCTGATTTCCGGGCTGGTGCCGCTGTCAAAGGGCGATGCCCTGAAAACGCTCAATGCGGCCAACAGCAAGGATGACAGCAAAAGCGAACTGAGCGAAGAAGAGCTGGCCGGATTAAGCGCGCTGATGGCAATGCTGCCGCACCAGCAGACCAGCACGCCTCACGCGGCGGGCAGTAACGGCGTTTCCGCAACCTCAACGTTGAGTTCAGCGACGCTTTCGCCAAACGCAGCGGGCCACTCCCCCCTGAACGCGGCAGCGGGAGAACACGATAAAGCGCAGCTTTCCGCACCTTATCAGAGTCAGGCGAAAAACAACGGCCCGGATCTCTCCGCCAATGCGCCAGTCACTCCGGTCGTGGCCGCTGCGGCAGAGAAGCAGGAATTCGCCAGTTCTTCTTCATCATCCTCACCCACGGCTACCCTGGCGCCGATCATGTCCAGTCATGCCACCAGCCAGCCTGCCGCCACCGTTGCCACCGCACCGGTGTTAAGCCAGCCGCTGGGTACTCACGAATGGCAGCAGTCCCTGAGCCAGCACATCACGCTGTTCACTAAGCAGGGGCAACAGACTGCGGAGCTGCGCCTGCACCCGGAAGATCTGGGCCAGGTGCAAATCTCGCTTAAACTGGATGATAACCAGGCGCAGCTGCAGATGGTCTCGGCACACAGCCACGTGCGCGCGGCGCTGGAAGCGGCACTGCCTGTCCTGCGGACGTCACTGGCAGAGAACGGTATTCAGCTCTCTCAAAGCAGCGTCAGCAGCGAAAGCTTTGCCGGGCAACAGCAATCCTCATCGCAGCAGCATCAGGCTTCACGTTCCGGTCACAACGGCGGATTTAATGAAGAGAGCGAGGAGCTACTGCCCACCCCTGCCGCCCTGCAATCCGCGGCGCGCGGTAACAGCGCCGTAGACATCTTCGCCTAAACGCCAGAGGTAGCGTGATTATCCCCGTCTTTTCCACGCTTTGACGACGGCAGGACACGGGATAATCACCTTATTAAGCTGTACCGAAACAGGAAGCTCGTATCAGATGACAGACTCCGCTATCACCAAAAAAAGTAAGCGTTCCATCTGGATCCCGCTGCTGGTGTTGATCACGCTCGCCGCCTGCGCTACCGCGGGCTATAGTTACTGGCGTATGCAGCAGGAACCTTCAACCGCTGCCGCCAAAGCCGAACCCGCACCGCCGCCGGCGCCGGTCTTTTTCCCTCTGGACACCTTCACCGTTAACCTCGGTGATGCGGATCGTGTGCTGTATGTCGGTATTACGCTGCGCCTGAAGGATGAAGCCACCCGCGCGCGCCTGAATGATTATCTTCCGGAAGTGCGTAGCCGTCTTCTTCTGCTGTTCTCTCGTCAGGACGCCTCCGCGCTGGCCACCGACGTGGGTAAGCAAAAGCTGGTCGACGCCATCAAAGAGACGCTGGCCACCCCGCTGGTAAACGGCCAACCTAAGCAGGAAGTCACTGACGTTCTGTATACAGCCTTCATTCTGCGGTAACGACATGGGCGACAGTATTCTTTCTCAGGCAGAAATCGATGCGCTGCTCAACGGCGACAGCGATAAAAACGATGATCCGCAACCGGGCCTAACGGGTGACGACAATATTCGTCCCTATGATCCGAATACCCAGCGCCGCGTGGTACGTGAACGTCTGCAGGCGCTGGAGATCATTAACGAACGTTTTGCACGTCAGTTCCGTATGGGGCTGTTCAACCTGTTGCGTCGTAGCCCGGATATCACGGTCGGTGCGATCCGCATTCAGCCGTATCACGAGTTTGCCCGCAACCTGCCGGTGCCAACCAACCTTAACCTGATTCATCTGAAGCCGCTGCGCGGCACCGGTCTGGTCGTGTTTTCGCCAAGCCTGGTGTTCATTGCGGTGGATAACCTGTTCGGCGGCGACGGGCGTTTCCCGACCAAAGTAGAAGGTCGTGAATTCACCCACACCGAACAGCGCGTCATCAACCGCATGCTGAAGCTGGCGCTGGAGTCCTACAGCGACGCGTGGAAAGCGATTAACCCGCTGGAAGTGGAATACGTTCGTTCCGAGATGCAGGTGAAGTTTACCAATATCACCACCTCCCCGAACGATATCGTCGTCAACACGCCGTTCCACGTTGAGATCGGTAACCTGACCGGCGAGTTCAATATCTGTCTGCCGTTCAGCATGATTGAACCGCTGCGCGAGCTGCTGGTTAACCCGCCGCTGGAAAACTCACGCAACGAAGATCAGAACTGGCGTGAAAACCTGGTTCGCCAGGTCCAGCACTCACAGCTTGAGCTGGTGGCTAACTTTGCCGACATCTCAATGCGGTTATCCCAGATCCTGAAATTACAACCCGGCGACGTTTTGCCGATAGACAAACCCGACCGCATTATTGCCCATGTGGATGGTGTCCCCGTGCTGACAAGCCAGTACGGCACGATTAACGGTCAGTATGCGTTACGCGTTGAGCACTTGATCAACCCGATTTTGAATTCGCTGAATGAGGAACAGCCCAAATGAGTGACATGAACAATCCGTCCGATGAAAACAGCGGAGCACTGGACGATCTGTGGGCTGACGCGTTAAACGAACAAAAAGCGACCCCAACGAAAAGCGCAGCGGATGCGGTATTCCAGCAACTCGGCGGCGGTGACGTCAGCGGCACGCTGCAGGATATCGACCTGATTATGGACATCCCGGTCAAGCTGACCGTTGAACTGGGACGCACCCGGATGACCATTAAAGAGCTGCTGCGCCTGACTCAGGGTTCCGTCGTGGCCCTTGACGGTCTGGCGGGTGAGCCGCTGGATATTCTGATCAACGGTTATCTGATTGCCCAGGGTGAAGTGGTAGTGGTTGCCGATAAATACGGCGTGCGTATCACGGACATCATCACCCCATCTGAACGTATGCGTCGTCTGAGCCGATAAGTATGAAAACCCAGGCAACACTATCGCAACCGTCTGCCGTTCCCGGTTCCCCGCTGCTCCAGGTGAGCGGGGCGTTGTTCGGTATTATTGCCTTTATTCTTATCGCCGCCTGGCTGGCGAAGCGTTTTGGTCTGGCGGGTAAAACCGCCGGCACCCGCGGCCTGAAGGTGAGCGCCAGCACCACGCTGGGGCCGCGTGAACGCGTGGTTATCGTCGAGGTGGACGATGCGCGTCTGGTTTTGGGTGTCACCGCCTCGAACATCAACGTATTACATAAACTGCCGCCCGCCCCTGTCACGGTGGAGGAGCGCGCACAAGCCCCTGCGGATTTTCAGTCCGTCATGAAGAGTTTACTTAAGCGTTCCGGGAGATCCTGATGCGCCGTTTGTTATCCCTTACGCTTGCGGGCATTGGCCTGTTTGCTCCCGCGGTTTATGCGCAACTGCCCGGTCTGGTCTCAACGCCCATTGCCGGTGGCGGTCAGAGCTGGTCGCTCCCGGTGCAGACGCTGGTATTCATCACCTCGCTGACCTTTATCCCGGCCATCCTGCTGATGATGACCAGCTTCACCCGCATCATTATCGTCTTTGGTCTGCTGCGAAACGCGCTCGGTACCCCTTCCGCGCCGCCAAACCAGGTGCTGCTGGGGCTGGCGCTGTTTTTGACCTTTTTCATTATGTCGCCGGTCATCGATAAGATTTATACCGACGCGTACCAGCCGTTCAGCGAAGATAAAATCTCCATGCAGGAGGCGCTGGATAAAGGCGCACAGCCGCTGCGGGAATTTATGCTGCGCCAGACGCGCGAAGCGGATCTGGCACTCTTTGTTCGCTTGTCCAATACCGGCGAATTGCAGGGGCCGGAAGCGGTACCCATGCGCGTTCTGCTGCCAGCCTACGTCACCAGCGAGCTGAAAACGGCGTTTCAGATTGGCTTTACCATCTTTATTCCGTTCCTGATTATCGACCTGGTGATCGCCAGCGTCCTGATGGCGCTCGGGATGATGATGGTGCCGCCCGCAACCATTGCCCTGCCCTTTAAGATCATGCTCTTTGTACTGGTCGATGGCTGGCAGCTGCTGGTCAGTTCGCTGGCGCAGAGTTTCTACAGTTAAGGAACGGCAATGACACCCGAATCGGTCATGATGATGGGCACGGAAGCGATGAAAATCGCCATTGCCGTTGCCGCTCCCCTGCTGCTTGTCGCGCTGGTTACCGGTCTGATTATCAGTATTCTGCAGGCCGCCACGCAGATTAACGAAATGACGCTGTCCTTCATTCCGAAAATCATCGCCGTATTTGTGGCGATTATCGTGGCCGGACCGTGGATGCTGAACCTGTTGCTGGACTATATGCGCAACCTGTTTACCAATCTGCCGTACATCATCGGCTGACCTGACGATGCTGCACTTCACCAGCGACCAGTGGGTTCAGTGGCTCGGCGTCTATTTCTGGCCGATGCTGCGCATTCTGGCGCTGATCACCACCGCCCCGATTTTCAGCGAGAAATCGATCCCAAAGCGTGTCAAAGTGGGGCTGGGCATTATCATCACCATCATCGTCGCCCCTTCCCTTCCCCCGGTGGATATTCCGATCTTCTCGGCGAATGCGGTGTGGGTGGCATTACAGCAGGTGATGATTGGCGTTGCCGTAGGCTTTACCATGCAGCTCGCCTTTGCCGCCGTTCGCACGGCCGGGGAGCTGATTGGCCTGCAGATGGGCTTATCGTTCGCCACGTTTGTTGACCCCGGCAGCCACCTCAACATGCCGGTGCTGGCACGCATTATCGATCTGCTCGCCATGCTGCTGTTCCTGTCGTTTAACGGTCATCTGTGGCTTATCTCCATGCTGGTGGATACTTTTCATACGCTGCCGATTGGTGAAAACCCGGTCAACAGCAATGCCTTTCTCGCGCTCACCCGCGCGGCGGGGCTGATCTTCCTCAATGGCCTGATGCTGGCGTTGCCGATTATCACCCTGCTCCTGACCGTCAACCTGGCATTAGGTCTGTTGAACCGCATGGCACCGCAGCTCTCCATCTTTGTGATCGGTTTTCCGCTGACGTTGACGGTCGGAATTTTATTAATGTCATTACTGATGCCCCTTATCGCCCCCTTCTGTGAACACTTATTCGGCGAGATATTCAATCTGTTAGCAGATATTGTCAGCGAGCTGCCACGTAAATAATAGTCCTCACGATTGATATTGTCTTTCTGAGGATATTCCTAAAATAAAACATGAAAAACATCTTCCAGGATATATCTGACGGGGTTTAATTGTTTCTAACCACCTCACAATACTTAATATTTACTTTACTTTAAGAAGATTCCTGGCAAATTATACGTAACTTTACGGGATAGTGAGTCCGCCTGAAAGTCTTTGTCATGCTCACAGGTTTATTATTTTTTTCCATCCCGTATGGCTGTTTTGAGCTCTCAGGCAGATGGTGAATTATCGTTACGCATTGAGTGAGGGTATGCCATGTCAACGATCATTATGGATTTATGCAGCTACACCCGGCTAGGGTTAACCGGGTACCTGGCAAGCAGAGGGGTAAGAAAGAGAGACATCAACGATGCACACACCGTTGACGAACTCGCAGCCGCTTGTGACGAACTAAAACCAGGCGTGGTGTTTATTAATGAGGACTGTTTCATTCACGATCCAGCCAACAGTCAGCACATTAAGCAAATCATTAATCAGCATCCAAAAACTCTGTTTATTGTTTTTATGGCGATCGCGAATATCCATTTCGATGAGTATTTGTTGGTCCGTAAAAATTTATTGATCAGTTCTAAGTCGATTAAGCCCGAGTCGCTGGATGACATTCTGGGTGATTATTTGAATAAAGAAGTTAAAAATGTAGGAGCGGTTAACTTACCCACCCTATCATTAAGCAGGACTGAATCAAGTATGCTGCGAATGTGGATGGCAGGACAAGGAACTATTCAGATCTCTGACCAGATGAATATTAAAGCAAAAACCGTTTCATCACATAAAGGAAATATTAAAAGGAAAATTAAAACGCATAATAAGCAAGTGATCTATCACGTGGTACGTTTGACCGATAATGTGACGAACGGGATTTTCGTCAACATGCGTTAGTGGCTTAAACCCCTTTGCACCCTACCTTTGATCTCTGGCCAGGCCAGAGATTTTTGCTTATGTGGGCGTTGTCGGGCAACCGCAATGCCACCCGACGCTGTGTTACTCCGCTTTTTCGACAAAAATGCCGTCCGGATGCCCCAGTTCATTAAAAAACCAGATGCCGAGCGGGTAGTCTTCCAGTGATACCAGGTACATTGTCCCCTCACTGAACTCTTCAATTGCCAGTACCACCCCCGGGCGGCGCGGCCCACCGTCCGTTTTAACGGTAACCCGATCGTTGACCTTCATACATTCCTCCTCTGGTTTTGAGCCAGTGTAGAACAAAACGCATGCGCTGACATCGCTGACGGATGCGAATGCCGTTTTTGTGTGCGGTCTATACTTAACCGTGGACACGTTTATATGAGGTACCCCGTAATGAAGACCAACAAAGCGTATAGCGACACCATCAAGCGCGAAGTCGAAGTGGATGTCGATGCCCTGCTGGCCGCCATCAATGAGATCAGTGAATCCGAAGTACGTCGCGCAGAGGATGATTCCGAGAGGGTGATGGTGAACGGGAGGGATTACCATACCTACCGCGAACTGGCGGAGGCCTTCGAGCTTGATATACATGACTTTAGCGTGTCTGAAGCCAATCGATAGCGCGAAAAAAATCCCGGTCATGGGGATGGCCGGGATCAAAACTTGCTTATGCAAGAAGCACTTGAAAATTCGTTACACCAGGAAATCTGATGTACAAACCACACTATCCCCAACGATTTTGTCTGACAAGCATATATTCTTACGGCGAATATAATATTTTTAACATAATCATTTTTGTTATGAGCAATAACGCACGGTGAATGCGGCTTTGGCTGAATCGCGTCTTATAAAGACGGTTTTCCCTTCAGTATTTTTTTAAGAATATTCTTAGGTAGAGGCGCGTGCGCTTTCAGGAGTCATCATGCTTTCACTTCAGGGTCCCCTGCTGGTTTTTTCCGATCTGGATGGATCGCTTCTGGACATTCATACCTACGAGTGGCAACCCGCGATGCCATGGCTGGACAAACTGCAGGATTATCAGGTGCCGGTGATTCTGTGCAGCAGCAAGAGTGCCGCAGAGATGCTGGATATCCAACAGGATCTGGGCCTGGAGGGGTTACCTTTTATTGCTGAGAACGGCGCGGTCATTCAGCCTGATGTGCGCTGGGAGAGGGGGCAGCGCCAGATCACAGGGATGACGCATCGGGAAATTCATCCGCTTATTGAGCAAATCCGCCAGCAGGCAGGCTTTAAATTCGTCACGTTTGATGACGTGAACGAACGCGTCATCAGCGAATGGACCGGGCTGACGCGCTACCGTGCGGCGCTTGCACGCAAACACGACGCCTCTGTCACGCTCATCTGGCGTGACACCGACGAGGCAATGGCCCGCTTTGAAGAGGCGCTGGCGCAAAAGGGTCTGAAATGTCTGCAGGGGGCTCGTTTCTGGCACATTCTGGATGCACGCTGCGGTAAAGACGTGGCGGTTAACTGGCTGATTGCGCAGTACCGCGAGCAGGAAGATATTATCCCCACCACCCTGGGGCTGGGGGATGGCCCAAACGATGCGCCGCTGCTGGACAGCGTCGACTTCGCCGTGGTGATTAAAAGCATAAACCGCCAGGGCATTACGCTACAGAATGATAGCCCTGAACGGGCTTATCACACGCAGCAGAGCGGTCCCTTAGGCTGGCGGGAAGGGATGGATCACTTTTTCTCCTGATCGCTCCAGCACACCCGGTTACGCCCGCTCTGCTTGGCCTGATACAGCCTGTCGTCCGCGGCAGACTGCAGCTGTTCAAAAACATAGTTCTCTTTTTCCTGCGCGCTGGCGACGCCCAGGGAGGCGCTGATGCGTACAGTCGTGCTCTTTTTCACCAGGATCTCCCTGCTATTGATGCGTGACCGGATGCGCTCCGCGACCCTTCTCCCCTCTTCCAGGCTGCTCCCCGGCAGGACGACGCAAAACTCTTCCCCGCCCACGCGCCCGGCAACGTCATTTTTGCGCAGCACGCTGGCAATCAACCCTGCGGCATGGGACAGCACTTTGTCACCCGCCTGATGCCCATACTGGTCATTAATGCATTTGAAATGGTCAAGATCGATCTGTATCACCGTAAACGGCTGCCCCTGTTGTCGACAGTTCTCCGCAATCACTTTTGCGCGCTCAAACAGCGCGCCGCGGTTATTCAGACGCGTGAGGGGATCGTGCCAGGCCTGCCACTGCAGGGAGTGCTGGAGGGTGTACATATTGCTGACCATCCTGCGGATGACCAGCCATGAAACAAGCAGCATGGCGGTAAAGAGCGCCCACAGCAGGGCCAGCACAATACTGATACTGCCAAAGTCACCCTGTACGCCTTCGTGCAACGTATGAACGCGTAAGATCACCCCGTCAAAATGATCGAGTCGCTCCCAGCTAATAAAACGGCTTCCAAGGCGAATACCGCCTCGGGTGTCGTGCTCAATCGCGTGAGCAATTTGCGCCGTTTCAACCTCGTCAAAGCGGTTCACCTGACTGCCGTCCACTTCTGACGTGGCAATCATGTTCAGACGCGTGTCATACAGTTGATACTCGCCCTCCGTCCGGTCCTGCGTCGCCTCAGTCAGCAGGCGTTTCATGGTGTGTATGGAGAAATCCATCGCTACCACGCCATACCAGTAATGCTCAAAATAGATGGGCACGCTCGCCGTTATCGTGCGCTCCCCATTGCTCCAGGGCGACGGCGCCGAAATAAACCAGCGCACCGCGCGCGCGCGATTGTGGCGTTCTGAGTGTAAGGTAAACCAGGGTTGAGTCACCAGAAAGTAATAGCGGGCGCTGATATCGTCAGCCATGTCAGGCGTGTCTGTCGAAAGATAAAACCCCGCGCGGGAAACGTAGATTATCCGCTCTTCACTTTGCACACCCGACGAGGCCAGGCGCAGTAAATACCCCACTTCCAGCGCGGCAGAAATCTCATTACTGATACGCTCACTATCACGGTTAAGGAGCGTGGACTTTGCAACGAAGGCATCTGACACGCCGTTCAGGGGAAGGGTGCGTTTTTTATCAACGGCCAGCTGCCAGGTTTCATCCGTCCGCACAGCGCTAAAACGAGACACCGCATCGTGCAGGACATCAAACCCCAGGGGGGTCAGTAAGGCATCATGCATGCTGGTGCGAAAAAACAGCATTTTGTCCACGCTGTACTGCAGCTGACGGTCCAGCGACGTGGCGACCGTTTCGAGATGGTTACGCTGGCTGGAGATATACGCCTCTTCCAGGACCACTACCTCACGCCAGGTCAGGAGGGTGGAAAAGACAAGGACGACAAGAAAACAGAGATTAACGATTAACCCCGGATTGCTACGCTTATGCAGCCATTGCAGAAAAGATTGTTTTACAACAAAGGTATCGCGCTGCACACACACTCCCTGATTACTGCCTTACACCCGGTACATGAGATAAAAACGCCCGGCAAAGCCGGGCGTTATGTGATTAAGCCTTGTCCCGCTTGTGCTGCCCGTCGCCCGGCTGAAGCTCATCTTCACGAAATGCTTCCCGCTTGATGCTATAGCCATCGTGCCACCGACACTCCACCATTCCGCTGGAATACCCGGTGACAATCATACGTGGGCCACCTTTCTTAGGCTTAACTTCATCACTGACCAAAAAGACCATACCTGCCTCCTGTATCAGGGTGAAACTGTTTCAATTTAGACGAGGAATAGTCTTTTTGCATACCACAACAGGTAACAATTAGTGCGCCGAACCGCGCATTTTCTCGACCAGTTTCACCGCCGCCACCACGATAGCGCCAACGATAAAGCCCAGCACAAGATTAAGCAGCGTCGGCAGAATAGCGGCCACCACGCTCCCCTGCGCCGAGGAGAACTGTTCGATCGCATGGTGCAGCGGAGCAATGCCGTGGACCACAATACCGCCCCCCACCAGGAACATCGCCAGGGTGCCAACCACCGACAAGCTCTTCATCAACCACGGTGCCAGCGTCAGTAAGCTTTTACCGATGCCTTTTGCCACCGCGCTTGATTTCTCCTCCAGCCAGTAGCCGATATCATCCAGCTTAACGATCAATCCGACCAGACCGTACACGCCGACGGTGACCAGAATGGCGATGCCGGAGAGGATCAACACCTGATTGAGCAGCGGCGCATCGGAGACAATGCCCAACGTAATGGCGACGATCTCTGCCGAGAGAATAAAGTCGGTCCGAATGGCGCCTTTGACTTTATCGCGCTCGAAGGTTTTCGGATCCTGCGCGGCCAGCGCGTCCAGACGCTGCTGGCGCATCTCCGGCGTGTCGTTCTGCTTGCGTGCGCTGAAGGAGTGCAGGACTTTCTCCACGCCTTCAAAGCATAAAAATGCCCCGCCAATCATCAGCAACGGCGTGATGGCCCAGGGAATAAATGCACTGATCAGCAGCGCCAGCGGCACCAGGATCACTTTATTCAGAAACGAGCCTTTTGCCACGCCCCACACCACCGGCAGTTCGCGGTTAGCCCGTACACCGCTCACCTGTTGAGCGTTAAGCGATAAATCATCCCCCAGCACACCCGCGGTTTTCTTCGCCGCCAGTTTCCCCATCACGGAAATATCATCCAGTAAGGTGGCAATATCATCCAGCAATGTTAATAAGCTACTTCCTGCCAAAATCGTGATCCTTCTTTTTTTGGTAATTAAGTGAATAGTATGGAGCAAAAGCGCAAACGCGGAAACAGGCACCTCACGTCAACAAAAAATTCACATCAACTACACAATTAAAGGGCTCGCCAGCACGATAGTTTTCGCGTTTACTATCAGCGACCTTTTTATTTCGTCGTGAGGGATTATGCGTTTCCGGCAACTGCTACCGCTCATCGGGGCACTTTTTTCGCTTTATATCATCTGGGGTTCGACCTACTTTGTCATTCGCATCGGCGTGGAAAGCTGGCCGCCGCTGATGATGGCGGGCATTCGTTTCCTCTCGGCGGGCGTGTTGCTGCTGGCCTTTCTGCTGCTGCGCGGTCATAAGCTACCGCCGCTGCGCCCGATGCTCAACGCCGCCCTGATTGGCCTGCTGCTATTGGCGGTAGGGAATGGGTTTGTGACCATTGCCGAGCACCAGAACGTACCGTCGGGGATCGCCGCCGTGGTCGTTGCCACCGTACCGCTGTTTACCCTCTGCTTCAGCCGTCTTTTTGGCATCCGTACCCGCAAGCTGGAATGGCTGGGGATTGGCATCGGCCTGGCGGGCATTATTCTGCTCAACAGCGGCGGTAACCTGAGCGGCAATCCGTGGGGCGCGATCATTATTCTTATCGGCTCAATGAGCTGGGCGTTTGGTTCGGTATACGGTTCGCGTATCGAACTGCCAACCGGCATGATGGCGGGGGCGATTGAGATGCTTGCCGCGGGGATCGTGCTTCTGATTGCCTCTATGCTGACGGGGGAAAGGCTGACGACCATGCCGGATCTGTCGGGCTTCCTGGCGGTCGGGTATCTGGCGCTGTTTGGTTCGCTCATTGCAATCAATGCCTACATGTTCCTGATCCGCAATGTGTCTCCGGCGGTTGCCACCAGCTATGCCTACGTCAACCCGGTCGTGGCCGTGCTGCTCGGTACCGGGCTCGGCGGGGAAACGCTCTCTCCGGTTGAGTGGTTAGCATTAGGGGTGATTGTTTTTGCCGTCGTGCTGGTCACGCTGGGCAAATATTTACTGCCAGCGAAGCCCGTGATTACGCCTTGCGGGGTGGAGAAACCGTAAGCGCGTGGATCCCCTGTGTGTCGATCTGCGCGGTGTGTCCGCCGCCGCAGATCCACTCTTCCAGCCGTTCGCGCAGATCGGCATCGTTCAGTTTTCGCCGCCCTCTCAGCGCACACTCCCAGACGATCAGCACGCGCCAGCCCTGCGCGATAAGCGTGGTGAGATCCCGCGCGTCGCGCGCAACGTTCTTGCCAATCTTCTCCAGCCAGAAATCGGTGCGCGTTGCCGGAACTTTAAACAGGTAACAGTCGTGATGATGCCAGAAACAGCCGTGGGTAAAGATAATGCACTGATACGCGTCGATGACGAAATCCGGTCGCCCCGCCAGCGCGGCATCCTGCACGCGGAAATCAAACCCCGCCTGCGTCAATAATCCGGCCAGACGCTTTTCAATGGCGGTATCACGCGTGCCGATGGCACGCATGTTTTTGCTGCGCGTTGCCTTATCGTGAACGTCCGTCATTGACGGCCTCACTCTGGCGGAGTGCCACCGCCTGCCGGATACGTGAGGCCAGCAGTTTTGCCACCGCCGCAAACGCGGGCACCACCACCGAGTTACCAAACTGACGGTATGCCTGAGTGTCCGACACCGGAATACGGAAACTGTAGCCTTGGGGCGTTTCAAAGCCCATCAGCCGGGCACATTCCCGTGGCGTGAGGCGTCGTGGACGGTGGAGCTGGTTTTGCGGATCGTCGAAATCCCTCTCGCCCAGCGCTTTATCCCAGCCTCTGTCGATCAGGATTTCCGCGCCGTCTTTATAATAACGGGCGGACAAGGTGCGGGTCACGCTGTGCGGATCGTGAGGATTAACCATGCCAAATCCAAAGCCGTTGCCTTTTGCCTGATGCTTTTTGGCATAGCGGTAGAGGTATTTCCACAGAACGGGCGTAAGGATAAATTTCGCGTCGACCACAGGCTCCAGCAGGTCGGCGACGGTTGGACGACGCTCGGGATACAGAGACGGGATATCCCGCAGGGTAAAATCTCCCTTCAGATTGAGATCGCGGCGGAAGCCGACCAGCACAATGCGCTCGCGATGCTGGGGCAGGAAATGTTTCCCGTCAATGATTTTTGGGTCATCCGCGCCCATATCCTCAGAATCGGCCACGTCGTAACCCAGCTCATCCAGGGTCTGCATAATAATGCGGAAGGTTTTTCCGCCGTCATGGCTCTTTAAGTTTTTGACGTTTTCCAGCACAAAAATGGCCGGACGGCGGGCGTCAATGATGCGGGCCACATCAAAAAACAGCGTTCCCTGCGTATCGCAGGCGAAACCGTGGGCGCGACCGAGGGCATTCTTTTTCGATACGCCGGCCAGCGAGAAAGGCTGGCAGGGGAAGCCAGCCAGCAGCACGTCGTGCGCCGGGATCGTCTGACGAATATGCCCGGCGGCCTGTTCATCCGTGACGCCGCTTTTATGGCTCAGGGTGACATCACGGATATCGGCGTTGAAGTGATGTTCGTGCGGATCGCAGTACCAGTTCGCTTTATAGGTGCGTACCGCATGTTTGTTCCACTCGCTGGTAAACACGCACTGACCGCCGATGGCTTCAAAACCGTGCCGGATCCCACCGATACCGGCGAACAGATCGATAAAGCGGAATGCATAGTCCGGGTGCGCGGCAGACGGACGCGGAAGCAGGTTTTGCAGATAACGAAACTCACCGTCGCTCAGGCGGCGCCCTGCCCGCTCGCTGGTCAGCAGTCGCTTAAGGATGGCCGGGCTCCAGTGGCTCTCACCGTGCGCTATCAGCTGGTTCGCCAGCGTTTTGACATCATAAATATCCAGCAGCTGGCGCAGTAATGCCTGCACCGTTGCCGTTGATTTCTCAGCCTGCTCTGGCGCGGGCCCTGTCACTGATCGATTTTCCTGCATTCTTTTAACCGGAGAATAAAGACTGGGAACAGATTACCACAGTTCAGTTGGGCAAACTGCGACAGAAGCGGTGCTGAATCTGGCTATCCAGCCCGATGCAGTCGCCCTGTAATTCGGCACTGAGTTTCGCCATAAAGTGAACGAGAAAATCGGCGTTATGTTGCGCGAGCTCGCGCCCGACGTCGGTTTGCATTGTATCAGGCAAGCGCAGCAGCTTAGTCTGAAAATGATCGAGGGCAAATGCCCGGTCATCCAGCGGGCGCGCATCGGCAAAGGGATCTTCCGCGTCAAACAGTGCCACGCCCAGCCCACCCGAGACGGCAAACACGCGCGCCAGGCCAATCGCGCCCAGCGCTTCGAGACGATCGGCATCCTGGACAATTTTGGCCTCGATACTTTGCGGCGCAATACCCGCGCTGAAACTGTGCGCCTCGATGGCGTGCTCCACGCCGGCAAAGCGATCCGGCGGAAAGTCCGGGAAATCGCGGTGCAGAATGTCCCGCGTTTTGCGCGCCGCCAGACGCGATGACTGACTGCGTTCAGGATGATTTTTCGGCAGGCTAACGATGTCGTGAAAATAGCAGGCGGTCAGAACCACCAGCGGATCGGCCTGATGATGAATCATTATTTTGCGGGCCGTCATCCAGACGCGTCGGAAGTGCGAAATATCATGCGCACTGTCTTCGCTGGCGTGATGTTCATCAAGCCAGGATTCAAAACGCTGCTGCCACTGTACGAGTTCCATCATTCTATCCTGTGACGAAAACAGGCTGTGGATTATAACACAGCCGAATTAAATGATTTAAAAAATAGAAATGAGAAATACTTAATAATAATTATGCGCAATGTATTCAGTTCATTAATTCACATGAAAAATAATGAGAGCTTTAGAAATATTTTGCAATATTTTTACCGATTTAATTACATTTATTTTTGAACCAAAATAACAATCCATAGAATAGTATCAAAATCGTAATTACGGAGGGTGATTACATATATTCATATAAATTATCTTTAAAGGGAATATATAATGAAAAGAAAAGTTCTGGCAATCCTGGTACCCGCATTATTAATGGCTGGCGCAGCAAATGCGGCTGAAATCTATAATAAAAACGGCAACAAAGTTGACCTGTATGGCAAAGTTGATGCGCGTCATACCTTCTCTGACAACCCTGGTGACGACGGCGATGAAACCTATGTACAGGTGGGTTTCAAAGGCGAAACTCAGATTACTAATGAGCTGACGGGTTACGGCCAATGGGAATATAAAACCTACGCCAACGATACTGAAAACGCAGGTGGTAACTCTTTCAACCGTCTGGCGTACGCTGGCCTGAAATATGGCGAATACGGTTCATTTGACTATGGCCGTAATTATGGCGTGGTGTATGACGTTGAAGCCTGGACCGATATGCTGCCAGTATTCGGCGGTGATTCTTACACCTGGACCGACAACTTCATGAACGGCCGTGCTAACGGTCTGGCAACCTACCGTAATAGTGATTTCTTCGGTCTCGTTGAAGGTCTGAATTTCGCGCTGCAGTATCAGGGTGCGAATGAAGGTGCTAACGCGAATGAAGATCAGGAAGGCACCAAAAACGGTCATAGCAAAGTACGTTTCCAGAACGGTGACGGCTTCGGTATGTCTACCTCCTATGATTTCTCTGGCGACCTGTCCGGCCTGAGCCTGGGTGCGGCGTACTCGTCTTCTGACCGTACCAATGAGCAGGTTGCAAACGGCAAACGCTTTGAAGGTGTCGGGTTTGCGGATGGCGAAAAAGCCGAAGCCTGGACTGTTGGCGCGAAATACGATGCAAACAGCATCTACCTGGCGATGATGTATGCGGAAACCCGCAACATGACGCCATTCGGTGACGTTGGTGTCGCAAACCAGACTCAAAACTTTGAAGCGGTTGCACAGTACCAGTTCGACTTTGGTCTGCGTCCTTCCCTGGCATGGGTTTACTCAAAAGGTAAAGACCTGGATGGTCAGGGCTTCAACCAGGATCTGGTTAACTACATTGACCTGGGCATGACTTACAGCTTCAACAAAAACTTCTCCACCTATGTTGATTACAAAATCAACATGCTGGATCAGGATGAAGCGCTGTATGATGAGTACGGTATCTCTACCGACGACATCGTTGGCGTAGGCATGACCTACCAGTTCTAATTCCCCAAAAATACTAAAGCCCGCACTCGCGGGCTTTTTTTCATTTATAAGAGCCGAATTTACGGCGCTTCCTGCAACGCCACGCGAATAAACCCGTTATTCTGCGCCAGCAGTTCGTGGGCTTTCCATGCATCCAGCCCGGTCAGTACCATCAGGACTGCCGTTTTACAGTTATGGTTACAGCTCTCCAGCGCGGCTTTTGCCTGCGCCCGGGTGCAGCCCCCCGCCTCCATCACAATGGCAATTTGTCGTTCGGCCCATTTGGTATTGCGTGCCTCCAGATCCACCCGCAGGTTGCTGTAAACGCGCCCGGTCCGCACGGCCAGCCCCGTGGTGACCATCGAGAGGATCATTTTTTGCGCAATACCCGCTTTGGTATTGCTAAAGCCTGCCACCACATCAGCCCCCAGCGCCGGGGCAATCACCATGCTTGCCAGCTGCGCCGCTTCACTTTGTGCATCACCGGTAATGATGGCGACCATAGAGCCCAGCGACCATGCATGGCGCATTGCACCCCAGACCCACGGCGTTTTTCCGCTAACGGTGACCGCCAGCATCATATCGTGTTCACCAAACTTAATGGCCTGCAGATCGGCAACGCCACGCTCGTAGCTCCCTTCCCCTTCCTGTGCCGTCACGGCAATCACAGGGGTTTTGCCCGGCGCATATTCATCGGCAGCCTGTTGTGCGACACGGCCAGACGGCCCCGCCCCGACAATGACCAGACGGCCCCCGTGACTAAGCGTCGCCGCGGCGTTATCCACCACGCGGGCGATCGTCGTTAAACAGGGGGATATTGCAGCGGAAATGAGTGCATCTTCCTGGTGAATGACCTTCAGCATGTCCAGCGTGGACAATCTATCAATATTCATCGTGCTGGCGTGCCGTCTTTCCTTGACCGAACCGGTAAGCATAATGCTCATAAACAGCCTCCTTATTATGAGTACCCACACACTATAAAGTGTTTTATATGGATGACCTGCGAGGAGGGTCACGAAAAGAGGACCAAATCCACGCCTTTACATGGCTTTAAGAAACGCGCGTCATCAGCGATAATTACCCCTTTGTTAATCATCGCGGAGTATTGATGAGCGATTTGCAGCCTTTCCTTCTGACGCGCAAGCGCCCCATGAAACTGAACACGCTGGTCACGTTGATGGTATGCGCGATTATTGCCTCTGTGCTGCTTCTGGTCTTTGCGCTCTACTCCGTTCAGATCACCCGGGCCACCCGCGATGATGTCAAAGACACCGCACTGGGTATCGCCCGCACGCTGGCCGACAGCCCGGAGATCCAGCGAGGCCTGATGCAGTCCCCGCAGGCCGACATCATTCAGCCCATCGCCAAAGCGGTCACCCAACGTAACGATCTGCTGCTCACCGTGGTGACCGACATGCGCGGTATTCGCTACTCGCACCCAAACGAAGCACTGATTGGCCTGCATTTTATTGGCAACGATCTGGAACCCGCCCTGGAAGGTAAAGAGAACGTCTCGGTTAACCGGGGCGCCCTCGCCGAAGCGCTTCGCGTCTTTACCCCGGTTTATGACAGCCAGCACGATCAGATCGGGGTGGTGGTGGTCGGTATCTCCCTCAAAAAGGTGGAAGACCAGATTGCCCGCGGGCGGCTGAATGCGCTCTGGACGATATTATTCAGTATCTTTATGAGTTCGATGGCGATTTGGGGCCTGGTGCGGGTGCTGAAGCGCATTCTGTTCGGCCTCGAACCCTACGAGATATCCGCCCTTTTCGAACAACGTCAGGCAATGCTGCAGTCGCTTCGCGAAGGCGTACTGGCCGTCGATATTCACGGGCGCGTGACGATGATCAACCACACCGCCAGAGAAATTTTACTCCTGCCCTCCGGCAAGCAAACGGAAAACGCCAGCGCACCACTTTTAGCCAGCCTGCGTGAGATTTCAAAAACCGGCGTCGCGCGCCAGGATCAGGAGATCAGCTGTAACGGTCGGTTGTTGCTGTGCAACATGGTGCCGGTCAAAAGCCAGGAGCAGGTCATCGGGGCGATCGCCACCTTCCGCGATAAAACGGAAATCAGCCAGCTGATGCAGCGCATTGATGGCATGGTCAACTACGTCGATGCCCTGCGCAGCCACACGCACGAGTTTATGAATAAACTGCATGTGATCCTTGGCCTGCTGCATATGAAGCGCTACGACAAGCTGGAGGAGTACATCATCCAGACGGCGCATAATTACCAGACGGATATCGGTACGATCCAGAGCAAGGTAAAATCGCCGGTCATTGCCGGGTTCCTGCTGGGTAAAATCAACCGGGCAAAAGAGGCGGGCGTCACCCTGACGCTGGCGGACGAAAGCCAGATACCGGATACCGCCAGCGAAGAGCAGGTCGCGGTGTTGATCACCGCGCTGGGTAACCTGATTGAAAACGCGCTCGACGCGATGGAAGGACAGCAGGAAGGCGAGATCGGCCTGCTGCTGCATTATCAGAATGGCTGGCTCAGTTGCGAAGTCAGCGACGATGGCCCCGGCATTGATCCCACTCAGCTGGAGGCTATTTTTACTAAGGGCTTCTCAACGAAAGGTGAAAACCGCGGCGTTGGGCTGTTCCTTGCTCGCCAGCAGATTCAGAACCTGGGCGGAGAGATCTCCGTGGAGTCTGAGCCTGGCGTCTTTACCCAATTTTTTGTTCACATCCCCTGGGATAGCGAGAGGAATATCGCGTGATAAATGTATTAATTGTCGATGATGACGCCATGGTGGCCGACCTCAACCGTCTGTATGTCAACCGTGTTGAAGGCTTTAGCTGCTGCGGTGTCGCCTCCACGCTCAACCAGGCGAAGGCCATGATTAACGACCCCGGTCAGCCGGTCGATCTGGTGCTACTGGATGTCTATATGCAGCAGGATAACGGGCTGGATCTGCTGCCCGTGATTCGCGCGTCCGGCCGCCCGATCGATGTCATTATGATCTCCTCGGCCGCCGATGCCGCCACGATCCAGACCTCTATCCATTACGGCGTGGTGGATTACCTGATCAAACCCTTCCAGTTCCCGCGCTTTGAAGAGGCGCTCAACGGCTGGAAAGCGAAGCATAACCTGATGGAATCGCATCCGTATTATGAACAGGCCGACGTTGACCGCCTGATCCACGGCGGAGCGCCGGAGCTGGCGGACAGCAAAAAGCTGCCGAAAGGGTTAACGCCGCAGACGCTGCGCACGATCTGCCAGTGGATTGACGCCCACCCGGAGATGGAGTTCTCCACCGATGACCTGGCGAGCGCGGTGAATATCTCCCGCGTGTCGTGCCGCAAGTACCTGATCTGGCTGGCGCAAATCAACATTCTGTTCACCAGCATTCACTACGGTGCCACCGGGCGGCCAGTGTATCGTTACCGTCTCCAGCCGGAACAGACGGGGCTGCTTAAGCAGTACTGTCAGTAACGCGGTAGGTATTATCCAGCAACGTAAAGCGGAAGTGGTGCATCGATGAGATCACCACTTCTTTTGTTTTGGTCACAAAAATGGCTTCAATATCCGGGCGAGAGCGCAGCACCGCGCAGCCCTTCTCTATGCCCATGCCGTACATCAGTGTGGTCCAGATATCGCCGTCGATAGACTCTTTTGACACGATGGTGACGCTGTCCAGCGCGTTGTCCAGCGGGTATCCGGTGCGCGGATCGAGAATATGGTGATAGCGCTTGCCGTTTTGCTCAAAGAAGCGCTCGTAGGTTCCTGACGTCACCACGGAGCGGTTTTCCACCGTCATCGCGCCAATCAGCGCGTCGTTGACGAACGGTTTTTTCAGCCCGACGCTCCAGCCCCCTTCCGGTGAGCCCAACGTCTGGATATTTCCCCCCAGGTTGATGAGTCCCCGCTCGGTCCCCTCTTTGTGCAGGTAATCCCGCACCCGGTCAGCGATATAGCCTTTGGCGATGGCGCCCAGGTCGATCTCCATGCCTGCTCTCGCCAGAAACACGCTGCTCTGCGCCTCATCAAGGATGACATCCTCAGGACGGGTAATCGCCAGCAGCGCCGCAATGTCATCAGCAGGCGGAACGCTGTCACCCCGGAAACCAATTTTCCAGCGCTTCACCAGCGGGCCTATCGCCAGGTTAAAGGCGCTATCCTTGAGCAGGCTTGCCGCTTTTGCACAGCGGATCAGCTCGAACACCGGTCGGCTGACGATGACCGGATGCTGCCCAGCCGCGTGGTTGATGTCCATCACCTGCGAGTGGGCACGGTTGACGGTAAGCAGATCTTCATACTGTTTGATGAGTCGAAACACGCGGGAGGCGAGGGCTTCGTCATGGGAGAAGAGTTTCAGGAGGATGGGGGAACCCATCAGGACGGCGGAGTAACTGTAAACACGGTTATCTGACATGCATGTTTCCTCAGATGTAGCCCCGGCAAGCACCGCGCCGCCGGGGAAATCGCCGGATAACGTTGCGTTTATCCGGCCTACAACACAGGTGCTTTATGCCATTTTTGCGCGCATCGCCGCCTGATGTCCGGCAAGGGTACCAAAAATAATGATGTCTGCCACCGCGTTACCGCCGATACGGTTACCGCCGTGGATCCCCCCGACCACCTCACCCGCAGCAAATGCCCCTGGCAGCACGTTGTGGTTGCTGTCCAGCACGCAGGTTTCAGTGTTGATGGTCACACCGCCCATGGTGTGGTGCACGCCCGGCGCAATCTGAATGGCGTAGAACGGCCCTTCATTGATTGGCGCACGCAGCGCGGTGGTACGGCCAAAATCATCGTCGTGCTGTTTCTCGACAAAGCCGTTGTAGCGTTCCAGCGTTGCCAGGAAGGCGTGATGATCCATGCCCAGCGCTTCGGCCAGGGCTTTTGGTGAGCTGGCGCTGGTCACGAACCCTTTGGCGATGTACTCATCCGCAGCTTTGTTTTTGGCGCGTACGTGTTCATCAAAGACGATGTAAGCGTATTTCTCTGGCAGCGCGATGATCTGCGCGGAGACTTTGTCGCGGGTCGACATTTCGTTGTAGAAGCGCTCTCCTTTCTGATTGACCAGAATCGCCCCGCCGCCGCGGATGGATTCGGAAATCAGGTACGAGGTTTTCTGCTCCACGGTGGGGTGAATCTGAATTTCGCCCATATCCACGGTGCCCGCCCCAATGCGCTCCAGCAGTGCGATACCGCCGCCGGTGGCCCCTTTATGGTTGGTGGTGACGAATCCTTCCAGGTCCGGACGGTATTTCACCACCATCTGGCTGTTGGCGCTGAAGCCGCCGGTCGCCACAATCACGCTTTTGGTTGCCACGATGACGGTTTCATTCTCTTCGGTCGTCAGGCGCACGCCGGTCACTTCGCCGTTTTCGAAAATAATGTCACTGACGGAGGTATCCAGCATCACCTCGATGTTGCGTTTGTTGACGTTACGCACCAGACCGCTGATCAGATAGCCGCCTACTGCAGAACCGTCTTTTGGACGGTGAGTACGGTCGATGCTCATCCCGCCGGTGGTGGTGATGTCGTTGAGCATAATGCCGCGGGTTGCCAGCCACTCAATTGCTTCCGGTGCGTTCTCGACAAAGCGACGCAGCAGTTCCGGGTTGTTCTTGTTACCGCCGCCTTTCAGGCTTTCCTGGTAGAACAGTTCTTTGCTGTCCTGAATACCCTTCACGCGCTGGAAGCGAGTTTCAGCGGCGTTCATCCCGGCAGACGCTTTGATGGTGTTACCGCCGATGGTTGGCATTTTCTCGACAATCAGCACGCTTGCGCCTTCGTCGTGCGCCTGAATCGCCGCCGCCAGACCGGCACCGCCGCTGCCCACGACAACCACGTCAACGCTGCGGGTTTCGTTCGGGTCAACGCCCTCCTCTGCCGCCAGCGCTTTACTGGATTTCAGCATCGCTTTAGAAACCGCTTTTTTCACCGCTTCACTCTGGCTGGTTGCGCCGGTGATGGCATCTACGTGCGGGGTGTTGGCATCCAGAATGCGGGTACGGATCTCTTCGAAGCTGGTCACAAACTCAACGTCTTCGCTTGGGCCGGAGGCCAGCGCGATGTCCGCAATGCAGTCGGTTTCCAGGCTGACGTTAATCACCAGCTCGTTAGCGTCGTCCTGCACTTTCTCGACGAAGGTGCCCGGTTTGAATTTAGACTCGGCCATGCTCATGTCGCGGATCATCGCTTCCACCAGCGAGAAGCGCCACAGCGGTTCTGGGATGTTCAGTTCCTCGCGTTTGGTGCTGTCCATAAACAGCTCAAGGCTTTCGCCAGCCGCGATGCGGTCTGTCCAGTCCGGATAAGCGATGGTGGCGCGGCCAACGGCAATCAGGTCGTAACCGTGGTCCAGCGCGTCATTCACGTCTGAAGCATTCACCACGCCGCCCACGCCCATGACCGGAACCTGCGCCAGCGTTTCTGAACGCATCGCGCAGTATTTTTCGATGAGCGGGGTCGGGTCCTGGGTGTCGACAATCGAAGGACGCAGGGTTGCACCGACGGAGAAGTGCAGGTAATCCACGCCGCGCGCGGCCAGTTTCTCCAGCAGGTACATGGTGTCTTCAAAACGGATGCCCGGGACTTCCAGCTCTTCAGGGGAGAAGCGGTAACCAATGATGAAGGCATCATCCGCGTACTGGCGCACCATTTTGTGCGTAATGTCCAGCACTGCCAGCGGGAACTTCGCGCGGTTGTCGCGGCTGCCGCCCCACTCGTCATCGCGCTGGTTAGAGTTCGGTGAGTAGAACTGCTGAATCAGGTAGGTGTTGGCCCCGTGGATTTCCACGCCGTCGAAACCGGCCTGAATGGCGCGACGCACAGCTTCCCCAAACTTGCCGATCATTCCTTCTACTTCTTCGGCGGTCAGTGCAACCGGCGTTGCGGCACCGTCACGCGGTGCGGCCACCGCGCTTGGGCCAACCGGGGTACGGCCACCAATCAGTTTTGGGTCAACCATACGGCCGCCGTGGTAGATCTGCAGCAGCGCTTTCGAACCTTTGGATTTAATCGCCTCTGCGATTTTCGCCAGCCCGGCAATTTTCTCGTCGTTATCAATACCGATGGCGCCCGGGAAGGCGAGACCGAGATCGTCAACGAAGCAGCACTCCACGATGATGGTACCGATGCTGCCGGAGCGAGCCCGGTAGTACTCCACCAGCTCACTGGTGACAGTACCGTCATAGTAGCCGGTACAGGTGGTCATCGGGGCCATTAACAAACGGTTTTTCAGTTCAGTGCCATTCGGTAATGTGAAGGGGCTTAAAATACGTTCGTTAGTGCTCATAATAGAAACTCCAAACTTTAAAAATTAAGAATTCGTTATCGGGTTTAATTTTTAAATTGGTTGTTTTTTGCCGATGTCATGATACTAATATAATGATTTTTTTAGTTTCCAAAGCCATTACGTTAGTTAAAAAACTATTTAATCCCTGAGATAACAGAAATAACACAATGGTGTTAGCGATAATAATTCACCCGTTTACAATAATTTAAAATACGTTAAATAAATATTGGTCATACCAATTTCATTTAACCATAAAAAAATCAATAAAATAATACCATATTTTGGATTGTTACAAGAATGATAAAGAAAACGATAAAAATAAATAATAACCCCATACGCCAGAGTGGTTATTAATAAAAGCACGAAAATAACGCTGCACTTCTGTTTTTTTGATCCTGATCAATAGTTGCAGCATCCAAAAGCGCAATATAAAAACATCATCAATTTTTAATTTAACGCACACAGAAAAGCGTTAAATCGTTATTAATGAAAAAACCAAACCGCAACTTTAATAACTAAAAAAAGCAAAGAAACTTAAAAAAACACATTTGGTTTTTTCTGCACCACCGAATTTTTGACAACTTAAGACGTGAAACTATGAATACAAAAACTGCTGTAACGCCCCCAGTGGCGAACCAGGCATCAAATGGAAAAGCGAAACGACTGCTGATGATGGCGTTGCCCGTCATCGTCGCCGTACTGCTGCTGTTTGTTCCGGTACCGGAAGGTTTACCGCCTTACGCGTGGCACTACTTCGCTATCTTCGTTGGCGTGATCGTCGGGTTGATCTTCGAACCACTGCCTGGCGCGGTGATTGGCCTGACCGGCGTGGTCGCCATTGCGCTGTGTAGCCAGTGGGTGCTCTTCAGCCCGGACCAGCTGGCAGATCCAAAATTCAAGCTGGCAGGCGCCTCCTTCAAATGGGCGGTGAGCGGGTTCGGTAACTCAACGGTCTGGTTGATTTTCGGTGCCTTTATGTTTGCCGCAGGCTATGACAAACCCCGCTTCGGCCGCCGTCTGGCGCTGATTCTGGTAAAATATCTCGGCCGTCGCAGCCTGACGCTCGGGTATGCTATTACCTTTGCGGACCTGCTGCTGGCACCATTTACCCCGTCCAACACGGCGCGCAGCGGCGGGACCATCTACCCGATTATCGCTAACCTGCCGCCGCTGTACGGCTCAAAACCCAACGACCCAAGCGCGCGCAAAATTGGTTC
>OASV01000185.1_pt1 | contig 32381 bp, 33 predicted proteins | sample 1494921 | NCBI WGS metagenome assembly OASV01 (sample SAMEA2579918, study PRJEB22360) | human gut metagenome
GAAATTCGCCGCTTTTTTACCCCCCCTGAGCCGTTTTGCCCGCCGGTAAACACATTTCAAGGAGATGCGGATGAAACAGTTTTTGATTGCTCCCTCAATTCTGTCGGCCGATTTTGCCCGCCTGGGTGAAGACACGGCTAAAGCTCTCGCGGCTGGCGCAGATGTCGTCCATTTCGACGTTATGGATAACCACTATGTCCCCAACCTGACGATTGGCCCAATGGTGCTCAAGGCGCTGCGTAACTACGGCATCACCGCGCCGATCGACGTTCACCTGATGGTCAAGCCGGTCGACCGAATCGTGCCAGACTTCGCCGCGGCGGGGGCCAGCATCATCACTTTCCATCCGGAAGCCTCAGAACATGTGGACCGCACCCTGCAGCTGATCAAAGAGAATGGCTGTAAGGCGGGTCTGGTGTTTAACCCGGCCACGCCGTTGAGCTATCTCGATCATGTCATGGATAAACTGGACGTCATTTTGCTGATGTCTGTTAACCCGGGCTTTGGCGGTCAGTCGTTCATCCCTCATACGCTGGACAAGCTGCGCGAAGTGCGCCGTCGTATTGATGAGTCAGGATACGATATTCGCCTGGAAGTGGACGGCGGTGTGAAAGTGAATAACATTGGTGAAATTGCGGCAGCGGGCGCGGATATGTTCGTTGCCGGGTCGGCCATTTTCGACCAACCGGATTACAAAAAAGTCATTGATGAAATGCGCCGCGAGCTGGCGAAGGTAAGTCATGGATAAATTGCAGGCAATTCGGGGTGTAGCGTTCGACCTCGACGGCACGCTGGTTGACAGCGCGCCGGGCTTAACGAGCGCCGTGGATCAGGCGCTGTATGCCCTTGAACTGCCCGTTGCGGGCGAAGAACGTGTTGTGACGTGGATTGGCAACGGTGCCGATGTGCTGATGGAGCGCGCGTTAACGTGGGCTCGTCAGGAGCGCGCGTCGCAGCGTTCCGCGCAGGGCAAACCGAGCGTCGATCACGCAGATATCCCTCAGGATGAGCAGCTGCGTATTCTGCGCAAACTGTTCAATCGTTTCTATGAAGAGACCGTTGAAGAGGGGAGTTTTCTCTTCCCGGACGTCCAGGAAACCCTGAGCGTGCTGCATGCCCAAGGCATCCCGCTTGGGCTAGTGACCAATAAACCCACGCCGTTTGTTGCCCCTCTTCTCGACGCGCTGGATATCGCGAAATATTTCTCCGTGATTGTGGGCGGCGATGATGTGCAAAACAAAAAGCCGCATCCGGAACCGCTGTTGCTGGTGGCAGGAAAATTATCCTTAACACCTGCGGAGCTGCTCTTTGTCGGGGATTCCCGCAATGATATTCTGGCTGCCCGCGCGGCAGGATGTCCTTCCGTCGGATTGACCTATGGCTACAACTACGGTGAGGCCATAACGCTGAGTGAGCCGGATGTTGTGTTCGACCACTTCAAAGATTTGTTGCCCGCACTCGGGCTTTCGCACAGTGAACATCAGGAATTGAATAATGACTAAGCCCATCGTATTTAGTGGCGCACAGCCGTCAGGTGAATTGACCATTGGTAACTACATGGGTGCGTTGCGTCAGTGGGTCAGCATGCAGGATGACTACCATTGCATTTACTGCATCGTGGATCTTCATGCTATCACTGCGCGTCAGGATCCTGAGAAGCTGCGCAAAGCCACCCTGGACACCCTGGCCCTCTATCTGGCCTGCGGCATCGATCCTGAGAAGAGCACCATTTTTGTTCAGTCACATGTACCAGAGCACGCACAGCTGGGCTGGGCGCTGAACTGCTACACCTACTTCGGTGAACTGAGCCGCATGACCCAGTTCAAGGATAAATCCGCACGCTATTCTGAAAACATCAACGCCGGTCTGTTTGACTATCCGGTGCTGATGGCGGCTGACATTCTGCTGTACCAGACCAACCAGGTTCCTGTCGGTGAAGACCAGAAACAGCACCTGGAGCTGAGCCGCGATATCGCCCAGCGCTTCAACGCGCTTTATGGCGAGGTGTTTAAAGTACCAGAGCCGTTTATTCCGAAATCGGGCGCACGCGTCATGTCGCTGCTGGAACCGACCAAGAAGATGTCCAAGTCAGACGATAACCGCAACAACGTTATTGGCCTGCTGGAAGATCCGAAATCCGTGGTTAAAAAGCTTAAGCGTGCGGTGACCGACTCCGACGAGCCGCCAGTGGTGCGCTACGACGTGCAGAATAAAGCGGGCGTTTCCAACCTGCTGGATATTCTCTCCGGTGTGACCGGCCAGAGCATTCCAGAGCTGGAACAGCACTTCGAAGGCAAGATGTATGGTCACCTGAAAGGTGAAGTGGCAGACGCCGTTTCCGGCATGTTGACCGAGTTGCAGGAGCGTTATCACCGCTACCGTAACGACGAAGCTTTCCTGCAGAAGGTGATGAAAGACGGCGCGGAAAAAGCCAGCGCGCGCGCGTCAGAAACCCTCAAAGCGGTGTATGAAGCGATTGGGTTTGTGGGTAAACCATAGGTAAAAGCAAAACGGTAACCACGTTACCGTTTTTAGGGTTTGTTCCCTCTCCCTGTGGGAGAGGGTCAGGGTGAGGGCATCAGGCCGCACTTCACAAAACTAAAAAACCGGGAAATCCCGGTTTTTTTACGCCTGAAAACGGCTTACTGCTGTGCCGCCTGTCCGCAACCACCGATGATCTTCGAAATTGAGATCGCCGGGTGCAGCAGATAATCGTAGCTGCAGTTATTTTTGGTGTTTTGAACGTGACCGGTACAGGCCGTCAGGGTCGATAACAGGCCAACCAGAACGGCGGCTTTTGCCAGCTTGAACATACGCATTCCTTGTCTAAAAAATTGGATGTAATACGAGGGAATAAATGGAAAAGTTCCACTATGCGGGCGGTATGTTAGCGGTAGCCGTTAGAGGGGAGTAGTCCGCTTAAGGACTACTCGAAGAGGGAAAAATATGTGTCAGTGATTCGAGAACCAGTTCAGCTTATCGCGTAATTCAACCACGCGACCCACCACAATCAATGCCGGACTTTCAACCTGCTGCGCCAGCTCGCCGAGTTGAGTCAGCACACCATCGACCACACGCTGCGTAATGGCGGTACCGTTTTCCACCAGCGCAACGGGCATATCTGCCTCCATGCCGTGCTCCAGCAGTTTCGCCTGAATAGTGGCGGCCTGATTTAGCCCCATGTAGAAGACCAGCGTCTGCTTTTCAGCGGCCAGATTATGCCAGTCCAGTTCGCTGCCGGTTTTGAGGTGGCCCGTCACAAGACGCACGCTCTGCGCGTAATCGCGGTGGGTCAGCGGGATGCCGGAGTAGGCTGAGCAGCCGGACGCCGCCGTAATCCCTGGCACCACGGAGAACGGAATACCTGCGTTGCACAGGGTTTCCAGCTCTTCGCCGCCGCGACCAAAGATAAACGGATCGCCGCCTTTCAGACGCACCACGCGCTTACCTTTCTGCGCCTCGCGTAGCAGGATCTGGTTAATCTCTTCCTGCGGTACGCAGTGGTAGCCCGCGCGCTTGCCGACGAAGACGCGATCGGCGTCGCGACGCACCAGGTTCATGATGTCATCGGAGACCAGGCGGTCGTAGACCACGATATCCGCCTGCTGGATCTGTTGCAGGCCTTTCAGCGTCAGTAAGCCTGCATCGCCAGGACCCGCGCCGACCAGCACCACTTCTCCACGGTGATCCAGCGGTTCGTTCAGTAACTGTTCGGTCGTCTCTTCCACCGCTTTTGTGTCCTGGTTCGCCAGCGACTGCGCCAGCCTGTCGTTCACAAAGAACTTTTCCCAGAAGCGACGGCGCTCCCCTACGGTCGCGAAGGTTTGCTTCACGCGGGAACGAAGTTGTCCGGCATAGTGGGCAATCTGACCAAGATGCTGCGGCAGCACGGCTTCCAGTTTTTCCCGCAGCAGGCGGGCGAGAACAGGTGAGCGTCCACCGGATGACACCGCAATCATCAGCGGTGAGCGGTCGATAATCGACGGCATGATAAAGCTGGCTTCTTTCGGCGCATCGACCACGTTGCAGAAGATACGCCGCGCTTCGCAGGCATCGCTGACGCGCTGATTCACGGCATCGTCATCCGTTGCGGCAATGGTCAGCCAGCAGGTATCCAGCAGGGATTCATCAAACTCTCCTTGTACCCGCGTGAGCATCCCTTCCTGGGCCCAGACGTCAAACTGCGGGGTAAAGGTGAGAGCATTCACGGTCAGTCGGGCCCCCGCTTCCAGCAGCAGGCGCGCCTTGCGCTCAGCCACATCGCCGCCGCCTACAAGCAGGCAGTCGCGATGGCGTAATTGACAAAAAATCGGCAGGTGGTCCACGACGATACCTCACAGCATTCAAGGAGGGGGTAAGCATTGACGTCAGGATAACAGCAGGAATCGCCGAAAATATACGGTTTTTCCTGCCGTTACCCATAAGGGGTCATAAGCCTTTCCTATTGAAAAGGCGGGGGGTTACGCTTTGAGCTGCACCTTGCCGTCCTTCACGCGGACGTCATAGTGCTTCACGGAGACGCTTTCATCTTCCATGCAGCGTCCGTCGGTTAAACGGAAACGCTGCTTTTTCAGCGGGCTGGCGACCCACAGTTCACCCTGGTGCTCGGCAATCAGGCCACGGGAGAGCACGCTGGCCTCGAAGAACGGGTCGATATTGCTGATGGCAAAAACCTGTTCATCGTGACGGGGACGGAAAATCGCGACCTGCTCGTTACCCAGCAGCGCACACACGCCGGTGGCGGGCAGAATGTCGTTAATCTCGCAAATGTTTACCCACTGGCTCATGCGTTTTCCTCCACCAGCGTGACTGGAATGCGTTCATACGGTGTTGCCGGGCGATGCTGCTCGCGCTCTGGCACCACCTGCACGTTCGGGTCGCGCTGGGTGCTGTTGATAAAGTGTTTGAAGCGTGTCTGCGCCGCAGGGGTATTCACGGTTTCGGTCCACTCGCAGATCACTGCCTCGCGCAGGCGAGCCATCTCTGCTTCCAGATGCTCGTTCAGGCCCAGCTTGTCGTCGATGATCACCGCTTTCAGATAATCAATGCCGCCTTCCAGGTTATCCAGCCAGGACGCTGTACGGGTCAGCTTATCGGCGGTACGGATGTAGAACATCATGAAGCGGTCGAGGTACTTAATCAGCGTGTCGTGGTCAAGATCCGCTGCCAGCAGGTCTGCATGGCGTGGTTTCATCCCGCCGTTACCGCAGACGTACAGGTTCCAGCCTTTTTCGGTGGCGATAATACCCACGTCTTTACCCTGCGCTTCGGCACATTCACGGGTACAGCCGGAGACGCCGAACTTCATTTTGTGCGGGGTACGGATGCCCTTGTAGCGGTTTTCCAGCTCCACGCCGAAGCCGACGCTGTCGCCCACGCCGTAGCGGCACCAGGTGCTGCCCACGCAGGTTTTCGCCATACGCAGCGCTTTGGCATACGCGTGGCCGGTTTCGAAGCCTGCTTCAATCAGTTGGCGCCAGATTTCTGGCAGGTCGTCTTTCTGCGCCCCAAACAGCCCGATACGTTGTGAACCGGTAATTTTGGTGTACAGGTTAAATTCGCGGGCGATCCGGCCCACCGCGACCAGCCCTTCCGGCGTGATTTCGCCACCGGCGGAACGTGGAATGACGGAGTAGGTGCCGTCTTTCTGAATGTTCGCCAGGAAGTTGTCATTGGTATCCTGCAGCGGCGTGTGCTCGGGTTTGAGCACGTATTCATTCCAGCAGGAGGCCAGCAGGGAGCCGACGGTCGGTTTACACACTTCACAGCCATAACCCTGGCCGTGTTTCGCCAGCAGTTCGTCGAAGGACTTAATGCCTTCCACACGGATCAGGTGATACAGCTCCTGGCGAGAGTAAGCAAAATGCTCGCACAGGTTGTTGTTCACTTCGATGCCCTGTTTCGCCAGCTCGGCGTTCAGCACCTGAGTTACCAGTGGAATACATCCGCCACAGCCGGTACCGGCTTTGGTTTCGGCTTTCAGCGCGGCAACGGTATGGCAGCCCTTGTTGATGGCAGAGATCAGCATGCCTTTGGTGACGTCGAAGCAGGAGCAAATCTGCGCGCTGTCCGGCAGTTTATCCACGCCGATGGACGGTTTACCGCTGGAGGCGTGCGCCGGGAGGATCAGCGCGTCCGGGTTTTCCGGCAGCTCGATGGCGTTGAGCACCAGCTGGAGCAGATTACCAAAGTCGCTGGTATCGCCTACCAGTACTGCGCCGAGCAGGGTTTTATTGTCCTTACTGACGATAAGACGTTTGTAGACTTCTTTGCTTTCGTCGAGATAGACGTAGCTGCGAGCGCCAGGCGTGCGACCGTGCGCATCGCCGATACCGCCCACGTCCACGCCCAGCAGCTTCAGCTTGGCGCTCATATCCGCGCCGGTGAAGGCGTTTTCGCTGCCGAGAATATGGTCCACGGCGACCTGCGCCATTTTGTAGCCTGGCGCCACGAGACCGTATACGCGGTTATTCCAGCTGGCGCATTCGCCAATCGCGTAGATATCCGGGTCGGAGGTCTGGCAGGTATCGTTAATCATGATCCCGCCGCGCTGCGCGACGGCCAGACCGCACTGGGTTGCCAGTTTGTCGCGTGGACGAATACCGGTGGAGAAGACGATAAAGTCTACTTCCAGCTCGCTGCCGTCAGCAAAGCGCATGGTTTTACGTGCTTCGGTGCCTTCCTGCAAGATCTCTTTGGTGTTCTTGCTGGTGTGAACTTTCACGCCCATGCTTTCGATTTTACGGCGAAGCTGGTCGCCACCCATGTGGTCAAGCTGTTCGGCCATCAGCATCGGGGCAAATTCGATGACGTGGGTTTCTACGCCGAGGTTTTTCAGCGCGCCCGCGGCTTCTAAGCCCAGCAGACCGCCGCCGACAACGGCGCCGCGCTTGCTGCGGCGTGCGCAGGATTCAATGGCGTTGAGGTCTTCAATCGTACGGTAAACGAAGCAATCCTGAGTTTCAGAACCTTTAATAGGCGGGATCCACGGATACGAGCCTGTCGCCATGATCAGCTTGTCGTAAAAAACCGTACGTCCGGCGCTGGAGTGGATCACTTTTTCCTGACGGTTGATGGTGATGGCGCGTTCGCCCACCAGCACTTTTACGCCATGCTTCTCATAGAAACCTTCACGCACTAAAGAGAGCTCTTCGGCGGTATGATGGGAGAAGTAGGAAGACAAGTGCACACGGTCGTACGCCTTGCGGGGTTCTTCACAGAACACGGTAATATCGAACTGGTCGGCACCGGCTTTATCGAGAAGATCCTCAATAAAGCGATGGCCGACCATGCCGTTACCGATGATAGCGAGTCTGACTTTGCTCATTTTTGCCTCGATTTCTTTTCTATTACTGCCTACCTTAACGATTCAGCAGGGGCGCTTATTGATGTAAATCAAATACGTCTTCGCCTACTCCTTAGGTGGTATGCGGCTGATTTGTCAGGATTTTTATAAGTTATGGAAATCGCAGGCTTTTCGGGGGCGTCGATTTTGTGTACAAAGCAATGGCGTATTTTTGAACAAAAATATGCTTAAACAACGTTGCGTTGATCAGGGGATAAGAAATGTCTACAACACCGCTTTGGCTTGTTCAGAATGTTCGCTTACCGGGCCGGGAAGGACTATGGCAACTCGCCATTGAGAACGGGCGATTTGGTGACATCACCCCAATGGACGACACCCGCGCTGAAAGTTATGAAGTGTTGAACGCGCGCGGCGGGCTGGCGATCCCACCGTTTATCGAGCCGCATATCCATCTTGATACCACCCAGACGGCAGGCGAGCCGAACTGGAACCAGTCGGGCACGCTCTTTGAGGGCATTGAACGCTGGGCGGAGCGCAAAGCGTTACTCAGCCATGACGACGTCAAAGCGCGCGCCTGGAAAACGCTGAAGTGGCAAATCGCCAACGGCATTCAGTTTGTCCGTACCCATGTGGATGTCTCCGACCCGACGCTCACCGCCCTGAAGGCCATGCTGGAAGTGAAGCAGGAGGTGGCCCCATGGGTGACGCTGCAAATCGTCGCGTTCCCCCAGGAGGGTATTCTCTCTTACCCGAACGGCGCGGCGCTGCTGGAAGAGGCGTTAAAACGGGGTGCCGACGTGGTGGGGGCAATCCCGCACTTCGAATTCACCCGCGAGTATGGCGTCCAGTCGCTGCATATTGCTTTTGCACTGGCGAAGAAATATGACCGTCCGCTGGATATCCATTGCGATGAAATTGACGACGAACAGTCGCGGTTTGTCGAGACGGTGGCTACCCTGGCCTACGAGGCTGGCATCGGTCCGCGCGTGACCGCCAGCCATACTACCGCCATGCACTCCTACAACGGTGCGTACACCTCGCGCCTGTTCCGCCTGTTGAAGATGTCGGGGATTAACTTCGTCGCTAACCCGCTGGTCAATATCCACCTGCAGGGGCGTTTTGACGACTATCCTAAGCGCCGCGGCATCACGCGCGTGAAGGAACTCCAGGAAGCAGGCATTAACGTCTGCTTTGGTCATGACGATGTTTTTGACCCCTGGTACCCGCTGGGAACCGGCAATATGCTCCAGGTGCTGCACATGGGGTTACACGTCTGCCAGATGATGGGCTTTCCGCAAATCGACAGCGGCCTGGATCTGATCACCCATAACAGCGCCCGTACCTTTGGCCTGAGCGATTACGGTATTGCCTCGGGCAATCCGGCGAATCTGGTGATTTTGCCTGCGGAGAGCGGGTTTGAAGCGGTGCGCTGTCAGGTGCCGGTGCGCTGGTCGATTCGTCAGGGGCGGGTGATTGCCACGACGCAGCTGGCGCAGACGTGGATCCAGATGGATATCGGGGGGGAGGAGGTCAGCTTTGCCAGAAACAGCCCCTCTGCGTAGCGCAAAGGGGCAGGAAGGTTAGTGAGACACTACCGCGTTGTGCTGGCGGTGGCGAGTCACGAAGCCCAGCACGAAGCACATGATGAACACCACGGCATACAGACCGTTAGCGGTGTGCAGCGCCGCCAGCGGGCCGCTGTGGGCAACGATCGGCCCCGTCACCACAAAGGTGAGCATGGTGCCGATGGTACCGCAGGTCAGCACGAAGTTAACCAGCTTCGGCGAAGCTACTTTGGTCTGCAGGGAGCCCAGCGTGATGATCGAGGTGTAAATCGCGCTGGAGAAAAAGCCCAGGGTCATAATGAACCACGGCATATTGTCCGGGGAACCGTTGATGAACAGATACATCAGCACGGTTGCCAGGCCCGCCAGCACCGTCAGGATGCGCTGCAGATCGAAGAAGCGCAGGATGAAGCTAAACGCCCACATGCCGAACATGTAAGACATCCAGAAATCGCTTACCAGTTTACCCGCGTCGTTCAGGCTCATGCCCAGGCCTTTCGCGTATTCCGGTACCCAGGAGATAAAGCCCAGCTGGCCCAGGATATAGCACAGGGCGGCGATGGAGAGGAACAGTACGCCGATGCCCCATTTCTCTTTCGCGACGGGTTCTGCGCTGGTTTGCGCTTTTTTGCCCAGAACCGGGAATTCACAGCCGAAGGTCAGAATAAAGATTGCTACGTAAACCAGACCGATACAGGCATAGACCCAGTACCACTCAATGCTGCGTGCCAGCAGAACGGCGGCCACCATCGGGAAAATCATCCCGGCCATGCTGAAGAAGGAGTCGGTGAACAGCAGGCGCGCGCCGCGCTGACGGCCTTCATACATATGGGTAATCAGGAACGTACCGATCGACATGGTGATCCCGCTGACCAGGCCGAGCACGAACATGGCGGCGGAGAACAACGCGATGCTGTGACTCAGCATCAGACCCGCCACGGCGGCGACCATCAGCACAAAACCAAAACGCAACTGCGTCTTCAGCGGCACGATTTCCATCAGCCAGGCATTCAGGAAAATAGAGATGAGGATACCGGCGTTGAGGAAGGTAAAGGTGTTACTCATACTGGAGACGGGCAGCTGGAAGTAGTCTGCGATATTCCCCATCACCATCCCGGTGACGATCACCAACGCGCCGGTCAGGGCGTAGGAGAAGAAGCTGATCCATGTGAGCTTGATGCGATTGCTGTTAGTCATGTCTGGCCTGTTCAAAAAAAGAAAAGCGCCCGGAGGGCGCTGAGAGCGGGCAGATTTTAGACATTAAAGTGATCCATTCATACCTTTTCAAAGAAATTTAAACTTCATTGCAGTTTTTTATGTGATCTATATCACATAAAAAGACGCCGTAACCAATCGTTTGCGTGGTTACAACTGTTTCAATTTCGTAAAATTAGGTAAAAGGCTGGTCTCCGTTCATACTGCTCTTTAGAATCAAGCCATTCGCTTTTTATACTGCGCTTTGTTAAGGAATTCTCATGCTCAAATCAACACTGGCGGCTGTCGCAGCTGTGTTTGCTCTTTCTGCCGTTTCCCCTGCTGCGCTGGCAGCCAAAGGGGACCCTCACGTTCTGCTGACCACCTCTGCCGGGAATATTGAGCTGGAACTGAATAGCCAGAAAGCTCCGGTTTCCGTGAAAAACTTCCTCGACTATGTGAACAGTGGTTTTTATAACAACACCACTTTCCACCGCGTGATCCCTGGCTTCATGATTCAGGGCGGCGGTTTCAACGAGCAGATGCAGCAGAAGCAGCCGAACCCGCCGATCAAAAACGAAGCGGACAACGGCTTGCTGAACAAGCGCGGCACGATTTCCATGGCGCGTACGGCGGATAAAGACAGCGCCACCAGCCAGTTCTTCCTCAACGTGGCGGATAACGCCTTTCTCGACCATGGCCAGCGCGACTTCGGTTACGCGGTCTTCGGTAAAATTGTGAAAGGGATGGACGTGGCGGATAAGATTTCTCAGGTTCCTACTCATGACGTCGGCCCGTACCAGAATGTGCCGTCCAAACCGGTCGTGATCCTCTCCGCAAAAGTACTGCCGTAACCCTCTTTGACACGGGCGGCGCTCGCCCGTGTAATGCCCCCTCCCTGCGAAAGCGCGTTTTGCTGCTTATACTTGTGGCAAACGGACTATTCAGGGAGGCGTTAAGTGAAAAAACTCACCGACAAGCAAAAATCCCGTATTTGGGAGCAGCAGCGTAACGTCAATCTTCAGGCCAGTTGTCTCCTTGAAAAAGGTCATGGTCCTTCAGAACCCCATATTGAGACGCTGGAGCTCGGGCCTTCCGCGCCCGGTTTACCCCATCTTTGCCTTATTCACCGCCATCTGTATCGCAAAGAGCTGAAGCGGGCGGGCGAATACCGTACCGACGATATTTTTAAAGGTGACATTCCTTTCTGCCACTTCGAGTACATCGAGAAGATGGGCAATGAATTGATGGCGGACCTGGAAAGCGAAAAGTATCTGGTGGGTCTTCAGAAAGAAACCTTTGTGAACAGAGTTAGTCACTACTACTGTGAAATCAATATGCTGCATCCTTTTATGAGCGGCAATGGAATTGCCCAACGGGTCTTCTTTGAGCAGCTGGCCATTCATGCCGGGTATATGCTGGACTGGCGGGGTATCGATCCCGAGCAGTGGGTGGCGGCGAACCGAAGCGGCGCCACGGGCGATTTGACTGCGCTGAACGCTGTCTTTGCCAAAGTAGTGAGCGAAGCGCGGGAATCTGAGTAGAATAGGGCGGCATTTTTTTCGGGAGCCGCCATGATTCTGCTGATTGATAACTACGATTCCTTCACCTGGAACCTTTACCAGTATTTTTGTGAGCTGGGAGCAGAGGTGGTTGTCCGCCGTAACGATGACGTGACTCTGGCCGATATTGCGACGCTGGCTCCGCAGAAAATTGTGATTTCACCCGGCCCCTGCACGCCGTCGGAATCGGGCGTGTCTCTGGATGTTATCCGGCACTATGCTGGCAAGCTGCCCATTCTGGGCGTCTGCCTGGGCCATCAGGCCATTGCCCAGGTATTCGGCGCCACCATCGTGCGTGCCGCGAAAGTGATGCACGGAAAAACGTCGCCGGTCACGCATACCAGTACCGGGGTATTCACGGGGCTCAATAATCCCTTAACCGTGACGCGCTACCATTCGCTGGTGATTGACCCGTCGACGCTGGCAGACTGCTTTGAGGTGACCGCCTGGAGCGATACGCAGGAGATCATGGGGATTCGCCACCGCGAGTGGGATCTTGAGGGCGTGCAATTCCATCCGGAAAGTATCCTTAGCGAGCAAGGGCATGACCTGCTGGCTAATTTCTTCCATCGCTGAATATCTGTTGCCTTGCTGTGATTTTTTATGCATATTTTGTGATTATATTTTCACAATCAATGTGACATAAAATGGATGGGCATGACATGGCAACTGAACAACCAGCAATTACCCGCGCAACATTCGATGAAGTGATTCTGCCGATTTATGCACCGGCTGAGTTTATCCCGGTTAAGGGGAAAGGCAGCCGCGTCTGGGATCAGCAGGGAAAAGAGTATGTAGATTTCGCGGGCGGTATTGCGGTCACGGCGCTGGGTCATTGCCATCCTGCGCTGGTGGAGGCGCTGAAAACCCAGGGCGAAACCCTGTGGCACACCAGTAACGTATTCACCAACGAGCCGGCGCTGCGTCTGGGCCGCAAAATCATTGATGCCACGTTTGCCGAGCGTGTGCTGTTTATGAACTCCGGCACCGAAGCCAACGAAACCGCCTTTAAGCTGGCGCGCTATTACGCGACGACACGTCACAGCCCGTACAAAACCAAAATCATCGCCTTCCACAACGCCTTCCACGGGCGCTCGTTCTTTACCGTCTCCGTCGGCGGCCAGCCGAAGTATTCCGACGGCTTTGGCCCAAAACCGGCCGACATCATCCATGTGCCGTTTAACGATCTGCATGCGGTGAAAGCGGTGATGGACGACCACACCTGTGCGGTAGTCGTGGAGCCAATTCAGGGCGAAGGCGGCGTGACGGCGGCCACCCCGGAATTCCTGCAAGGGCTGCGCGCGCTGTGTGATGAGCATCAGGCGCTGCTGGTGTTTGATGAAGTGCAGTGCGGAATGGGACGTACCGGCGATCTGTTCGCTTATATGCACTACGGCGTGACGCCGGATATTTTGACCAGTGCCAAAGCGCTCGGCGGTGGTTTCCCGGTGAGTGCGGTGCTGACGACTCAGGAGATCGCCTCTGCGTTTCATGTCGGTTCGCACGGCTCAACCTATGGCGGTAACCCGCTGGCGAGCGCCGTGGCGGGTGCGGCATTTGATATCATCAATACCCCGGAAGTGCTGAACGGCGTGAATGCGAAGCGTGAGCTGTTCGTAAAACATCTGCAAAAGATCAATGACCAGTATGATGTGTTCAGCGAAATCCGTGGCATGGGTCTGCTGATGGGTGCCGAGCTCACGCCACAGTACAAAGGCCGCGCCCGCGATTTTCTGCATGCTGCCGCCCACGAAGGGGTAATGGTGCTGAATGCGGGGCCAGACGTGATGCGTTTCGCACCTTCGCTGGTGGTGGAAGAGAAAGACATTGAAGACGGGTTAACCCGCTTTGCCGTAGCGGTCGCGAAGATCGTTAAAGGCTAATACTCGGTTCGTTTTAACCGGCGCGTTAACCAAATGCCATGATGAGGACGCTGACGCCATGCCACCGACGAAATGGTGTGCATGGTGTTCAGGTGGCCCAGCACGCGCTGCAAATGCTGCTCCAGGGTGCTCATCGGCCCGTGGGTCAGCGTTTCCGGCGCTTCCAGAATGTTCGAATCCCCCGACTCACCCGGCGCGTCATACTCCAGACGCTGCTGACACCTCTGCAGGGCGATTTCACACGACTGCAAATAACGCTGCGCCAGATCCGGCGTCAGCATCGTGTGCTCGCGCGCCAGGGTGGTCATGGCGTTAATATGCTCGACGATAAACTGGCTATGCGTGACCCAGAGCTTCATGTCTGCCAGATAGTGCGCGTTAAAGCCTGGCTCCTGCATCGCCTGGTTGAGCGAGTTAAACAGGGCGTTGTGCGCCTGATTAACTTTCATCCGCTGATACGCCAGCGGGGAGGGCTGCGGGTCGTCGCTCAGGATCAGACGAATGGCCTGCTGGTCAGCCTCCAGCGCGTCGTGGGCGTTCTGGCGCAGCAATCCGCTTTGCCACTGCGGCCACAGCCAGACCATGCCACCAAAGGCGATCAGGCAGCCAATCAGCGTATCGATCAGGCGGGCAACGATAAACTGTTCGCCGTTTAGCGTAAGCAGCTGAAGGGTATATACCGCCGTCACCGTAAAGCCCACCATCGCCCAGCCGTAGTTTTTGCGGATAATCAGGTAACTCACCAGCGTAATCACCAGCATCCCAGCCAGGGTATACCCGTCGGGAACGTGGAAGTGTAGCGTTACGCCCGCAATAATCAGCCCCGCCATCGTGCCGCCTGCCCGGTGCAGAATACGTACCCGCGTGGCGCCGTAGCCGTTCTGGGTGACAAACAGCACGGTCATTAAGATCCAGTACGGTTTCGGCAGATGCAGCGCCATGCCCATCAGACTGGCGATACTGAGCATAACGCTAATCCGCGCGGCATTGCGCAGGGCAGAAGACTTAAGAGAGAGATAGCTTCTGAGCGCTGGCAGGAGCGGCAGACGTTTTTGCTTATCCGCCATCAGGTCGCGGGGATACAGCGGGCGCTGGGTGCGCAGCACGCGGGCAATGCGGCTGAAGTGCCAGGCGGCAAACTGGCCGACCGGGTTATCCGGATGCTGACGAGCAATTTTCTCCAGCGCGCCGAGCTGTTTATCCATGTTAAAGCGCGTGGGGTAGCGGTGATAGAGAATATCGTCCGCCAGCACCCGCAGGCGCGCGGAGACGGTCTGCGCATTCCAGCGGATCACCGCCTCGGCGTGGCTGCGCTCGACCAGCTTTTGCACCTCTTGTGGGTGATGAAGGCTCACGGAGATATGCTCCTGCAGATCCAACCCCACCTGGAAGGTGCGCAGCAGGCGTTTATATTCGTGATTCTTGTTGGCGGCGAGCATATGCAGCTGCTGATAGCACTGGCTTATCAGATCCACCACCTTTTGCTGGCGCGTCAGCAGCGGCGGTAAGGATTTTTCCGGGTCGGTATGCTGGGTCAGCAAGGTGTATTTGGCTTCGCAGTAATCCGCAAGCTGGACATACAACAGGCTCAGAGATTCACGCAGCGGCTGTTCCCGCCACAGCCAGAACCAGAACCAGTTAAACAGCCCGTACCACAGCGTGCCGAGGGCGTAGATCAGCAGCGGCTCCCACACCGGCATATTCCCGGCGAGGCTCAGGGTGAAGATGGCGGCAATCAGTGAAGCGGGAAGCAGGCGGGCGTGCAGGGAACTGATTTCTGCGGTAACACCGAGGCTCATCGCCAGTACGGTCAGGATCAGCGGCAGCGGAATATCGCGCGCCAGTAAAAGCTGCACGGCGAGGCTACAGCCAGCAAACAGCGAACCGCCAACGATCAGGCGTTTGAAAAAGCGTTTATGCGGCGTGTCCAGACCTGCGATGTTGCAGCAGGCGGGAACGAGAGAAAACAGCAGACCCTGCTGGAGATGTCCCAGAATCAGGCCCACGGCCACAGGAAGGCACAACACCAGCGTTTGTCGCAGTGCGTAATTAACTTCCGGGTGATAGATCAGCCTGCGCCACATGGGGAATAGAGACAAAAACGGCGTGACACCTTGCGATGGCACGCCGTTTGAGCGGAATTAACGCGTTCCGTAGACCACGATGGTTTTACCGTGGGCAGAGATCAGGTTCTGATCTTCCAGCATTTTCAGGATACGACCCACCGTTTCGCGGGAGCAACCGACGATTTGACCAATTTCCTGACGGGTAATTTTAATTTGCATGCCGTCCGGGTGGGTCATGGCGTCTGGCTGTTTCGCCAGGTTCAGCAGGGTCTGCGCGATACGACCGGTGACGTCCAGGAAGGCGAGGTTACCCACTTTCTCGGATGTGACCTGCAGACGACGCGCCATCTGGGAAGAAAGACGCATCAGGATGTCAGGGTTTACCTGAATCAACTGACGGAATTTCTTGTAAGAAATTTCAGCCACTTCACATGCTGTCTTTGCACGAACCCAGGCGCTACGTTCCTGGCCTTCTTCAAACAGGCCCAGTTCACCGATAAAATCGCCCTGGTTCAGATAAGAAAGGATCATCTCTTTCCCTTCCTCATCTTTGATCAGCACTGCCACCGAGCCTTTGACGATGTAATACAACGTTTCCGCTTTTTCACCCTGGTGAATCAGCGTGCTCTTCGATGGGTACTTATGAATGTGGCAATGAGACAAGAACCATTCGAGAGTCGGGTCTGTTTGCGGTTTGCCAAGCACCATGCGCTGTTATCCTCTGTTATAAGCTGTCACCAGAGTCATCAGATGCATCCGGACTCTGGGGTTGCAATCGAATTCTTACCCATACCCTGGGAAGTCGGCTGTCGTAACGTTTCGCAGCCAGTAAAGTTTGATGTCCTCTGCATACATGTGTAACGTCAATGTATTACTGTAGCATCCTGAGTGTTTTAGCATAGCTTTCGCCGCGTGTCTCCTGGTGTCTCGCTTCAGCATGATGCAGGTCGCCTTCCGTTGCGAGAAATGTAACGCACGCGTAATCTGTCACCGAAAATGCAACGTTGGAGTTAAAGAATATGCAAGCGCGCGTGAAATGGGTTGAAGGTTTAACGTTCCTGGGCGAATCCGCGTCAGGGCACCAGATTTTGATGGACGGTAACTCCGGCGATAAAGCCCCCAGCCCAATGGAAATGGTGCTGATGGCGGCGGGTGGATGCAGCGCGATTGACGTTGTGTCGATTCTGCAAAAAGGTCGTCATGACGTAACGGATTGCGAGGTTAAACTCACCTCAGAACGTCGCGAAGAGGCGCCACGCCTGTTCACCCACATCAATCTGCACTTTGTGGTCACCGGTAAAGCGCTTAAAGACGCGGCGGTTTCGCGTGCGGTGGATCTGTCTGCGGAAAAATACTGCTCTGTGGCGTTAATGCTGGAGAAAGCGGTAAAAATCACGCATTCGTATGAAGTGATCGAGGCTTAATCTTTTGGCGGGTGGCGCTTCGCTGACCCGCCCTACAAAAGCATGAACGTAGGCCCGGTAAGCGCAGCGCCACCGGGCAGAACAACTCACGCAATCTGCTTCCCTTCCATCAACCGCTCCACCAGCGGCGTCATGATGAGCTCCATCGCCAGCCCCATTTTTCCGCCTGGTACCACTAACGTATTCATGTGCGAAATAAACGAGCCCTGCAGCATCGCCAGCAGCCAGGGGTAATCAATGCCTTCGAGATTGCGGAAGTGGATCACCACAAAGCTCTCGTCCAGCGACGGGATGGTTTTCGCCGCGAACGGGTTAGAGGTGTCCACCGTCGGCACGCGCTGGAAGTTAATGTGCGTGCGGGAGAACTGTGGCGTGAGGTAGTTGATGTAGTCTTCCATGGAGCGCACCACCGAATCCATCACCGCTTCGCGCGAATGGCCGCGCTCGCTCATGTCGCGCGTCAGCTTCTGGATCCACTCCAGGTTCACGATAGGCACCACGCCAACCAGCAGATCCACATGACGCGCCACGTCATGCTGTGGGGTGACTACGCCGCCGTGTAATCCCTCATAAAACAGCACATCGGTGGGCTCCGGCAGCGGCTGCCAGGGGGTAAAGGTGCCCGGCACCTGATTCCACGGCACAGCTTCATCATAGGTATGCAGATACTTACGCGATTGCCCTTTGCCGCTCTGACCGTACTCCAGGAAGGTTTGCTCAAGAAGGCCAAAGTCATTGGCTTCAGGACCGAAATAGCTGATGTGTTTACCCAGATCGCGCGCCTTACGGATCGCCATGTCCATTTCAGGTCGCGTATAGCGGTGAAAACTGTCGCCTTCGACCTCCGCCGCCCGGAGATTCAGTTGGGCGAAAATCTTACGAAACGCGAGGCTGGTGGTGGTCGTTCCCGCACCACTCGACCCCGTAACGGCAATAATGGGATGTCTGGCAGACATAGCAACTCCCTGACTGAAAAGGTTGGAAGGTCAGCCGTGAAACGCGTTGCGGGGCATGATATTGACCGTCTCATGCAGTTCTGACCACACCAGCACCACGTCGCCGCTTTTCAGCTGGCGTTTTACATCGTTGACCTTCTGCTCGAGTGAGCGTTCATGTTCACCATAATCGGTGCCTTCACGTAATACAAAGCTTTCAATCAGATTATCGAGCGTTTCGGGAGACAGATCCTGCCAGGGGATGATCATTTTGCACCGTCCAGATAAAGAGTAAGCCAGTCAGGAATACGCGCCTCCAGCCACATTTTCGGGCGGCGCAGCGTCCCGCCAATAAACCCAACGTGGCCGCCATGTTCAGTCAACTGATAGTGAACATTGTCGGGAAGGAATTCCTGCGCGGGAATAGAGTGATGATCCATAAAGGGGTCATCTTTGGCGTGAATAATCAGCGTCGGCTGGGTGATTTTGCTGAGCAACGGCATGGCGCTGCACTGACGGTAATAGTCGATCGCATCGGCGAAGCCGTGAATTTTTGCGGTGATCAGATCGTCGAATTCACGAATGCGGCGCACCTTTTTCAGCTGGCGCAGGCTGACCGGCAGGGTATCCGGGTAAGCCTTCAGCTTACGTGCGGCGTTGGCTTTCAGCAGATTGAGCAGATAGCGCTGATAGACGCGGGAAAACCCTTTATCCATATGGTAGCTGCACTGCTCCAGCATAAACGGCGCGGAGACAATCACTGCGGCATTGAGCGGTACGCTGTCGCCCTCTTTGGCCAGCAGGCAGGCGAGCATATTTCCGCCCAGCGAATACCCCACGGCCGCCGTTGGCACGGTGCCATAGTTTTCCCGCAGCCAGTGTAAAAACCAGGTTCCGTCTTCGGTTTCACCCGAGTGATAGATGCGTTTCTGTCGATTTGGCTCGCCGCTGCAGCCACGAAAATGCATCACCACCCCGAGCCAGCCGCGCGCTTTTGCTGCCTCAATCAATCCATGCGCATAAGGGCTGTGCAGACTCCCTTCCAGACCATGAAAAACCACCAGACGCGGCTTATGACGTGCCTGCTCGGGGTCTTCGCTCCAGGCGAGATCCAGAAAATCACCGTCTGGCAGGTCAAGCCGCTGCCAGTGCGGCGTGAACTGAACCTTACGGCGGATCAGCCGTGGCAGCATGGTCTGCAAATGGCAGTTGGACACACCGCGCATGGGCACGAACTCGGTGCTGTCTTCGGCTGCAATGTCGAAGTCTGTTGGAATGATTTGGGTCATAAGCGCGATGCTGATTCTTGTCGGAAATTAACGATACTTTCCGAATTGTACCCCGTTTAGCCTGGTTTTCCGAAACATGAACTGATCCCGATCACAAATCTTTACCGTGATTATTACTCTCAGGCTAATGATTCCGCTCTACGCTTAATTGATGCCTTTCCCACCAGAGCGCACACTTTACTCAACGTTAAGCAAATCAAAATGATTAGCTGAATCAGGAGGTTAATAATGTTATCTGGGCAAACACCCACCCGGCAATGGAACACGCGACGCAGCGAAAAAGCGCGTCGTCTGGCGTCCGTACCGGTGCAGGGCAAGGTACTGCCAACCGGCGATCTTGTCGCCATGCTGGAAAAACTGATCGCCCCTGGCGATAAGGTCGTTCTGGAAGGTAACAACCAGAAGCAGGCCGATTTCCTTTCACGCTCGCTGGCTGAAGTGAACCCGCAAATTGTCCACGATCTGCATATGATCATGCCGAGCGTCGGCCGTAGCGAGCATCTGGATATCTTTGAGAAAGGCATCGCCCGCAAGCTGGACTTCTCCTTCTCCGGGACGCAGAGCCTGCGAATCTCCCAGCTGCTGGAAGATGGTCAGCTCGAAATCGGCGCTATCCATACCTATATCGAGCTCTATTCACGCCTCTACGTCGACCTCTCGCCCAACGTGGCGCTGATTGCGGGGTTTAAAGCAGACCGCAAAGGCAACCTCTACACCGGGGCGAGCACCGAAGATACTCCGGCACTGGTGGAAGCCGCGGCCTTCCACGACGGGATTGTGATTGCGCAGGTGAATGAACTGGTGGACGACGAATGCGACCTGCCGCGCGTCGATATTCCGGGCTCCTGGATTGACTATGTTGTCGTTGCCGACAAGCCATTCTTTATCGAACCGCTGTTTACCCGTGATCCGCGACTGATCAAACAGGAACACATCCTGATGGCGATGATGGCGATTAAGGGCATCTACGCGGAACATCAGGTGCAGTCCCTCAACCACGGGATCGGTTTTAACACCGCAGCGATTGAACTGCTGCTGCCGACCTACGGCGAACAGCTCGGCCTGAAGGGCAAAATCTGTAAGCACTGGACCTTGAACCCGCACCCAACGCTGATCCCGGCAATTGAAAGCGGCTGGGTGGAAAGCGTGCACTGCTTCGGCGGCGAGCTGGGGATGGAAGAGTACATCCGCGCCCGTCCGGACATCTTCTTTACCGGTGCCGACGGCTCCATGCGTTCCAACCGTGCGTTCTGTCAGCTGGCCGGTCAGTATGCGGTCGATATGTTTATCGGCTCAACCCTGCAGGTTGATGGTTACGCCAACTCCTCAACGGTGACACGCGGTCGTCTTTCCGGCTTCGGCGGTGCGCCAAACATGGGGCACGACCCACACGGTCGTCGCCACGCCACACCGGCCTGGCTGAACATGATCACCGAACCTGACCCGATGCAGCGCGGTAAAAAACTGGTCGTGCAGATGGTGGAAACCTTCCAGGCGGGCGTAAAGCCGACCTTTGTGGAAAAACTTGATGCTGTTGACGTGGCAAAAGCGTCCGGGATGCCTCTGGCGCCGGTCATGATATACGGCGACGACGTGACGCACGTGCTGACGGAAGAGGGGATTGCTTACCTCTATCGCGCCAAAGATCTTGAGGAGCGTCGCGCCATGGTTGCCGCTGTGGCGGGGATCACCGATATCGGTCTGGGCGTGGATGCTAAGCGCGTGGCGGAACTGCGCCAGAGCGGCAAGGTCGTTTATCCGGAAGATATGGGTATTCGCCGCACCGACGCCACCCGCTCTCTGCTGGCGGCGGGGCGCGTGGCCGGCCTCGTTGGGGTCAGGCGCGGTCTGTACAACCCACCTGCGAAATTCCGGAGCTGGTAATGAAACTTCTGCCCCAGATTCAGGTTGAAGGCGGTGCCGAATGGCTGGCGCGAACCGCCACGCAGTGTCTGATTGACGAAGCACGATTAAGCCCGAAACCCGGTCTGGTGGACAGTCGGGGGAACGGTGCGCACCACGATTTATCCCTTGCGCTGATGGAGCACTCCGCGCGCAGCCTGACCCCGACGTTTCAGGCGCTGGCACAGCAAAGCTGGCTGCGTCCGGCAGATATTGCGCTTCGGCAAACCGTTGGCCGTCTTGGTCGCGAAGGCGAGCAGCAGATGATGGCTGCAACGTGTGGCGTAAACACCCATCGCGGCGCGATTTGGGCGCTGGGGTTGCTGGTCAGCGCGGTGGCGATGCTGGGCGGGGAAGCCAGGGCGCACGACGTCGCCCGCATCGCCGCGCAGCTGGCGAAACTCCCTGATGAGGCGGCGCCGAAAGTGTTCAGCAAAGGCCTTCGCGCCACGCACCGCTACCGCGTACCGGGTGCACGCGAAGAGGCTCAGCAGGCGTTCCCGCACATTATGCAGCGCGCGTTGCCGCAGCTTCGCCTGAGCCGTCTCAACGGCAGCAGTGAAACGCACGCCAGGCTTGACGCGCTGATGGCGATCATGACGTCGCTTACCGACACCTGCGTGCTGTCGCGCGCCGGGCTGGAGGGGCTGGACGCCATGCAGGACGGTGCCCGTGCGGTACTGAACGCCGGAGGTTGTGCAACGGCTGCAGGCCAGCAGGCGCTGGCGAACTTAGACCGTCAGATGCTGGCGCTAAACGCCTCCCCAGGCGGCGCTGCTGACCTGCTTGCTGCCACGCTGTTTCTCGATCGCGTCGAAACGCCTTATTCAAAGCATTAAGAGGATGTTATGGAAAAAATCACATTGACCGTGCCAGCCAGCCGCGCGTTAAGCGGCAGGGCCCTGGCAGGGGTAGTCGGTTCCGGGGATATGGAGGTGCTCTTCACCGCCGAACCGGGCCAGACGTTAACCATTGATATCACCACCTCCGTCGACAACAGCCGGGGTCGCTGGGAGGCACTGTTCAACCGCCTGCAAACGGTCAGTAGCCTGCCAGCAGGAAAACTGACCATTCATGATTTCGGCGCGACGCCGGGCGTGGCTCGCATTCGTATCGAACAGGTTTTTGAGGGGGTGAGCCATGCGTGATGACAGCAGCTTTATCGAATTGAAAGCACGCCAGCGTGCGCAGGCCCTGCTCGATGAGGGTAGCTATCGCGAACTGTTGGATCCGTTTGAAGGCATTATCTCTCCGTGGCTTGGGCCACAGGGCATTGTTCCGCAGGCGGACGACGGCATGGTGGTGGCGAAAGGCACGATCAACGGTCAGCCAGCCGTTGTGGTCGCCATTGAAGGTGCGTTCCAGGGCGGCAGCATGGGTGAAGTGTCCGGTGCCAAAATGGCGGCGGCGCTGGAGCTGGCGGCAGAAGATAACCGCAACGGCATTCCGACTCAGGCTGTGCTGTGCCTCGAAACCGGCGGCGTTCGTCTGCAGGAGGCGAACCTGGGTCTGGCCGCCATTGCCGATATCCACGCGGCGATTGTTGACCTGCGTCGTTACACGCCCGTTATCGGGATTGTCGCAGGGACCGTGGGCTGCTTCGGTGGGATGTCCATCGCGGCGGCGCTGTGCAGCTACCTGATTGTGACCCGCGAAGCGCGTCTCGGACTGAACGGTCCGCAGGTCATCGAGCAGGAAGCGGGGATTGAAGAGTACGACTCCCGAGACCGTCCGTTTATCTGGAGCATGACCGGTGGCGAAGTGCGCTATCAAAGCGGGCTGGTTGACGCGCTGGTCGGTGACGGTATCAACGCGGTGAAAGCGGCGATGAACGACGCGATTGCCAGGGGCGTACCCGCGAAACACCGCACCGATAACTACGACGATTACCTGAACCGTCTGACGAATTTCGACACCCGCAAACAGGCCGATGCCGAACAAATTAACGCGCTTTTTGCCCGGGAGGTGAAATGATGACTAACGCAATAAGCCGTGGCGAACTCTGGATGACTCTGCTCGCGCCGAATGCAAAACGTGTGGAAGGGCTTTGCCCGTCCGTGCAGGCGGCAGACGGCGAACTGAACGGTGAAGCGGTGCGTTTTGTTGCCGTGGTGCCGGATGCCCACAACCATTTCCCGCGCGCGGCGAAAGGGGAAGTCGGTCTGCTGGAGGGCTGGACGCTGGCGAAAGTGGTGAGCGAAACCGTGGCCGAGGATGCCAGTAAGTCCGTGAAGCGCCCGATTGTGGCGGTGATTGACGTCCCAAGCCAGGCCTATGGCCGTCGCGAAGAGGCGTTTGGTATCCACCAGGCGCTGGCGGGGGCAGCCGCCGCGTATGCCAACGCGCGCCTGGCCGGTCATCCGGTGATTGGGCTTATCGTCGGTAAAGCGATGTCCGGCGCATTTCTGGCGCATGGCTACCAGGCTAACCGCCTGATTGCTTTCAACGATAAAGGGGTGCTGATCCACGCGATGGGTAAAGAGTCTGCGGCGCGCATTACGTTGCGAACCGTCGACGCGCTGGAAAAACTGGCGGCCACCATTCCGCCGATGGCCTATGACATCAGCAACTACGCCACCCTGGGGCTGCTTTCAAACCTGCTGGACATCAGCAACCCGGATGCCCCCTCCGATAACGATCTGGCGCAGGTGAAAACCACCCTGCAACAGGCCATCAGTGACGCTCGTCAGGACACCACGTTGAACAATCGTCTGGGTGCTGACAACCGCCGCAGCTCTGCCCTCGTACGCGAACGCATGCGGGCAAGCTGGTAAGTAAAAAGAGACCTGCCAGATGCACGACCCCGCGGACGTAACCGTTACGTCCGCGCGGGAACCTGCATCCTGAAAATAATAATCATCGCGCCAGTGCTTAAACTTTTTTACTACAGGTGAATTATGACTTACGTAATTGTTCATGCTCTTGCACCGATTTTCGTCATCATGCTGCTGGGATTCTGGGCCGGTAAGGCAAAGATGGTCGATAACAAAAACGTTTCCCTGCTTAATATTTTCGTGATGGATTTTGCACTGCCTGCCGCGCTGTTCAGCGCCACCGTGCAAACGCCGTGGACCGGCATTGTGGCCCAGTCGCCGCTGATTCTGGTACTGACCCTGGCGATGTGGATAACCTATGCGGCCATCTACTTCCTCGCCACCGGCGTCTTTAAAAAATCGCCGCAGGATGCCGCCGTGCTGACGCTGACCGTCGCCCTGCCAAACTATGCGGCGCTCGGCCTGCCTATTCTGGGCAGCGTGCTGGGTGAAGGTTCATCGACATCACTGTCTGTTGCGGTCTCCATCGCCTGCGGTTCGGTGCTGATGACTCCGTTCTGCCTGCTCATTCTGGAACGTGAAAAAGCGCGCGCCGAAGGGAATAACTCTGGCTCGACGCTCTCCATGCTGCCGGTGCTGATGTGGCGTTCGATTAAAAAACCGATCGTGATGGGCCCGCTGCTGGGTGTCATTTTGTCCGCCATCGGTATCAAAATGCCGGAACTGGTGCTGGCGGCGATTAAACCGCTGGGGCTGTCCGCGACCGCTGCAGCGCTGTTCCTGACCGGGGTGATCCTCTCTGCCCGTAAGCTGCAGATCAACACCATGGTGATCACGTCAACTGTCGCCAAGCTGCTGATTCAGCCTGCGATTGCCTGGGGTATCGTTTTACTCTTTGGTCTGCACGGTTCCGTGGCGATCACCGCTATCCTGATGATTGCGCTTTCTGCGGGCTTCTTCGGTGTGGTGTTCGGTAACCGCTTTGGCGTGCAGTCTCCGGATGCGGAAGCCGTGCTGCTGTTAAGCTCCGTACTGTGTATCCTGTCGCTGCCGCTGTTTATCTCGCTGACCTCAGGAATGTAATCATGACCATAACATTACGCCCCCACGACCTCATCTGGCTTACCGCGCGAGACGCGCTGGAAGGCATCACCGACGACTGGGTGGAGGCGGCCTGGCATACCGGTTTGCCGGTCGTAGTGCGGCGTGATGTTGATAACGCTGGCCGTATTCCCGTTGGCGTGCGCGGCCTGCGCCGCGACCAGCGGGCGGCCGGATGGGTGAAACCAGAACACGTAACGCGTGTGGTGTCACCCGAATCACTGAGCTTAACGGCGGATCTGCTGCGCTCGCCCTTTGTGACGCAGCCACCGGTACAGGTGGCGCTACAACTTTCTCAGCAGCCGTGGCCATGGTCGTGGGGCATTACCGGCAGCACTGGCTATGCGCTGGCGACCGGTATTCCGGTTATCCATGCCGACAGCGATCTCGACCTGTTGATCCGCGCCCCGCAGCCGATTTCCCCTGATGCGTTTACCGCATGGCAGTTGCAGCTGAGTCGCGCATTGTGCCGGGCGGATACGCAGGTCGATACACCCGAAGGGGGATTCGCGCTGGCGGAGTGGCTGCGCGACGGCAAAACGCTGCTGAAAACCCGCCGCGGACCGCGTCTGGTAACGGACCCGTGGCGCAGGGAGGAGTAATGAAAATACTGTTTACCTTTCCGGGGCAGGGCACGCAGCATGAAGGTATGCTGCATAACCTGCCGGGAACGGCGCTGGCTCAGGCGCGTAAGGTACTGGGAAGCGAAGTCGATACGCTGGACAGTGCAGCCTCGTTACGCCACACCCGCGCGGTTCAACTTTGTCTGTTGATTTCAGGCGTGGCCTGGGCACGCGAGCTTCAACGTCGCGGCGTGACGCCGGACATTGTGAGCGGTTTGTCGATTGGCGCGTACCCGGCAGCAGTGATGGCTGGCGCACTGGAATTTACCGACGCCCTTAAGCTGGTTGCATTGCGCGGCGATCTGATGGAGCAGGCGTATCCGCACGGCTATGGCCTGACGGCGATTATGGGGTTGACCCTGTCGCAGGTGGAACAGCTTATCGAAGGCACGGGCACGTACATCGCGAACCTGAACGCCGAAACGCAGATTGTAATTGCCGGCTCCGATGAAGGGATGGCGCAGGTAGCCGAGCGGGCGCTGGCGAAAGGGGCGAGCAAGGCCAAACGGCTGGCGATCAGCGTGCCGTCGCACTGCGCACTGCTGGCGGACCCGGCGCAGAAGCTGGCGGCAGCGTTTGAATCGGTCACGCTTTCACGCCCACGCTGCGCGTATCTGAGCGGCAGTACCGGACGCGTGCTCTGGCAGCCGGAGAAGATCGCCGACGATCTGGCGATGAATATGGCGCGTACCGTGCGCTGGCAGGAGGCGGTGATATCCGCGAATGAACGCGATGCGCGGCTGGCAATCGAGATGCCGCCCGGCGGCGTGCTGACCTGCTTAACGCGACAGGCGGCGTGGGAAGGGGAATCCATTTCGCTGGAACGCAGCGGGGTTGAGGTAGCGGTACATCTGGCGGGGCGGCTTCAGCGGTGAGTTTTGCCCGGCGGCGCTTTCGAAAAACGTAAGGTAAGTTTGGCACTTATAGCTCAGGGTAGAAATCTCCCTGAGCATGCGTCAGCGACGCTGATGACGAGTGTTAGGGTAAACACCTTTTTTTATTAAATCGATTGCCTGCTCAAGTTGCTGGTAAAGCCTATGACGCAAATGTTCCAGTTCTTCATTCTCTTCAGTGAAAAATGCGGCAGTTGGAATGGGAGAGTAACTCTACTACGCTGGAACACAGCAGCGTTGAGATAGGATGATAGCAGCGCTTCCTGAGCACATTTTCGTTATGCCGGGTACGGATGTCAGGGGCAATCATTAAGCGCTTAATGACCTCTTGTCCGCACAATTTCTGCTGTTAATGCGTCATAAAGTTGATCCTGCAGTATGTTCAACTCTCTGTTTTCACTAGTTAACATTTGACCGTTTTGATGTAAGACTACGTCATTAAATGACCCAGCGCCACCGAATGTACGTTTAATCTTGATTAACGTTGTGTCGTAATCTACCTCCAGGTCCTTGCTGAAATTCTCAAATGTTGCAGCCCATTTCGTTTCACCACTATCTGAAAGCAGATGGGTTATTTTTACCAAAAATTTCTGAATATTAGCTTTCATTTTAGATTACCAAAACCTAGTGTTTTCACTCCTGGTATATCCCATGGAGCTGGAATTAAAACCTGTTCTGAACCACCCTCATAGAAACCCGTTTGGTAACCGACATTTCCAATATAGACCTTTGAGCCAGCGGGTATTTCTACTTCAAAGTAACTATCAATTATTGATTTGCTTCCATCAGGCCATTCAGGCAGAACTGCTTTATCGATTCGAGTTTGGATAATACCTTGAGGTTTCTCGTAACTAAAAAAACGTCCTAAATCAGTACCGTTCTGGCCGCCTCGATAGAAAACTGTATCTTCAGAAAGCGTTATTTCTTTATATACACCTCCTGAGAACGTTTCAGCAAATCTATTACTCAATGGTCCAGGCTTGATCATCGAATATTCGCCCTCGACCTTTCCAAGAACATGGAGATTCTCCAGTTCAGAAAGCTCACTTGCCGTACCTAATCGACTAAGACCAAATCCCGCAGCGACAGAAGCGCCAGCAATGATTAGCCCCTTATTGTCCATGACTTCAGTGTATCCGGCTGGCGCATCACCACCAAGTTGCTCCGCTGTTTGCCTAAAGCCTTCAATGTTGCCGTTGTAGATTCCACCTGCCGCCAGTAATCGTCCGGCTGCTTTGCTGTTGATGGTTTTGGTGGCCTGTGCGTGCTGTACGGGAGCATCGGAATTATACTGTTTAATGGTCGGAGCAGGTTTTCGTCCCGGGTGTGCGTTCAGGCAATGTTCGTAAATATTCCGTACTTCCCGCTGGAAACTGTCGCTATAGCTGTCCATGAAACAGTCATAAACCAGATTACCGTCGTCATCGAAGAAGAAGGGGTTGCGGAAACGGTCCCACTTCTCTGCGGTGTTTACGCCAACCATCCAGCCCTGCTCAAGATTCCATTTTACTTCATCATAAAGGCCGTCGTATTCCGTGTGGTGCTTGCGGTTGTATGGTTGCGCCGCGAAGCGGTGGTATACGCCGTCACGTCGTTTGGGGATGGTGAAATGTTGAAAACGGGTTTGAGGGGCATATTTCAGATAATCCAGTTCGTAAAATACGCTCGCCATTTCCAGTGCATCGCGTGGCGTGAGGATGAACTGAATATCAGCCGGTGCTAAATCACAGCCAGCATCCCATTTCATGTAGAGTGTGAACATCCTGTTCCTGCTTTAAGCCATGTTATTTTTGTGGATATTCAGAGATAACGGATGATAAGTCAAACGTGGCGTTCAGTTTCTGTTGAGCACTTCCCCCATTGTACCTGCCTCTCACTTCGGTTGGATATAATCTGCCACCTGGCTGGGTAACAGTGAAGGCATTGCAATAGTTCGCCCAGCATCATCAACAAGTTCAACCATATAAGCCAGATGGGGTTTTTCATGTACTAATACTATGGCACCCAGCATGCCTTTAGTTAACCCTTCCACCGGCAAATCTTCCGCTAACACAACCACCTCAAACTCTTCTCTTATCATCGGCTGTACTCACTTAACAAAAATCGTCGTCATGCATGGAACGACGAGCATCTGGTTCATATATCCAACTAAACGCCGTTCCGTTGCTTGGGAGGGGGAGATGTTGATAACGGGGACACGGTTCATATTCCAGGTAATCCAGTTCGTAAAATACGCTCGCCATTTCAGTGCATCGCGTGGCGTTCAGTTTTAGTGAACCCTGGAACAGGGGGAATGCACCCCGCTTACGGGGCCGAGGTATCTGCCGTGAGGCTTCGCGCATACATTCGTCCTTCGGCGGCCAGTGCGCGCAGGCTGGGATCCTGCTCGCGGTTGCGGGCAAAGACGATGGCGATCAACTGCTGCATCTGATACGGCTGCGCCAGCTTCAGTAGCTGCACCGAATTTTCATACACTTTCTTCATCCTCCCCGGCATCAGCGTAAAACCGACCCCCGCCTGCACCAGGCTCAGCATTGAGAAAATGTCATTCACGCGAGTGACGATCTCCGGTTCGAATCCGGCGATATGAAACGCCTCCTGAAACCCGGCGTAGGTCGCAAACCCTTCTGCCAGCGAGACAAATTTCTGGTGTTTGTAATCACGAAGATCCGCTGGCCCATGGGCGTTCAGCGTGGCGGACGCGGGCGCGGCAAGGAAAATGTCGTCGTGAAACAGGGGCAGTACTTCGAGGCTGTTACGGTCGATATCGCTTTCGGAGATGGAGATCAATATGGCGTCCAGCGACCCTTCGTCCAGCATGTGTAGCAACGTGTCGTTAGAGCCCATCGTCAGATCCATCTCCAGATCCGGACGGCGTAATTTCATGCCCATAATCAGGCGCGGTACGGTTTCCAGAGTGAGCGAGTAGAGCGTACCGACGCGCAACCGACCCTGGCCGATACCGGCGATTTTGCGCGACTCTTCCAGCCCGCGCTCCATCACCTGCATGACTTCCTGGCAATATTCCAGCAGCGTCCAGGCGGAAGGCAGCGCAATCAGATTGCGCCCCTTGTGGGTAAAAAGCGGGCAGCGCACGTTCTCTTCCAGCGTGTGCAGCGCGCGGTGCACGCTGACACCGCTCAGCCCGAGCGTTTCGGCGGTACGGGCGATATTCCCTTTCTCCATGAAGGTCATGAAGATGCTGAGTTTGCGGAATGTAATCTCGCTCGTGGTATCGAAACGCATAACCCTCCCGGTGTGTTAGTCGGCCTGCAGTATCGCTTCCAGCTGTTCCTGCGCGTCCAGCCACGCCATTTCGCACGCTTCGAGGCTCGATTTGGTCTTTGCCTGCGTTTGCAGGCAATCCGTCAGCTCCGCTTTACGGCTTTGATCGTACAGGCCGCTGTCGCCCAGCTTCTCTTCAACGGTGGCAAGCGTGGCGTTGAGCTTCTCCATCTCTTTTTCCAGACGGGCAATCTCTTTACGCAGCGGCTGAGTCTGGGTGCGCAGCTCCGCTTCCCGGCGCTTCTGGTCTTTACGCGCCTGCGCGCTGTTGGCGTTGTCTTTCGCCGACTCGTCCGGCTGGTTTTCCTGCTTCTGCACGTCCGTCAGCCACTGCTGGTAGTCTTCCAGATCGCCGTCGAACGGTTCAACTTTGCCATCATGCACCAGGTAGAGATCGTCTGTGGTGGAGCGGATCAGGTGACGATCGTGCGAGACCACCACCAGCGCGCCTTCGAACTCAATCAGCGCTTCGGTCAGCGCCTGACGCATGTCGAGATCCAGGTGGTTGGTCGGTTCATCGAGCAGCAGCAGGTTCGGGCGCTGCCAGACGATCAGCGCCAGTACCAGGCGGGCTTTTTCACCGCCGGAGAAACGCTCTGTGTTTTCGGTGACTTTATCGCCCTGGAAGCCGAAGCCGCCGAGGTAATCGCGCAGCTTCTGCTCCATTTCCTGCGGTGCCAGACGCGCAAGGTGCTGGATAGGCGATTCATCCGCGCGTAAAAATTCCAGCTGATGCTGAGCGAAATAGCCAAGCTTAATGCCTTTCGCCAGGCCGATTTCGCCGCTGACCGGGTTAAGTTCGCCCGCCAGGAGTTTGATTAGCGTTGATTTACCGGCGCCGTTACGCCCCAGCAGACCGATACGTGAACCCGGCACCAGGTTGAGCTTGATGGAGTCGAGAATAATGCGATCGCCATAGCCCGCGCTCACTTTTTCCATTTTCAGCAGTGGATTCGGCAGGCTTTCCGGTTCGCGGAAATTGAAGTGGAACGGGTTATCGACGTGCGCCGGGGCAATCATCTCCATGCGTTCCAGCATCTTGATGCGGCTCTGGGCCTGCTTGGCTTTAGAGGCTTTGGCCTTAAAGCGATCCACAAAGCTTTGCAGGTGCGCCACGCGCTGCTGCTGGCTTTCGTACATCGCCTGCTGCTGGGCCAGGCGCGTCGCGCGCTGGCGCTCGAAAGAGCTGTAGTTGCCGGTATATTCGAACATCGTTTGCTGTTCGATATGAATGATTTTATCCACCACCGGATCGAGGAAGTCGCGGTCGTGGGAGATCAGAATCAGAGTGCCCTGATAGCTCTTAAGCCACTTCTCCAGCCAAATAACCGCATCGAGATCGAGGTGGTTAGTCGGTTCATCGAGTAGCAAAAGATCAGAACGGCAGATCAGCGCCTGCGCCAGGTTGAGGCGCATACGCCAGCCGCCGGAGAAGTCGCTGACCGGGCGTTCCAGCTGTTCATTGCTGAAGCCCAGGCCGTGCAGCAGGCTGGAGGCGCGGGAGCGAATGGTCCACGCGTCGATGGCGTCCAGCTTGCCATGAACGGTGGCGATGGCGTGACCGTCGTTGCGCTCGTTGGCGGCGTGGAGTTCCGCTTCGAGTTTGCGGTATTCACGGTCGCCGTCGATAACATAGTCGAGGGCCGGTTCGCTCAGGGCAGGCGTCTCCTGGTTCACCCAGGCGAGCTGCCAGTTTCCCGGATAAGTAAAGCTCCCGCCATCCGCGCTAATCTCGTTTTTCAGCAGCGCCAGCAGCGTGGATTTGCCACAGCCGTTTTTGCCGACCAGACCCACTTTTTGGCCCGGGTTGATGGTAGCAGTGGCGTTATCGAGCAGAACGCGCACGCCGCGACGAATTTGTAACGAGGAGAAAACAATCATAGAAGCGCCGTATGTTCCGACTATGTTAATTTGTCATTATGATAATGTAAGGTGTGGGCCATTTTCCGCACCGGGCCGTCATGGTAGCCCAAAACAACAACGATACACAAAAACAGAAACACGACCGGGAGGGGAATGATGTCTCAGACAGCGAAAGTGCTGCTGCTGTATGCCCATCCGGAATCTCAGGACTCGGTGGCGAACCGGGTGCTGCTTAAGCCGGCCACACAGCTCAGTAACGTTACGGTGCACGATCTCTACGCGCACTATCCTGATTTCTTTATTGATATTCCGTACGAGCAGGAACTGCTGCGTCAGCATGACGTGATTGTGTTCCAGCACCCGCTTTATACCTATAGCTGTCCGGCACTGCTGAAAGAGTGGCTGGACCGCGTGCTGAGCCGCGGCTTCTCCAGTGGGGTGGGGGGAAACCAGCTGGCGGGAAAGTACTGGCGTAGCGTGATCACCACCGGTGAACCCGAAAGTGCTTACCGTCACGACGGGCTGAACCGTTATCCGATGAGCGATATCCTGCGGCCATTCGAGCTGACGGCGGCGATGTGCCGTATGCACTGGATGAGCCCGATCATTGTCTACTGGGCACGGCGTCAGGATCCGAAAGAACTGGCCAGCCACGCCAGAGCTTATGGCGAGTGGCTGGCATTGCCCGCTCCGCCGCGAGGGCGCTCAGTTCCAGA
>OASV01000192.1_pt1 | contig 31738 bp, 47 predicted proteins | sample 1494921 | NCBI WGS metagenome assembly OASV01 (sample SAMEA2579918, study PRJEB22360) | human gut metagenome
GCTTTCGGCGATTGAGTACAGCCCGTACAGGTCAATACTGCTTACCGGCTGCCCACCCATGATGAGCCAGGTATGCGCCACCGCATCAGCGAATGAGCGCGACGGACGCAGCGTGTAATCCACTGTCTGCGTGTCCAGGTCGTATGTGATGGTGTGGCGGGTCACCAGCGCGTTATATCTGCGCTCACGGCTGCCCAGGGCGTTCTCTGTCGCCCTCACCTTCACTCGTACCAGGGTGTCTGTCTGGTGAACGACATTCGTCCGGATGTTGATGCTGTGGATCTCTTCAACCTTCAGAAGGCTGGCATCGCTGGAGTTATCTGTGCGCTGGAAGCTGACGGCGTATTTCCCGAAGCCGCTGGACGGCGTGATTTTGTCAGTGCGGTAGAACACCTCACTTGTGGAATCATGCGGAGTCGTCTGCCGGTATGTGAAAGTCTGCTGCGTACCAGGAACCTGGTTGTAGTCGTCGTCGATCTTCCAGATGACAACTTTCCAGTTGGTCTCCTTCTTTGGTCCAAGGCTGGATTGAGTATGCAGCCATAGCTGCGTCGACTCGACCGGTGAGAAGAACGGGCCGACCACCAGCGCCTCGTTATCGTTCAGGATGAATTTTGTGGTGTTGATCGTGGCATTCGCCGGGATGTCCTGCGGGCCTTCGAGCTGGTTCATCGTAAACGTGTACCAGCGCACCGGGTTAACAACCGCACCGTCGTTTGTTTCAACGGCGGAGATCAGCGTGCCGGAGAATGTCGCATCGGTAGTAACGTTGCCTGATGCAGTGCTGTACGTTACGTTGATGGTGAAGGTCACCGCATGCGGCAATACCAGGCCCATAAAGTAATCGAACTCGGCCTGCTTTTTGATTTTCATCGCAATCTGGCCCCCGGAATACGCGCCGCTGACCACAGTATTTGCCGTAGCAGTCTCGACGGGGAAATCCCCCGCTTCGTTCTGGCCCGGCACTTCCTGCCCGTCGACATCATCGAATCCGTAGCCTTCTACAATCTGCGGGATGACTTCACCAGGCTGGAAAAACTGGAATTCAGCCCCGGCCAGAGAGCCAAGGCTTGATTCTGAGTAGCGCACAGACTCGTAATCGTAGTTGCCGATCCCGATGCACATCCACTCTGTAACGTACTTTAGCCCTCCGTCTGTAGATGTCTGGTGCACGTATTCGAATACCGACTCCTGAATCAGGTCCGGGAACGAACGAATCTGTCCGTAGATGTCCGGCTTGGCTTTGTAGACGCGCGCGGTGTTTGTCTGACCGGTCAGGCTATTGTTCGGTGAATCGACGGAGTTGCCGCCGTTATTGGCGATTGCAGGCTTCGGTGCCAGGAACGAAAACACCTGGCCCACTACTTTAAAGATCGGGCTCAGGATGTCCCCGACGATACCCTTTGGCTGGTCGAAAATCTGGATGTGGTCCAGCTCGCTCAGTTCAAACGCCAGCTCGTAATCGTCGCCAAGCTTTACGCCGTTGCGGACGATCAGGAGATCGCGGTGAAAGGTAGCGTCACTGGCCGCCAGCCAGTCATAAAAAAGGGTGCCGTTTGGCACCCTGCAACGCAGCTTAGGCGTTCCTGGAAAGTTCGATATCTCAACCAGCGCCATATTCGAAAAACTCCACTTTGGTGAATGCCCGCTGAATGACCAGCAACGAGTCCATGCGTACGCTTCCGTTCTCGCCGCGCGAGTGCAGCGCATGTCTGTTAAGCACCAGGCCAACGTGTGCCGGTTGCGCGCCGCGGTAGCCGACAAATATCCCGCCTTCGACTGGCTTATCGACCTGGCGCCAGAAAACAACATCACCCTGATAGCAGGTGAAGAAGTCCTCACCGGCTTCGTAGTCCGGCGTCTGGTGCAACTCAATGCCGAGCACATGTCGGTAATACAATACGCACAAGCCCCAACAATCGACCTTACCGAACGAGCAGGCACGGTTAGCCCACGGAACGCCGATCATCCTGCTGATAAAATCAGAGGTATTCATGTTCCGTGCCTTGTATGAAATCCGCCAGTTGACACCTCGGCAACAATTCGTGCCTCGCATGCAGAAACAAAATCTTTGTACCAGCCCAGATGCTCTCTGAATATATAAGCCTTCCACTTCCTTTTTCTTTTATTGAAACAAACACCAACCACACCAGATGTATTAACGCAAGATAATTTCCTGTTTCGTTGATTAATATTCACAGGAACTGCTCTTAGATTGTTTATTTCATTATTAAGTGGATTTCCATCAAGATGATCGATTTGCATTTCAGGCTCTATCGCTCCGTTATGCATCTCGTAAATAATTCTATGTACTGGATAACTCCTCTTATAAACGTTTACCCTCAGATAACCATTGCTCCCCATGCAATTTGCAATATCATCTACGCGTATACATCTAGCAGTGCTAATTTTCCAATAGATATGACCTTCACGATAAGTGAATATCTCATTCCAATTCATATAAACCTCGTAGTAGGCTGCGTAGATGATGGTTGCGCCAGAGCGGTCTACGTTCCGCCTTTTCGGGAGCTACCCTAGGCGCTTATTTATTATACCATTTACAAATATTGAAGCCCCGTATATTCACGCGGATCGTATAATTTTCCAATATTGTTGTTCAGCGGATTGGTAACAGACAGAGTGACCGATGCGGCGTCGGCATCTATGTCCACCGTTTTGACGTAAAGCTGCCACGACTTAATCGGCACTGAGACATCACCGCTATCGAATATCTGCCGGGTGGCCGTAATGGCCGTCAGTCTGGCCGCCCCCTTCCACTTCTTCATCAGCGCTTTGATATCAGACGACAGCCGCCCAAGCTTGACCGTCGCGTCTATCACCGGCGTGCCGCTCTGCTGGCTCTCTTCGATTTCAAAGCGCGCTGGCGTATACATCTGGCCCGCGAGCGTCTTCGGGAAGAACTGCTTATCGACGAGGCGCACATAGCCAAAGGATGGATGGTAGAACGTGATGGTGTCGTACAGACCGCGCGTCGGGCGCTGCTGCTTATACTCCCTGAAGCTCGGCATTACGGCACCCTCGGTAGTGATTCTGGGTCGCGTCCATCCGGATAACCCGTAACCACGATATCCAGCCACGAATCCCACGGCGGCGGCAGCTCAACAATGATGTCGTCAAACTCATCGTCAGCGTTGTAGAGGTGGTTCGCAATAACGGTACCCGTCCACGTCACCACCCCGCCGTCGATACTGGTTTGCACCGGCATCTGCGTGAAGTGAAGTTCCTGCAGTTGCAGACCACTGCCGCCCAGATTGATATTCATCCGGAACCAGTTCAGACCCCGGTTGAGATAGTTCGGGCTGCGAAGCCACTGCTGGAACGCGCGCTCCTGGTCCAGCGTGAAGATCCATGTCAGTGACCAGGTTGCTTTCAGGTCGTCAGTAAGGCTCTGGAAGATAGCCGGGCCGACCGCTGGCTGATCGGTCTGGAACCCGGTATCAAGCGTCATGTTTTTGCTGGCCTTCTGCGCCAGAGGCAGCCAGTCGGGATAGTCGATAATTGGCATCAGCCCTGCCCTCTTGGCGTGCGTTTAACGTTCATGTTGCCGGTAATGGCACTGCTTATGGGTCCGCCGTTGTTCAGGTCTGCAACGATGACATCAACGGTGATCCCACCGTTAGCATCGGTACCTGCCTGCGCATCAACTGACGATGACGTGTAGTTCTGGATGTTGATAACTACCGCGCCACCGCCCCCGGCAGTCATCTCCTTATTGCTGATCCCCCTGCCGTTGTCGCCCGGTATCATGTACTGCTTACCGGTACTGGCCTGGTAAATCTCAGGCATACCACCTTCGCCGACCTGGTACATACCGCCAGCCGTCACCGGCCCGCCGTTTTTACGTTTACCGAGAAGGTTAGCGCCAATAACGCCTGCCACCGCGCCGAGACCGATCGCTGCAGCCGTACCCATTGAGGCTATTGAGGAAAGGATTGCCGCCGGGGTCCATGCCGCCGCAGTCGTTGCCGCCGCCGCTGTGCTGGTAGCAGTCTGTGTTGCCACTGCTGCCGTCTGTACTGCCGTCACCGTGCCGATAGCCGCCGTTTGTGCCGCCTGGCCCATGATGGCTGACTTAACCCACTCAATTCCCATCTGGACGAATGAGTTAACCACGCTGTTCAGGACCGTCATGCCTATACTGCGCATTGCATCGCTGGCAGACATGCTGCCTGTTATGATTCCTGTCAGCGCGTTACTGGCTACAGAACCAAGAGAGTCGAAAGCCGCCGCCGCTGCCTGCGTGGCAGCATTCTGCTGCGCCCACTCTTCCCACATCGCCGCGTTACGCTGATCCCGGTATTGCTGTTCGATAGCAGCGCGCGCCGCCTCTGCCTCACCTATCTTCTGCGGGTAAAGCTGGGCATATTGCTGGATATCAGCAATGTCTTTCTGGTACTGGCTATCCAGCCCGGCGGTTTTACTGGTTTTGCCCTGGATGGCGCTGAACTTATTGGAAGCCTCTGTGCGCTCCCGTTCAGCCTTTGCCTGCTCACGCAGTGCGTTGGCATTATCCCAGGCTTTCCCGGCAAGTTGCCCGGCAAGTATGAGTTGATCCTGCGTGGCGGTATTACCGAGAGACTGCTGTGCATTAAGGACAGCCTGCGCTCGCGATAACTCACCAACACTCCCAGCTGACAGCTCTGCCTTCTGCCGCAACTCATCCAATTTTTGGTTAACAGTCTCCTGCGCTTTAGCGTACTGCTCCGCCTCTTTCTGAGCCTCTGATTTACCGCCTTTCGCTTTGCTGCCAGTAGCCGTGCCAGTGGTTTTAATCTCGATTGGCTTTGTGTTAGCGGCAGTCTGCGAAGCTTTGGTTACAGCAGCGAGATCTCCAACCAGCATGGCAGCTTTATTGCTCAGCCCGGCCAGTGCTTTGTTTTGTGCCTCCCAGCCGTCTAGCCCAAGCCATGACCAGGTGCGGGCCCGGCGGGTAAACATTTCCGCAGTACTGTTCAGATCAGAAATCTGTGCATCGGCAGAAATTGCCTTCCCGGCCAGCCTGTCGATCGCGGCTGTCAGTGAGTCAATCACAGCGACCATGCCTTGACTTGCGCCGGTCGCCTGATTTACAGAGTCAATCATCGACAGGAATGAGTTAGTCAGTGCGGTATTTGCCTGGGAAAGAGTGCGCGGAAGCTTCTCGAACTCAGCATTAACCGATCCGGTTTGCTTCTGGATAGCGTTGAGAGCATCTTCTGCCGTCAGTTTCCCGTCCAGCATCAGCTGTCGAAGTTCTCCAATGCTTACACCCATCCCGGCGGCAATCTGGCGCGCCAGTTCTGGCATTTGCTCAAGGATGGAGTTAAATTCTTCAGCCCGTACAGTGCCTGATGAAATTGACTGACCGAACTGACGAAGAGCATTCGCCATTTCTTCGGAAGAGGATCCGCCGATACGCCCAATTTTTTGAAGAGTCTCGGTGAGCTGGATTATCTGGCCGTTAGTCGCGCCGGTATCGCGCAACGCCGTGCTGAGAGTCTCCCAGAGCTTTTCTGTATCCTGCAGCGAACCACCCGTTGCCGAACTGATACGCATCAGGCTCTGCATTGTCTGCGACGCTGCCGCAGCGCTACCGGTCAGACGCTCAATGCGCGCGTTTAACTGACTCATATTGTCAGCGGCAACGAGAAACGCCTTACCCCAGTCAACAACGAGTGACGCCGCAATAGCGCCGGCTACACGGTTGATATTGGTCTGCAGCTCATCCATCTTTTTGGCTGCATTCGTCGCCGAGCTGCCGATTGAGTCGAGTGACTTATTGGCCTTTCCCTGCGCCTTCAGCAAGCCAGAAACATCGGCCTCGATGTCGTAATAAATCTCGCCTGCTTTTTCAGACATCAGTTTTCTCCGGGCATAAAAAAACCCGCCGTAGCGGGTCAGGTTTTTGACTTGTGCCTATGAATCTCTTCCTTGAAGAAATCAAATGTCCCTTTATTTGGGTCAATATTCTTTCTACAAGTGGTGAAGTCTTTTGAAAGTTGACTCCCATCGCCTTGTTCACTTAACGATTTTTCAGTTAATTCGATGACAGCTTGTGATGCATCAGAAAGGCAATTTACTTGTTGCTTCGCGAATTTAGTTAAAGTCCATTGGATACCATAAATGCTGGTAGGTACGCCAAAAATGATACCTAAAGCCCAGATGATAGCCTTTTGCTTAGGAGTTAGCATTTTATAACCCTGAGGAGGAAAGTTCAGATTATTCTAATCTTTCAAACACAATTAATTAACTCCTACAATTCGCAGTTCAGGTTTTTAAAAGGTTACGTTCGCGCTCAATCATTGCCTTCCATCGACGATCATCATCATCCATAACCGCGTCATACTCTTCCCTGGTGAAGCCTTTCTGGTCAGGGTATTTGGCATTAAGCATCATGGCAAATTCGGTCATAGTGAGGTTTTCAGCCTCTTCCCTGCTGATCCCGAAATGGTTTCTCGCCGCCATGATGTATTCAGTCGCATGAAATTCTGGAGTCGTTTCTTTGCTTTCGTGCTTCTGCAGTTTTCGAACCCTGGCACGACCGATAATGCCATGCATGATGAGAGACTGGGCTATGAGGATCAGGTTTTCTGGTGGGAGCGCGCCGCGGCGCCATACGAATGTACGACGACCTGTGCGAGAGGGTTCACTCCAGCCTGTTAACTCGGAAACATCTTCATCGCAGCAGGACTGAATGACATTGATGGCCGAGAGAAGCGCCTCACGCACAAAAGCGGCAGAGCCTGCAGCATCAAGAGCCCAACGTGGCACCGAGACGTCACCGAAATAGTGGGCGTAGAACTTACGCTGATGCTCTGGTATAGCGCTGTGAATTTCTCGCGCCGCCTCAAGCATCTTCGCCACGTCGTCATTAAACAGCGCATAGAACGTCCTGACGATATGGTCTGGCTCGCCAATGCGCGTCATGCTACGGAAAGACGGACGGAAGAAATATTCCCGCTCTCCAGCGCCTATCAAGCACTCGCCAATTTCTTTCAAAGGGGTCATATCGGTCTCCATAATCAGTATCAAGGGCAGCACGCCGCCCTTTGTAGTGATTACGGTGCGGCTGTCACGGTAACAGCGCAGGTATCGGTGAAGTCACCATCTGCGGTTGTGGCCGTAATGGTCGCTGTTCCGGCGGCGACGGCCGTTACCAGACCAGTTGAACTGACGGTTGCGATAGAAGCCGCCGAAGTCGTCCAGGTGATCGCCTTGTTAGTCGCATCGGTTGGCTGAACTGCACCGCTCAGCTGCTGGGTTGCGCCAACGACCAGAGATGCAGTTGCAGGGGTAACTTCAACGCCGGTGGCCGCGATGGAATCAGCGACTTCAAACACAACGGTGTCGGCGTCGTAGACCTTCCACTCTCCAGAGAAGGTGGAGATATCGTTGGTACCGAAGTCACCAGACCATGAAGTGGTGTTCATGTAGCCCTGGATATAAGTACCAGCGTTCTCACCCGCGAAGTCAAAGCGGACCCAGAGATTCGGCTGCCGACCAGCCTGGACTTCATCGAAAATATATTTCGAAAGCCTGAAAGCGCCGATCTCGTTGTCTTTATCAGACTTTCGGAGCTCCCCTTCACCGGAGATCGTCAGATCCATATTGTTGACCAGGTTTTCCACCAGTCCTTTAGCATCATCTGCCTCAGAGTTGATGGTGTTCATCGAATAGTCGATGCCCTTGGTCGTCATAGCGCCGAGACGCTTCCACTCGGAAAGCGCGGGCACTGCGTCGGGGCAGCCAAAGGCCATGCGTAGCACAGCTACTTTCCCGATCAGCTTGCCAAAATCATTAGCACAGCCTTGCATGTGTACCTCTCAAATAAAAAAGGCCGCCTGATGGCAGCCTGATGGGTTGGTGATGGGGTTATTCGCCGTAGACGCACATGAACTGGAGCCGGAAGACCAGGCGGCCCTCTTCGGTCAAGATAGGCGCAGGCATATTGCCGAGGTTTTGAATCAGGCCAAGGCATTCGTCGGTAATGTCGTTTTGTTCGACATAATTGATGATTTCCTGAGCCTTTTCTGCTGCTGCGCGGCGCTTATCCTTGGCAGAAATGACATCCACCAGCACGTAGTGATCAGATCCGAGGTCATTTCGGATATCGGTACCGCCATTAGGTCTGAACACTATGAATGCGTCGGTTAACTTCTTTGTGTCATCCCACGCCAACAACTGAACAATGAAGCCAGTGGTAAGCCCGGCATCAACGAAGTAGTTACGCGCGCGCTCATACATGGCTGGTGTCATACTGAAAGCTCCTTGCGCATTACGGCATCAATCTGGCTGCGGGTGTCTTCAAAGCCTTTGGTGAGGAACTCTTTCTGCGCGGTGGCGCGGCGGAAGGTTTGAGGAACATTCGGATCGTGAACGAACACAGCGTAGTTCGCGGTGTATCCCACCCGACCTGTCAGCCGAACGCCGTTGTTAATCAACTCCCGATACTGGCTATTAAGCAGCGTTGAGGTGTCGATAGGCGTATAAAGAGCAGCCTGTGAGCTGCCGATTATCATTGCTGACTGAAGCGCCCGGACAACCTTTCGCCCTTTCACGTCGTTGATGATGCGGTTGAGCCCGGCTTTCGACTGCTTAACGCCGCGCACTTTGATACCCATGGTTGTCTCCAGGCAATAAAAAACCCCGCCTGAGCGAGGTTTGATTTCATTTAAAGATGAATCAAAAAGGGAGCATTGCGCGGATTTCAGTGTGCCACTTATGAAAGGCAGGCAGGTCATCTAATAACCAGAATCCAAATCCAATCATTACAACGCCAATAATCATTTGAGCAATAACGCTGAACCAGTATTCAATAGGCTTGCTGTCTTTATGGATGTACTCCTTTCGCGTCGTCCCCTTAAATGTCTTTGTATAGACACCTCGTCGCAAAAAGATAATCGACTGAACAAACGCAAAGGGGCCGGTCAGAAAAATTCCACATACCGCAAGCCAATATTGAAATCCCATCACCAATCATTCCAGTTAACGTTTTGGGCCATTATTGCACAGGTTTATCAAACCCCCGTCAGGATGGCGTAATCATCCGCCGCTCGTTCGAACGTGTCTGCGTAACGGATAACCTGACGCACCTCATCGGCACCGGCGACAACCGGGTCGGCTTCAGTCGAAACACCAATCAGCAGGTAATCACCCGCGGCCGCCAGCGCGAACTCAGTCCAGACAGTGTTCTTAACGACGATTTCTGCACCCAAGCTGGCTAACTTCTTGCTGAGCCCGCCCTCGTAGTCACAGAGGATTTGCTCAGGTTCCGCATAGCCCAGCGGGTCGCCGTATTCGTCATTGCCTTCCAGCTTTCGCCAGATGGTCGCCGTGTCTGTGTATGACCAGTTTGCTACCGATGACATCAGCCCTCCTTCCAGCGCAGCACCTTGGCGCCGGTCGCCCGGATGCGCTCACAGTTTATATGCCACTCGCCGTCCGACTTAACGTAGCCGGTTGTCTCCCGCCCTGTGTCGGTAATCACCCATACACGGGTGAATGCGCGCGGCAGGCCGTGCCTAACTGATTTGTACGTCATCAGCAGCCCCCGACCACCATGAACAGACCGACGCTATTACCTGCGCTGATCGGCAACTCACCGGTGCAACCGCTGGTATCAAGCCGGGCCAGCGAGTCTCGCAGCCAGGTAATGCTGTCGTCGCCATATTCAAAAGAGCGGGACGCGCCAGACGGCGCACCCTGCGATTTGATGCGGCGCGCGCCGGACGACGTAGCCATAAGTGCGGCGGCGTACATCAGGATCAGCTTCGCTGTGCACTCGTCATACCCCGCACCATCGAGGCACGGGATGATTTTGTTCACCACGCAGAGAATCGGCTCCAGCAGCGCCCCCGGGATGGAGTAACCCAATTCACCGAGGAACGCCTGCACGTCTGCCGCTGTGATTGGGTCAGCCATGGTTATTTCGCCTTTTTGATTGCTTCCGCGAGTGCGGCTTCTGCTTCATCTGCGCGTTTTGTTTCTGCTGCCAGCGCGTCGGCGTGAGCCTTATCTTTTGCTTCACCATCGGCGGTTAGCTTTTGGTTCTTCTCCAGCGCGTCGGCGAGTTGCTTTTGCAGGCCAGAAAGGTCTGCCGCCAGCGCGGACGGAGTTGCCACTTCGAAGGAAAGCTTCTCGCCTTTCTTCTTGTCAGTGTCCTTTGCTTTGCCAGACGCCTTCCAGCGCGCTGCTGTTGCATCGTCCACTTCTACGATCGCACCAACCTCCAGTTTGCGGAGGTTGGCACCGGCGAAGACGTTACATGCTGTGATTTCTACCAGTGCCATTCAATTTCTCCTTAGCTGCTCGCGAAGAGCACGCCATGTTTGAGGTTGATATCCTGCTTGACCATCAGGCCCATAGCGCCCCAGGTGCGCCAGATGTAGTCGCTGTTATAGAACTGACGAGGGTCAGCAACAGTGCCCACAGCCTGACCAGTGATCGGAGCGATAACGCCGGCAGTCAGAGGAACCACCAAAATCTGGTTACCTGTGAGTTCGGCGTCTTCTTTCACTGCGGAAATGCCGGACAGCTTCAGGATTTCCTGCAGGATGGTGCCGGACTGGTAATTGTCGCTGAAATAGCGCTCCCAGTTGGACATGATCTCGCTGGATACGTACCAGGTCTGCGGCGCGTACTGGTTATTGGTGATCTTCATGGTGTCACGGAGCGCGATCGCACCGTTTCGGTTCTGTTCTGCGGTTGTGGTGCGGCTGGAGAAGTCGATGTTCAGTCCAGATGCGCCCAAATCAACCTGGCCGACGCGTTCATCGTTCTTCAGGCCTTTCCACGTTTTGCCATCGAAGGTAACGAAGTTGCCTTCCGAGTCGCGGAAACCGTTGAACATGTAATCCACGATTTTACGGCGCACATCATCAACAGAACCGCGCTGCGCATCGGCAAGTGATGCCAGCGCTGACCCTTTGTTGAAGATTGGATCACGCCAGTGGAACTTGAAGCCGCTGTCGTGCACCGGAACCATGGTGCCGTCAAAGCTGTACGCGCGAGCATCCAGCGCCGCACCGATCTGGCCGGACATGGAAGTGTGCGCCCAGCCACGACCACCGGTACGCGCATATTCATACACTGACTCTTCCAGGCGGACAGAGCGTGATAATGGCATCAGGTCGTTGAACAGGGTGAATTCGGTGTTCGGCTCGAACTGTGCCAGCACTGTCTGGTCGTACGCACGGTACATGCGGCGGATGTCATCAACCGCGTTCACCGCGTCCAGGTGTCCGTTTTCACCGAAGCGAGCACGGGCAATGAAGTCAGCGACAGACTGCGCACTCATGTTGCGCGCCATCTCCAGCTCGCGGAACTGCGCCTGGTTGACTTCGAGGTTACCGGTGCGTTCACCGATAGAGCGAGAAAATACAAGCATTCAGGTGCTCCTTACTTGATAACGACGCGCAGCAGATCGCCTGCAGCAATGGTGTACGCCGTGTCTTCTTCGACATATGCGCGAATGGACTCGCCTGTGGCAGGAGCTTTAACCTGGCCGTTTGCGATGGATAATGGCTGCCCTTTTTTGTAGGTGCCTGCCGCAGCGCGCACGTTAAGGAACATGCCCGGCATCGGATGGATGCCAACCACCAACTCATTCACAGGGATTGAGTCGTCAACCGTCTGGCAGCGCAGATAATCAAAGTCAGCGACATAGAGGATCGCCTCTTCGTTGCCATCAACCGAGGCCGTGAACTTGGCGGCGGAGAAGAAGCCAACAGTACCTGGCTTGGTGGGGGGCGCCGGCGGCCCCTCACGCGGCTGTGCGGCACCTTCACGGTTAAGCAGCGGATTGGGGAATACGCCACCGGCGTGAATTACGTGTTTTCCGTCTTTAGCCATTTTTTACTCCGGCATTTCGCTGACTGATTGGGTGTTAGTTGCCTGGCGGAATGCACCGTTCAGGCCGAAGGAGGTCTGGCACTTGGCGTACATGGCGTCGAGCGCCTTACCATCCAGATCCGCGACTTCTTCATCGCTCATGTTCATCGCCAGCTTCACAGCCGCGCGCTTTTCGCCTTTCTCTTTGTCGGCGTTCGCGTTCAGGCTGTTGAAAACGACGTCCACGCGATCGGCGAGTGTTTTCGCCCAAGCTGGCATCTCTTCGTTATTGGCGGCCTGATCTTTTTTCTTGGGCTTGCCGGTTTCCGGGTCGATTTCTTCATCGCCTTTTTTCTTGGCGGTGGCTTCGTCGGCCTTCATCTGGTTGTATGCGTCCATAAGCTCGGCGTCGGACTTGCCTTCAGTCGGCTTACCAGCGGCTTGCAGCGCATTGATAATCAGTTCTTTCATCGGATCGTTCTCTCCGTTGGTTTTAATCTCGTACTCAGTGGGTTTGCGCACGACTTCTACAGGTTCGCCGACGAACACGGCCTTGCCGTCGTCATCGATGAGGTACTTCTGCTTCAGGTATTTGGTGTCATTGCGGTAGATGAAGCTGTCCGGCCACACCGTTTCAGGCCAAAGCCACTTATCTTCAACATCACCCACGCGCAGCTTGTCGCTGATAGCGCGGGAGATATCGTCGAAAGAGAAGTTGGAGGCATTGGTGAAGAAGAATTTGGTCTTGTTGAGCAGGCCATCGCGGGTGCAGTCGATACCATCAGCCAGGCGGGCAACTTCGATCTGTTGCTCATCACCTTCTGAGTTAACGAAGATCCCCACGCCTTCCTCCGGCGTACCTGCGCCAGGCTCATCAAGCAGTACCGCCACATGGTCAAACATCATGTTTGTGGCGATCTCGTTGTACTTTTTGCCCTTCGACTCACCATTGGCAGCGATACCGGAATACAGCAGGCCGGTGGAGATGTGGATCGGGTCGGAGTTGGTACCGGCCAGCATCTCATCCAGGCGGTTAATCAGGCGCTTGCCCTTATCGCTGGATTCGGCGTACTGGCGGTTAACGTACATGTCGCCCGTCACCTTCCCATCTTTGTGGCTGACGTTCTGTAGCCAGGCACCGACGTGATACTCGTTCACCGCACGGACATCGCGCGCCGACACATGCCTGCCATCCACTTTCGGGTGGCCCAGCGGCATCGGGTTACGCTCGAGGGTGTTGTAGGCCTTTTCGATTTCTGCTGCCGGGTACAACTTCCGGTTCATCACGATATCGTCCACGACAGGCGTGATGCCGCGAACCACGATATGTGGCTTGCCGTCGATGGTTTCAGTGGTGATGTTTGAAGCGGAGTTGACGACGGTCAGCACGTTAACGCGGTTGCGTTTCATGCTGGATCCTCGTTAAGTTATGTTTATTCAAACAAAAGGGGTGAGATGATGATTAAAAAGGCCATGCTAATTGGCGCCATTGGTTTGTTCGGTGCGCAGGAAGCGCAGGCAAATTTTTATACAGGGAATCAGCTTTTTGCCTGGGGCGAATCCTTGATGAGAGTCAGAGAAAACAGAATAATGGGTTCTGATATCAGCGACGCAAACATGTATTATGGATACGTATCAGGAGTTTACGATCTAGGTAGCGGTGTACTTTTTTGTGCCAGCAATCAACTTAATCTGAACCAGATTTCTGATGTCGTATATCAATACTTGAAGCAAAACCCTAAACGCCGGGCTGAAAACGCTTCTGATTTAGCAGTTGACGCTCTTAGTGAGGCGTTCCCTTGTAAGAAATAGTTCCGGCAAGCGCCTTCGTTTAGATGTTTCGTAACATAGGCGCCATACAGCACCATGGGAAATACTCCCAAGCAGTTACGCATTGATAGCTCACAGTTCGCCCGCAACCACAGCACCAATAGACTGTCACGCAGGGCCCTCATTCGTGAATTTCAAATAAAATAAAAACCCGCCGGAGCGGGTAAGTCCCAATGCTACTTTTTCAAAGCCGCGATGCCCGTCAACGTACTATGATCAGGAATGTTTTCACCTGAAATCTTATAAAGCATCTGATTAGCGTGATTAAAAGCAGATAGCTCAGCCAACTGCGCGCCATCAAAACTATATAGATTAGTTGTTATCTGCGGAGCTTTATTGATTACTGCTTGCGCGCTTCCAGCTACTTCTATTCCTTTCGTGGTCACTATCTTACAAATTACTCGATAATGGATGGCAATGTCAGTTTTGAACAACTCCTTCCATTCGAAATTAACACTCTTCGCTTCCATTGTTTACAAACTCTCAATATTTTACGGATTACAACATCATCATATCAATGATGTTTTGTCCATAATATCCTTTCATTTGTGAGCTTTTGCTTTAAGCCTTCATTGAAAATGCTGCCGTCATCGTTGAGTAGCACAGGTATCTGGCTGCAGTAGCAGTTGTACCGGTTGCCGTTCTCGGCGTAGAAGTCACGTACCTCTTCGGTGGTGTAAACGAGTCCGTGACGGCTTGCGTGCCAGGTGCGCGTCGTTGGTTTGAGCGCTGACAACCACAGCAAGCCGGTATTCAGCCCCAGCCGGTCAGCAGCCCAGTCCGTTTCATTCCATTGCGCCTGCCGAAGCGCGCCTACCTGCTCAGTCTGGGCGATGGTCTTGGCCTTCGACATCGACACATCGAGGCGCTTGCTGATGACGCTGGCCGTATCGCGAGGATTCACGCCGCGTGCGACCGCATCGGTGATGATGTTGGTCAGATCGCCGCGGGTAGTGTCGCTGATCACCTTCCAGTCACTGAACGTTGTCAGCCTGGCCGCTGCCACCTGATTAAGATGTCCGGGACTACTTAAAAGCTGCTGTAGCGTCGTCTGGCTGGCGTAAACCTGCGACTGCTGCGAGAGGTTGTTGAACGCCTCCAACGCGCCACGCTGCGCTTCTGCGACGACGTAATCCATCGCCCACAGGTTTTGTTCTCCGCCTTCCAGCAGGTAATCGTCGAGGATGCCCTGCACCGCTTCCAGAAGGTCAGCAAGTTCCTGAGCCGACATGTCGTATATGAACTTGCCGGCGTTGACCTGATAGAGCCGCATATCCTCGCCGTGGTCGTGGCAGAGGAAGTGCCAGTTATGGCTGTTTACCTCTCGCTCTCTCCCGGTCAGGCGCTGGTCGAACAGGGCTTTCAGCGCACGCTTGATGCCGAGATACCGCTCCTCGGTATCTCGGAACATCGCGCTTACCTGCTTTGCCGATCGGGTCGGGTCAACCTTACTGCGCGGAACTATCGGCAGCCCCACCTTTGCCGTCTGTTCTGGTGTCATCGGCCAGTGGATCATCGGTAGTCACCTTTTCGTCCGGTTTCGGTGGTTCTTTTGGCTCCGGCAGCGGGTCAAGACCAACAACTTCGCGCAGCTCATTGGCTGTAATAGGCGGCTCACCGCCATAGAAGCCAGTGGTTTTCTGCACGATGTCAGCCAACGTAGATGCGTTCTCGATCTTCTCTTTCTCGCCTGGCGCAAGCAGGTCGCTCCACGAGATTGTGACCTCGCCTTTGGTTGGCGGGTCGATAATCCCAAGCGTCCAGAAGCGTTCAAGCAGCGCGGTGATCCGGTCTGTCAGGAAGCCATTGCGCCGCGTGTTGCGACGGATAGCCCAGTCAGTTTTATCCTCGTCGCTCGCCAGTCGCCCGGTCTGCTGACCGAACAGAATGGTGAACGGGATCTGCACGGAGGCGGCCAGTTCGTTCGCGGTGACCTCCCATGTCGGGCCTGGGTCGCCAGGCGTAACGCTCAGTACGTGCATCTGCCCGGCCTGCATTACGGCCGCTGCATCGGTACCGCGGTTGAGCTTGTTGACCTTGTCGCCCATCGCTTCGCCGAGATCGGCATAGCCGGCCTTTTTTGCCTGGTCTGCAAGCGTAGCCATGTCCGTTTCTTTGCTGAACTCGACCGCAATCTGGCGACTGGCGTTCTTCAGGAAGCCCTCAGCACCACCGCCGGAAACTTTCTCAAGGTCGAGGCCTTTGTTATAGCCAGCTTCAAGCAGCGGGATGCCCGAAAGGACATTTTCGTCCTCTGAACCTTCGCAGAACAGGATCACCCGGCTCGGGTGTACTGGCTCTCCGCGCATCGGCCCGACAAATTGCTCGTCTCCCACCGGTTGCTCGTTGAAGTTGAACATCAGCGGCTGTCCAAAGGTCGGTGATTTACGGTCGTTATCCCACTCGGCGACAGTTAACTGCGGCTCCCATACGGGGAGCAGTTTTACCAGCGCTGACTCACCGAGTGTCTTAACCAACTTGATGTCGACCGGCTCTTTCCAGTCCAGATTATCTTTGACCTGTAGCAGTAGCGCGGAGTAACGACCGACCATATTGCGCCGGTCTGCGTCCTTCACCTTCGGCCACAATTTCTTCATGAATTTGGTGATTTTCTTTTCCCAGTCGTTAGTTTCTTTCGACACCTTCGTCTGGTCGCCATCCACGATGACCGGGTAGTCCTGCCAGCAACCATCCAGCAGGCGATGCACAACAGCGAACCCGACGGCATTGCGGCGGTACATGTTGTAGAAATCGCTGAAGGTGATCTCACGCGGGTAGCCAAACTCCTGGTATAGCGTCGGGCGCTTCGTGTTGCCGCCACCGATGCCGATGGCATTCAGGTAATTTGCTCGCCTCATTTCAGTGGCGAGGTTGTTCACAGCCAATTGAAGGCCGTTATCTTGTTCGCTCACTGGCGATGCTCCTTAGAAGAATACTGTGCCGACCTGCTTGCGGTTGTTTTTCGCTACTGCGAAGTAACGGAAGCTGTCAGCACCGTGTGAGGTGGCGTCATGGAGAGGTTTGTCTTTCCAGCAGCCTCGCTTGTCGTCCCACTCTTTCCGGTAACCCTCAAGGTGAGAGATGCCTTCTGAGCATTTCTCCTCATCGAATACGCATTTCGGGAGGATTTCACGTGCCGACTCAATGCCGGTATCGATACCAGCTTTCGGCACCACTTTGAAATTCAGTGAGTACATCTGACCGTCAATCTCGTAACCCTCGCGCGCCAGCTCTTTGCGTGACTTCGCATCAGCAGCAAACTCGCGGTTCTCAATGTCGTGCGGTCCCCAGTGCTCACCGTACTCGTAGCCGCGGTCTTTCAGCACCTTCATGTAGTGCCTCAGGCCTTCGCCGGAGTTTTCGTAATAGTCGATGACATGGAACTCTTCGCCAACCTCGCGAACGAACCATATAGCCGTGGAGTCGCCCACGCCGATATCCCAGAACGTGTGAACCAGGAGGTGTGAGTTATCAGGGATTTGGCCGATCCGCTTGTTGGTGTAAAGCCAGCGGAACTGCTTGGCGTAGTACGCGCCCTCGACCGACTGCTGGAACGCCTCGGCCGGAATGGTCGGGTATTCGCGCTTCATGTCGTCGCCGAGCGTTTTCTCTTTGGCGCAGTACCAGGCTTTCTGGCGTTCATTAACGACTACGCCGTGCTTCGCTTCCACCTCAGCGAAGTATTCCAGCAGGCGCACCGGCAGCGCTTCGACCGGGTCGATTGCGTATTGAGGGTTCTTCCACCAGGAGAAGAAGAAAAACTTCCAGTCCAGCGCGGATAAGGGCTTTCCCTGCAGCAACGCTTTCTCTGCCGTCTGGCAGTAATCGAAGAAGTAACCCGCCCGGCCCTCTGCCGTGCTCTCGATAGTAGCGAAGCATCCAGTCGAAACCGCCTCAAACGCACCAGTAACGATCTCACGGGCTTTGTCCGGATACTTAGCGCATATCTTCCCGAACTCAGAAACGTGCAGGTAACGCAGCGTACCGCCACGAAACGACGTGCTGACGTATAGCGAGCCGCCCTTCTTAAAGACGAGTTCACCAGACGAATCATTGCTCGCCGGGTTGGCCGCCTTTATCTCTGCCGGCAGCTTGTCGTATGCGTACTTCACCTTTTCGCGGAACAGGCGCTTTGCGTCATTCAGCGTGTGGGCAATCAGCGCGCACTTCGCCGACTCGAACAGGGCCGCGTCGAGCTGTATGATGCACACCTCAGTTGTGAAACCGAGCTGGCGAGCTTTCAGGATGATGTTGCGGGTGTGGATCCCCTTGTAGTATTCCCGCTGCTCAGGCGTCATCCTGAACCGCGTCGGCTTACCCTCTTTGTCGGTGATCCAGTAGAGATTGTTCAGCCGCCAGTCTTTATCAGACAGCAGCTTGAGATGCTCAGGTTTCATTACGCCCCCTGAGACAGTGAATCCATCAGTTCAGAAATTGATTCAACGGCATGCTCAGCTTTCACCTGCTCACGGAATGCCTGGACGTCGATATGCTTACCAATCAGCTCGAGGTTCTTAACCTTATCAGGCCACTTAATCTTCTTGAGCAGTGCGGCGGTGTTTCCCTCGGCTGACATCTCGACGACATCCAGCCCGGATAATGTCGTCCTCCAGACCTTCGGCCACTGAGACACCGGCTTCAACTCTCCGGTCGAGGTCAGGATGTCCAGCACGTCCATTTGATCAATCTCAACGAGACGATTCAGGACGTATGTCGCATTTATGCCAACCAGATCATTGCGTTGCGCTTTAAGTTCGGCAATTCTGGTCTGGATGTCAGGTTTTGACAGGTTTTCGGACGCAGTACGGTTCGCAGTTCTGACGCTGTACCCCGCCCGAATAGCCGCTTGCGTGGCGTTTAAATCGATGAGGTACTCGCGACAGAACATATCTTGCTTGTCGGTGAGTGCCATGGGAAATCTCATTTCAAGGAGTTTTTATGAGCAGCAAAGCTAAATACGCCGCTGGAGATATAGTTACTCTTAAATCCGGTGGTCCTGATATGACGATCAAAGATGTTATCTTGCCATCTCAATATGGAGAGAAATTACTTTCTTACAGATGCCAATGGTTCGCAGGGAAGAAACTTGATAACGGCGTTTTCCCAGAAGTTTCGTTAATGGTCCCATCCCCAAAGCCGTAAACCCAAACACACCAAAGCTATCTGTCTCGGACGTTTCATCTTGGATGATGTTTAACCTTCAGTTATCCACGTGCCTTTACCAACAAGATGTTGTCGACTATCTCGTTAAAAATACCAACGAGCAGCATCTCAAGGAAAATGCTGACGGTAACCAAGCACTATCAACCAAAGTGATTAATAAGTTTCGAGTTGATAGCGGTGATAATGTCGTTTGGGTTAAACCTGAAAAATACTGGCGTTACCGCGTCCCTGAAGATGAAGAAGGTCGAGAGGCTCGCGGTTAAAAAAACAGGGCGATCATTCGCCCTTTTCTTCGATACTCTCTTCCAATGGCGTGAACTCCACGCGCTTAACGTCGGCAGGAGCGAAGTACAACCACTGTCCTGTTTCGGTCGCCAGCGGCACAAAGCCGTTAACAAGCTCAGGTTGACGCCGTGACATCTTGCCCGTGAAGGTTTCGCCTGTTTGGGTGGTGAGGGTGATTTGGTAGATGTCGGACATTGTCGCCTCTATAATCGAGCGATCGTGGCATTTTTAGTTAATTGAGGAGGTCTCATGTCAATGAATTTTGACATTTTTATGGAAGTTTCAGGATTCACATTCGACCCTAAAACATTCGAAAAAATCATGCTTGGCAATAATAAATTAGCTAGCTGCTTAACAACTCACTTAGCTATTGAACGCTTTCTTGAGGCGTGGATATGCTCTTACGTTGGAATTAAAGACCTTTTCGTTAACGACTCCAAAGACAAAAGCAAGGTTCGATTTTCTATGAATTTTATGGGTAAAGCCAAGCTTGCCCAGCGCATGGGTTTACCATTGCCTGCATACCGCATCATTGAAAAGCTGAACAACATTAGAAACAACTTTGCACATCAACACGACTATGAAGGGGCGACTCACAGTGAATTTATTGAAATTATTGAAAACGTTGACAAGCTTCCTTCATATGACCACAAGGCTTTAGGAGATGAAGATTACATGGTTTTCATTGATGACGGCCAACATCAGCAAAAACATAATCTATCTTCGGAAACATGCCCTCATGAACTGCGTTATGCGGCCATCACTTATGGCTTGCTTGTTAGATGTATGCTTCACATGATTAACGAGCTACCTATTACCAGAAGCAATAATTACGGCGTTGCTGCTGGATATCAAGGTTCATCAATTACCTTCAAAGGTTCAACTCTCTGAAGCTATATACCGCTATAATTCTTTTTTCATTATCGAAGCCCCTCAGTGAAGGGCTTCTGTAATGCCGCTATTTGCCGACGCAATTTTGCGTTGGCTACCCTGCTTTCGCTTCCATCAGCGTGACCATGTCGGGATCCATCTGGCTGACGATCCGCTCACGCGCACCATTGAGTAGTTTCTTGCGACCACCGACGCCCCACTCATTCATTGCCCGTGCGCATGCGCTGACCTCTTTGGTCTCATTGGCGATCAGCAGGTCAAGTCGGTTGAGTCGGTTCATATTGCTAAGCCCGTTAAGTACAGCCTCGCGGAATGTTTCATAAACGCGGATTTCAAATTCAGGCCTAATCCATGCCGCATAGCGAATAGCTAATAATTCAGCCGCCCAAACGCCTTGATTCACACCACCATTCACAATGTTAAGTGATTGAATTAGTTCCAGACGACATTTTTGTCCTCAGGAGTCCAGTGCAGAAACGAAGCGCTTTACAGCTGCACTTCGGATAAATTTGTTCGGCCTTTGTGATTCAGTCGCCTCTCCATTGGCTACAGCTGCTGCATGAAGATCATTCAGGTTATATCTTCCTGCCGAATCAACACGGACAGAAATGCCGTAGACATTCACGGTTTGTTTTGTCATGTCGGTAATTACCTTTTAGCGATGAACCTTGTCTCACAGGAAATCCGGCCCTCAGAGGCTCCGACAGCCAGCCGGCATCCTCAAGGGTCATCCTGAAAGGTTCTGAGTGGTGAAATGCGCGTGAGATGCGCGGTGAAATTCGGATACAAAAAAGCCCCGGCGATTGCCGAGGCCTGTGATGTTTTGAGGTGCTTAAAGGTCTGGATGTTCGTCTGCCATAAGACCTATGATGATTGTTCACTTAAGACACTGTTCTTTGATGTAGTCCTGCATGCCGCGAATCATCTTGTCAGCGATTGCGATTCCGTCCCGGTGATCGAAATAATTCCTTCGAGCGTCTGGAGTAAGTTCGGGGGCTCCTGCATCATCCACGCCGGTGGCGGAGGTGGCTTTTGACACTCCAGGGCAGGTTGCGGCGATGCGCAGCCGTTTAGCGCCAGAATCGACATCCCGACGCAAATCGTTAATGGTTTTTTTCGCATCGGACAATTCCTTCGTATATTTGGCATCCAGCGCAGCGACATCACGCTGGCGCACCTGCATATCTTTGATGGTGGCGTTAGCCAGGCTGAGATTCTTAGTGGCTTTATCTCGCTGTTCTTTGTAGTTGATGGCGTTGTCGCGATAGTGATTCACGAAGAACGCCAGCACGCCGATTAACGCTGCCACCAGCAGCTGCAGCCAGTAACGCTTTGCCAGCGCGCTAATCACGACAGGAACAGAGCGCGCTCTGCCTCCCGGCGACGGGTAAGCCCGTTCAGGACTTTTCCACCAGCTTTGTTCCAGCGCAGGAACTCATCAGCAGCGCCAGCGTAATCCCCGGCGTTGAGCTTTCGCAGGAGTGTAGATGTCGACAAAGAACGGGCACCGAGGTTATACGTAAACGACACCAGGGCATCGAATTGCCCCTGAGTCAGGCCAACTTTGACCAGGCGGGACACATCGCTTTCGTAACTGACCAGCCCTGTCTTCAGCAAACGCTCTGCCGTTTCCTGCTTAATCGTCATCCCGGCGCGGATTGGTTTGCCGTCGACATGCTGAGTCCATCCGTATCCGATCGTCCACACTCCGACGCTGTCCTGGTACGCGGTGAGCTTGCAGCCTTCGAACTGCTTGATCAGGGCAATGCCTTTATCACTGGTTTGCATCACCGCCTCCAAAGCGAGAATTAAACACCCGGGACGCCATAACCTTAACCTGCTCTACCCCAACAAACCCGAGGGCGCCACCTATAGCAATAGACAGGGACTGCGGGAGGTTGAAGTAATCAAGAGCTGACACAGCGGTAAGGGTTAGAGCTCCGCATATTGCTCCTTCAAGAATCATTTTCTTCCAGCCGCCACCGCCGTAAGCGATTCGCATGGCGGCCATGACAACCGATAGCAATACGGCACCCATCGGCGTTTCGCCACGCCACCAGCTGTGGAGTAGTTCGATAAACTCCGTCCAGGAGTGGGGATCGTTATGCATTTTCATAGTCTCTAACCTCCGGCTTAAAAGCGGGGGCTGTGTGTTTGAAAGGGGTCAGGCCCTCGGGACGATTTAACAAGTAGGCGTGTCGATGATGGTTCCCGGAGCCTGAAAACAGGAAAGGCCCGCACATTCGAGCCTTAAAAGCAAAGAACCTGCCGAAGCGAGTTCATGAATAAATTTGATTAAATCTCCTGCTAAGCAGGCCGATAAGATCTCTATCTAAACCTTAGCGAGGAAATTTTATGCCAACTAAACATGCTGGTATTTGTGGTCATTGCCGTGAGACTGTTATCCCACTCATCATCGAAGAAAATACTTTCCAACGTGATAAATGTGAGTGCCCGGAATGTCATGGGATTCTTTATGCTTGCCGGACACCTGGGTGCGATGATTATGCCAAAGGTGGAAAAGCATACGATGAAGAATTATGTCCTGGTTGCACAAAGGCAATAGCTGAAAACGCTGGAACAATTGTAAAGACTATTGCTGGTGTTGCCCTTACGATCGGCACAACAGTTGCAACCAACCACTTTACTGAAAAGAAGAAATAACGATATCAAGCGGTCGCAAAACTAATCGATAAGAAAAGCCCAAGGTGTTAACCTCGGGCTCTTAATTCTTTGTCGACCTGCGAAGCTGTGGCGACGATATCAGATTTACATGAAATATATGCGTTTCAGTTCGGTTTTGCAAGACTTACATCTAAATTTGTCGCCTTTTGTTGTGAACGTGATCGCGTTACTGAGATAAGCGCACCGCTATCGAGTCGCTTAAAGCTGTTACGCATAGCCAGCCAGTGAGGCAGATAAGTTTCTGTCCAAGTGGATTTCGCCACGCCCACCAACTCCGCCATCTTCTGATATTCGTAAGTCTCACGACCCGCCAGCTCAGACTTGACGTCCTGCGCCGCCAACCAGATAAGCTTCTTCAGGCGATCTACCGTCTTGCCGGCCACCTTCTTCGCGCCGAGCTGTTCCATGAACTCTGCCCAGGCCCACTGTGTAATCGCCACCTGGTACTCGAAGCGGATATTCTCGCTGTAGTTCCACAGCAACCACGCTTTCTGGTGCTCTTCCAGCGACAGCACTGCGCGGCGCCACGACGCTGTCACGAACTCAACCGGGCCAACCAGCGCGATGGATGAGCCCTTAGCGCGGGACTGGCTGCCGCTCATCGGTGGGCCGTCTGGGTTGACCATACGCTGCTTATCTTTGTCGAATACTTTTTTCCGGCCCCGGCTGCGCGCCGTCGCGGTGAATTGCGCATTCTCAGCGAAAGCTACCAACTGCCCTTTCGTCGCCCCACTCAGATCTGCGGTCGCCATAATGAGCTGCTGACGGACATATTCGAGGTGCTGATTGTTCATTGTGCGGCTCCTGCAGAGTGATAGATACGAACGAAGTTACGGAGAATGCGGTAATCCACCAGCACGGAGCCCGGGCGGCGGTAAATCCGTAGGCGCTGCCAACGCGCTCGGAGTATCTCGATCGTTTCTGGCTTCATGCTGCCTCCTGCTGTTTCAGTGCGCGAAGATCTGCTCTGGCCTTGGCGCGTATGCCGTCCAGTTCTTCACGGGTGTATCTGTGGGTTTCGTTGTTGGATTCCAGCGCCAGCACGCGCTCTTCGCCGATCAGATCAACCAGCGCGGCACGGTACGCCTCAATGTTCCCGGATTTGTGAACGTTGCATGCGGAGCACTGGAGCCAGATATTGTCCGGGTTAAAGCGAAGCTGTGGTGCGGCTGCTGTGGTGCGGTAATGCCCGGCATGCCAGGCAAAGGCGGTCTTGGCTCCGCAGGAGATACATCCGTGCCCGGCTGCCAGCAGCATTTCGCGACGCCAGTCGTTGAAGGCGCGCTGAGTCATCTGTACCCAGTGACGGATCGGCTTAAGTTCATTACGGCGTGCAGCGCGCCGTTGGCGACCAGCTTTCTCTTCGGTGCGCTGGCGCTGCGCTTCCTTCTGCTTAGCGGCTTTACGGGCTTTTGCGGCCTGTTCTTTGCCGATCGCGCTGGCGCACTCGAATGAGCAAACTACCTGCCCGTCGCGTGCCGGGTGGAACCACTGACGACAGGCTTTATGGGCGCACTTGCGGCGCGGTAACTTAGCCATGCGCCCTACTCGCCGCGAGACGCAGCCATTTCTGATCCACCAGGCGGGCGGTGTAGCCTTTCAATGTCGGAATGTCGGACGGCTTAACCGCGGGCTTGCGCTGGCGGCGCGCCGGAACGCGGAAGATTTCGTTCGTGATGACGCGTGCGAGAGGATTACCCACGAGAGGCCCTCCACTCTTGCGCCCAGGCGATGCGCTTACTGGATGCCTCAGAGAACTTCACTCCGTGGTCGGTACCGAACCAGTAAATCGCCTCGATGACGTCGACCATGTAGCGCTTGCTGGATTTGGACGTGCTTACACCGAAATAAACGCGTCCGCCATTATTGCCCGGCGCGGATTTCTGCTCGCTTTCCGGGTTCTGCATCTGGCTGACAAGAACAGTGATGAGGTCTTTCCATTCCTTCGGCTCAAGCTTTTCTCCGAACCAAACAACCTGGACAGAGAGGTCTTTGAGCAGAGGCCACATCAGACGGTTTTGCTTGTCGGTGCGGGTCTCTTCCCGAGCCTCTACGACCAACGGCGCGCGAGGGTTTACCGGCAGGTTACGGATAAACTCAATGAGGTTATCTTTAACGGTGTCGTTAACGATGCAGTAGTGCTGCTTCATGCGCCACCTCCGAGAGGTAACGCAGAATGCAGGAAATCGCAGGTGCATTTCTGCATCTGTGACAAGGTAAGGAGTTCAGATTGTGGTCGCATTTAAGTCCCCTTAAATGCGCAGAAGTCACCGGAGTTGTTCAGGCTCCGATGACATGATTATGGCGGGTTGATTGTGAAAAATCAAACATACCTTGAAAATGACATGCATGACGATATGTTTGCTATTTTTTAATAATCTTATCAGCTAAATTGGCCAAAGCCTCCATTCCATCAAACATTGATGGAATGTTGTTCTCATTCGCTTGGATTGGACTAAATATTACAGAATCGAAACTATCAAGAACTTTTCTGACATTTGTATTATGTTCTTTTCTATATTTGACATAATTATCAATAAAGGAACAAAGGCTGAGTTTTAAATCAATCTGTAAAAGTTGTGCACGCAATGACTTTGCTTCCAAATAAGACAACCTGAAAAAATAGAGCATCACCATTTCTATGGTGAAAAAAGGAAGAATCACTAGTAAAACATTATACCCTTGCGGTATTTTATCTGGTGAAAAAATATGGATTAAGAGTATTATCAAAGGGCATATAAACATGCAACCAAACAAGTTTTTATAAGCCACCTCCGAAGTTCTTAATTCTTCTTCTTTCTTATCTTTTATCTGACTAAATCCTGAACTTAGACCAACGAAATTATATTTTGTTCTGAGTTTAGAAACTCTCTCCTCTAAGGCTCGCACCTCCTCTAATGACTTGCCAACATCATTAGCCAGTTTTTTCACTTCCTCCGCATCTGTTTTAATGGTGTGAACAATCGTGTTGAATCTGTCACTAATCGATGACAGAGACGTTTGGGTAAGAGTTTCTATCTGAACTTTACTTTCTGCATCTCTTATTGCTTCCGATTTGATAGCAATTTCTTTGTGTTCATTCAAACTCGAAAGGAACTCTTTCGCTTCCATGAATCGTTTACTTGTTAACACCCATCTCATTAGAGCATATTGCATCTTCTCCTTAACCCATAGGAGATCTTTTTCATTGAATTTTGAATAAGTATAAAATTGAACAAGCTTATCAATTTCCTTATCACTTATTAATTGCGAATTTTGACCTGTCCAGAAATAGTATTCATATAAAACCTCCACAAGCCTAGACATAAACAAGAACTTATTTTCCGTATAATCATCCAATGCAAAATAAAAACCTAAAATATTCTTTTCTTGACAATATTGCGTATTGTTATCTAGCAATTCACTGTGGTTTTCTGCTAAAGAATAAAACTCTCGCCAGAGATCAAGTAATTTGCCATTAAAGAAAGCACGACCGTCAACATCATTGTTATAGTTTCCAGTATCATAAGCTTTTTTATCAGGAATGTTTATTGAAAGATAGTTATTAGTTTCTCTCAAACCACTAATAATTTCATTTTTTATATAGAGCCCCATAAACCCTCGAAATATAATAAAGATAATGCACCATGATTTATTCAATTCTAAATCAATAGCATAGGTTATGGAAGATCTTAGCCTATCTCTGTTGTGCAGTGATTCAGTAATCAATCGCAACAACACATACTGGAAACTTACCAACCTCACTTATCTTCCGTGCCAAATGCGCAATGATTCCCAGATGTTTCGCAACACATGAAACACTTTGTATCTTTCTCAGCTTCCCTAACCAGTGCTTAGTAGTAGTGTTGCGAGATGTACGCCTTCCCGCCTCTGCTTGTTGTATAAGGCCCAGCTCAGAGCATCGAGCTTGTCACGGCCTGCTTTGTCGCACAAGTAGATGCCATCTTTGCAAGCGTGTCCTACTTAACCTGCTCTTCAAGAGCGTTTATCTCATCGTAAGACCGCGTGGCCAACTTGAGACGATTCCATCCAAATTTATGGATTCGTATCATACCCCTACCCTCCCCCAAACCATCAAAACTCGCTTCATAACCGCGCTGTTGCGGCACTCCTGAAATATTCCGTTGGTGCAGCTCCACGCGGTACCGGCCTGCTCTTCCGGTGTCACCAGGCGATAAGTCACCGTTCGCCAGACCTTGCTCACGCGCACAATCTTCTGGGCCCGCTCCAGATCGATAGCGTTCTTCGTGATGCAGTTGATGGTCATGCCACACTCTGTAGCCACATCCTTCGCGGTGAAGGTCCGGTGCGCTTCGAGATAACACAGAATTGCCTGTTTGCCTTTCATCTCACACCATCCCGTTCGACTTATTGCGGTTGTACTTCGCCTGAAGCAGTTGGATCGGCGTCGGACCATGCTCGGCAGCCGGTGCTGCAATCGCCCGGCGCACAGGCGGTACTGGTTTGCCCTCGGTGACGCGCTTCTCCCACATGTCCAGCAGATCGCCAGCCTCGCGCGCCAGCTCGCCATGAGTTAACTGGCGCTCTGTACTGCGGTGGCGCAGTTCGACGCAAATGTGGTACATGACCGGCTGAGACCAGGGGAATTCCTCGCTGGAGGTGAATTCGAACGAACGGTTGCGCCAGTCCCAGTATTCGGCAATTACCTGGTCAACGGTGATGCCAAGCGCCCCGCCGTTATGCTTGCACCAGGCGACGAACTGGCCCGGAGACGGCAGGAATGGGCGGTCCTGGCGGCGGGCAATTCGCATACCGGCATCGACCTGAGCCATTGAGTGGATCCCGTTCTCCTGAAACGCCAGCAGCCACTGACGGCGGAATTCGTTCAGGTCGTCCTGGGTACGGAAGTTCGCCATGCTGGCCGGGAACGCGGCGCGCAGCTCGTTGAACAGCTTGTTGAATACCTGAGCCACCTGCTCGACCGGTGCGCGCTCCTGATACTGCTCTGGCAGGTTATGCGCCATGCGGCTCATCTGCTCGCGGTCGTGGTTACGCATCTGCTCTGCAAGAGATTTCATCGCATCACCTCATAGGCCCAGTCAGTGTTGTTGAAGTCCAGATCCGGCTTACCAGGTTCTTCGCCTGTCTGCTGCTTGTTGCGTTTGATATCGAGCTGAGTCCACTTGTCGCGCAGCGTGGCTGGACACAGCACATTGCCCTTCCAGAACTTGTCGTTACAGGCCCATTTGAACAGGGCAGCGATTTCGTAATGGGTGCGATCGTCACGCTCGCGCATCAGTCGGATGTCGTTAGCCCAGGCTGCGAAGTTTGGATTTTTGGCAGATGGTGAAATGCTTTGCACCATGGTGAACAGCCATTCAGCGCAGCGTAGGTCTTCAGAGTTACCCCACTTCGTGCCGCTCTGAATTGCCGCTTCAGGCTTCATGACAGGCGGTTTCTTTCCGGGCTTGTCAGAGGATTCGTCAGAATTCTTGGACGTAGAGTTAGTTATATTCTTGTTATTACCTTCTTGTTCATGATGTGCGGGGAATTGTGCGGCATTATGTGCGGCATACCCATCTGAACCCGCGCCGTTACTGGCTTCATCATGTGCGCCTGTATGTGCGGCTTTATGTGCGGGTAAATCGTCCATTTTTTGAGCATATTCGACGTAGTTTGTGATGGTGATTACCCGGCCTTTTCGCTTCTCTCCCTCGATGGAAATCATCCCTTCGCGGACGAAAACAGACAGCATTCTCTCCACTGCGTCGCGGCTTGTCGGGTTGCCCTGACGGTCACACAACTGAAGGCCAAGATCTGCAGCAGTGACGACCAGTTGACCGGGTTGCAGAGGCCATTGCTTGCCCTTGAAGAATGCCGTGTATGGCTGTCTGGCTGCGTCAATGAGCAGGTTCTCCCACAGCGCGCGCAGGAATACATCCTTAGCCCATGACTTCTTCTTGATGCTCCGGTACAACGGGACGTAACCAGACTTCTGGTTCTCCATCCTGTTGCTCCTTGCGGCTGAGTGCGCCGCGAAATTTGCGTAAGCGACGTTCGACACAGTTAAACCTCCTGCGCCTGGCGTTTTGGATTAGCGTTTGTCATAATGACCTCGCAATTGACTCGCGTTTGTTGCACCAGAAAGTCGGTTCTGTTCGCGCAGACCGGCTTTCGCCATTTCTGTAGTTCTCACATAACCCCCAGCATCGACGTGACCATCGTCATCAGCGGTCCTACCTGCTCCGGCATGAGCCGGAACAGCGAAGCTATACCCTCGCTTACCTCTTTCAGCTTTTGATGCTCTGGGGCGTCCAGCAGCACAGCCTGTTTAGCTTCTGCGAGTTCTTTCTCGGCTTCAGCCAGACGAGACATTTTGCAATCTGCACCGATCAGGCGAGTGCGATATTCAACCGGCAGGACCGCCATGATTGCTGGCGTCAGCTGGCGCACGTTCTCGCGGTACTGCTCGGAGTCGAAACGGTTATCCAGGAAGCGAAACAGCTTCTGGCGCGCCCGGCTGATGTCTTCCGGGAAGCTGATAGCGGTCCCGCCCTGCTCCCGGTATTCGTTGATGATCAGCGCCGAAACGACGTCTTGATTGTCCAGCGCCGACGACCATGCCCGGACAGCATCGCGGATTTTTTCGTGGTCTGGCGCCGCCTTAGGTTGAGCGCGATTTATCATCGCTCCCGGGTGTATTCCGGTATTGTGTTGATACGCAAGTGAATGCATTTGCTATTCCTGATGTTCCAGCTTCTTACTGTGAGGAAATTCGCGGTACTCGACCGCCTTAACCTCGCCAGTAGGAAGCTTGTTGATGAAAATCTGACGGCCGACCCTTATCGCTTTGCTAATTGCCGTTTGGTGGACACCAATGGCATCAGCTGCTTTTACCTGACCAACCTCGTCGACATATTCAGCGAGTGAAATTTTCATTTTTAACGTGACTCCTTACCGTTGATACAAAAACAATACCATAAGTATTAAAACATGCAATACCGGCGGTATTTTTAAATTAATAGCTCAGGTATTACTATCTGAAAATGGAAAAGAAAAAAGACATCACACCGACTCAGGCTGAGGACGCAAAGCGCCTTAAAGCCATCTATGAGGCGAAGAAGAAAGTACTCGGAGTTACCCAGCAGTCGATTGCTGACGAGCTGGATATTACTCAGGGAGCGGTAGGCCATTACCTTAACGGAAGGAATCCCCTTAACCTTCCCGTAGCTTCAGTTTTTGCTCGCCTTCTGAAAGTTAGCGTTGAGGAATTTAGTCCGACTCTGGCAAAAGAGCTTTCAGAAATGGGGCTAAACAGCGTTAATGAGCCATCAGTTCCGTATGTAATTGGATATACACCAGGTAAACGCTACCCGGTTATTAGCAGCGTACAGGCTGGATCATGGTGTGAGGCATTGGAGCCATACTCGATTAAGGATGTTGATCAGTGGCTGGAATCAGATGCTCACATTCAGGGAGATGCATTCTGGTTGCGTGTTGAAGGGGATTCAATGACTGCGCCCGCTGGCTTAAGCATACCAGAAGGCACGTTTGTTCTTTTCGATACCGGACGAGAACCAATCAATGGCAGCCTCGTTATCGCTAAATTATCTGATTCAAACGAAGCTACATTTAAGAAACTGATCATTGATGGAGGCCAAAAATACCTTAAGGGACTTAACCCGCAGTGGCCTCTCGTTCCCATCAATGGTAATTGCAGAATTATCGGTGTTGCTATTGAGACGAAACTAAAGCTCGTTTGAGGTGTTTGCAAACAGGGGCGTTTGCGCCCTCTATTTGCACTGACCGGCGACCCTGCCCACCATTGCCTTCGTTGAATCCATCCCTCCAAAACCAGATAGCGTTTTGCTCATCAACACCACGCCATCAGGCTGTACAATCCAAGTCTCCATGGCGTGCTTTCCAGGTTCAGTGGTAAGCCCTACGACTACATTTTTACTCATAGCTCGATATACCATCCCTCCACCATCAAGACCGTCATACAGTACTGTCGCATTATCGCCATCAATAACGATTGTGAACGTTCCAGAAAACGCATCGTCAATCCGCGAATACCCTTCTCTCTCACTGTAGCTTGACCCTTTAAGATCTTTCACAGTCCAGCACGATGCGTTAGCAACCATTGGTAAAGCTAGCGCCGCAGCTACAAGTAACCTCATTTTCCCTCTCCAATAAAGTTCGAAGCCCCATCAATACTAGCCGCTCTGCTCGCTTACAAAAAATATTTCTTCCTAGTTTTCATCAACATAATACCGTCACACCAATTATTAATACCGCTAGTATTGATTTATATTAATACCGCTAGTATTTTTTACACATCGAAACGAAACATCGACAGCTGAGCGAAGTTAGCCAGCGGCGGACAGCAAGTCGCCTGCTTTTTAACAACATGCACATTTACAGCGTCAATGACCTGTTAAGACCCCTACACGAAAACGTGCTGTATCACCGGGTGCGATCCGGTCGGTGAGAGAGTATCCCCGCGCGAGAGCGAGAACGGCGTGAGAACGGGCAACACTGGCAGGGAGTTGGCGCTGACCATTAGAGGGAATGTTTTGGGATTGGATGAATGCGCAGGCTGATGCGCTGAGACGTCAAGATGATGATGCTCAAGCTGCCTGGGCACGGTTCGCAAAGTGGTGAGAGGCAGGTTTACCTAGCGAGAAATCATCAATGCCGGGAGTAGTTCAGCGCCGGCCATCCAATCGCCAAAGCATTTCTCCCGCATCAGCGGGTAACGACAGAGGGTAAGGCGATGAGTGAGTTTTCATCAGAGCAAATATTGACAGAGGCTCAGGTGATTTATGACGCAGTTTGTGATTCTGCGATGGAAAACGGCAGAAATTTACCATGGTGGAGTGAGCTTGAAGGAGTCATGCAGACATATCTGGAACAAGCTAAACGCAAATTAGCGCGTAAGGCTGAGACTGAAAAAGTTCTCTCAAAGTTGAAAGTAAGCGACGTAGTTGAGTGGTTGCAGGATAAAGGCTACGACGTTTATCAATACGAATAGACCCGCTCCGGCGGGGTTTTTAATGTCTCATAACTCAGTCGCTTTACAGATGAAGAGTCC
>OASV01000206.1_pt1 | contig 29719 bp, 27 predicted proteins | sample 1494921 | NCBI WGS metagenome assembly OASV01 (sample SAMEA2579918, study PRJEB22360) | human gut metagenome
AATTCAGAGACAGGCAAGTAAATCAGTATTTTGATAATTTATGAGGTCAACAACATAAACGTAAGATTTCTGTTTCGCTATGATAGTAAAAAAGCCGAAGGCTTTCACAGAGAAAACCTTTCGGCTATAAAAAAATATTTACTTACAGCAATTCTTGTGCCAATGGTTTTGTTGTTTTTGTTCTGATTATTTTGTAATATCCTTCCTTATCTCTGCTTTCTTCATAATTACAAATCAAGTGTTTTTCCTTAAATGCTGTTAACAGTTTCACACTCTCATCACTAATTTTAAATTTAGGTCTGCTGCGTTTATCAAATATCTTAATATAATTGCTTAAATCCAGTAAAGCAAGGGCTTCTATGATATAATCCTTATCAAGAACAGGCATCATAGCTATTAAAAGATCAACCCTTATACCTTTGCTTAATTGGTCTGTACGAATAAGTTTATCTTTTAATTTCTCGGAAACATCATCCGACTGTTCTATAATATCCGTTATATTTATCATTCCGAGATCAAAGATCTTTTCCTGAATCACATCATCCCATTGTTCAAACGTTGAAAATAAAACCATTAAATCAGAATTCTTAAAATTATTGTTAAGAATATATAAACATATAGCAGTAGAATAGTTTTTTCCAATTACCGAGATTGTATCATCGGAGAATTGGAGCAGTTTAACTTTAAGCTCATCACTAATATTCCAAGTAAGTATCTCCAATAGTTCCCCTTGCGAAAATATATCAACGTCCATTATATCAATATATGTTTCTATATTCTTGCGAATAAAGTCAAATTTTTGATTTGAATAGTTCTTTCGCAGGAATCTTAGATTTTCTGCAGTCATTTTAATAATATTTGTATTGATTAGGATAAGGATTTTATCATTAGGAATATCCAAAATATCAAAATTGTCATAATAAAACTCCAATGATGATAATATCCGTTCATACTTTGAATTTTCAATCGAATCACATGTTATCACACTATCAAATAATTTTTCTTTAATAGTATACTCACACTCTACCTTTGAAAAATCCAACTCGATACTACATTTGTTAATATAAGATATAAGGCTTTCATTCAATTTCAAAGCATTAAAACAATCCATAATATTGCACTCGGAGTATTGTACTATATCAGCATCTAATAACGTAGACCATAAAGCATGGTCCGCAATCTTATTTATGCGAACAATGGTTGTCTGTAAGCAAGAAATATAAGTATGTTTACGCTCAACAGTAAGTTCAGAATTATTCAATACTGAAACAGCAATATTTTCATCATCAAGAATATTTCCTCTGCTCATTTGCAAAACAACATCAAAGTATTCATTGATATTCCGATTGATATATTGAGTTATTATAGCATTAGGGTGTGCAAGTAACAACGTATAATTTTTATGAACAATATCATACTCATCCGTGATATTTAAGATTTCCACCCCAATAAGTCGCAAGTTTTCAGCATTAATCTCATATAAAGACTCTTGATAAACGGCATAAAACAACTCCCTATTTAGGACTTCATAATCAAAGCCAGCAAAGCATACTCCAAGTAACTTAAATCCGTAAATTAGTTTGCCGATGTCAGCTTCATCTATTGCAAGGTAGTCATGTGCATTGGAAATATAGTTACAGAGGTAATTGTCTTTGTTAACTAATTCTATCGTATCCTCATCAGAGTAATAAAGTGAAAGCAGTGAGTATTTCCGGATTTGCTTTTCGGAAAGAGCTTTTTCATCAAGAGCCACATAAAATAATTCTGGCCAGCATATATTAAGATATTTAATATATGCTGCCATTTCAGATGTAAGATCAAAATATGCACCTACAAATTTGAAATTTTTTGTTTTTCTAAGCTGATTGATAAATCTTTTGAGATATTCTACATGCGATTGGCTATGCAATAAATATGTAAGTAAATCAAAATTGAGAATTTCTTCTTGATCGAAATCCACTAATCTAAGTCGTGAAACAACCATCTGTGGGTTCTTTAATTGATAGGTATATTCTTTAGCCTTTCTATCAGTTACACTACGCAAAAAAGTTTTATCAATTCGACTAAGACTATTCTCATAAAAATAGGTCATATAGTCTACATAGGTTTCATCAATATATCCATTCCAAATGAGATATTTTAAGAGAGCAAAATATTCGCTGCTCTTAATCTCATTAAAATTGGTTACTGTTCCAATTTCGTTTGTGTTTGTAACACTAAATATATCGTTAATATTACCCCTTGTTATAATATCGCAGAGAGATTTATTCTGTATCAAAATCAATTCTTGTTCCAGTTTAAACTTCTCATCCTCTAAATCTGAAATTCTATTATTTAAACGGTTCTCTATTGCTTGTTTTCGTTCAACATACTCTATTTTATCTGCTGCACTTAACTCTTGTTTTATGTTCCAATAATCAACAGGCTTTTTATCTTCAAATATGAAATCCAGTTCCTCGATTGTTTTAAGATGCTCAGTTTTAGCCATTTCAATTTTATGAACTATTTCAGAAATTCTTTCAGAGAATCTCTTTACTTCTTCTGCAATAAAAAATTTTTTGCTGTCAAAAAGAGTATATACAAATCCTTGATTAAGTTGTAGATCAGCAAAATCACGTGGGAATAAGTTCTTATATGCAATAATAGCAAGCATTTTATTACAATTGAGTTCTGTGATATTTAACCTATTGAAATAAATCACAAACTCATTATAGATATTCTTCAAAAGTCGCATATCATCAATATATAACGATAATCCTTGCAAAAAACTTTCATCAAACTTTTCCAATAATCCACCTTTTTTGAAATGAGAAATAAACTGATCGTAGGAATTGGAACCATCTACAACCGGTACAATAGGTATAATATAATCAAAAAATTTTGTTCTGTCTTTAGAAACAAAAATATCATCACGCAATAAGTAGAAAAAACGCAATACTTTTTTATTTTCTTTTTGAAGTTGAATATTGGCAAGAACATTTACCTCTCGAAGACGCTCAAAAATTCTATTTGCATTAAACCGATCCATATCTTCAAACACAATAACATCGGCACCCGCATTTTCGAAGAGGTATAACACCTCATTAAGATATTTGTCGAAATAGGAATCATCGCTTTCTTCAAATATTTCAATTTCATTCCCTTGAAAATTGAGTTTACGAAAAACATTTCTGTTCTTTTGCATTTTAATCAATCCATATATAAGTGGACACAATAATCCAATTATAATAATTCCATCTATCATCAATGCGTATGGATGTACAGATAACTCTAAAATCGATTTCAACCAACTTCTGGGCAAAGTCAATACATATCTTTTCCATGAATCAAAAAAGGCAAAATAGATAACTGCGATTAAAAGGGCAATGGTTCCCAATGTCTTTGCTACGACGCTGCCAGAGCTAATCCTTTTTTTTACCCTAAAATTAGTCTGCGGAATTTTATCCGAAGAAATTTGGTGTATTAATTGATTTAGAATTTTCCCCTCTAATACTGATTCTTTTACCTCTGTCTCATCTTTTTCATCTGGTGACTGGAAATGTGCAAGCGAAATATGCAGAAATCGTAAACCACTATGCTTTTTCTTATATGAAGCCAAGACGCTACTTTTTCCAGCACTATATGCTCCTGAAATAGCCACATTTTTAATATCAGGATTTTCGAATGCATAATTAATGGCTTCCTCATAAACATCCAAATCTACATTATCGATTGGTGTCAACCGCTCAAATTTATATTTGCTTTCTGTCATTTTTGTCACATCCTCTCTGTGTTAATACTCACCATTCCGTAGAAATTTTACCAAATGCTTAATCTTAACATCACTATCGTTTCCTATATTCAGTTATTCCGAGGGAGTAATCTTTAATCTCAAGGAGATTAGCGACCTTCCACTCCTCTTTCTCTTGCATTTAACTTCGATTTACGGTTGATCTATATCAAATGGAGTCTTTCAAGATTTTCCAAATCTGCGTAGGAACTAGGGAATGCTCTTTAAAATCTGTAAATACAACTAAATCGCTGATGAAATACGAAGCACCTGTTTCCTTATAGACATATTTAATGGAAATGCACTGCACAATTAAAAATCTCCCACTCTCATAACTGGTCCAAAACCTTTCTTAGCATCAATTCTACTTTCCACAACATTTTTTATATTTCTTTCCTGATCCACATGGACACGGATCATTTGGATATATTTTCTTTTCTACTTGTATTGATTCCTCGTTCAGCCCTCTCGGAAACATTGTTGTTTGAATAACATCCATATTTCCTTTTAAGTCTACCTGCACTCCCATAGCTTGCAACTGTGGTGTGGCATCCTTTAAAATCGCAGCCGCATTAGAACTAGCCGGAACAATTGTTGGCATTTTATCGATAGGCATTTTTCTCGCCATTTCACTTGGTTTGTACCCTCTGTTCTCTTTCATTCGGGTATTGTTGTGTGCCGCCACAAGTAACTCTAGCAATTCATTTATCATCTTCTCTTCAAATTCAATATTGGCTTCCGTCATTTTATTGATAATCTTTGATGGCGATTCGCCTTCATAACTATTTGCCCATACTTGAAGACACCATGTCACTGCCTGCTCATAAGGAAGCCTTAATTTCTTAATGAAAAAAGATTCCAACTTTTTATATTCAGAGGAACTTGCCTCATATCCAGTTCTACATATCTCATCTATCTGCTGTGCCGATGGAATATAAAAATCTTTATCCATCTGTTGTCGAAGCAAGTAACCAAATTCCTCATTCTCAAATAGGTGCAAATGCACAAATATTCCTTTTTCTGAGCATAACGGATCCTCTTTTGACCATCCTTTCATCCCAAGTCTGTCCATTGTAAAAAGACATGATTCCACAATATCAACCGGCATTTCCCAAAGCATTTCTATCATTTCATCTATAGAGCACTTCACTTTCTGCCTATACATTTCATAGATAACTTCGATCGGTGCTATTCCATAATATTGTATAAAAAAATGTATGCACTTTACCATCCAGCCTTTTCTGCATTGCTTCCGTCGAAATGACTCATCATCTACTTTGGAAAAGGCAACAGCAACATCTTCAAATACACAAAATCTGTCAGTAGGCTCTTCAAAATATCCGATCCAGTATCTGTAAAGCTGCATCGCATCTACCACTTCATTTACAGAAACAGCTGTAGGAGAAATACAAGCTTTCCGAAATAAGTCCATCTGTTCTTTTGTAAGGCATGCTAATCTGCTTCTAAGCATTTCCTCTGTACAAAAATTATCAACAATTCTATCTATTAAATCAGCTTTTCGGAGTCCTGAACACTTTCTGATTTCAAAACTTCTTGCCTGATCTAATAGTTCTTCTTTTGTATATTCTGTCAAATATTCTCTTAATAACATTTCTGCTCCCTATCTACTCATATTTCATCTTCCATAACGAAATCCATATTCTATTTTTAATCTCTCATATATTTCAAATGCGATCGGACAGACTTCTACTGTTTCCAATACACTGTACAAACTATGTAACCTCTCTGGCTGATCCGTATATGGATATTTTCTGCAATTCTCAGGTTTATATTCTCCCAGCTTACAGTTTCCGTCTTCTTCCAGAAAATCACACGGATGATGCTTGGTTACATATGTATTTTCACTTTCTTTTTTTATCAAATAAGAATTTATAAGTTCTTCTTTAGTAAGTCCTAAATATTCTGCATCTTTCTCCAAATCTTCTTCTGGAATACTTCCGCAGTACATCTTACAACAGTTCCTACATCTGCTGCAGTCATATTTTGCAAACAACTCTTCGTGAAGTTTTTTGAACTGCTCATCCAATTCTTTTTCATCTGCATTACATTTTAAAAATGTACGGAATTCAATATTTTCATTTTCCTTTTTCTTCGCTTCAAATTTTACTTTTCTTGGTGCAATCATATTATCACCTCATTTTCTGTAATATTTCATCAAAATTTTATTTTCTGCCAACATGAGGAAAAAAGCACTACCATCTTTATGATAATGCCTTTTCTTATCTTTATTTGTTCCAACTTTCTTCCAAATAAGGTCCTATCATTCCAAGCACCTTTTCTGCTTTTTCTCTCAGGCGGTATACAGTATCAATTAGTTTTGAAATATTTTTATCAAAAACGTCCACTTTCACATAAGTTCTGTTAAGAAAGCAATTACGCCAGAATGTTTACTAGAATCAAATTCTGCCAGAGCTGTGACGGAACGAAGTCCATGGAAAAAAGCATAATAAGAGCGATTAACAGAAGCCTTGAATCTACCATCTTTCATAAGCAACTGTGCCGCTTCCAAATCCTCTTTAGCTGACTGGAAACAAGATTTTGATAGGTCAATCATGCTGCCTTCCATAAAACAATCCCCTCCTTATTCACATTCTTATAAAACGGAGTGACTTTTTCCCATTTTTAAAAACTACATAATCAATATCAATAACAGAAATTTCCATTTAACAATAAAGCAACGTCTCCATCGGATTCAAATGTGTTATTCCCTCTTGCATAGGAACCATATAATACAATCCGGATAACCTAGTTATTAAAAATAGCAAGAATTCCTTCTACTAACTACTAATTCGTTTAATGCATTTGTATCCTTAAGCTGTACCTCCTTCTGGTTTTATTATATCGTCCATTTTTTTCAACGTCAACGCATTTCCCAAAAGAGAAATTTATTTCTTCAACATGTTTTAACTTTCTCATTTTTAGCATAATCTTTCCCTACTTAACATACAAACAAAGAGGGATGTTGGGAAATCGATAGTTCCAAACAGGGGAATATTTAACTCGCATATTAGCTAATCCGATACCTTGGCTTACGGTAGTAGTAGTCTTTCCTGTACCACCTTACTGATTTGCAATAAATATCGCTTTACATCCCACCATTCTTTGTCCTTCTTTCTAAAAAAATAATAGCCACTCTGATTTTCAGAATGACTATGTATTCGTAGAACGCAAAACATCGAATGGTTCAGCCTTGAACCATTCGGTTATGTACTACAACACATATTTTATTGTAAATATTAGTAAAGCATTATAATGATTATCTCTATCACCAAACCAGTATTGAAATTATAATTCCAACAATTCCACATATATTGCTTATAATAATTGAAATCCCCATTTTTTTCATAAACACAACAATACAAATGGGTAGAAACAGTATTATTATAATATACCATAATTTTTTAATTGCTTTTGATTCTGAAAGTCGTTTTCCTAACCACTCTTTTACTCTTGGTATAGATACAATTCCAAATATTAATGCTGCTATACCGATAATATTATCAATATAGTTACTATCCAATATTTTGAAATCTTTTCCTATTGCAAGTATCGCAAAGAATAACAAAATTATACCCGCCGCAACAAGATATAAAAAGTATGTAATGTAGTCATTAAATGTTTTTTTCCTATTCCTCTCATTATCATTAATCAATTCGCCATAATTTAAAAGTGTTTCATGATTTTCTTCAATACTTACAACATCTTCTATAATCACTGTCGTTTTACTAATCCCTTTTTCAATTCGTGCTTTTTTTCTTGAATCAATTATATAATGTGTTTTCGACATTCTTCCTAACCTTTCAATTCAATTTTTAATAATTCATGAATGAAGAATACTTCCATATATAAATCTGGAGTCATTCAAAACATTATTTCAAATATGTCGCCAATTATTATTTTTTAATAAGCTGATTTGCAAAAAGAATTAAATATCTGTTCAAGCAACATTTCGCATTCATACTATTCCTCAGATTTAATATTTTCACCACGACTAATTCTTTTTACTTTTTCCCTAAATACCTTTTTTATTTACAATTTCTCCCTGGTATGTCTTCATTTTATCTTCATATCCCTTCCATAAAACGGGTTCATATTGAGAATATCTTGGCCCAAAAACATTTCTATTGAACATACTCAAATCAGTCGTTCCTCGGTCAAATTTTTTCAGCTCTGCGATTTTTCTAGAAGCATTGCCTGTTCCTGCAGCAGTTCCTTGTTGGTGCTGTCCTTATCGCCCGGATGCTTGTCAAGATAGCACTGGATTTCTCTAACCAGACAATGGGAACGCCTATCAGCCAGAGAAAAAACGGTAAAGAAAAACCGCCTGTATCAATATTTTTATGCCCGTACAGACGGCTTTCTATACTGCTATTTTTCCCGTAAAAGTTCAATCAGTTCCCATAAGTTTGATCCTATTTTTTCTAACAGTTGATCGCTTGGTGCAAACCCCTTTGCTCGTTCTATTGCCAAATCTATATTAGGCAAATAAAACTTTTCAAAAGTTTTGACTTGAATTGCTTTCCTTTGTCCTGTTTTCTCATATAGTAAATTGCTAACAAAAGAATTTTTCTTTTCATCCAACTTATTCCTAAGAATATCTTCCAGCGATTCCGAGTATTCCGATGCAACATCTGAGACATGTAACAGTTGCCAAAATTCGATGCAAGGATTTGTAATATAGCACAAATAATTCTTCTCCCTGCACTTTCCCACAACACTATTCATCTGTTCAACGGAATGGCTACCACAATCTCTGTCTATGACAATACCAAACGCATCATCTTTTCCATGATACTTGCTAAGAAAGTCAAGATACAGAAGGTCAATATGCTCTTCTTGTAAAACTGCTTGAAATTTATTACATTCTTTTTGAGAAAGGCTGGAAGGACTTTCTAAATAAGATCTTATAAACTCTGTCGAATAGTTTTTTAAACTAAGCGAGTCAATTGCCTTTTCAAACATCTTATTTTCCCTAAATTGGACATATTCCTCCAACAATTCCAATACATTTTCTGGATCACTGTTGGTATCGTATCTCTTCAATATCTCAATATGAACTATTGCGTCAATCCCCAACTGCTCCCTATATTTTTCAATAAAATTGAAATAGTGCACTTCTGTCTTCGTTCCCTCTGTAGAGAGAAAAACGACACGCTTTGGCTCTATGGAATCCTCGTGAGCACGGACAAACAGTGACCTACTCCCCAGACGATAAGGTAAACTCATTCACTATCCACCTGCCATTCGCTGTCTTGAAAGCAAGGTATAGCACCATATCTTCCAATCAGGTAGTCATTTAATATATTTTTATCAAATCTCTGTTTGTAATCACTCAACGAATATATTCTTGAGCTGTGATCTTTTTCACGTTCAACAAACCAAATCTCATCTTGACGAAGAATTCTTAAATCCATTAGATTAAGATCATGGGTTGTGCAAATCAATTGGCATGGCTTTTCCTTTGTAATTTCGAAAAAGCGTCTGATATATTCCTCAGTAAGTTTTGAGTGAAAACTTCGATCAAGTTCGTCAACAACAATTATTTTCCCTTTTTGTCCAAATTCGTACAACGGAATTAGGTCAAATAAACGTTTTGTACCGTCTGATTCATCAGAAAGTTCAAACAATTCTTCTGGGTTTCCATGATCTAGCATGATTTTCTCAGCAATAATTTCTCCATCCTCGATGGAAATTTCAAACTGATAATCACCAATTTCAATTTTACAGTGAGTTCTATCTTGACGTTTACTTCTCATGGTTTGTTCTAAATCGTTCAAAACTTCTTTTTTTACCTCGTCAGGCAGGAAGGAAAAGGCTTTTTCTGCCAATTGTTTTCCTTTTTTGATTTCTTCTATCCCAGTATCAAAAGCTCTAAGCATATCAACCATAGAATCCGTATTTGATGCTGGATTCAAGAAAAACTCATTTTTATTATGAGCATGAGAGTCAGGATATACAACAATAAGGTTTTTGAACCATTCGTACGCAACAATAAAATCACGTAAGTCGGAATCTTCATCGATGTTCTTGTTTCCAACTTCATTCAAAAGCGCTTCGTCTGCTTTTAAATCTTCGCAATAAATATTGAATCGCAGTTCAGACTTCTTATTCAGTCGTAGGTCTGTTATAATTTGCTTTCCGGGTTCTCGCTCAAAAATACAAGTTTCTTTCTCCGAAGAATCTATTCGGTAAAGCCATTCAGCACAAAACTCGTGTGTCAAGTAGTTAATCGCAAAACCATATGAAAAAATTGTCTGCTCAGCAACAAAGTCAATTTGAAAAACACCTGCTTTATCTTTGCACACTGGGTCAATACGGAAAAAACGATCATCATATCGCATTGCTCTTGACCCCATTATAGTTACTCGACGCATAAAATCCAATGCACGCACAAAATTTGATTTTCCTGAAGCGTTTGCGCCAAAGAAGAAACTACTCTTTAACAAACGTTTTCCGTCCACAGTAAAGCAGTGAGAGGAATGCCTTGTTTGTTTTCCTGCTACCATGCTAAATACTTGCTGTTCTTTAAATGAATTGTAGTTCTCAACGGCAAATCTAATCAACATTGTTTACACCTCCTAATCTCTACGATAATAGTATATGTGATAAATTCCGTTTTTTCAATCAATTTTTGAAGTATTTTTCATTGAATTTCAAATGTATTTGTTGTATAAATCACAAATTATGATTTTACTCAAAAATAGTTTTTCTGTCAGTCCACGACTTGGGATATAAATATTATTTATGTATTGTGAATATTTTTGATATAATAAATAATCTTTCATATAGACAAACATAAAATAACTCAAAAAATAAAGTACTCTCTATCCAGATGACTAAGTGTTCTCTAAGAATAGTTTTCCGCAGACATTTATTCCCTTTCAAAATGCGAAATTCTTCCATACTTTTCATACGAATATTTTAAGATATGATAAATATCATCCTTCAATTTATATCGATATTTAGCGGCAAAAGTTATCGGTTTGATATGAAAAGCTACCTTTTCCATCAGATTCATTTCTTTCTGTATCTATAATGACTTTCTCTGATAAATCCAACTGATTTTTATACACCAAATACGAGGTCAATAAAGACTCACCACAAATAAATCCATCTTCATAATGTGGCTTGTTTACACTCTTAATAAATTCCATCAGCAACCTATAATCTCTTGGGTTCATTGTATCAATCCGATTCCAAAACATTTCTAAAACTTTTTCTGTTTTCGCTTAATTTGCCTTGCTATCTCAAACAATAGTTATAGTTACAATGATATGCAAAAATAAAGAGCCAGAAATTTCTTTCTAGCCCTTCATTTTTCACTTATCACTTGCTACTATTAATTTTTGCTCATCCAATAATATGTTCTTAATATTGAATCCCAACAAAGAACAAATTGCCTGCCTGTCTTTATTGTCAAATTGGTAATTGCTCAAATATCTGTAGATATTATTCTTAAAGATATTCTGCGAAACTTCCTCTAAACAATTTTTACCAGAATACAAATCCCTTATATCGGAAACAGGAAGATGAGTAGAAGCTATTCGTATTAAATATTCTACCCTTGTCATCTTGACTAAATCTGTCTGATTCTTCAAGCAATAGTCATTAATATTTTCCTTGATATCTTCTGATTCTAATCCAAACGAAAGTGCCGTAACGTTTGCACTTACGAACTGAAGCCATATTTCCGAAATTAACATTTTTACAGCTTGAATAAAATCACTTTTTGCCTGAATGGTTTCTTCATCACCATCTTTGATTTTCTCTTCCAGCATGTCAATTAATTTATCAACTGTATATGTGGAATAATTACAAAATGAACCTAATACTTTTGTTACTGATTTAAACATCACATCAATAATAAATTCTCTTTGTGGATTTTCCATTCCTCCAGAGTAGTTCTTCAGAATATTTCCAACATAATCAACCAATCTACCAACTTTAAGAACCTCTTGATTTGTCTGTTTCATTTCTTCATGAACACCTGAAGAGTTGTTTTCTTCGAACTCTTCATTCAAATCCGTGGATTCTTCCCTCTTGCCTTCTGCTTCTTCTTGCTCCTGAAGTTTTCGGCTTCTGAGCAAAGGGATTTGATCATTCTCTGGTACTGTATAAATTCGCTCTATTTTTTTCTCAATATTGCCGCCCCATTCAGCGATTAAAGCTCTAACATTTTCATATTTGAAATCTTTGAACTCTGTTAAAAGGCTATCTGACATTTTTGAAACAATTGGTAATATGTCATATTCTATGCTAAGATTATAAGCCAAGAACAATGCAATATTATAATTCAGATCATTATCAATATTGTCAAAGACCTCTTTTATGACTTCAGATCTTTTTTCTGGATTCATCTTTTTGGCTATATAACTTCCAGCAAAATAAAAATACATATAGCTATATTTAAACCTATAGGTATCGCCTTTGTTTTCTAGAAATCTATAATCAACCATTCTTTCAATAAGTTTTGAAATAGCTATTTTCATTCCAGAATGCTTTTCTTTATACTCTAAAATTATTGTATAGATATAGGAATCTTGAACATAGCCATATATTTTGTCTTTAAACATTTTATCCTTTACATATTGACAGGTTGCAAAATAATAATCCTGATTTCCTTTCCATCAAAACTCCTGTTAAAATTTGTTTCAAAAGCATGCCTGTCTTTTATAATTTTTTCTTTGTCGTAGATATAAAAGAATATATAATCCGCCTTATAATGTACAATATCAGCTTCTATTTCTTCTGTCAGTTTTTTTAAGTTTGTTGATGTTCTTGTACACTTTGCTTCTATGATTGTATTTAAAGAAAGAATTTTTATATCGCTTCTAACAGTTCCAACTCCCGAATCATCACTTACCTCTCTTCTAGCATCCGGATACAACGACTTTATAACTGCATAAAGCAAATGCTGTAAATCATATTCATTTTCAATCTGTATTTTTTCAAGTTTTCAGACGTAAGTGATGCCCTCTTATCTGGTTTTACTTCCCTAAACGCTTCTAAGAAGAAATAAAAATTTCGCAGATACCTTTCAATCTCCTTTTGAATAAATTGTGATGACTTCTCATATTCTTCACATAAAATACTGTCCAAATAGATCAACAGATTTTCTTTTGCCTTTAACATATTTTCACGGGTAGATTCTTTTGAAAATTTGTTCACCATATATTTCTGTTTATTTCTAATATTTTGAACAATATCATTCTTATATGATTCTTGTTTCATCATCTGGTGCAGCTTCGATATAAATTTCTCATATTCCTCTACAGTATCCACTAATTTCAACTTTTCGATATACTCTTTCAGCATATTATCCATTCATTCTCCCCCATCTCAGATAAAACAAAAATAGTGGATCCAAAACATACACTTTTCCGTCTTTCCATTCTATTGCTTTATAAATTTCTTCTTTTTCTTTTAGGATTGTTTGTAAATTATTTAAATGACTTTTTACAGAATTTCTATCCGGTTTTCCTTCTGTTTTAGGAATAAGGTTTATGATTCTGTCATAAACTGTGTCAAAATCCAATTCCATAATCGGAGGATTTTTGGCTAACGATTCCACGATCAGTCCATACAAATCCAATTCTTTTCCATCTAATGTTTTGTATAAATTTCTTTTCTTTCCACGCGGATTTGGACCTTTAGACATTACATTTACCACATCGTAATAGTTAAAGTTAACCGTTGTAAATTTATATGCCATTTCCAACATATCAAAATTTACAATATGCTCATTTTTGTCTTCCAACAATGTGCAAATGCTCAGACAAATATACTGCATTAACTGTGGTGATGTAAGGCATTCAACTGCCAACTGTTCTGCAACTTCATCTGTTATCTTAATATCAAGTTGTTTAAATCCTTTTAAAGCAATCTCTTTTAAATCCTTTTTTTCCCACGCTTCAATATTAATTAAACTCAATCTTCCCGATAAATCTGCATTCTGGCGAATTGCATCGTCTGCCCTATGCGGAAGAGAAACTACGACTACCTTTAATTCTCTTCTAATTGCATCTTTGAGCTGTTGTGCCATTTTTGTCTGCATCTCTTTTGAAGCATAATGAAAATCATCAATTACTAATACTTTATCGTGCTCTTTATAATATTGAATAACGGTATCTTTCGCTAGAACATACTTTTCGCTTTTACTATCTGTTTCCTTACTATTTCCTTCATTAACCTCTCTTTCTGTTGTCAATTCTCCTTTATAAGGCAACCCCACTTTTGCAGCAACAATTGCCCAAAAATCTGTGTTGCTGTTAAAATCCGCACCAGAAATTTCAACAATGTCGTCAAATCCAATTACCTTCTCGCATAAGATTGTCTTTCCCATTTTTGATGGTCCAATTAATGATGTAAGGCAACCCGCTGTTCTCAATGCCTGCTTTAAACGTAATTCATATGATATACCTGTATTTTCATAATTTCTGGAGACATATGTATATTCCGGATACGCTCCAGGTTTAAATACATTTTCTGCTTTTAGTCTCATATTAGCACCTCCAAATATTAATTACTCTAATTATAACACATTTTATTACTTTTTATTGGTCTAAATATCATTTGACCATAATATAACTTCATTGTTATACTCCAGCACAAATGATTTTGTTCTCTAGCATACTTAATAGAAAACAAAAAGGCTGAAGCCCATGATGCGACTCCAACCCTTTAATTTCTCTCGACAAAAGAAAACATATAACCCTTGCATTTATATTTAATTATTCTGAATGATATTCACTCCAAATTACCATTTTTGCGTAACAAATTCAATTTCGTAACAATATCATTCTTTCATTTTCAGTTTCGTTTAGTTTCATCCAATCCATACATCTCGTACTTCAAATCACAGAACAACACTATATATTGTTCTTTAGCACTGCTACATTATAGCACTTCAGAAACGTCCGGAAAGCACATAGCGAAACGGACATCCACCTCGTTCTTGTCTTTCATCACAGAGTTCACTTCGTTCCCGATATACCGGGCCGGCTTCTCGATTTTTAGTAATATTTCATCATTTAAAGCTAGTTTTCTCATGTTTCTCCTTTCATTTTTGTTTAATATATACAAAAAATTAACCTTCTTTTCTCTTCCGATTTTCACGAAAAATAGCTGTTTTTTTATGAGTTTCAGTAGCGTTTTTCACCTCGTTTTTGCCCTTGCGTAACAAATTTACTTTTTCTCTACTGTGCAGCGCTATGTATAATTATACACCATTTTCATGGTCTTGCATAAAATACATAGCACTGCATAACATTATTCAATACTATAATATGAAGCAGCAGAATACATTCTGAAACAGCACGTTAACCCGCCATATTATATACTTTTTGCGGAAGGAGTTCAAGCAAATCTTTCTCAGATATAGGAATGTCAAATATAAACTCGTTACTGTTCACATCAATTCCCGCCTATCCATGCCAAAAAAACGAAACTGCATTCTCACAGCTCCGTTTTTCTGTCATCTGATTATGTTTCGATGTAGGATTCCTCTGCCAGTTTTACCTTACACCGTTTCATATAACACGCAATCCCATATTTCAAAATTTTGTCCACTCCGTTTTCCCTAAGTTCCTCATCATACTTTCTTTCCTCTACCTGCTTTAAAGCTCTTTCACAGGCAACATCCAGGTTTCCGTCACCTGCATATTTCACTTCGATCAAAATTGCAGTTTCACTGTTCTCTGTTTCTATCAGGATATCGCTGTAGCCTTCTCCGGTTTCCTGATTGGAAAAGACTCCCCATTCTTCTTTGATACCCAAAATTCCAAGCAGAATACCATGATAAAAGTTTTCTTTCATTTCCTTTCTTACAAAGGTGTCCCGGATACTGATGGTCTTTTTCAGGTAACTTTCAAAAATATCTTCAACCTTCTTTTCCTCTCCGTTTTTCAGTGCCTTACAAAATCTGCCAAGCATATCCCCGTCTTTTGCAACACTTTCTTTGAAATATTCCATAATCTGGGTTTTAAAAATATCCCGAATTTCCAAATTTGGGATCCGTAGCTTAAACTTTCTCGCATCCACCTGACCGGACTGCGTTAAATACCCGGTTGCAAACAGTACACTCCAGATATTCTCAATGGACTCATACATTTCCTTATAAGTCAGTTCCGGATGAATGGTTTTTGTGATACTCTCCCCGGCCATCAAACGCTCAATCTCCCTCTTTGTGGTCAGATTTTTTGACTGCCGGATAAATTCCTTCACTTCTGCATTGCTACTTGTATTGATCCAGTAATTCTGAGGAATTGCTTCTCTGTTTGTACGCAGACTTCGAAGATAGGAAACTACATCCCATGGACAATATACGTCCACGTTTCCAAAGCGGTATCCATCATACCATTCTTTGATACTTTCATACTTATCCGCACATTCATAATACGTTAAAAGGTCACGTACCTCCTGATCTGTAAATCCAAAATATTCATCAAAATCGACATCTGCGATCGTAAAGGTTGTAAAATTATTAAGTCCTGTAAAGATACTTTCTTTCGAGATACGCATACATCCGGTCAGCACTGCAAGCTTCAGACTGCTATTTGTTTTTAACGCCTGTTCCAACAGATTGCGGATCAGAAATACCATCTGGTCATAGTATCCATTTGCAAAGGCTTTTGCCAACGGAACGTCATATTCATCAATCAGCAGGATCACTTTTGTGCCGTAATGCTTCGCCAGCAATTCCGACAGCCTTCTTAGTCCGCTGCAAAAAACAGCCTCACTCATGTTACTGTCCAAAAGCTTTTTGTAAGCCTCTTTATCATGTTCGCTCAAGCATTCACTATCGCAAAGAAACTGAAACGCTTCTGCCGCTCTCTGCATAATCTGCACAGCAAAATCAAAAGCGCCCTCATAAGCAGCTGCATTGATTCCTTTCAGGGAAACAGAGATCACAGGATATTTTCCCATATATTCGTCGCACAGCTTCTGATCTTTTAAAATTTCCAAACCATCAAAAATACTTTTATCTCCCTCTATGGAAAAAAAGTACTCCAGCATACTCATATTTAAAGTTTTTCCAAAGCGCCTTGGTCTGGTAAAGAGATTTACCATTCCACCATTACGGATCAGTTCAGAAATCAATCCTGTTTTATCTACATAATAATAGTTATCTTTTATAATCTGCTCAAAATTTTCCAATCCTACCGGAAGGCGTTTCTTTTCTTCACCCATGTTATTCACACCCCTTCTCTGTTGATTATATTGTAACAAAGATCCGCACAAAAGCCTATACCTAACTTTTCTCATCATTCTCAGTCAGTTCTTCTATGATTCCGCCAGGATTGATGATCCGATACTCCTGCATTCCGTACGTTGCAAAAGTATACTCTGAACGATAGGCTGTTTCACTGGCCAGCTTGTAAAATTCATCGAAAGTGATCGAATCATCTGCCTGACATGCCAGAGCGTACATACCTGCAACATAAGGTACGATGGAACTCATTCCGCCCCAACAGCTATAGGTATAATTCTCTTTTCCGCAATTAGATGCATGTGTACTTTTAGCGGTTGGAACATACACGCTTCCAAAAGGTGTTATGGCAGAATCATAGGGCATATAATTATTGAAGTCGGTTACATCTGTATAGGAGATTCTTGTCAGACTCTGGAATTTGTTTATTTTATTTTTGGGAATCAGACATAATACTTCGATATTGTTTTCTCTTGCTTTTCGAATAGCGTTGTTTAATTCCACGTCACCTTTTACTCTTTTGCAATACAGTACCAGTCAACCAGTTCGAATTCTGGCATTTTGAAATATGATGGGAAACAATACACAGAAATATTCGTATAACCCATCATCTTCAGTTTACTTAGAATCATCTCTTTCTTGATTGGATAATATTTTTCTTCAAATATTTCTCTTTGAACTATTTGATTCTCTTTTTCAAATGTATATAAAAGATTAAAAGTTATAGTGTCTTCAGAACTATAATCCCAGACTTGAACCAAATTGACTCTGCATTTCTTTGCAAAAACGGGATTATACAGATAGAATCTTCTTTTTTCATTCAAAATTTTTCCCAATTTCTAGTATCCAGATATAAATATCCGCCTTTTTTTACCAACGAATTCATTTGCTCTAAAGCTGTAAGTACATCATCATTATTTACATGCGGCAATGAATTTCCCGTACTGGCAACACAGTCAAATTGTTTGCCTTCCCAGCAAGAAAGCTTCCTAAAATCACAACTCTTTAATTCAATCTCATATCCTGCCGCAGAAGCTTTTTCTTTGCATTTTCTTATCATTTCTTCGCTCAAATCGGAACCTGCAAGTTGAACACCCAACTCACATAACGGCAACGTTACACTTCCTGATCCAATACTAACGTCTAAAAAAGAATGAACATTCTTTCCTTGTAACAACGTTTTCCAATGTTTTTTATAGGCACTCCAATGGGTTTGATCTTCTAACAAATCATAAATATCGGTTCTGTCATATATACTTGACATTTCTTTTCTCCTTCAAATTCAATCACGATGACTTTTCAGCGGAATAAGAATTCTCAGATTTTAGCCGTCACGATGGCTTTTTTGAGCTTTCTCCGCACAAAACAGTAGCAGATTACTTGTAATACAATGGTAAGAAACCATGATGCAGGGTAGGAAATAAAAAGTACATCTAAAGAACGATGTTTTGGGAATACCCAAAATATCCAGACAATCCTGGTTCCTACTGTTCCGATTACAGACAGGAGCATTGGAACTGCTGAAAATCCCATGCCGCGCAGTGCTCCCGGAAACAGATCCATCAGTCCGCACATAAAATAAGTCACTGTCGTATACAGGAGAATCTCCATGCCGCATTGTATTACTGCTGCATCCGATGTGTAAACCCGCAAAAGCTGCGGCCCCATCAGATAGGATCCGCCTCCCATAACAATTGAGACTGCTACCGACAAAAGGATACAGTTTCGAAGAATTTTATCCATTCGTTTCCACTTTCCAACACTGTAATTCTGACTGGTAAAGCTCATACAGGCCTGTGTGATGGAATTTACGGATGCAAACAAAAATCCAAAAATATTGTTGGCAGCAGTATATCCAGCCATTGCCACAGAACCGAATGAATTTACAGAGGATTGCAAAAGGACATTCGAAAAATTGATCACCGTACTTTGGATTCCGGCCGGAATTCCTACCTGAAAAATCTGCTTTAAATAAATCCATTTCAATCCCATCCTAGAAAATCTGAATTGATAGCTGCTGTCTGACCTGTAGAGACACCGAAGCACTAACATACAGGAAATCATCTGTGCGATTACGGTCGCAATCGCGACTCCTGCAACTCCAAGATGCAGAACGATGACTAAAAACATATTCAGCAATGCATTTGTTACGCCCGCAATCATCAAGAAAAAAAGCGGACGTTTCGTATCTCCTACTGCACGGAGAATGGCAGCTCCATAATTGTAGAGCATAAAAAACGGCATTCCGGCAAAATAAATCCGCATATACAGAGCAGATTGTTCAATTACATCTGCAGGCGTATCCATAAGTTCCAAAGCGGTCCTTGAGAAGAACAAACCGACAAAAACCATTACAACTCCGCTGGTCAAAGCGAATGTAATTGCGGTATGTACAGTCTCTGACATCTTCTTTTCCTGACCTGACGCATAGAAGCGCGCGGCCAGAACATTTGCTCCAAGTGAAACTCCGATAAACAAATTCGTAAATACGTTGATCAAAGCAGTTGTTGATCCAACTGCTGCCAATGCCTGACTTCCTGTAAATCTTCCAACCACAATGATGTCTACGGCATTGAATAAAAGTTGTAAAATTCCTGATAACATCAAAGGAATGGAAAATGAAATCAACTTATCCAAAACGGTACCGTTACACATGTCTATTTCATATCTGTTTCTTTTTACTGCTGAATCCACAGTATCCCCCCTAACCTGAATTTTATAAATTACCAACACCATTATATATCAAAAATTCCATAAAGATAAGAGGAAAGTGTTATATTTTGCACTGCATCAAACTTATCACCGATTGCTGTTCCGCGTATCTTTTCTGAAATTAAAAAGGCTTTGTACCTTCACAAAGCCCTTTCCTTTCTGTCATCCAAATCCCTTGTATCTTTTGTGTCTATTCCGTCTCCTGCAATGTCTCAGATACGGATTGAGCAGCACCTTGTGCAATCTCTTCTCCTACCTGATCCAGTCCTGTAAAGTTGATGTTTTTTGTTGTTTTTCCTTCAAAAGTTTCTGCACGGATGATTTCGTTCATATCGATTCCGGTCGCTTCTTTTACGGATTCCATGACTTTCCCCATGATGATCGGTACATTTCCTGCAAGGTCAGATACCCCGTCGCTGTTTCCGCCAATTACCGTGACTTTATCAATCGCAGATAATGGTTCTGCCACACTTTTTGCAATATCCGGAAGAACTCCTACGATCATTTCCAGAATTGCTGCCTGTCCGTATTTTTTCATAGCTTCTGCCTTTTTGTCCAGAGCTTCTGCTTCTGCCAGACCTTTTTTCCGGATGGCTTCTGCTTCTGCCAGACCTTTCGCACGGATGGCCGCAGCTTCTTTCTCTGCTTCGTACTGCTGTGCCTCGGCATCTTTCTGGCGGCGGTATAATTCCGCATCTGCATTCTGCATTTCTGCATATTTGTCTGCTTCTGCTTTTTTACGGATCTCAGCATCCAGCTTTTTCTCAGCAACTTCGGCTTCTTTTGTCTGTAGTTCAATTTCTTTTTCCCGGCGGGCAATATCTGCTTCCTGTTCCCGGATTTCTACCGTTTTTCGGGAGGTCTGCTTCTGAATCTCATATGCGGCATCCGCTTCTGCTCTTTTTGTGTCTTCCCCAATTTTTAATTCGGCTTTGCGGATCTCCAGATCATTGTTACGCTGTGCAATGGCAAGTTCTGCCGCCACTTTTGCTTCACTGGCCTTGTTTGCCGCTTCTGCAGATGCAACTTCTACATCACGATCCGCATTTGCTTTTGCAACCCGTGCAGTCTTACGAATTGTTTCGCGGTTATCGATTCCAAGATCATCGATCAGTCCGTCTTTGTCGTTGACGTTCTGGACGTTGAAAGAAAGAATGCGGATTCCCAGTTCTTTCATATCCTGTTCGGCATTTTGTTTGACTTCCTGACTGAATTTTGCCTTGTCCTGACAAATGCTCTTTAAATCCATGGTTCCAATGATCTCACGGAGATTTCCCTGTAAAGATTCGGTGATCATAGATCGCACATCATCTGCCTTCCGGTTCAGAAAGTTTCGCATGGCAACGGCAGAAACCTGATTGTTGGAAACTTCCATTGCTACCTGGGCAATGGCATCAACTTTGATATTGATAAAATCTTTAGTTGGAATATAATCTTCTGTTACAACATTGATGTTGATCTGCCCGACTTCCAGCCAGTCAACACGTTCAAAAAATGGTACTTTAAACCCTGATTTTCCAAGCAGAACTCTTGGATTTTTTGACAGTCCGGTAATGATCGCCGCTTTATTCGGCGGAGCCTTTACATAGCCTGCAAATAAGAAAATAAGTAACAGTACTACAATCGGTATAATGATATATAACACTCTGACTCCTTTCCTTTGGATGACATCTAAAATACAAAATGGAAACTGTATTTTTCTCATTATAAAATGAGGACAGAACGGGTGTCAATCAAAAAAATACGGATTGAAAAAACTGGAAGTTTCCCAGGAATCTTGTTACAATTTAAGAAATAATGGAAAGGCAGGCGGGATAGGATGCTGGAGAATTCACTGGCGGAAAAACTAATCGAACAGGTTACAAAATACACCAGTTATAATGTCAATATTATGAATGAACAGGGTGTGATCATTGCGAGCCGTAATCCGGAGCGAATCGGGAAATTTCACGAAGTTGCATGGCAGATCGTGCATGGAACAACGGATATCATGGTCACTGAAAATGACAATGAATACCCGGGAGTATTAAGCGGGATCAATATGGTAATCGAGATTGAGGGAAAACGGGAAGGCGTGGTAGGCGTGACGGGAAATCCAGAGGAGATACGACCGATCGCACTCATTATCAAGATGGCGATAGAAACGCTGATCAAATATGAAAATCAGAAAATGCAGGCGTTTCGAAGACAGACAAGGAAGGACCGTTTCATGGAGATGTTGACGCAAAAGCAATATCGTGCGCCACAGGATATACAAAAGCTGGCAGCAGAATTGAATTACCGGGAGGATTTGATCCGAATTCCAATTCTTTGTCATCTGCAGTCCGCTTCAGATCAGGAGGCTTTCTTACATTCAATCAAGAACGGACGGGAACATCTTACGCAGGATATCAGTTTTCAGATGGAAGATCGATATATTTTGATCTTCAAAACACTAAAAGGGGAACATCTTTTTTCAGATTATAAATTTTTGCTTGCCGACTATTTGAAAAGTACGTTGAAATGGATGCGGGAAGAAGAGATTTGCTGTACATTCTACGTTGGAACCTTTCAGACCAGCTTTTCTCAGTATTATTATTCGTATCAGCATTGCAAATGGCTGGAAACTCACATTTTTGGAGAACATCAGGCGTTTTATTTTTATGATTTTATAGGAGAATATATCACCTCCTGCATTCCAAGACAGGAATTACAGCAGATTTTTAATGTGTTTGCACAGAAACTTCCGGAAGACTTTCGAAAAAATTATATTGAAATTGTGGGAAGTCTGATTCAGAATAATTTCAATATCCAAAATGCAGCGCGGCAGTGCTTTATGCATAAGAATACGTTTACCTACCGTTATAATAAAATAAGAGAGGTTCTGCGTCTGGACCATCAGCGTTCAATGGACGATACATGGATGCTGATCTGTTTGTATTTATACATAAAATTATAGAACACATGTTTTGTGCGTGAAACACAAAATATGGAGAAAGTTTTGGTTGAAGTATTCTGAATTTTTGAAAAATATTCTGCTACAATGAATACAATTAAATAAAAGCAAAAAAAACAAAGGGGGCTTTAATATGACAGGATTTCCACTTATCATCGCTTTTATTGTTGCAATTGTATTCATGATTGTAGCTATTTCCAAATTTAAGATTCATCCGTTCTTATCGATTATGGGTGTTTCTTTGATTCTGGGATTGGTGGCAGGAATTCCGCTGGTCGACCAGACCGCATCGGACGGAACTGTTACCAGTGGTCTGGCAACAGTGATTGGAGCCGGATTTTCCGGTACATTCACCAGTATTGGCATCGTTATTATTCTTGGAGCATTAATCGGAAGCATTCTGGAAGAGACCGGAGCTGCATTGAAACTTGCAGACATGGTCATCCATCTGGTTGGAAAAAACCATCCGGAGTTGGCTATGGAACTGATGGGATGGGTTGTTTCCATTCCGGTATTCTGTGATTCTGGATTTGTTATTTTGAATCCAATCCGAAAAGCATTGGTAAATCGTACCGGTGTGTCATCCGTTGCAATGTCCATCGCACTCTCCTGCGGTTTGTATATCTCGCATGTATTCATTCCGCCGACACCGGGGCCGATTGCTGCGGCATCGACACTGGGGATTGGAGATAATTTACTGATGGTTATGGGAATTGGAGCATTATGTTCTGTATTTCCTCTGATTGCTGGATATTTTTATGCAAAATACATCGGGAAAAAGGTAACAGCTGATGATGAAGCAAACTGTAATGATGTAAAGAAATCTTACGAAGAGCTGGTTGCTGAATACGGAAAACTTCCAAATGGATTTATTGCACTTGCACCGATTCTCATACCGATTCTTTTGATGGGAGCAAGCTCTATTGCATCAATGGCAGGCTGGTCAGGAACTGCAAATGACATTTTGAAGTTTTTGGGAACGCCGGTTATTGCCCTTGCAGTTGGCACCATTTTCGGTGTGATTCAGCTTGTGGGTGCAAGGAGAATCGATAAATTTTATGATTTGACGAATGAAACATTAAAAACCGTTGGACCAATCTTGTTTGTAACAGCTGCAGGCGGTGTGTTGGGAAAAGTGATCGCTTCTACAAGTATGATTGATTATATTACACAAAATGCAGAATTGCTGGAGACAATAGGTATTTTCTTCCCGTTTATCCTTGCAGCGATTTTGAAGAGTGCACAGGGATCTTCAACAGTTGCACTTACGACAACAGCAGGAATCGTAGCTCCTATCCTGCCGGTTCTGGGACTGGATTCCCCGATACGGGCAACGCTTGCGGTAATGGCAATCGGGGCTGGAGCTATGACAGTATCTCATGCAAATGATTCCTATTTCTGGGTAGTTACCAATTTCGGCGCGATGACTCCGGAAAAAGGATACAAAACACAGACAATGGCAACGCTCGTGCTTGGTCTTTCCGGTATGCTTGAGATCTTTATACTGTCACTCTTCCTTCATTAGGGAAAAATACAAGATGAAAAAGGGAGGCTTCTCACTATGAAATTTTTATTTGCATCAGATTCTTTTAAAGGAACGTTATCTTCTGCGCGTATTGCAGAACTGCTTACGACAGCAGCAAAAGAATCCTTTCCGGATTGCACCTGTACCAGTATTGAGACTGCAGACGGAGGCGAAGGTACAACGGATGCTGTATTGTCTGCAGTTCAGGGGCAGCGGATTCCACTTGTGGTGTGCGGGCCTCTCTGGAAAAAAACAGACTGCTTTTACGGAAAACTGGATGAAGAACGTGCAGTCATGGAAATGGCGGCAGCATCCGGTCTTCCACTGTTGACAGAACCGGAACGAGATCCTGAAAAAACAACTACCTATGGAACCGGAGAAATGATCCGGGATGCATTGGATCGTGGTTTTCGGGATATTTCGATCGCAATCGGAGGATCGGCGACGAATGACGGAGGAATGGGATGTATGTGCGCCTTGGGAGTTCGTTTTCTGGATGAAAATGGCGAGATCTTGCAGGGATGCGGGGAAAATCTGGGTAAAATTTCTGAAATTGATGTTTCCGGTCTGGATTCAAGAGTTGCAAAGACAAAATTCACAGTCATGTGTGATGTCAATAATCCGCTCTGTGGGGAAAATGGAGCAACCTATACATTCGGTCCACAAAAGGGAGGAACCCCGGAGAGTTTAGCAAGGCTTGAGGAGGGAATGCTCCATTACCGGGATGTTCTTTTGAGAGAGTTTGGGGTGGATGTCAATGAAATTCCGGGAGCAGGTGCAGCCGGCGGTTTGGGGGCCGCACTGGTGGTCTTTTTAAATGCGGTGCTGAAATCAGGGATTGAAACGGTTCTGGATCTGGTTGATTTTGACAGCAGGCTTCAGGGTGTATCTCTTGTGGTTACAGGAGAAGGGCGCACAGACTGGCAGTCTGCGTTTGGAAAGGTACTGCATGGTGTCGGGATGCACAGCAAAAAGTACGGCATTCCGGCAGTGGCCATTGTTGGCTCCATGGGACAGGGTGCAGAAAGAATCTACGATTCAGGAATCGATTCGATTCTGACTACAGTCAATGCCCCAATGGAACTGCATGCGGCACTGGAACAGGCCGAAGAATTATATCTCAATGCGGCGAGACGTCTGTTTCGAATGCTGAAAGCCGGAAATGAGATGAAACAAACAGATTAAAATTCCTGCAAATGACAGGAGTTTTCCGGCAGCCGCGCCTGGTGCATGGTAGGAAATTTCGATTTTGTGTTTTCCCTGTTTCAGCGGAAAGCCCAGGAATGCAGTATTTACTTTTTCATAAGATACGTTCTTGCCATCCACCAGGACTTCAAAATGAGAGTCATAAGGAATGGTTGTGATAAAATAACTTTTTTGATCAACCTGGATCGTTCCCTTGAGCTGATTGCCTTTGGAAGCATTTTTATCCGCGTGAAATTCAGACTGATATAGTGTTTCGTTTGAAGCCGGGTCCTGCCAGGTTCCCAGAGAAAGCTGCAGATTGGAAAGCTGGTAGCTTCCTTTTCCAAGGGTGAGGGAGATCTGCTGCTGCCCTTTTTCCAATGGAACCGCATACGTAAATGTTGTGTTGTGGTTATAGTAAATGTGCGATCTGGCACTTAATTTATTCCGTTCTTTTTCCAGTGTGATGGATACGTCAGAAGATGGCTTCTTGTTTTTTACATGAAATTGCAGGAATAAAACATGCTCCTGCTCATTTTGTCCGTTCTCATTCCAGTTCGGAAATAAGTCTGCAAGATTTAAATGAAGAATCTCAGTCTGTTTTAATACTGCCGTTATGGTTTCGTCTGTTTGTGTCAGAGTGTTTCCGATCTTTTGGAGAGCCGGAAGCGTCATTGTTCCGGATGTGATCTTCAGACTGTCAGAATCCGGAGTCTCTTTTTGTCCGCCTTTTTCTACTACAGCATAATCTAAAAGTGTAGTCTGATTGTACGGAAACGGTAATGTATCATAGGTCTGTTTATTTAGCAGCCGGTTCGTTGCATAGGCAATTGGTGATACATTGTCATTTTTCAGAACTTTCGTATTTCCGATTGTACAGTCCCATTGATAGCCGGGAACATCCTCCTGGGTGATCAGATATTTGATGCCCATAAACCGTTGATAGACAGGATTTCTGGAAACAGACTGCATTAGAAAATTCCGATAGGGCTCTTCCAGTTCAAACGTCTTTGTCCGAAATTCCTGATAATCTGCATTATATACAGAAGAATACACAGAGCTGCTGTACTGTCCGGTGCTCCAGATGCGATTGAGATCGGCAAACTCTTCTTTTGGGGTACCGATTTGTTCCATGCGGTAAAACTCTTGTTTTCGCGTGATAAATTCGGTTGCTTTTTTCGTTTCATAATCCGCTATTTTCTGATAAAAACCGGAATCCAGCATCGTGTCTGCCTGTGTCTGGAAAGACTGATCGTAGATTCCAAGGAACAGGATTGGCGGGATCAAAAGGCACAAAACACTTCCGGTGCGAAGGGATTTTCTGTTTGTCCGAATCCCGAAACGAGTCAATTCATAAAAGAGCAGGTAGCATCCCGCCATGATGACGACGTCCAGAGCAAGTAAGAATCGGCTGAAGGACGGCATGGATTCTGTGTTTCCGGTAAATATCAGTATGATCGTCAGAATATAAGGCAGAAGTCCGCGCCAGAGCGGGCGAGCTTCTTCCTGTTGTTTTTGCATATAGCAGGCGATCAGATAGCATAAAACCGGAAGAAACGGAATCAGAACCTTGTCCCGGATGTACAGTCCGCCATTGAGCAGATAAGAAAAGAACGGAATCGTCAGAATCAGGATCGTGCTCCAGATCAGGATCCGTTCTCCTCTTCTCTTCCAGGCAAGTCCGGCGATCAAAACGGTCAGGATCAGTGTGGTCAGTCCGATTGCATAAGGATGATAAAGGATCGAGGATAATTTTACTGTAGGAATAAAAAGGGAAAGATCTGTCGGTGTTGTTTCCCCTTCTCTTCCGCCGTGCAAAGCCATTGCGGTTGGGACTAAAAAGAAGGCGCTTAAAAGAATCGCGGTCAGGATCGGACCTAAAAACCGGATTCCGTCTCTGAGAAAATCAAGAAACCGGATTTTCTTTCCAAGCGAATCCTGCAGCATAAAGTATCGGTGCAGTCCGTATAAAATCAGGACCAGAATTCCGCCGATACTGAAGTAGAAGCTGGTCATGATCATCAAAAATACACCGGATAAATAGAGAAGCGGTTTTCCTTTTTCCAGGAAAGAATCCACACCCCAAAGAGCCATACACAGAAACGGCATATAATTGACAAACATAATCTGGTTGTAGGACTGAAAAATCATAGGTGCTGACAGCAAAAACAACAGTGCAGTCAGAAAGCTGACAGTCTGGGAGAACCCTCTTTTTATGAGCCAGAAGTAAAGCAATACAACTGCTGATGCAAGGCAGGTGAAGGATGCTGCAATCAGATAATCGCTCATTTTCACAAAAGGAAGCAGATAGGACAACAAAAAAACAGGACTGTACAGTCCATAGTAGGCAAAGTTATAAATGTTCTGTCCTCCTCCGATGCCCGCTGCAAATTCCGGGAAGAAGTCTCCGGTGTCATAAAACTGCTGTCGGAAATAATCCGGAAATACGCTGTGCTGGCTGATCCAGTCTACTTTTGAGCCGAATACACCATATCTCCCGCAAAATAACCAGCAGAAAAACAAAGTGAAAAGAATCAAAAGAAAAGGCATCCGCCATTGTTTGCATTTAGTGTTCGTATTCATAGTGTGTCCTCGTTTCCTCTTCGCTGGAATCTTTTAAAATAAAAATCGGCCGGTGTTTTGTCTCCAGATATGTCTTAGACAGGTACTGTCCTACAATTCCGGTACATAAAAGCTGCACGCCACTTACCATAAAGATGATGCAGGCAAGAGAAGGCCATCCGGATACAGGGTCTCCCCAGATCAAGGTCCGTACGATGATCACGATGATCATGACAAAAGAAACCAGACAGAACAAAAGTCCCAGTACAGATGCCAGTGACAATGGCGCCACAGAAAATCCGGTGATTCCTTCCATGGAATATACAAACAGTTTTCTTAAAGACCACTTTGTCTCTCCGGCCCGGTCAGAACGTCTGGTTGCCACGCTGTCATACTCCTCTTCTAACAGAATTTTGTACATCTTCGGCAGCAGTGACGGCGGATCCTGCAGATCTACATCCATGACTGCAACATAATCTCCGCCGGCATTGGAAAGACCGGCATAAATGGCTGCTTCTTTTCCAAAATTACGGGAAAAAGAAAAGTATTTGCAGCGAGGATCTTTTTGGTGCAGCGCTTTCATTTCCAGCAGTGTATGATCAGTGGATCCATCGTCGATAACTAACAGTTCAAAGTCAATATTCTCCATTTGCTTCATAACGGGCTGCATTGCCTGATAATATACAGGCAGAGCCTCCTCTTCATTAAAGCATGGGATAATTACAGTAATTGTTTCAGTTTTCATATTCTGTCTACCTCCTGGAAACGATGATACTGGTATTTTCTTAAAAAAATCCAAAAGCAAATCTTAAAAATGCTTAAGATTTATGAACGGTTTTACGGGGTTTGTTGGCATTTTTGTTGTAAGTGTGTTGTAAATAGAATGTTTTTATTCAATAAGATTGATACAATATTCATCCCCTCAGAGAGCTGATCTCCGAGGGGATTTTTATTAAATAGATGTGGTCTCTTTACTGTAAATTACCGACATGAGCCTTGCATACCATGGCGCTTTAGGACTCCACTTGTAACACGGAATGTCCTTACCATTGTTGTCCTTGTAAATCTTCTGGATGATTTTTAATTCGTCTGGATGACCCAATGTTATTACTTTTTGACCGTCAAAATAATACACTGCACCTTTTCCCTCTACTGTAAATAAACATTTCATCTCTTCTTCTCCTTCCTGTTCGATTCCTGTATTCTGGTTATTTTTTTGTTCGCTGCATGCAGACGCTCTACTGTCGATTGCCTTTGCAATCGGCTCCGCAATTCCTTTTGTGCCTAAACTACGATACCGTGCTACATCATCTGTGCCGGTGCAAAATAATGTCTCTACGATCATGCCAGGCATATTAGATGCATTCAGATCATGGTATCCCGAACTGTACTTTACACCACGGTTAGCAAATCCTTTATTTGCGAAATTCTGGCAGATATTGCTTGCGATCGTGTTCATTGTCTGGTTAGATGCATCGTATAACCACACCTCTGTGCCGCCCGCTGACGCCGCTCCTGTCGCATTCATGTGCAAGGTGACATAGATATCGCACCCCGCACTATTCGCCTTATTTGTTCCGTTAGATAACTCGCTGGACACATTGGATGCATTGGAATTACAATCAACCACAGTATGACCGACCGCCTGCAGCATTGGTGCAAGCTCATTGTAGATCTTCCGCACTTCTGCCTGCTCATCGATCAGACCTATTGCACCTTTACAATTTGGGGAATGCCCTCCCCTTAAGCCAATTTTCATTCTTTCTCTTCCTCCTGCTCTTCTGTTTCAAATGCTTTTTCCAG
>OASV01000209.1_pt1 | contig 29315 bp, 27 predicted proteins | sample 1494921 | NCBI WGS metagenome assembly OASV01 (sample SAMEA2579918, study PRJEB22360) | human gut metagenome
AAGTGAGCGTCAACTGATGTGAGCAATCTGGTGACAGCTCATGAAATCACTAACAATAACAGACGTGCATAAGATGCAAGCAATCATACTGATTGTTATAATACCTAAAATGATAGTTGCTATTTTAATCATTTTCATTCTCCTTATGTTCCTCATGTTTTAATTTTTCCACCTGGAAATTGATGTATCACTGCTATTATTCTTGACAGAATTAAATTTACTCTATGAAATTATCAAGGTGCACCTACTATATACCAACTAAAAATTCATGGATTTTCTGTAAAAAACCCAAAAAAAAAGTGGTATTAAGTAAATACTTTTTCCACACGTAATTTGCACTTCATATAAACTAGAAATTATATTGTAATTCCCAATTTTTTATTAATAAACTATATTATTATCTTATATATAAAAATGCAGGTGATTTCTATTTATCAGAATCACCTGCATCTAGTTGATATCTTAAATTCCTCTGAAATTTTAATCCAAATATCAGAGCACTCCAAAACAGCCATTCAATTATCTTTTCCTACAATTTATTTTACGTTTCACTCATCAGAATACTTTTATTTATATCATTCCTTTATTTCTGTTATATAGCCCATTTCTTATCTAATATAGAAAAAAAGCCAATACCTTCATCGCAATAACTTAAATGCATAAAAAATTGCATTTAAGTTATTTTAACCAAAATCTGCATAAATTATTAAAAATATATTTAAAATTACTGATTTAACCATTACTTATTTGAAAATTCTTCACCACCTCGTTCCTCCTTTTTTCCTCGTCTACCCAAAAACATTGATATAATAATTGTTCCAAGCGCATATGTAATTACCCTCAAATAATTATTATAACTAGCCACATAAAAAACAACTGTACTGCCTAATACCATAGCCAAATTCTGTTTTATCTTATGCGAAAATATTCTTTGTTCATTTTTATCTACCGGACGATTTTTATTCTCTATCGGCTTTAGGAACAAAATAATTAAAATTTCACAACAAATAATTATAAGTGCCCACTCGCCTTGGAGATTAGTATTCTTTATTGCCAAAAGATTAAAAAATACCATTATGCATGAACAAAAAAAGCAATTTCTGTAACTATTCATATGTATTCCACCAACAAAAGATCTCAACGAAAAAAAAATCAAAAAAAATATCGTACACTCTATTGTCATCTCTAATTTTATTGCTATACCATAGCAAACCACAATACATATAAGCAGTTCTATTCCCGTCAGAAATCCATATTTATAAATTTCTGAATCTTCAGCTTTAATTACATTATTTCTAACTATATAGTGTGTCAAGTAATCTGCTATTTTCTCAATACTAATCATTTTTTAATTTCTTCATTTCTTCTGGCATTTTAGGTTGATGATAAATACATACGCATCTACTATTTACTGCAATCAAACTAAAAAGCATTGCAAAACTTGCTAATACATTTGCATGTTTTTGAATAAAAGACTTAATTTTCTTCATTACCATTACCTCCTGCTATTTTTTTTATTATAACATAAATAAATAGTAATATTATTATCATGTAATTTTTACGAATTTACTTGTAACTTTTTCGATAAATCGCATAGAATTATTTTTATTATGAATTTTTCTTTTTGAGGCTCAATTACCACCGAACCAGAATATTTTTCTGCCACTTTTTTTACTGACTCTAAGCCAATTCCATGGTAACCAGCGTTTCCTTTATTTGTAATTATTTTTCCCCTTGAATCTCTTAATATTTCTCCATTATATGAATTAATAACAGTAATCACTAATATATTTCCTTCATATTTCATAAAAAAGCCAATATATCTTCTCTCTTCATCTAATGCCAAAGAGGCTTCTATCGCATTATCAAGAATGTTCCCTAATAAAATACATAAATCCGCACTTCGGAATGGAAGTCGCATAGGAATATGAATATCTGTCTCAAACCTAATCTGTTCTTTCATTGCTACAGCATATTTTGCATTTACCAAAGAGTCTATAACTATATTATCAGTTCTCGAAATTCCCAATTGGCTCAATGGACTCATATTTATAAGATTTTGTAAATATTCTATAGCATTTTGATTTTCATTTTTATTTAATAGCTCAATTAATATAATAAAATGCTGTTTCATATCATGTCTAGCATTACGAAAATCCATCATAACAGTTTCCTTCTCAAGCATATGTTGGTTACATAGTTCTAATTGCTGCTCATAAACAGTATTGTACTTTTGTAATTCTTTTTCCTTGGACAGACTTAGATATAATCTAAAAATAGTAATATTAATTAACAACATTATAATCAAACTTGTCCATGAGGCTTTAATATGCCTGTCTTGATTGAGTTCTACACTAAGCATAAAAACATTATAAATCACAAACATACTTCCTATTGGTATTAATAGTAAGATTAAATTATGCCTATTGGAAAGATTCCTTATATTTTCATTATGAAAAAACTTTCTCAAACATAAAATTATGAAAAATATTATACATTTTGATAATAAGGAGCCTAAAAGCTGTGGTACCATATAATTTATTCCGCATAATATAAATCCATATCCTACTAAAAATTCTGCCTGCATCCAAATAGCATTAATCAGCACAGAAAATACTATTTTCTGTAAAATGTGTCCCTCAAAAGCTCCTGCACATACAATGCTGACTAATACAATACTAATTATAACATTCACATATGCAGGAAAAACATTACTTTTTTCAATCATTATTTGCCAAGTTCCATATAAAATCCAGCAAAAATGTTTTATGAAACCGCTTTCTCTTGTCTTAAAAAATATATCAAAATATTTCTTCAAAATTAGTGCAGAAAATAAAGCTAGAGCAATGTCTATAATTAGTTTATTCCAATAACTAAACAATAATATCCTCCCCTTTAAATGTACAAAAAAGTTCACTTACTTTTTTACGCCTATTTTCACTAATAGATAATGTTGTGCCATCCCTCAGTTCCATTGAATCATAAAAATAAGCAATTATATATTGTGGATTAACCAAAAATGATTGGTGTATCCTAAAGAAAACTATATTAGATTGAAGCAATCTACATTCTATATCGTTCAATTTTCCATAACACTTTTTGCTGCCGTTCTCTGTAATAATATAAGTCACTCGACGATCACTCTGAAAATATATAATCTCATCCAATGATATTCTATATACTACCTTGTTATACTGATATCTAAAATACTGTGGCCGAATAGTCAATTCATCTTTTACTGCTTCAAAATATTTTCTGAAAATTCCCAAATCAATAGGCTTAGTTATAAACCTATATGCATTTAATTCAAAGACATCTTTTGCAAAACTTTCATGACTCGTAATATAAATCAAAAAAACATTTTTATCTATTTCTCTGATTTCGCTTGCGGCACTAATTCCATCTTGTTCTCGCATCTCTATATCCATATAAATCAAATCATATTTTTTCCCATCTTTAATATAATTTACTAATGTCTTTCCATCATAAAAAACATCAATTTCAACTTTAATTCCCATTTCCTCAGATAATTCTTCCAAGATATTCTCTATCTTAGATGTTATAACAATTTCATCATCACAAATAGCAATTTCTATCATTTCTCCCCACCTCGTTCTGATTACTTTCCAGTTTATTTTACAAGATTAGCAGCATATTTAATCAATTGTTCTAAATCATACCTTTTCTCTTTTGGACATTCATTTATAATTTTATCTAAAGAAAAGTCACTTCTCTTGATTCCCGTTAACAAAAAATTTATATCAACGTCCAATTTCTTATTTACCACCACTAGCTTTTCCAAAGATAATCCATATTCACCACGTTCCACTTTTCCATAATACGGTGTACTAAGTCCCAAAATCTCAGCCAGTTGTTCTTGTGTATAATTTAGTTGTATTCGAATAATTCTAAGTCTTTTCCCCATTTCAATATATAATGCCTTTGAACTACTATGTTTTTTACTATTCTTTTCCATAAATTCACCTCTGTGTAAAGTATATATTTATCATACATACCCAGAAGCGTCTTATTAATACACAGATACGACGCATTTTAGTAATATATACAGCTTATTTAGTCCTATTCTATGGATTTTTATGTGTACCTAACAGTATATTATATAGCATTAACTATTCATTTCTAAATATCATGTTATTTTCACTTATCTATCATGTAATTTTTCCATCATTATAAAATGTAATAATTTTATATAAATAGAATATCTTAACTATGATATAAATTTCCCAAAAAACAGAGCAATTATAGTAAAGTCTATTAATACAGTAAAATTAAATAGCCATCTATCAACTGCATATTCCGCAAATATGATTCAAAAAATGGTTTCAAAGCAATTTGCCCTGAAACCATTTCCCTCACACTCATTAAAACGGGATTTAATTATTATTACTCTTTGTCATAATTTCTTTTAATATTTCTAAAAAAACTGTCAAGTGTTTTTCCTCCTCCAATTTGTATAACTCTATTAATTCCATGTCTAATCATGTATAGATTAACGTCAATCCATTGAACAGGTAAAAACAAATGCTTGCATAAATTATCTATAATATTATTTTTATTATACGGAACTCCGCTAATGTTAGAAATAACAATTTTTTCAGGTTCACAAAGTTCCATATTTTCAAGATACTTACGAAAAAGAGGTTCTATCTGTTTCATATATGGAGTATGAAATGCACAGCTTACATTCAGCTTGATATTGATAATATTATGATTATTTAAATAATTTTGCAAACGCTGAATTTCTTTTTCCAAACCTCCCACTACTATTTGAGAAAATGAATTGTAATTGGCAATATATATTCCTTCATACTCTTGAATAATCATTTGTATCTTATCATATTTTTCATTAATAATTGCCAGCATACCTCCATTTTTAATTGATGCCATCAACTCCCCTCTCGCTTTTGTCAATTTAATCCCTTCTTGAAATTCAAATACTTTTGCTGCACATAATGCATTATATTCTCCAAGACTATGTCCTGCTAAATATTGAGGTGCTTCATGAAATGCACAATATTCTTTATACATTAATGCATGAATAGTAAACAAAATTGGTTGTGCATATCTTGTATCATTTAATTTATTTTCACTATAACAGATTTCTTGTATTGATTCCCCTAAAATATTATTAGCAATTTCAAGTTCTTCTTTATACTTCCCTTTTAGTAATTCAATCATCTCTTTTTTTTGGCTTCCTTGTCCTGGAAAAACACATGCTATCATAATTTACCTCCTAATAACTTACTAATTTATAATGGAATGTTTCCATGTTTTTTTTGTATTTTTTTCAAATGCTTTTTATTTTTTAGCATATTCAATGCATCAAAAATTTCTTTTCGCATATTATTGGGTTCTATTTCTTTATCTATATATCCTTCTTTAAGAGCTTCCTTATTGTTTATAAATTCATATGTATATTCTTCAATTTTCTTCTGTTTATCTTTTTCGTCTATCTCCTTATGATACAAAATATCTACAGCTGCTTCCGCCCCCATCACAGCAATCTCTGACATTGGCCATGCTAAAACAATATCTACCCCCAACGCTTTACTCCCCATTGCAATATATGCACCTCCATAAGCTTTTCTAAGTATAACTGTAATTTTTATTACTGTTGCTTCTGCATATGCAAATAAAATTTTCGCTCCATGACGTATAATTCCCTTTTCTTCTTCATCTACGCTAGGCATAAATCCTGGGACATCTACCAATGTTACAATTGGAATATCAAATGCATCACAAAATCTAACAAAGCGTGCAATTTTATCACTTGCATCACAATCTAAAACTCCTGCATAATGTAGAGGCTGATTTGCAACTATTCCAATAGTGATTCCAGACAACACTCCAAATCCTATAATAGCATTTCGAGCAAATTCTTTTTGTATTTCATAAAAGCTCGATTGATCTAACAAAGTTTTTATCACTAAATGCATGTCATATATTTTTCTTGAATTTTCTGGAACACATTTTCGAAAATCTTGATAAAATTTTTTACAATAATAATTACTCTTTTTTCTTTTTCTATTTTCTAATAAGCAAATTAATTTCCTCGTTTCTAAAAAGCATTGATTTTCGTCTTCAAATGTTGCATGTACAACTCCTGAAGTTTGACTATGAACCATTGCCCCTCCGAGTAATTGTGCATCACATTTCTTCCCTGTTGCCTGTTCTACAACCCGCGGACCAGTCACATACATTGAAGATTTCTCGTTTATCATAAAAATAAAATCTGTTAGTCCTGGTGAATAGACTGCACCACCTGCACAAGATCCTGCTATAATTGATATTTGTGGTATATATCCAGACGCTTTTGTGTTTAAACAGAATATCTCACCATATCCAGCTAAAGCATTTACACCTTCTTGTATTCTTGCTCCTCCTGAATCATTAATTCCTATAATAGGAGCATTATTTTCAATTGCCATTTCTAGTATTCTTACAATTTTCTGTGCATGCCTTTTTCCAACTGTCCCTCCTTTTACTGTAAAGTCTTGTGCATATACAAATACTAATATTCCATCAATATATCCATATCCCGTTATAACACCCTCATATGGAGTATTATCTAGTCCCATTGATTGATTAATCTCGTAAAAACTATTTTTATCTAACAATTTTTCTATTCTTTCTATTGCATGCAATTTTCCTTTTTTATGTTGCAGTTCAATGTTATATTTCATAACTTTTCTCCTTCTTTTTTCTATTATCATAGCACGATACTTTCAACTACCTTTTACCTTGTTCTTTTTACACCATTTTCTTGTAAAAAGTTCCATATCTATAACCAGTATTGACTTAAAAACTATATTTCTCAGGTACAAAATCATGATTACATCAAGTTTAATAATATGCTAATACTATTATTGAAATGCTATAAGCATCATGATATAATTGGTATAGATTTAGTTGAAAGGAGTTCTTTAATTATGAATTTATCTTCACAATATATACATGGTATTCCTTCTGTAATTTGGGGTAAAAAGACGGATAAAGTAATACTTGCCATTCATGGTAATCAATCTAATAAATCTGACACTCCTATTAAAGTTCTTGCAAATCTTGCAGAAAAAAAGGGGTATCAAGTTTTAAGTTTCGATTTGCCAGAACATGGTGATCGAAAAAATGAACCACTTCCATGTAAAGTACAATATTGCGTTGCCGATCTACATAAAATGATGTCTTATGCAAAGGAAAAATGGAGTACTATTAGCTTGTTTGCCAATAGTCTTGGGGCATATTTTAGTTTGCTTGCTTTTCCTAATGAACCTTTGGAAAAGGCATTATTTCTTTCCCCGGTAGTTGATATGGAGCGTATGATTTCTAATATGATGTCTTGGTTCAATATTACTGAAAAACAATTAGAATCTGAGCAAAATATTTCCACTCCCATCGGGCAAATGCTCTACTGGGATTATTATTGCTATGTCAAAGAACATCCTATAAAAAGTTGGAATATACCAACCTATATTCTATATGGTGAAAAAGATGATGTATGCGAATATGACACTATAGAAACATTTAAAAATCAATTTGGATGTAATTTACAGATTTTGAAAAATTGCGAACACTATTTCCATACATCTGAACAAGTATCTTTGTACGAATCATGGCTAAAACAAATACTATAAAAATGATTATTTATTTGATAATAGTTTCTGATTTTAGAATAAATAGCCACCTGCTATACACAACATCATAAATTCAACTTAAAAGGATCTGCTTTGAGATATGCAGGTTCTTTTATTTTATTTATATTAAAATTTAGACAGGGATGTATATGAGAAAACTTACATTAAAAGAATCCAGAACCTATTTGAGAGATTATCAGCTTCTTCTTTATGAGAACATGCAAGAAAAATGGAAAGCAACACTGGAATATTCTGGTCTTGATGTCTATGCTGTCCGGTGAGCAGGAAACCGATTGGCAATTGTCCAGAATACGAGAAATCGCATTAGAGTAAAGCTGGCTAACACCCCGCAAAGCGGCTCTGAGCTTGACATTAATTCAATTTCTTATGAATAGTAGTCAAGCCAATTAAAGGTAGTCTCCATATCCGGAATACAGGTTTCCATTACTAGAGAATTACGGTTTCTTAACACAAGAATATTCAACACTATTTCTTAACGATAAAACACCTTTTAAAAATATCATCATCTGTTGTTTTACCTCCAAAGGCCTTACTACAGCTTTTGAACTTCCAAACTATTTCTAGAAAAAAGAATATTTCTCTATCAAAACAAGCTCTGAATACCTATAATATACCTGACATATCACTTGTTACAATGACCGTGAATATTACGGTGCGGCAGGTGGCTCAGAGAGTCCCGGAATAATCAGACCGAATAATAAAATGTCAGATGAGTAGTTTGAGCAGTTTACCACATGGAGCGAATTCGCAAAAGCTAACTGTCAAAACTAAAATAGAGTAAAATGCTTCCATCTATCATTATTTTTTGGGGGCAACCGTAATTTATGAATAAGGTAGTAATATTTTGCACTTACAGTGGAACTTACCATAAAATAAAACTCCAAACTGAGTAATTCTATCTTACATCAGTTTGAAGTTTCACACAAACTTTGGGATACTTTCACAGAAACCTTTCAACTCTGGACTAGCAGTTCCGCTGCACCATAATATTCATTTTATCTAATTTAAAACTATTAACAGCATTTTAAACATACCGTACTGATATTCCCTTTTATTCCTTTCATCACTAATAAAAATATATCTCCTTTTTTTATAATTACTTCATGACTATACTTTTCGTTCTCTTGAGTTAAAAAATATGGAACTTTTTTATCCATTAGCCATTTAATTATATTCAAAGATATAATCGGTGATGCCGAAAAAGTCTCTCCTATCCAATCTTCAAAATTAATAACCGGAATACTTGGATAACTAATTGATGTTATTTCCATCTTAATATTTGTAACCATAAATTTAATTTGATCTAAACTAATGTTGCTACTATTTACCGCTTTTAATATTGCAGTGTTTATTGATTGATGTATATCTTCATTTGTTGAAAATCCAAATCCACAAATCTCAAAAATGGGAGAGATATCTGTCCTAGCTTTTTCTATTCTAATCCCTGCTGCTGCTTCTCTAATATCATTTAATATAGCGTTTTCTGTTTTATACTCCATGGAAATTTTTTCATCTAAAGAATTAAAGGCCACAATATTTGCTACATCTACTAAATTCTTTTTCAAAATATATGTTCCTTGCCATATAGCACTTACAGTAGCATCACCGTCTCCTACATAATGATTAGAAAAATTTTTTATACCAAATTCAATGGTAGCTATTGCATTTGGTATATTACATATGGATTGTATAAAATCTTTCGGGCTTGCAAATTGTTTATTCTCAAGCGTATTAAGTTGTTCCAAATATTTTCTCTTAGATTTTATACATCCATATCTAGAAATAGTTATTAATCCGATATTATCCACCTCATGCCTATCTGCTTTTTTTTCTAATTCAGACATGATATTCATACAAAATTGAGCACTTCTATCAATACGAGTTTTTATCTTTGTTTTACTATATAGACCAATATTTTTTATTGCATAATAATTCTCTTTTTTTTCGTAATTCTGTAATAAACTCTTATCTGCAGATGCTGTCGTATATATGCCTGTAATATAAACATTTTTATCCATACTCTCATCACCTCTTTAACAATATAGATGTATTCACTCCCCCAAATCCAATAGAATTTGACAGTGCGTATTTTATTCTTGCATTGACTGCTGCTCTAAAACAATAATTTAGATCACATAATTTATCAATACCTTTAAAATTTGCAGTTGGATGAATAATTCCTTCATTCATTTCTATAACAGTAATAATGATTTCAATTATTCCAGCGGCTCCTAATGTATGACCAATTAACGACTTAGATGAATTTATGTATATATTATGTGCATTTTCTTTAAATACTTCTTTAATAACGTTTGTTTCAAGTGAATCGTTCAATTTCGTGCCAGAACCATGTGCATTTATATAATTAATTTTATCTAAACTAATACCTGCCATCTCAATTGCTTGAAGCATTGATTCTCGTAATGCCTTTCCTTTTGGTTCAGGAGAAGTAACATTATATGCATCATTAGCAATTCCATACCCAACAACTTGTGCATAGACCATTGCTTCTCTCTGTTTGCTGAATAATTCACTTTCTAAAATCAAGCACCCCACTCCATCTGTCAAATCAGTCCCTGTTCTTTCTAGTGAAAAAGGTCTAATTCCATCTTTTGAAATTGCACCTATTCTTTTCATTCCATTTTTAGCTATCTCAGATACAAAATCATATCCAACTACAATTACAACATCCGAAATGTTATCCTCTATCAATTGACTAGAGAGTATTATAGCACTTCCGCCTGAAGAACACGCTGTCGAAGTACAAATTATAGATGCATTAATAGAAAATTTACTTTTTATTTCTTCTAGCAAAAACTCACTTACTTGATTACTGTTTATCTCACCCTTTTCCCAAAAAATATCAGCAAAAAAATTAGATGAAATTACTAAACTAATAGTATATTTTGTCTCATTATTTAAACCTGCTTTTTTTATAGCACGTTGAATCGTAGAAATCACATTATCTTTTCTATCAAAAAAGCTATTATTTTGCTTTTCTTTTTTCAATTGCTCTTTTCTAAACATCGATAAGCTATCTGTACATCTTAAATTTATCTCACCCTCATTGCCTGCAATAGAATTAAAAGCATATCCTGTAATATTAATTTTATACACTATTTTACTCCTTTCTATGATTTATAACATTATAACAATTATTTTTAATACTACTATTTCTATTGCACAACAATAAAGCTTTCTATGTTTATATGAACTTTTACATTTACAATAATTGTAAAATTATTAATCATAAGTTTTTGCAATACCACAAGCTAACCCTCACTATTTTAAACTTCGCTTCCTATACATAATTTCTTTAAATGTGTGCAATTTTCTAAATACTCGCTCACCAAAATAATATTATTATTTATTTTCAGTTCTGCTATAAATGCTTGTTTATTTCAAATCTACGGAATATTCTTAAGATCACGAAATTCTCCAGCTCATAGCATAAAACCATAATATCTGTTATCAAGATCCCTCCCCAAATAATACGCAGCACAAGTTATGTCACTGCTTTCGATAGGTCACTTACTTAACACCGCTTTTCAAATTCCTCCACTATATAGTATGCTGTCTTTTCTTCTAATTCGATAATTTTTTGTAACACATTCTCTAATTGAATATAATCAAATCCTTTTTTATTCTTTACCATATACATTAAAATGTAATTACTAATACCCATCCACAGTTTTGAAGATTCATTAATATTTTCTATAATTGTTGGATTTATCATCTTTGTTTTGAGATTGCTTAAAAATGAAACATAGTTTTTTCTACTCCATGAAATGCATGCAAAGCTACGTATAATAGGTATTGCCCTTGGTTCATGCTCATCATTTACCTCTTTACTAATATCAAATGATTCTACAATATCTTTTTTTAATAAACGCATATAGTCAAAATCACTTTTTTCCTGATAACCTAACAATGTTTTTAAAGCTGCCCAATATACAATCCTTTCCTCCTCTATTTTCTCTGTTTTATCCTTAAACTGAAATGTGATAAAGCAATTACAGTTCTCTTGATATTGTTTATAACTTATATGTATTATGGAATCTTTCGCTACTAATATATTTATTTCATCTTTATTTTCTAATGTATCATCAATACAAATAAATCCTTTTTCATCTATTCCAATAATTAAACAAAAATGCAGAAAATGATATTTATGATAAAACTTATGCCAATAGCATGAATATATATCAATACCTACAGCAACTGGTCGTCCCGCATCAATCTCTTTTTTTACTATTTTTTCAAACCTCTGGCGATCTGATTTAATATGCCAAATTGTTTTTATTCCACACAGCATTTCCAATGCATACTCTTCTTCGCAATTTCTCCGCTGTCTATCCCTACTAGTTTTGATTCTATCTGCTAGTAATTCAGCTGCCTGATCATAGCCAAAATTCCATGAATATGCATACATATTTCTAAAATCTCTATTGAGCATTTTACATATGGATGTTTGCAAATTTTCAACACATGAGTTTGTCGTTGAATAATATGGTTCAATATTTTTAATCATGTTTCCTATGATGTTCAACAACATCAAATCCTTTCTAAATTTTGTGTTCTGATGTAATATCCACAACAACATCAACATATTTCTCTAAATTCTGATTGCTAGATGAGATAATAATCGTACTACTTAGTTTCTTTAAATTATTCATTACCTTTTGTTCTGTTTTAAAATCCAATCCTGTTGTCATATCATCTAAAATCAACACTTTTGGATCTCTATACAGCACCCTAGCCAGGGCAATTCTTTTCCTTTGCCCTCCCGATATTTGTTCACCACTATTACCCACTGGAGTATTCAAATTTAACAAGCTTCCTGAAAATTCTTCTGTTAGACAAACTATTTCTAATATCTCATTCATTTTATCTTCATCGTAATCTAACCCTAAACATATATTTTCTTTAATAGTTCCAGAGATTAAATATGCTGCTTGTGATAAATAGCATATTTGCGGTGGCTTTATGGATGCTGATGCAAATATTGTTTTCAAAGTTTTACTTTTTCCACTTCCATTGTTTCCTACAATCAAATATTTATTTCCTTCTTTAAAACAGTACTCTTGATATTCAGTTTCAGGAATATCTACATCCATAGGTACAATTTCTCTCATTCTATCCCTTATAATGCTCATTTGTTTTCCTTTTGTGTATATACCACTAAATACTCCTGGAAGATCTGTCATAAACCAGAAATAATATTCAAACAAAATAAAATTACCAATTGTAAAATACCCCTTATTTATTAAAGAATTAATAAAAAACAAAATTGTTCCCAATGCTAAAAACATCAAATTTGAGGAAAAAATTGATAATATCTTTTTTAATACATTATCCTTAATTGCATATTTACCTCTTAATTCACACAATTTTCTATAGTGCGCTAAATAATATTTTTCTTTATTTGATAGTTTTACTGCATCAATAGCTAGAAAAATCTCTCCCAGGTATTGCACTGTATTGTCTGTCGATATTCTCGTATTATATTTATTCTTCACTAATTTTTCTTGTGTAAAATGTATAATAAATATAACTATCATCAAAGGAATCACTACTACTCCAGACAAAAATTTACTAACATTAACCATAACATATAAATTAATAACAGCCATAAATAACTTGGGAATTTGAGTATATATTTCAGAAAAAAAATCCACGACATCTTGAACATCATCTCTAAATCGTATAGTTATTTCTTTCGAATAATCTATACGTTTCTGATTAATTGGGTTTTCTAAAATTTGACAGTATATATACTTTTTCATATTGTTACTTATATTCTGTTGCACAGAAGCAAAAAATGCTCCTCCGATTTGTTTTGTAACATTAACAGTTAACGGTAGTAATGTTGTAATTAATACTAAAATCCAAATAGGAGCTTTAATAATAGTATCTAGTCCTTGAATTTTATTAAAAATATCACTTCTAGCGATTCCTGTAAATGTAAAACATATCGAATAAGTAACTGCATCAAAAAGTAATGCACAAATAAAAAGTAACGCAGTATCTCTCAACGCAATCTTAATTATTCTTCTCATACTTCTATATTCCTTTCAATAATGTGATTGTAAACTTGAGATTGTTCGCCATACATACTAATTTCGCCATTTTCCATAATCAATATTTTATCTACATGTTCCAGTATTTGAAGCTTGTGTGCTATAACTATTATAGTTTTATTTTTCATCAATTCATCTAATGCTGTAAAAACTTTCGCCTCTGCCTCCACATCAAGTTTGGAATTGATTTCATCCAAGATGTATATTTCTGCATTTCTCAAAAAAGCCCTACATATATATAATAATTGTTCTTGTCCTGCTGACAGTAGATTTTTATCGATTGGAGTATCTATCCCTAATGGAAGCTTTTCTAACCAGTTCGTTAATCCCACTTTATGCAATGCTTTCGTTACATCATCCCTAGAAATGGTTGAATCAAAACAAGTCACATTTTCATAAACTGTCCCATTAAATATTCTTACATTTTGTGTAATAACAAACAAATGTTCATATAATTCTTTGCTGCTTATTTGTTTTAAGTTAACACCGTTAAAAAATATTTCTCCTTTTTGTGGTTCATACATTTTTGCAATTAATTTAATGAGTGTTGACTTTCCACTCCCAGTTCTTCCTACAATACCAATTTTTTCCCCTGCTTTTATTTTTAAAGAAAGATTCTTCAAAACAGGGGTTTGCATATCCTCATACGTAAATCCTAGATTCTTAATTTCAATGTCAAAATTCGCCCCCTTTAGTACATGCTTATCTCTTATAGTTTCATTTTTTATAGAAAAGAGTTCTGTAATTCGGCTTAAAGAAGCTCCAACTCTTTGCAAACTATCAAATTCATATCTTAACGCTATAAATGGTCTATTGAGTAATCCAACATAATTACTGATCAAATATACGCTCCCTAGAGAAAGCTCGCTTTGATAAAAAAGATATATTCCTACTCCTATAGCCACAAAATCTCCTATGTTCAGTAGTCCAAAAAATCCAGAAGTTGGTATGTTATTTGCTACCACAGCCTTCCTAAAATCACTTTTTATTTTCATCAAAAAACTACTTAATTTCATTCTTAAATAGTTTTCTTCACCTACCCCAACAATATCTTCACGTGCTAAGAGACTGTCTTGAATATATCCATATAGTTGTGCTTCATCTTCTCTATATCTGCCCCATAATTTAATGATCAAATCTTGTAACATTAAAATAGAGGAATACGCCAATATTACAATAATGCTATATCCTATGCCTATTACACCACTTTGAAAATAGAAAATTGAAATAATCGCAGCCACGAAAAATGTATTCCCTACTATATTTACTAAAAATTCCGAAAAGAAATTGGATAGAAACGTAATATCTCCATCAACACGTTCAATCATTTCACCGGCCTTATGCTTCTGATGAAATGAAAAGCTCAAACTAACACAATGTTCAATTAGATTCCCACGCAAATTATTACTTATTGTCCACCCCAACTTTTCACTTATATATGCATTAAGAATTTCTGAACCCATTTTAATTACAACAAGTGAAAAGTATAAACTTGCTAATAAGTAGAAAAATCGCCCGCTATGTTCTTTTTCCAATGTATTTATCATTATGCTAACAATATATGGCAACAATATACTTATGCACAAACTTATAGCTAACAATATTAATATAAGTAATAATTTTTTTTTATACTCTTTCATGTATTCTGAAAAGTATAATCTTATATTCTTAAATATCTTTTTCATTGCTCATTTCTCCTGCAGATAGCTTTTCCAGATCAGATACGGTATTAGAAACCCTCAATGCCAAATTTTCAAAGTTGCTATTTCTCGAATATTCTTCTTTCCATTTACTTTTACATTCGCATTCAATATCATTAAAAATTTCTATATTTCCATTTTTATTATACTCTGAAAATAATGCATAAATATTTGAACTACATTCTTCACAGTTTCCCGCTTTATCTACCGCTGCTACAGAATATACCATAGGACTAATATATAATGGAGTTGTAAGTTTCCTCTTGTGTCTTTCTTTCAATATCTCTATTACGGACCAAAAAGTTATGGGTTTATACAGATGGTTTTTCCACAACTCGTAATTTAATGTATCTTTCATAACAGTAGGTAATTCCATATCAATCCTTGTAAGCATATATTTTTCTAAATATACTAAGCTATGTACGAAATCTTCGACCGACTCTCTTTCTGTCAAAAAAGCTGGTTTTACCATTAATAATGGAACTAAATCAATGTTATATTTTTTTGTCAATTTCACCTTATTTTCGAATGCACTATTAGTAAAAGGTCTATTAACACATAGCTGTCTAATATCTTCATTTGAGGATTCATATCCCACCGTAATCTCAAACTCCTTTTTTATAATAGCTCTAATTGCATTTAACTTTTCTTCTGTTATATCGTTAACTTTTGCCTCAATAACTATTCTCTCAATACTATCTACTTCATTTAACCGAGTAAGCATATATAGCAGCACCTCAAAACTAAATTCCTCTTCGTTTAGTAAACTTCCATCATTATACAGGCAAATTATCTTGTAATCGCTCAGCTTGGTAACAGTACTATCTATAATTTCATCAATCTTTTTAATATAGTATTCATCTTCAATTTTAAAACCCAAATTCGAAATTGAATAAAAACCACAACACGTACATCCCCCATTTCTTTTTATTTGGCTGCACCCTGTCCCCTTCAAAAAAAAGACAATCCGGTCCACTTCTTCCCCATTTATTATACCCTTTCTTTTATCAACAGCTACTACTTGATTATTAAAACGATCTTTGTCGTTCTTCTGTTCTTCATACACTTGCTTTCTTAATGCTCTCATATGATTTTCCAATTTATTTTTTGCTTCCTTATATATCTCATTTTTAGTTTTATATTTGCTCATTATTTTTCTTGTATGATGTTTATAGAAGCTAAAACATCACCTTTTCCTTTCTTTTAGTAATGTGACATAATACATTCAGATGCTGTGAACTTTAGATTATTTTTCTGTAGCCAACTACTTTAAGGAGTGTATTGCTACGGTTTTATCTGAATCATTTATAAGCTGGATGTTGCCAAGAGGAAGTTCCTTCCGGAGCACTTATTTCAATCAAGTCTATGAGGATAAACACCTGTGGAATTGTCACAGTGTCACACTCAGAAAGGAGATCTTATGATTTACGTAGGCATTGATATTGCCAAACTCAACCATTTCGCCTCTGCCATTTCTTCAGAGGGTGAAATATTGCTTCAACCGTTCAAATTTACAAATGACTATGATGGCTTCCATCTGCTGATTCAGAAACTCGATTCCCTCGATTCTAACAACATCATCATAGGTCTTGAATCAACGGCTCACTATGGCAACAACCTTGTTGAATTCCTTGTGAAACATAACTACAAGGTCTGTGTCATAAACCCTATCCAAACATCTACTATGCGAAAGAACAATATTCGCAAAACCAAAACGGATAAGGTAGATACTTACATAATTGCTAAAACTTTAATGATGAATTCTCACCATTTCTTTTCGCAGCACGATCTTTCAATCATGCACTTAAAGGATTTGGGTCGTTTCCGTATGAAACTAATCAAGAAACGCACTCAAGGCAAGATTCAACTAACGTCGTATGTTGATCAGGCTTTCCCGGAACTGCAGTATTTCTTCAAATCCGGTATCCATCAGAAATCTGTCTATGCAGTTCTTAAAGAAGCTCCATCAACAACTGACATTGCTTCTATGCACCTGACCCATCTGTCTCACTTACTTAAGGTTTCCTCCCACGGTCATTTCAAGAAAGATACAGCGACTGAATTAAGGATTCTGGCACAGAAGTCTGTTGGTTGCAACGACAGTTCTATATCTACTCAAATAACTCGGATCATTCAACTGATCGAGTTACTGGATAGCCAAGTTCATGACGTTGAGTCTGAAATGGAATTGATTGTCAATTCCCTGGATTCCGTCATTATGACCATTCCGGGCATTGGTTTCATCAATGGCGGAATGATACTGGGTGAGATTGGCGATATAACACGCTTCTCTAACCCTTCAAAAGTGCTTGCATTTTCTGGCCTTGATCCGACTGTCTATCAGTCTGGAAACTTTAATGCCTGCCACACAAAGATGTCGAAACGTGGTTCTCGTCCACTTCTCTATGCTTTGATTAATGCTGCACATAATGTTGTCAGAAATAATAAAACCTTTAAAGATTACTATGATCAAAAAATCTCTGAAGGAAAGTCCCATTACAATGCTTTAGGTCATTGTGCCGGGAAGCTGGTTCGCATCATTTATAAGATGCTCACTGACAACGTTCCATTTAATTTGGATTAATAATATCTGACCATTTATATAGATTTTTGAAAAGCGCCCTCTGGGAGCTCTATTAAAGTTAGCCTTTTTTCAGGTCAGAAAACGAACTTAATTGTTTGCTAATTTAGGGTTGACTTTTCATAGCTGGTCTCCTTAGTGAAATTTAAAATCTTCTTTTATTTTTTTAACTGATAATGTTTGAATTTTTTTGCAAATTTCATTATCTAGTGAGTGAACAGACACAAAATAAGAATCTTTCCACTTAACAGAAAATTTTTTATATTTATTTTGCAAACTGTTTTCTACCAAATACTGGTTATCTCGTTTCGATACAACATCAAAAGAATTCAAAGGTATATTCAAGCCTCTTCCATCTGCTTTTATATAACTCTCTTTTAAAGTCCATATTTGATAAAATCTCTCTCTCTGAACATGTTCACTTTCTGCTGACATTATATACTGTCTTTCGCTACTTGTATAAAATCTGTACATAATTTCTTTATAGTTTCTTTCGCTTTTGATATATTCTATATCTATTCCGAGAGGTGCATCTGCTGTAGCTCCAACCACCCAATTTCCGGAATGAGATATATTAAAAAATATCCCTTTAGGATATATAAGATATGGTTTTCCCTTGTTAGAAATAATAATTTCATCATTATCACACCCGCTCTTTTGATATACTGCATACCTTATTAGCAATTCACCAAGCATAGTTCTATATGCATCTGCTATATATCTAAATTTTAAAATACGATTAGCTTTTTCGTTTGTAATATATAATAGTAATTCCTTAAAATTATTTTCACGCATACTTTCTTGAACATTTATTGCATATAATCTAACCATAATTTCTCTCTTCCATGAGAATTTGTGTACTACAAATAAATACAAGAATCATTAATTCTTTTTCACTCACTTTTTCCTTATTCAATACCCTATTCAAAAACTTTTCGACAGCATTTTCATCAAAAATCTTGTGCTCATATATCTTTTCCTTTGAGAGAAGGGAAAAAATTTTCTCATTCATTATCAACTTTCTATGATCTATAATAGCTCTATATGGAAATTTTTCTCTATCTATTATCTCTTTCGGCAAATAACGTTTAGCGACTTCTTTTAAGATATATTTTTCATTCAACTCACAAATTTTTTCCTCATCATCTAATTGGAACGCAAAATCAACTATACGATTATCTAGAAACGGATATCTACACTCTATACCATTAGCCATTGAAACTCGATCTCCCTGTGAAGATAGTAAATAGTTTTCTAAAAATGTTACAATCTCTAAATATTGAGCTTTCTCTATTTCTGAATATTGCCCAAACTCTGGTGATAATGTACTCTTTATTTCATTAACTACTGAATACATTTCCAAGCTCTTTTTCAATTCTTTTGAAAAGAATTGTTTACAATAGTCTCCAAATTTGAAGCGCAATAAATGACTAGAAAATAACATTTCTGATTTAACTTGTCCATAAAAGGCAGTTAAAGCTGCAACATTTGTATTTCTATATCCATCAACATAAGCATTTATTTTTGAATACATCTTACCTCGTTCTAAAGACCTTGGATCCTTTTCACAAAATCTACGAATTTTTGTTTCTTTGAATATATCGTATCCTCCAAACAGCTCATCTGCACCTTCTCCAGATAAAACTACTTTATATCCAGACTCACTCACATATTTTGCCAATAAATACATTGGAACTACACCTAATCTTAATGTTGGCATTTGTATATGTTTGACGCACTCATAAAAAGAATCTATAATGTCTTCCTCTGTAACTACCAAACATCGGTGTCTAGTATTAAATTTATCTGCAACAATATTTTGATAAAGAGATTCGTCTAAACTCCTCCTGGAAAAAGATATAGAAAATGTATCTATTTTTTTATTTCCGTATTTAGTAGCCATTGCAACAATAAGACTAGAATCCAATCCACCACTCAAATAATATGCTATTGGGACATCAGAAACCTGATGATTTTCAATTGATTCTTTTAACAAAATATCTAACTGCGAAACCGCTATATCTTTTTTTAAAATATGTTTATCACAACAAAATCGTGGATGAAAATACTGAATTTTTTTTTGAACTTTTCCCTCCTTAAATACAATAGCTTCTCCACAGTTTACAGCACAGATATCTTTATATATTGTCTTCTCTCTCAATGGTCCCCATGTCGTACATATATCCATTAATGTCTCACCATTAATTTCACTGCACTTTTCCATATGCATAAGAGGTGCGATTTCGGACGCAAAATAAATTTCTCCCTCTATAATTCTATAATACAAAGGTTTTTGTCCAAATCTATCTCTAGCTAATATTAATTCTGATTGTCTTTTATCCCATATAGCTATAGCAAACTGTCCATTTATTTTCTCAAACATATCAACACTAAATTCCTCATATAAAAAGGGAATACAATCTGTATCACACAACATTTTTTCTTTCACATTTAAACAGTTAACAAGTTCATTATTATTATATATCTCACCATTTGTTACACAAATAATATCTCTCTTTTTATTAAAAGTTGGTTGTTTTCCTTCTCTTATTCCTCTAATGGCTAATCTAGTATGGGCTAATACAGCAGTATTATCTATATAAAAACCTTTATCGTCAGGACCTCTATATATAAGTTCTTCAATCATCTTTGACACTTTACTTTGTATGCCCGCAGCATTCACACTTATTCCACCAGCAATCCCACACATTTTCTTCTCCTCTTATATGTTTCCATCATCTGCAACTATAACTTGTCCATTTATACATTTTGACTCCTTACTAGCCAAAAATTTTACAACATACGCAATATCTTTGGGTGACGTTATTTTTCCATTTATATTTTTTACTCCTTTTATCATATCCGTATCCACATATCCTGGTGCTACTGCATTTACTCTAATATTTTTTTTCCCTAACTCTTTTGCTAATGTTTTAGTTAATCCTATAACTCCAAATTTAGATGCACAATAATTAGCTTGACCTAAAATACCTGTAAGTCCTGAGATGGATGCAATGTTAATAATATTTCCCTCCCTCTGCTTAATCATATTATACAAAACACTTTTTATTGTATAAAAGGTCCCATATAAATTTGTCCTAAGAACCTGATCCCACTCCATCTCATTCATGGAATACACTAACGAATCTTTTATAATTCCGGCATTATTGATTAATATATCAATACCGCCCAATTTTTCTTGTATTTCGGCCATAACTTTATAAACCACCTCAGCTTTTGAAACATCCATTTTATAAATACTCAATCTTTCTTGATACCGAACACAATTTTCTTTCATAGCTTCTGCTGCTTTTTCTGAATTGCAATATGTAACAACCACATTAGCACCTTCTTCTAAAAATAATTCAGCAATGCTTTTTCCTATTCCTTTACACCCTCCTGTAATTACTACCTTTTTTCCATTAAATTCTTTATTCATAATTAAACATCCCTTTTCTTCAAAATCGCTAACATATAATTCCCAGAAAGATCATATCCAGAAACTAAAATTGTTCTAATTTTAGTCTCATTTCTATCCAATCTTAAAGGTAAATATCCTTTCTTCAAACAAATCGCTGCTACCATAATATTTACATTAAAAGAAGCTCCAAGTGTTTCTCCAAAAATAGATTTCACAGACTTAACATATTTCACATTTTTTGAAAATTTTTTGTTTATAACTGCCTCTTCTATATCATCAAAAAAATTTTCACCCGTGGAGCCTAACACTACATCAATCACAGTATTTTCTGATATTTTTTGATACATATATTCTAATTTTTTGATTACATCTTGAACAAATAGATTATTAGTTACTGGATAAGCTCCTATATTGCATTCTTCGATTTTTTCAATAACACAATACGCCTGCTCAACAATTCCACTTGTAGTCATAAAAGCCGTTGCAGCCTCATGTAGATATGATGTTGGTATATTTTTCTTACGACAAATAGCATCAAATAATGGGGAACAGTATTCCTCAATTGCACCAGTAATTATATAATCTGCTTTATTTTGTTTAAAAAGCATTTGGGTATACAGTATATTATTACTGCCCATAAACATTGTGCTCGCTCCTCTAATCCCTAAATGCATACAAATATGACCAATACATGTGTTATTTACACTATTAGCAAATATCGTTGGACTACAAGATTCCCAATCTTTTTCTGATATACTTTTTGCAAACGCCATTGAAGAATTTACTGGTCCATATCCTGTTGTGAAAATAGTCCCTATTTTATCCTTATCTAATTTATCAATATTAATTTTTGCGTCATTAATTGCTGCACTCGCCACATAGACTCCCATTTCAGAATATCGATTTGCTCTTCGTCTTTTCGCTAAAGGCATATTTGACTCAAATAAACATAAAGGATGCTCTGTAAAAATATTGTCTTCTTTTTCCAAATTACTCCATATTTCATCTACTGTGTTACCCATTCTGCAAATAACACCTATACCTAATATCGAAATTTCGCTCATCCAATCACCTCTTATATTTTATTTTTAAACTGTATTTAAGAAAAATAATGTTATTTCTGCAGTTGCTACCTTTTCATTATTCACATATGCACTACAATGCATTTTTGTTAGATTATTTACTTTTGTAAGTAAATGTGCTTTAATATACATTCTGCAATCTGGAGTGACAACTTTTAAAAACTTAGTTTTATCTACTCTGCCTAAATAAGATTCCAATGTTTTAGTATCCTTTCCTTTATAAAACATAAACGCACTTATCTGAGCCATTGTCTCAATAATTAATGTCCCAGGGAAAATTGCTTGATTTATGAAATGACAATTTCCCCAATACTCATCCTTATTTATATTTCTATAACCCTCCACATAATTTCCATAATCAACTTCACAAATCTCATCAATACAAAGCATAGGCTTACGTATTGGAACTATCTCTAATATATCTTTTTGATTTAATCTCATCTCTTTACCTCAACTATGAATTATATTCTTCTATTCTTTTTATCAACCATTCTGGTAACTCTAAACAAAATTTATTATGTTCATCAATATAAACATGAACTGTTTTTCCATATGCATATACCTTTTTACATAACTCGTCCATAAGCGTATATTCAAATTCTAACTTGGAATTCATAATATTTTCACATCGAATTTCTACAACATAATTTGCTAGCGAAAATTTAATTGGATTCCTGTACTTGCAATACGACTCTATCAATGGAAATTTTATATCAGTATCACCTTCAAATCCGAATATATCTCTTGAAAATAAAAATCTTGCTTCTTCAAAATACTGATAATAATTTCTATGATGAACAATTCCATATGCATCAGTATCACCAAACCTAATTTTAATCTTGTATTTCATTACTTACTTTGTTAACTCCTTTTCACTGTGATATCGGCTAATCAAAATACTCGCCGTGTTGCCTGCAAATGCAAAATTATTCGATAAAGCTTTCTCCACCCTTAATGCAATATTATTTTTTAATAGGTAAACATTTTCGGATGTTTCTTTTGTCATCACACATAACATATTTGAATTTCCAATGCAAACTTCTCGTTCGATTGATAAAATAGTCAAGATCAATTCTATAATTCCAGCAGCAGCCAAACAGTGTCCAACTAATCCCTTGATTGAAGATACAAATACTTTTGCTTTTTCTACATGAAATAGTTGCTGAATTGCATTTAATTCCATACTATCATTTAGTTTCGTTCCTGTACCATGAGCATTTATATAATCAATAGAATCAATAATTTCTTGATTATATCCACAAGCCATCATCATAGATAACTTAGCCCCCACACCTTTAGGATCAGGACTAGTTATATGATAAGCCTCATTATTAATTCCATATCCTAAAATCTCAGCATATATTTTAGCCTTTCTTTGTAATGCATTTTCCAAAGACTCTAGAATTATAAATCCGCATCCTTCCCCTATATTTATTCCGTCACGATTAATATCAAATGGTTTACACACATTATGACTTAATGCTCTTAATGAATTAAACCCATAATAACTAAACTCATTTAGCGGATCTGCTCCTCCAGCTACAACTAGATTTGCTTTTCCAGATTGAATTAAGTCATATCCAATTCCTACTGCTGTGGCAGACGCAGCACAAGCAGTTGTTGTTGTAAAACTACCTCCTTCAATCCCTAACTTTTTTTTGATGCCAGGCAATAAATTAGATATCGTTAATAGCCACTCATCATTTCCTTCTCCATATTTATTAATTTCTTTTTCATATTGAAGAAGTTTATAATTTGTCCCCAAAGATGTAGCAAATGATAAATATGCTCCATCTCCCAAAGAAGAAATATCTTTTGACGTAAGATTACCATCGGCTAACATATCCTGAATACATTCGTCTATCATATAGTCAATCCGGCTTTTTTCATTAGGACTTTTTTCGTCATAAGGATAACGTTCATCTGATATTTCTCCAGCTATAGATGTACTAAAATTTGATGTGTCAAATAATGTACAACGCTTTAGTCCACTGACCCCTGTATAACAATTCTCCCAAAATTCCTCTTTATTTTTTCCATTACTTACGATTATTCCTATGCCTGTTACTACTACTCTTTTTTCCATGTTTTCTTCTCCCTGAAAATATAGGTATCTGCGATATTTCATATCACAGATACCTATATCTGAAGTCTCTAATCTCCTAACTTCTTATTAACAAACTCCGCAATTGATGAAATATTTTTTAAAATTTTCATATCTGCGTCACCAATTTTTACATTAAAATCTTCCTTTATAGCAATAATAATTTCAATAGCATCGATGGAATCTAATCCTAATCCCACTCCATCATCATCATCATTTAAGAAAATAGGCAGATCATAATATTCCTCCTCCATTACATCTATATGCTCAAGTCCTAATCTCTCTTCAATGCTACGTAATATTTTTTCTTTCAACTCTCTATTAGTCATTATTTTTCTTCCTTTCTGTGTATAACTCATTATTTAACAACCATTTAACAATAAACATATTCTCCACTTACCATTTAACGCACTTTCAAAACCATATCTGTAATCAGATTAATATTTCTAAAATTCTCAATCATTAACTCAAACAATGTGAATTTTATATCAAATTTCTCTTCTAATAAACTGACCAGTTGGACAAAAGTAATTGAATCTAAAATATGCTCTTCTATAAGATCTGTAGCATAGTTTACCTCTACTTTCTTTTTTAAAGAATCACTCAACAATTGAGCAATCATCTCAGATATTGTTTCTCTTGTCATTTACTTGTAACCCTTTCTAACTATTTTTCCAGTCTTCGTTTTCTCTATTTTGCTTACAATTCTAAAGATTTCTGGCACTTTATAATCTGCTAATTGATCGATGCAACATTCTTTAATTTCGTCAATATTATTTTTATTTTCGTCAATTAAAATGATATCTGCAGCAATTTTCTCTTCTAGCAATTTATCTTTAATACCATACACATATGCTTCTTTTACATTATTGGTAGATTGCAAAATATTTTCCACTTCCTCTGGAAACACCGTATATCCACCTGTCTTTATAATATTTTTGATTCTACCTACAATATATAAATATCCCTCTTCATCAAAATATCCTATATCTCCAGTATGTAATACTCCATCTTCCAAAACATTCTTTGTTTTAAGTTCATCATTATAATATCCCTGCATAATTGCAGGACCACTGACTAGAATTTCACCTCCTTTAGTATTACAGTTTAATTGGGAACCTATTTTCACTGTTACATTTCTGAGTGGAATGCCCGCAGATTCTATTTTTTCTAGGAATTTCTCCTCATTTGTCCTTGATAATTTAGGAGTTATTGCTGTTACAATACATGTTGCTTCTGTTATTCCATATCCCGGGCTAATTGCTGCATTTTCAAAAAACGTCATCATTGTTTTAATAGTTTGCGGAACAGCCTTATTTCCTCCAATTCCTATAAATTTCAAACTATTATATTCATTCTTTGGCACTATTCCCTCAATATCTTTTGCCAGTATATTCAGCATGCTCCCTATACATATTAAATGTGTAATTTCTTCCGTTTGAATGGTTTTTAATAATGTGGCACTATTAAAAAATGTAGGGAAAAATACCATAGTCCATCCTAACATTATACATGTCACTATTACAACAGTACCAAAAGAGGTACACGTTGGCATAGCAACCAACATTTTTTCCCCTCCACTGGCTTCTAATGCTATATCTATCCAATCTTTACAATTACATAAGATTCCTTTTTCTGTTAACATAACGATTTTATGAATATCTGTTGAACCTGATGTATTTAACAACACAGAAACTGGATTGCCATTTTGTATTTTTCGTTTCCTTCTTTCCATGCTACATTTGTTTTCGACATCTCTTATATCTTCCACACATAGCACTTTTACCACTAAATCCGCAGTTGCTTCTTTCGCTCTTTCGTATGTCTCTTTACAACATAAAACTACAGTTGCATCTGTTCGCAAAATCGCACTTCTTATTTCATTATCTTTACTTTTATTCGAAATCGGATAAACAACTTTATCTACATACATTATTGCGAAAAAGGAAACTACATAATCAATTCCATTGGGCATAAAAATAATAATATTTTCTGAACTTTCATTAAAAATTGCATGTCCCACTCCGACACTATACTTATATAATTCAGAATATGTAATACTCTCTATGCCACATACAATTGCTTTTTCTTTAGAATTCTTTTTCAATTCTAATAATCTAAAAATCTCTTTCATATATCTCTTCTACTTTTGCATTCCAAAATAGTTGTTGCAAATCCTTTCTTTTTATTTTTCCATTTACCGTTTTCGGTATTTCTTTGACAACAAATATACACTTTGGAAGTTTGTATCTCGCTAATCTTTCTTTTAGATCATGATATAGTATTCTTACATCAAAATTATTACTACTATTCTCTAAAACAACCGCTGCAATTATCTCACTCTCTCCTTCCCGCATAATTTCTGTAACTGCAGACTCTAATATTTGTTTATTCAAATTAATGCTATTTTCTATTTCTAAAGGACTAATTCTATATCCTAGATGTTTTATTATTTCCCTCTTTCTTCCAGTAATATATAGATATCCTTCAGAATCCTTATGTCCTATATCCCCGGTAAATAGCCAATTTTTTTTAATTACTTCCGCTGTTGCTTCTGGATTATTTAAATAACCCTTCATAACATTTTCACCTTTTACAATAATTTCACCTTCACAGTTACATGGAAGTATGTTCCCAAAATCATCGACTATTTCTATTTCTACATTTTTTATTGGCTTACCTACAGAACCTATTTTTTCTATCAGTCTTTCTGGTTCCAAATATGTAAGACGAGCACTAGCTTCAGTTTGACCATACATTACAAAGATTTTCATTTTCTTATATAGTTCATGTAGTTTTTCTAAATTTTCTTTTGATGTCTGCTCCCCAGCTAGCGTGATATATCGCATATGCTCAAAAGCTCCCACAATAATCTCTTTTTGTTTAAGTAAAATATTTAGGTATGAACCAACCGTCGAAAATCCTGTAATCTTTTTCTCCTTTATCATTTCTAATACCTTAATAGGATATACTGCTTTGTATATATATAGCATTCCTCCAACTCTAGTATGTGTTAACAAAACCGAATTTCCGTATGAATATGCAAAAGATAATACTGCCAAAATACTATCACTTTCATCTAAGTTCAAATATGCCAAAATGGATTCTGTATTTGAAATTAAATTTCCATGTGTCAGCATTACACCCTTAGGCTTATTTGTTGTACCTGATGTATAAATAACTAATGCAACATCTCCATTTCGCATTTGAGGAAATTCACTAGCAGAATATTCTTCAAAAATATCCTGATCTATACTCTCAACAGGACATAAACCATTTAATTCATATTTACAAATTTTATTTAATGATTCTCTAACAGTGAATATTTGTTTAGGTTGACTATCCTCAATAATATTTATTAAATATTCGTGTGTACATGTAGTTGAAACGGGAATCACCGTCACCCCACGATATAAGAGTGCAAAATACATAACAATGTATTCAATACAATTATCCATAAATAAAACCACTTTATCATTACACCCAATTTCTTTTTCACAAAGCATTTTTATTGCATTTTGAATTGCTTGATATGTTCGTTGATAAGTCCACATTTCTTTATCCATCACATATGGTCTTGTGGGATTTTTCTTATAACTTTCCTCAAACATTTGATATATATTTTTCACATTTTATCCTCCTCTTCATTATGCGTATTTATTTCCAGCATCTTCTCTACCCAACATACAATTTTAGGATCTTCATCTTGCATTATCCGTTTCATAGCTTCTTCACGTTTCATTAAACCATTTCTTACCATAGTTGCTAGTTCTAATGCATAAGGATGAAATCCATATTTTTCTTTATGTTTAAAAATAGCATATGTATTTAGTAAACAATTGGTACTATTACTGTCTGTCTCAACTGGTCTTTTCCAACCTATTTCTGAGATTATATTTATTATTTTTTCCTCACTATATTTTTCATCAACAAATGGATAAAAAAGCGCAGGGATGGATTCTAAATTATTGTCTATCACATCATCTGTCAAAAGGATGGATTTATAATCATCTCCAAAAATTTTAATAATATTTTTACGAATCATGGAGAAATTTGATTTTATAATTGAAGGTTCTAATTTAACAATTTGTTTCCCAAAATTGATTTGTCCTGGCGTCCACCCAAAAGCAATATAAGGGACTTTTTTTAAAATTGCTTCTCTATATACTGCCATTTTTACTAATGCTATACAATATGTACATATAGAACTTGCCCTTTCTAAAGATTTTAATGGTAGCGTATCATCATTCAAAGCATATTTAAAAATCGAATTCAATTTTTTTTTAGAAGGAGAAATAATCTCATAATCAACATCTAAATTTGCACAAACATTTTTGATATTACTATACGTTTCTTGGGATAAAAATCCATTATCAAAAACGATTGCTAAAACATTAACTTTATATTTTTTTCTTAATAAATAAAGCGTATAAGTACTGTCTTTACCACCACTATATGCCAAAACAACATCGTATTCTCGCCCGCTAGGTTTTATTCCCATATCTACAATTTTCGTGCTATTTGCAGTATTTTCATTACAATAATTGCATAATCCGTTTTCTTCAATTTTCACCGAAAAAAAATCATCTGATAATATACATTTCTTACAGTATTTCATTTTTATATCCATTCCTTTCGCGCTGCTCAAGGCACAAAACGTCATGAAAAAAACGT
>OASV01000210.1_pt1 | contig 29244 bp, 32 predicted proteins | sample 1494921 | NCBI WGS metagenome assembly OASV01 (sample SAMEA2579918, study PRJEB22360) | human gut metagenome
ATGAGCCTGTTCTGGTTGGATTGGAAAAATGTTATTAGCCCGCTCAGCGGCGGGCGCTTTTTCTGGAGGTAGCATGTCTACAAATGATTTGGCTGTTAAATATGGTACTTATCAGCCCGAAAATTTACTGGTCATTCTTCCGCTTGAAGAAGCGTCAGACATTATTCGTGAAAGTCTTCGCGCCGAGGTTCGCCACGAGCTGGAATATGAATACGATGACCGTATTTCTTCTGCTGAAGAAGAGGCATCTGATTGGGAATCACGGGCAGACAGCTACGAATGCGATGCTATTAGTTTTGCCAGAGCGATAGAGAAAGCCTTGCTTGCACCAACCTTGGATGAAGCAAAAATTATTCTCGAACGCGTTCGTTCTGATAATCGCGAATATTTTTAATACCTAATGAATAAATACGAATTTGGCGGCATTCAAGTGCCGGGATTCGTGCAACCAAAATTCAGCGCTGTGCAGAGCGCGTAAAACACGGAGAAACTAACCATGACGAACACACAGAACGTCACCGAGTTACAACCACGCATGACCAGAGAGCAGCTTATCGACGCAGCTCGTAAGGTAGCCCCTCTCCTCCCTGCTGCTTACGGCTGGATGGTTAACGAACTGGCTACACGCCTTGATGTTACCAGCGTCGCGCTCTGTGAAGCGTTGGCGCAGCGTAAAGAACTGGCCGAGCAGAACGCCACCCTGCGTGAGGATGTTGCCAGTTGGGCCAAAGAGTGCGACCGCATAGAAGAGCGCCACACCAAAACGCCTACCAACATGCACCTGCTGGAAGCTCAGCGAGAACTCCGTGAGCTGCCTCGTGTCGTCATTTCCCTGAATAATGAGGTCACTCTCTAATGGCTAACTCATTCAAGCAAATGACCAAAGCCGGTGTGATTAAGCGCACCGATACCGGGATGTTTATCGCTCTTTCCGATATCCACGTTCGTGAAGGTTTTAACAAGCGTGAAGATGATGAGCGCACCCGCCAGGCTGATGATGACCTGTTCAACTATCTGATGAACGGCGGATCAGTTCCACCGCTGGAAGTTATCGCGCGTGATGAAGGTGGCGTATGGGTTGTAGAAGGTCACCGCCGTCGCCGCTGCTATGCGCGCTGCGCTGAAGCTGGCAAGCCAGTGGACCGCATTCACATCATGCCGTTCAACGGTAACGATGTTCAGCGCCTGGCTCGCATCATGACCAGTAACAACCAGCTGCCGCTCTCCGACATGGAACAGGCTGCAGTTATTCAGGAGTTGCATAACGCTTTCAACCAGACCACCAGCGAGATCGCAAAACTAGTCAACAAGTCTGTTCCTACTGTCGAAAAGCTTCTGCTTCTTAGCACAGCTAACCATGACGTTCAGAAAGAAGTTAAATCCGGGACCGTGTCCGTAGATGTGGCAGTTGATCGTGTAAAAGAGTTCGGCGAAAAGGCCGGTGAGGTTCTTCAGAAGGATAAAGCTTCAGCTGCCGCAAAGGGTAAGAAGAAAGTTACCCGCAGCGTGATAGCGCCGGAAATTAGCGTGAAGAAAGCGCGGCGTCTTGTAGAACTGATCAGCCTGGCGGGTATAAGCGACACAGGTGTTATCTCTCTTGAAGGATTGGTCCATGCAGAAGTCGTGGAAATTATCGACGAGCACAAAGCTATCGCCGCGCAGCGTCATGGAGAAAAATCATGATTACTGGAACCTCAAATTACGATGAAGTTCCGGTAGTTCCCTGCAAAATCTGTGGTGGTTACTACAAGGCTGATGAGCCTGAAATGCACGTCTGCGAGGAGGCCGCCCAATGAGCAACATCGACAAAGAATGGCTGCAGAAGAAAATTGCTGACATGGAAGCTGCCCGAGATGAAATCCCGTTCGGCCTGGACGAAGATGACAGCAACACGCTGGCTGCGCTACGTATCGCGCTGGCATCGCTCGAAGCGGAGCCTGCCATTCACAGGTGGCGTCGTGTGACCTCTGAGCCATACGGCCCCTATCCTTGGCATTATGGTGATTTTATCGGCTTCTCAAAGCCCGTTGATGGGATTGAGGATGAGTATTTTTACTCCGCACCGCCAGCGCCAGTGTCCGATGAAGATAAGGTGTTGGCAGAACAAGCAAGAGCAGTAGTTCACTGCCTTGATATGTGCGGTGTTCCATCTGGCGACTATGCGGATAACGAGCAACTTCAGTTGTGGGGAAGGGTAATAGAATATGGCCGCCACCCAGAGTCGGTGTCTGTGCCTGATGGATACAGGTTGCAGCCAATTTATGAATATGACGCAATGTGCGCCGCCATGCTTCAGGGTGCCGATGGCAACTCTCCGGTGATTCCGGATGGTCTGCGCCTGGCGCTCAGCAACGCTGGAATAGCAGCTCCAGAGTCAGATGAAATGCTTGCTGCAACCTGTGAGAAGTGCATTCAGGCACTGGTTACCTGGGTAAAAGAGAGAAAGCCTTTCAGGTCAGCGGTGATTCCGGATGGTTGGGTAATGATGCCAGTTGAGCCGACAGAAGAAATGCTGGATGAGTTCGACTCAATTATTGATTACGGCGCAGAAGACTCAAAGGACGCATGGAGCAGACTGATTGCAGCAGCACCGCAGCAGGAGGTGAAGCAGTGATAAAGGGCAAGCTCATTAGCAGTCAGCGCTATCTTGATAACGCAAAAGTTGCCGACCGTGCATTGAGATTTAAACGCTTCATCGTTTCTGTGTACCCAATAGTTCTGCGTGGTCAGCAATACACCATTTTAATGGATGGCCACCATAACTATGCAGCTGCAAAGTTGGCCGGGGTAGAGCCTGACTATAGGCCTATTGGTAAAAAAGTCATGAAGATAATTGGCGGCCTCAGTGAGGCTGAACGACAGGGTTTATTTATTAACAATGTCACTGACAGCAATTATTACTATGTCGAAACCGGCGAGGTAGTGCAGGAACTGATGCTTCCAGATACCTCAGTTAAGTTTCAAGCACATGCTGGCAATCAATGGATATTCGGTAAATAACATGGCCAGCAAACTCAAACAGCGGCGCCTGCGCCGCCTTAAAGCGGATGGGGCCTGGTGGCGCGAGGAGGCAGAGGATTGTCGCTCACGCATGCTGGAGCTGGCTGGGGAAGTCGACAGGCTCAAAAAGCAAGTTATCCGCGTGCCGATGCCGGTTCTCATACCGAAGGAGATGGTCCACCAGCTCTATTACACAGAAACAAAAAGATGTCGTACCTGCAATGATGGGCTCCGAGGTGGTTGCTCATCATGCATTTTCTATAAGAGATAGCCGGGTGCAGCCGGTTAAGTGGAGAGCTATACGATGAGCGGACAAAGCCAACGTTTTCTTACCCCTGATGACCTCTATCAGCTTACTGGTTATCGTCGCCCTTCCCTTCAGTGCCGCGCGCTGAAAGAAAGCGGTGTATTTTTCGTGCCACGAAAAGACGGCAGACCTGGAACTACATGGGATCATGTAACTTACCCTGCTGGCCTGAAGTTGGTAGTGAACAATCCAGAGGAAGAAGAACCAAACTTTAAGGACATGTAATGCCAAGAATCCGCAAAAACCCAGAAGATAACTGGATGCCGCCCCGAGTTCGTCGGGGCAAATCAGCTTATGAGTTCAGAACTCCAGACGGGAGAACGGTGAGATTGTGCAACCATGATCTCACAAAGTCTCAGGTCTGGGCTGCCTATGAAAACTTCATCAACGATATCAAAGTCGGCTCAAATTTCCATGCACTCTGTGAAGAGTTTTTTAACTCCGGTGACTTTCATGAGTTAGCAACAGAAACAAGAAAGGACTACCGAAAATATGGTTCAAAGGTAAATATCGTTTTCGGGAAGATGAAGCCAGACAATATCAAGCCTGAGCATATCAGGAAGTATATGGATAAAAGAGGTGTTAAAAGCAGAGTCCAGGCGAACCGAGAGAAAGCGTTTATATCGAGGGTGTTCAGGTGGGCATATGAGCGCGGAAAAGTGAAGATGAATCCTTGCCAGGGTGTGAAGCAATTTAAGGAACAGGCGCGCACGCGCTATGTTACGGACAAAGAATATGATGCACTATTCAGCGTTTCTACGGTGCCGGTTAAAATCGCTATGGAGTTAGCTTATTTATGCTGCGCACGTCAGGGTGACATTCTTGACCTTAAGAAAAGTCAGATCCTTGATGAAGGAATTCTAATTCAGCAAAGTAAAACAGCAGTTAGCCAAATAAAGGCCTGGACAGAACGACTGTCAAAAGCGATTAACATGGCAGATAAACTTCCATTAAACAGCGGTATGGTTAGCCTTTATGTAATTCATCAGCAATCAGGATCTCGTTATACGCGTGATGCGTTCAATGCTCAATGGATGAAGGCAAAAAAGGCTGCTGCTGAAAAATTTCCTGAGCTTGAATTCAACTTCACGTTCCATGATCTGAAAGCTAAAGGGATATCTGATCTGGAAGGAACCCTGCATGAGAAACAGGAAATATCAGGCCACAAAAATGCTTCACAGACTGCAAGATATAACCGAAAAATATCTGTAGTGCCGGTGGTTGGGGGGCAGTAATGCCCTCTTTCTGTGGCGAAGTCGAATGGCGAAACAATGGCGAATGGCGAAAAATAGACAATAAAAAACCACCTTTCGGTGGTTTATACGACACTGCTTATCATTGATTTTATTCTAGTTTTCCCATGGTAGCCGGAGTGGGACTTGAACCCACACAGCGCGAACGCCGAGGGATTTTAAATCCCTTGTGTCTACCGATTCCACCATCCGGCCAGGGAAGAAAGTGGAGGCGCGTTCCGGAGTCGAACCGGACTAGACGGATTTGCAATCCGCTACATAACCGCTTTGCTAACGCGCCGTAAAACTTTTCTAACTGACACCCGCTACTGCGCATGTCTTTAATCTGGAGCGGGAAACGAGACTCGAACTCGCGACCCCGACCTTGGCAAGGTCGTGCTCTACCAACTGAGCTATTCCCGCATGTCATCAAGTCAACTTCTAAACACTTGATTTCATTATCGTCCGGCTTGCTGTGCCGCCGTTCGATGCGTTGCATTCTACTGATATGACGTTATGAGTCAACGTTATTTTTTGCTTCCCTGGATCGTTTGCTGAAAATTACGGCGAAACGATCACTGATCAAGCAAATCCCCGCGCGCAGCGTTCAAATATTGCAGCATTGACCACAACGTCAGCACTGCCGCTACCCACAGCAGACCAATTCCCGCCCACTCAACCCAGGCGTTTGGACGCCAGAGCATCCAGACCAGCGCCGCCATCTGTGCGGTCGTTTTCACTTTCCCGATCCAGGAGACCGCCACGCTGCTGCGTTTACCCAACTCCGCCATCCACTCACGCAGCGCAGAAATGATGATTTCACGGCCGATCATGGTTGCCGCAGGCAGCGTCACCCACCAGGTATGATAGTGTTCAGCCACCAGCACCATCGCGATAGCAACCATGACCTTATCCGCTACCGGATCGAGAAACGCGCCGAAGCGAGTGCTTTGATTCCAGCGACGCGCCAGATAGCCATCAAACCAGTCCGTTACCGCTGCGATAAGGAAGATCAATGCGCAGGCAAAAGGTGCCCACACAACCGGCAGATAAAACGCCAGCACGAAGAACGGAATGAGTACAACACGAAAGAGAGTGAGCAACGTAGGGATATTATATTGCATAGTGACGGTAACTATTTGTTGTCAGTAAAATTTAGCTCTATGTTGCTACAGAGCCCTCAATGTTTCAACGAGTAGTAGATCTTTTCTGCCAGCCCTTGCGAAATACCCGGCACTTTTGCAATTTCCTCCATGCTGGCGTTGAGTAATCCTTGCAATCCGCCCATATACTTCAGCAGCATCTGGCGACGTTTTGGCCCGACGCCCTCAATGGTTTCCAGAGTACTGGTATTTTTCACCTTCGCCCGTTTTTTACGGTGCCCGCTGATAGCATGGTCGTGCGATTCATCGCGAATATGCTGGATGACATGCAGCGCCGGGGAGTCTGGCGGCAGACTGAAGCCCTCACCTTCCGGTTCAAAGAACAACGTCTCCAGACCCGCCTTACGATCGGCCCCTTTCGCCACACCTAACAGCAGCGGATGGTTTTTGTCCCACTCAACGTCGAGCGATTCAAATACCGCTTTCGCCTGGCCAAGCTGGCCTTTACCACCGTCAATCAGGATTACATCCGGGATCTTGCTCTCTTCAATCGCTTTACCGTAACGACGACGCAGCACCTGATTCATGGCGGCATAGTCGTCCCCCGGCGTAATTCCGGTGATGTTATAGCGTCGATACTCGGCGCGCAGCGGGCCATTAGCATCAAACACGACGCAGGATGCTACCGTCTGCTCACCCATCGTATGGCTGATATCGAAACACTCCATACGTTTCACTTCCGGCAACTTCAGGAGCGTTGCCAGCGCGGTTAACCGCTGGCTGACCGTCGATTGCTGAGACAATTTTGTGGTCAGCGCTGTCGCCGCGTTGGTCCGCGCGAGCTTCAGATAACGCGCCCTGTCGCCGCGGGGTTTGGTTTGTACGTTGACCCGACGGCCCGCCAGCTCGGAAAGCGAATCGGCCAGCAGGGTTTTATCGTCAAGGTTGAAATCGAGCAGGATCTCCGAGGGGAGCGTGCGCATCTGGCTTCCCTGTAGATAGAACTGGCCGACAAAGGTTTCCACCACTTCCCCCAGCTCGGTGCCACCAGGCACTTTGGGGAAATAGCTGCGGCTGCCGAGTACTTTGCCCTGGCGGATAAACAGCACGTGAACACAGGCCATTCCTGCGTCAAAGGAGACGCCGATAACGTCGAGATCGTCACCGGTATTCGAGACAAACTGTTTCTCGGTGACCCGGCGCACCGCCTGAATTTGGTCACGGATCCGTGCGGCCTCTTCAAACTCAAGTGCGGCGCTGGCTTTTTCCATCCGCGCGATCAGCTGGGTTAACACCTGATCGTCTTTTCCGGCTAAGAACAGGCGTACATAGTCCACCTGCTGGGCATACTCATCTTCACTGACCAGCCCGGCAACACAGGGGCCCAGGCAGCGACCAATCTGGTACTGCAGACACGGACGCGAGCGGTTACGGTAGACACTGTTTTCGCACTGACGAATCGGGAAGATTTTTTGCAGCAGTGCCAGCGTCTCCCGCACGGCATAGCCATTCGGGAAAGGACCAAAATATTCCCCCTTCGCGTGTTTTGCACCACGGTGCATCGCCAGACGCGGATGGGTATCGCCACTGAGAAAGATAAACGGATAGGATTTATCGTCCCGCAACAGCACGTTATAGCGCGGTTGATAGAGCTTTATATAATTGTGCTCAAGCAGCAGAGCTTCGGTTTCGGTATGCGTGACGGTGACATCAATATTATGAATGAGAGAGACCAGCGCTTCAGTCTTACGGGAGGCAAGGTTGCTGCGAAAATAGCTGGAAAGGCGTTTTTTAAGATCTTTCGCCTTCCCCACATAGATAACCGTACCGCCAGCGTCATACATCCGATAGACGCCAGGCTGGCTGGTTACCGTTTTCAGAAATGCTTTTGAATCGAACACATCACTCACTGACTTAACAACGTCTCCGCATTACATAAACCATGTCGGATGGCCAGATGAGTCAGTTCAACATCACCATGAATGTTCAGTTTACTGAACATTCGATAACGATAGCTGTTCACCGTTTTCGGGCTGAGGTTCAGCTGTTCCGAGATCTCATTTACCTTCTGACCTTTCGTGATCATCAGCATAATCTGCAATTCGCGCTCAGACAAACTGGCAAACGGGGACTCGCTTTTCTCGGGTTCGATCTGGCTCAAAGCCATCTGTTGCGCAATGTCAGAGGCGATGTAACGCTGCCCGGCAAACACGGAGCGGATGGCATTGACGACCTCCTGCGGAGCGGCACCTTTGCTCAGGTAACCGGCCGCACCCGCCTGCATCACTTTCGCAGGCAGTGGATTTTCAGTATGCACGGTCAGCATGATGACTTTGGTATCTACGAAGGTACGCGCAATTTTGCGCGTTGCCTCAAGGCCACCGATGCCGGGCATGTTCATATCCATCAGCACCACATCGGCGGAGTTTGTGCGGCACCATTTTACGGCATCTTCCCCACAGCACACCTCTCCGGCAACTTTAATCCCTTTTATATCTTCAAGAATGCGTCGTATCCCTGCGCGCACCAGTTCGTGGTCATCAACAAGAAGGACGTTGATCAAAGGAAATGTCTCCAGAATAGGGATAACGCTACTGAGTGATAATTTGGTTTATATTAACGGTTTTCCTCACAAGATTAAAACGTTAAAAAATCGGCTATTCGATTTTGCTCTCGTTTTTGGAAATTAGCCTGTACAGTCCGTGGAAAGAGAGTCCTTGCCATCAGGGCTTTTGCGCTTTTTTTTAAGCATCCGTATTCAAAAAGTTACAAAAACCTTGCTCCTTTTCCTCGGGGAAAACAGTTTTCAGATTTTTGTAACAATAATTAACGGTAAGCAAACCACTCATAAACAATTAATAGTCATACCAGGGCATCAGTCTACCGCCTGGCGGAGTTTACGCAAATAAACAGCGCAGTAAAAGTACGAAAAACAACCGCTGCATTTTTTGCTTCAGCTTGTGGTATACTCCGCCGCCTTGACTTTCGTCGTCGCGCTTTAGCGCCGTTTAATAATGAGGAAAATAAATGAGCACACCTGAATTTGCCACTGCGGAGAATAACCAGGAACTGGCACAGGAAGTAAACTGCCTGAAAGCACTGCTGACGCTGATGCTGCAGGCGATGGGCCAGGCTGATGCTGGTCGTGTGATCATTAAAATGGAAAAGCAAATCGCGCAGATGGAAGACCAGGCGGAATCGGCTGTATTTGCAAACACCGTTAAGCAAATTAAACAAGCGTACCGCCAGTAACAAAAAACGGCTGGATGCACTGCATTCAGCCGTCCGCTCGTCTGTCACGCAGAACGTACTCTCTAATCAGATCAGTCCCGTTGCCGCCGCGTAACAAGCAATCTGGGTTTTGTTGGGTGCATTGAATTTTTTCTGCATATTCTTCTGATGGAAGTTAACCGTATTCTCTGAAATGGAGAGAATGATCGCTATTTCCGCTGACGTCTTCCCTTCTGCAGTCCATTTCAGAATTTCCCGCTCACGCTTGCTGAATTTCATCTCTGGCGGCATCACCATCCCATCTTCAAAACGCAACAGCGTGGTTAATGCCATTTGCACCAGCATTTGCAACCGTAGTTCTATTTCTTCCTGCCTGTACGGCACATCCTGCACACTCGTACGGGAAACCGAGAGGAAACCGAGCGCGTGATTAGGCAGCATCAGACACTGCGTTATTCCCGTGCGTAAACCGTGATCCTGTGCGTTATGCCATAACTCCTGCGCATCCGCGAATAATGCATCCGTCCAGGGAAGATGACCCTGAATGAAATTCTCCGGCTTTAAAACCGGATCAATCGCGAAATAGTTCGCGGATTGATATTGCGCCATCCACTGCTTTGGATAAGTGGTTTGCAACGAGACCTTGGGCCGCGTAAATGGTACGGGATGGCGCACGCAGAGCGCGTAATAATCGAATTCAAGCGCCTGCGTTTGTCGCTGAAGTTCCTGATATACCTCGTCGGCACAGGTCAATTCCTGAAACCGGAGGAAGCAATCCCGTCGCCAGGTGAAAAAGTCTGAATCCTTCATACTTACTAAAAGAAGCCTCTGAAAAGATAATCATTATTATGGTGAATATAACCTAACACATAAAACTTATTTCTAACCACAAAATATCGGCAATAGCACAATTAACTTTACTATTGATAAGGCTTATCTGCGTAGGGTGGAATAAAAAAGCAGACGCCCGGGGCAACAGGGAGAATAATTTGCTCCAGAAAAGATTTCCGGAGCAAATAAGGACAAAAATGCTACTGCATGAGGAATTTTTCAAGGAACTGGCGGGTTCGCGGCTGTTGAGGATCCGCAAATAAACTTTTCGCCGGCCCCTGCTCCACAATCCGCCCCTGGTCCATGAAAATGGCCCTGTCCGCCACGTCACGAGCAAAGCTCATTTCATGGGTCACGATGACCATCGTGCGCTTCTCCTGCGCCAGCTGGCGAATGGTGTTCAGCACTTCGCCCACCAGCTCGGGATCGAGCGCGGAGGTCGGTTCATCAAACAGGATCACGTCAGGGCGCATCGCCAGCGCACGCGCTATCGCCACGCGCTGCTGCTGGCCTCCTGACAGGCGGCGCGGATAGCTGGTCTCTTTACCTGCCAGCCCAACTTTAGCGAGCAGCTCGCGTGCACGCGCCGTCGCGTCCTCTTTTGGCTCACCTTTTACGATGACCGGCCCTTCAATAATGTTTTCCAGTACCGTGCGGTGCGGAAAAAGATTGAAGTTCTGGAACACAAAGCCAACATGCTGACGCAGACGGCGAATTAATCCTTTCTGCTGGCTGATGGATTTACCGGTATCAATCGTAATCTCCCCGACCCGGATGGTGCCCCCTTCCGGCTGTTCAAGCAGATTAATACTGCGCAGCAGCGTCGTTTTTCCCGACCCGCTCGGCCCGATAATCGCCACCACTTCGCCCTGCTCCACTTCCAGATCGATCCCGTGGAGCACCGTTTGACCATGGAATTTTTTCACCAGGTTTTTAACGTCGATAGCACTCATTTTGGATCACGCTCCTGGCGGTTAAGCTGGTTTTCAAAATAGTTTTGCAGAGCAGACAACACCGTTGCCATCACCCAGTAAATCAGCGAGGCAGCCAGATACATGGTGAAGACTTCAAGGGTGCGCGAGGTAATAAGCTGCGCCTGACGGAACAGTTCAGGAACCTGAATCGTTGCGGCCAGAGAGGTATCTTTGACCAGGCTGATGAAGCTGTTGCTCAGCGGCGGAAGCGCCACACGCGCAGCCTGCGGCAAAATAGCGCGACGCAATGTTTGCCACGGCGTCATCCCGATACTGGCCGCCGCTTCCCACTGACCTTTATCAATGGACGAGATTGCCGCGCGCAGGGTTTCAGAGGTATAGGCCGCCGTATTGAGCGACAGACCAATCATCGCCGCCGGGATCGGATCCAGCTCGATACCGAATTGCGGTAGACCGTAGTAGATCATAAAGAGCTGAGCAATGAGTGGCGTACCGCGAAACACGGAGATATAGAAGCGCGCCAGCCAGCGTACCGGCAGAATGGGCGACATACGCATTAAGGCCAGCACGAAGCCCAGCACGAGGCCGAAGAACATCCCGCCAATACTCAGCTGGAGCGTGAATACCGCACCTTTCAGCAGATACGGCAGTGAATCAATAACCAGTTGTATACTTTCTTGCATTATTATTTTTCGACCTGATTTTTAGACATGAGGATGATAAGCAAACAGCGCGGGCGCCCCGCCGGTGTGCACAAATAAAATCGGCCCTTCATCCTTAAAGCGTTTCTGCGTAATGCCATCTATAAGCCCGGCCATCGCTTTACCCGTATAAACCGGATCAAGCAGTATACCCTCAAGGCGCGCCAGCAGTTTAACCGCCTCCATCCCCTCTTCATTAGGCGTGCCGTAGCCCGGCGCAAAATAGTCATCCCAGAGCAGAATATCGGCTTTTGCCTTAAGCGCCAGATGCTCTGCCACCGCCTGCTGTAACGTGACCACTTTGGGCTTCTGATCCGCAACGCTGCGGGACACCGTCACGCCTATCAGTTCCACCTCGGGCATCAGCTGCTCCAGCCCCACCGCCAGCCCGGCGTGCGTGCCCGCACTGCCAGACGCGACAACCACGGAGGAGAGGCTCACCGCCCCCTCACACTGCTGCGCGATCTCCAGCGCACTTTCCACATAACCCAGCGCGCCCAGCGCATTCGAACCGCCGACAGGGATGACATAAGGACGGAAACCCTGCGCTTCGAGGCGCGTAGCCAGTTCGTCGAGCTGCGCAGTCGGGTCGGTCAACGCATCGACCATCTCCACCTGCACATTAAACAGATCCAGCAGCAGACGATTACCGTTGGTGAGATAATTTTCTGCCCGCGTGCCAATTGGGTTTTCCAGCAGTGCCACGCAATGGAGACCAAGCTTCGCCGCGACTGCCGCCGTCTGACGAACGTGGTTGGACTGGATTGCCCCGGCGGTGATGAGCGTGTCCGCCCCTTCACGCAGTGCATCCGCGGCCAGAAACTCCAGCTTACGCAGCTTGTTGCCCCCCATCGCCATCGGCGTCACGTCATCGCGCTTAATGAAAATATCGCGTCCTACGTAATCAGAAAATCGCGGCAGATACTCCAGCGGAGTCGGCGCGCCGATAAACTCCAGGCGGGGAAAGCGCGTTAAATTCTGTAGTGACATGGGTTCTCCGGTAACTCAGACAAAATGTGATATTTTTCATTATGCACGCAGACGCGTAAGAAATAAAAAAGGCGCTTTTAAAAGCGCCTTTTTTTCACGTCAAAGACTTATTTGGTGACGTCTGCGCCGAACCACTTCTCGGAGAGCGCCTTCAGGCTGCCGTCTTTTTGCATATCAGCAATCGCAGCGTCGATCGCTTTCACCAGGTCTTCGTTACCTTTACGGACCGCAACACCGGATTCCTGACGAGAGAACGCATCACCGGCAACCGCCAGAGTGTTGTTGGTTTTCTTCACCAGATCCAGCGCGGCCAGGCGGTCAACCAGAATGGCGTCAATACGGCCTACGCGCAGATCCTGGTATTTCGTCGGGTCATCATCATAGGTTCGGATGTCCACGCCCTGAACGTTCTGGCGCAGCCACTCTTCGTAGTTAGTGCCCAGACCGACACCCACTTTTTTACCTTTCAGGTCGGCCGCGGTTTTGATGGTGCCTTCGTTACCTTTCTTCACCAGCGCCTGAATACCGGACACGGTGTACGGCGTGGAGAAGTCATACTTCTTCTTACGCTCGTCAGAAATGGTCACCTGGTTAATCACCACGTCAATGCGTTTGGAATCCAGCGATGCCAGCATACCGTCCCATTTGGTCGGTTTCAGGGAGGCTTTCACGCCGAGGTGTTTTGCCAGTTCTTCGGCAAATTCCACTTCAAAACCGGTCAGTTTGCCGTCGTCGCCCTGGAAGCTGAACGGAGGATAGGTTCCTTCCAGCCCAACCAGCAGCGTTCCGCGCTCTTTTACTTTGTTCAGCAGATTTTCTGCAGCGAACGTTTTCACGCTCATACCCGCAACCAGCGCCACGGCCATAACGCCCATCAACGCCTGACGACCCAGAAGTGCTAATTTCATAAATACCCCGATAGCGTAGAATTTTTACGTAGTGTAGAGAAATCGCCTGCGACGTCAAAGGCGACTGCGCTACATCTTATTCTTTTTTAATATATATCAGAAGTTGTTCCGGCGTGGCCTTTCTGCTTCATCGCACCCGGCATTTGTACCTTATATTGCGCATACTTGCGCAGCGCAATACGGTAGTTGTTGGTGCTGGTGGCAGGCAGCCACGGCTCCAGATTCTCATCCAGATAACCGGTTTTTAGCAGATCGCGAGAGATGTTGTTAACGGTCAAATGCTGTCCAAGGCGGCGCAGGCGAACCACATATTCGCGCACGGTGCCGTGGCTCATCTCCGTTTGTTCAAACAGGAATTGTTTGAAGCCGATAATGTCGAAGAAGTCGCTTTGCTCTTTGCAATGGAGATCGCCACAGAAACGGCAAAGCGCCACCCACTCTTTCTGCTCTTCGAGCCACGCCGCTTCGTCCATCAACGTGTCGAGGCGAGAGATCGCGATTTTATTCACGATCTCGCCACGGCGAACCAGCGTGATACGATCGAGTAGTTTCTTACAGTGGGCGCAATGCGTCTGGCTGTGTTTAAAGTCTTTCAGGTAGCGGCTTAAAGGCCGTCTTTTAGATTGCTGCACCGTCATGATAACTCCTGGTTGTCAATACGTTGTGCGGCATTTTTCGGGTGAAAAAATCACCTATAACTTACCCAGCTTGGTTCGTAAGCGTTTAATGGCCTGGCTGTGCAACTGGCTCACCCGCGACTCCCCCACCTCCAGAACAGCGCCAATCTCTTTGAGATTAAGCTCTTCCTGGTAATAAAGGGTCAACACCAGCTGTTCGCGTTCAGGCAGCGCTTCAATCGCTTCCATTACGCGCTGGCGTAAATTCCCTTCCATTAAATGGTGTAACGGGTTTTCCTGCTGGTGCTCATCCGTCACCAGCTCGATGCTATCGCCATGCTCTTCGCGCCACTCGTCATAAGAGAAGAGTTGGCTATTATTGGTATCGAGCAACATCTGACGATACTCTTCAACAGCAATGCCAAGACGTTCCGCCACTTCGGTTTCCGTTGCGTTGCGTCCCAGTTCCTGTTCCAGCTGCCCCATCGCATGCGCCACTTCGCGGGCGTTGCGGCGAACACTTCGCGGCACCCAGTCACGGCTGCGCAGTTCGTCCAGCATCGCACCACGAATACGCTGAACTGCGTAAGTCGTAAATGCCGTTCCTTGCAGAGCGTCGTATCGGTCAACTGCATTCAATAACCCGATACCGCCCGCCTGTAGCAGATCGTCAAGTTCCACGCTCGCCGGCAAGCGCACCTGGAGGCGCAATGCTTCGTGACGCACCAGCGGGACATAACGCTGCCACAGCGAGTGTTTATCCATTACACCTTCAGCGGTATAGAGTGAATTCACGATAAACAGCCCTGCGTTAATTGAGTTATCGGCATGATTATCCGATTCTGCAGGGGTTTCAATTGGGTGAATAGTGGGTGAAATGAGGGGTTATTTGGGGGGTTATGCGAATAGCGCTAAATAAAAAACCCCGCCGAAGCGGGGTTTGAGCATTATCAGGCAATTAGCCCTGCAGCAGAGACAGAACCTGCTGAGGAACCTGGTTAGCTTTGGACAGCACGGAGTTACCGGCCTGCTGGATGATCTGCGCTTTAGACATATTGGACACTTCGGTCGCATAGTCGGCGTCCTGAATACGGGACTGCGCTTCAGACAGGTTGGTGGTGGTGTTGTTCAGGTTGGTCACAGCAGAGCTCAGACGGTTCTGTACCGCACCCAGAGAAGAACGGAATTTATCAACAGACGCGATAGCTTTGTCCAGCAGAGCCAGTGGATCTGCTGTAGACACGCCTTTGAACTCGCCAGCTGCGTTCAGGGTAACAGTCTGCGCGTTGTTCAGCGTACCGCCTGCGCCGCCATCAGCGATAGCAGCTGCAGTCAGGGAGTAGTTTTTACCCTGAACTTCAGCATAACCTGCAGCTGCGCCAGCAGCGTCTGCGCCAACTTTAACAGCAACACCGGTCAGTGTACCTGTACCACCGTTTGCATCGGTATAGGTGATGTCAGCGGTGTTCACTTTCACGCTGCCAGTTGCATCGTCAACAGACACAGCGTAGTTGTCAGAACCAGAAGAAACCACGTAGGTCGCAGTAGATGCGCCAGCTGGAGTCTGCACGTTGTGCAGAGTCAGGCTCTTCGCGTCCACACCCAGGGTGGTAGCAACTGCGCTCAGGTCAACATCTTTCAGAGAACCGCTCGCGCCAACCTGAGTGATAGAATCGCTCAGTTTCAGTGCGTTGTTAGAAACAGAGAAGCCGTTCAGACCCAGAGTAGAAGAATCGATCTGCTGCAGGTCGATGGAGATAGTCTGGCCGTCGTTCGCACCAACCTGAATCTTCATGGAACCGTCTTTAGCCAGTACGTTCACGCCGTTGAACTGAGTCTGACCCGATACGCGGTCGATTTCAGACAGACGGGATTTGATTTCGTCCTGGATTGAAGACAGGTCAGAATCAGAGTTAGTACCGGTGGTCGCCTGAACGGTCAGTTCACGAACACGCTGCAGGTTGTTGTTGATTTCAGACAGTGCGCCTTCAGTGGTCTGCGCCAGAGAGATACCGTCGTTAGCGTTACGTGCAGCCTGAGTCAGACCTTTGATGTTAGACGTGAAGCGGTTAGCGATAGCCTGGCCCGCAGCATCATCTTTAGCGCTGTTGATACGCAGACCAGAAGACAGACGCTCGATAGAAGAAGACAGAGCAGACTGGTTCTTGTTGATGTTGTTCTGAGTGATCAGCGAGAGGCTGTTGGTATTAATGACTTGTGCCATGATTTCGATTCCTGTTGTTCATCAAATCTGTTTGGTTAGATTTGGGTTTCCACCCTTCGGCTTCATCGCCGTCAAAGGTGTTATCGTCTGGTCCAAAACAACCTTTAGATTTTTTTTCAGGATCTCGATAATTTTTTTAGCCACGGAAATACTCTTCTCTATTACCGTTATTCCCGCCATTAAAAAAAAGAAATTAACCGTAAACTTTCCCCCATTAAGGCCGATAACCCCACTATTCGTTCTACGTGTCGATAGATTAAGGAATAAATATGGCAAGTATTTCATCATTGGGGATTGGTTCGGGTCTTCAGTTAGCAGACATTCTGGATAGTCTGACCAAGGCCGAAAAAGAGCAGCTGACACCGATTTCCAAACAACAGTCATCTTATACCGCCAAGCTGAGCGCTTACGGCACGTTGAAGAGTTCACTGGAAGCGTTTCAGACCGCCAACACCGCGCTGAATAAAGCCGACTTGTTTACGGCCACCAGCACGGCGAGCAGCACCACGGCATTTAGCGCCACCACCTCCGGCAGCGCGATTGCGGGTAAATACACCGTTAGCGTGTCGCAGCTGGCGCAGGCGCAAACGCTGACCACCAAAAATACCCAGGCGGATACTAAAACCGCTATCGCCACGACAGATAGCAAAATTACCTTTACCGCAGGCAACGGTAAAAAACCGGTGACGGTAGATATCAGCGCGGCCAACTCCTCGCTGACCGGCATTCGTGATGCCATTAACAAAGCGGATGCCGGTGTCACCGCCAGTATTATTAACGTCGGTAATGGTCAGTATCGTCTGTCCATCACCTCTACCGAAACCGGGGCGGACAACGCGGTCAGCATCAGCGTGAGCGGCGACAGCGCTCTGCAATCCTTTATGGGTTATAACGGCACCAGCACCGACGCCAGCAACGGGATGACGGAAAGCGTCACCGCGCAGAACGCGAAGCTGAAGGTGAACAACGTAGATATCGAAAACAGCAGCAACACCATCAGCGATGCGCTGGAAGATATCACCCTGAACCTGAACGATGTCACCACCGGCAACCAGACGCTGACGATCACCAAAGATACGTCGAAAGCGGAAACGGCAATGAAAGCCTGGGTGGATGCCTACAACACCCTTCAGGACAGCTTTGCAACATTAACTAAATATACGGCGGTGGATGCAGGTACAGATGCACAGGATGCCAGCAACGGTGCCCTGCTCGGTGACAGCACGCTGCGTACGATCCAGACCCAGCTGAAAACCATGCTGAGCAACACCGTAGGCGGCACCACCTATAAGACGCTGTCGTCACTGGGCATTACCTCAGACCCAAGCTCAGGCAAACTGGAGCTGGACAGCACGAAGCTGAAAAAAGCGCTAACTGATAACCCGACCGCCGTAAAAGATCTGGTTGTGGGCGACGGTAAAGCCACCGGTATCACCACCACCATGGCCACCAATCTGACTGACTGGCTCTCCAGCAAAGGGATTATCCAGGCGGCAAAAGATGGGGTCAGCAAAACGCTGAACAAGCTGACGGATCAATACAACTCAGTCAGCGATCGTATTGATGCTCGTGTGGCACAGTATAAAGCTCAGTTTACCCAGCTGGACGTACTGATGACCTCATTGAACAACACCAGTAGCTACCTGACGCAGCAGTTTGAAAATACGTCCAGCAACAAGTAGTAAACGCTAATCAGACCCGAGGGGGATAACATGTACGGCGCAAAAGGTACACAAGCCTACGCAAAAATAGAGGTTGAAAGCGCGGTAATGAGCGCCAGCCAGCAACAGCTGGTTATCATGCTATTTGATGGAGCCCTCAGCGCGCTGGTTCGCGCGCGTCTGTTCCTGCAAGACGGCAATATCCCGGCAAAGGGACTCGCGATTTCGAAAGCGATCAACATTATCGAGAACGGTCTGAAGGTCGGCCTGGTGGAAAGTAATGGTGATGAGCTCACACAAAACCTGATCGCCCTTTATGCCTATATGGTTCGTCGCCTCCTGCACGCCAATGTGAATAACGACGCCAGCGCCATCGAAGAGGTGGAAACATTGCTGCGCAATATCGCTGACGGGTGGAAGGAGGTTGCCGGTACCCCACAACTGATGCAGGACGCCGTCTAATGAGTAATGCACCGCAGCTCTATACCCTTTATCAGCAACTCCTTGAGCAGAGCCAGTTGATGTTGCGACTGGCCCGGCAGGGGCTATGGGATGATCTGATCATCTGTGAAACCGACTATGTTAATGCGGTGCACTCACTGGCTCGTCTCACTCAGGAAAGTGAACCTTCGATGCAGATTCAGGAGCAGCTTCGCCCGACGCTGCGGGTGATCCTGGACAACGAAGGCCAGGTAAAAACATTGCTGCAAGCCAGAATGGATGAGCTGGCGAAGCTGGTTGGGCAATCCTCCATCCAGAAAACCGTTCTCTCCACCTACGGTAATCAAGGCGGCCATGTCCTGGTTCCGCAAAGTAATAGCGATATCAGTTAGCCATTTTACTGGCGTACGAGCATTAACCGTTTCGTACGCCAGCATTTCTGCCAAACCTGCGCCATACTTGAGTCTCGCGACCTCATGGAGATGGTGCATGCGCAACCCAACACTTTTACAATGTTTTCACTGGTATTACCCTGCTGGCGGTGAATTGTGGCGCGAAGTCACGGCGTTAGCCCCTAATCTTAATGAAATCGGCATCAATATGATCTGGCTTCCCCCCGCGTATAAAGGTGCGTCCGGCGGGTATTCGGTTGGCTATGACTCATACGATCTGTTCGATCTCGGCGAATTTGACCAGAAAGGCAGTATCGCCACGAAATATGGTGACAAAGCGCAGCTGCTGGAGGCCATAGAGGAGCTGAAAAGCAATGATATCGCCGTGCTGCTGGACGTTGTGGTGAACCACAAGATGGGGGCAGACGAGAAAGAACCTGTCCGCGTTCAGCGCGTGAACGAGCAGGACCGCACGCAAATTGATGATGAAATCATTGAGTGTGAAGCCTGGACCCGCTATACCTTCCCTGCCCGTGCCGGGCAATATTCCCAATTCGTCTGGGATTACAAATGCTTCAGCGGCGTGGACCATATTGAAAACCCGGATGAAGACGGCATCTTTAAAATCGTCAACGACTACACTGGCGAAGGCTGGAACGATCAGGTTGATGATGAGATGGGTAACTTCGATTATCTGATGGGCGAGAATATTGATTTTCGCAATCACGCGGTCACCGAAGAGATCAAATACTGGGCCCGCTGGGTGATGGAACAGACGGGCTGCAACGGTTTTCGTCTGGATGCCGTCAAGCATATTCCCGCCTGGTTTTATAAAGAGTGGATTGAGCACGTCCAGGACGTCGCTGACCAGCCGCTGTTTATTGTGGCGGAATACTGGTCCCATGAGGTGGATAAGCTGCAGGCCTATATTGACCAGGTCGACGGAAAAACCATGCTCTTTGATGCTCCCCTGCAGATGAAATTCCACGAAGCTTCTCGTCAGGGACGGGATTATGACATGAGCCAGATCTTCACCGGTACGCTGGTGGAGGCGGATCCGTTCCATGCGGTCACTCTCGTCGCTAACCACGACACCCAACCTTTGCAGGCGCTGGAAGCACCGGTAGAAGCCTGGTTTAAACCGCTGGCATATGCGTTGATCCTGCTGCGGGAAAACGGCGTGCCGAGCGTGTTTTATCCGGATCTCTTCGGGGCGAGCTATGACGATACGGGTGGAGATGGCGAGACCTACCACATCGACATGCCGGTCATTGAGCAGCTTCACGAACTGATCCTCGCCCGGCAGCGTTTTGCCCACGGCGTGCAGACCCTGTTTTTTGACCATCCTAACTGCATCGCCTTCAGCCGCAGCGGTACGGAAGACGATCCCGGCTGTGTGGTAGTGATGTCGAACGGCGACGACGGCGAGAAAGTGATTTGCCTTGGGGAAAATTACGGCGACAAAACGTGGCGTGATTTCCTCGGCAATCGCGAAGAAACGGTCACCACCGCGGCAGATGGCGAAGGCACCTTTACCTGTAATGGAGGGAGTGTCAGCGTTTGGGTAATAGAAGATGCGCTGTAGAAACAATGCCGGGTGGCGCTGACGCTTACCCGGCTTACGGGACGGTACTTTTGTAGGCCGGGCCAGGCGAAGCCGCCACCCGGCAACAAACGGCTACGGTAGTTTACTCTCCAGCGGGTTTTTGCTCAGGTAATCAGTACATTCCACCGTTGGGCGGTCAACCTTCTGCAACTCCATCCCGTCATACTCAAGCGTCGCGCCATCGCGCTCCAGCGGATAGATATCCAGCTTGCGGGTAACGTTGTAGTAGCTGTCTGAACGCAGCATGATTTTACCCGGCACGGCAATCACGCGCTGCCACTGGCGGCAGTCCAGCGTATCGCCCTCTTCGGTCACCACCAGCGTGGCAATCGCTTCAGGACTGACCAGGCTACTCTGCGGTCCTTTTGACTGCCAGTATCCCGCCAGATGCGCCGGGACAGGATGCTTGATCACATCCTGATAGTTATCGACCTGTACGCACCCGGTCAGTGCCAGCAGCGCGCCAGCAATTGCTATTTTTTTCATCATCTTTCCTGCTTTCGAAGAAAAAAATATTGTGGCATTAAAGCGCTGCGGCTGCCAGCGAAGATAAAGGGCTTAAACCTGCATCCCCATCACATGAGCATACATTTTTCATAATCGACAAAGATCGTCCAAGAGCGCACCAAATAACAGATGGTTAGAGTCGTCGAAAACGTCAGTCGTCTAAGTTCACCTTAGAGCGAGTGCTGTTTTATGTCCCACCCATGCCCCACCGCCAAACTTTGCGTAGCTCCTTCCAGTTTCACGAAGCCCCGCTTTACCGCCTCGCTGACTTCCATCATGATGCCCCTGCTTCAAAATCATAAAGTTTCGGTGCGCACCTGTTTTTTCTCCCTGCCCTATACTTTCAGTCTGACATCTGGCTGGAGGTTTCTATGTGTGGACGTTTTGCACAAGCCCAAACCCGTGAAGAATACCTGGCTTACCTGGCCGACGAAGGCGATCGAGACATTGCATATGACCCTGAGCCAATTGGACGATACAACGTTGCTCCCGGTACCAAAGTTCTGCTGCTGAGCGAACGCGACGAGCATCTGCACCTCGATCCTGTGCTCTGGGGCTATGCCCCAGGATGGTGGGATAAAGCACCACTGATAAACGCCCGCGTTGAGACTGCGGCTACCAGCAGAATGTTCAAGCCTCTATGGCAACATGGCCGGGCGATCTGTTTTGCGGATGGGTGGTTTGAGTGGAAGAAGGAAGGCGACAAGAAACAGCCCTACTTCATCCACAGGGCAGACGGGCATCCAATATTCATGGCAGCGATCGGCAGCACGCCGTTCGAACGCGGTGATGAAGCGGAAGGCTTCCTGATTGTGACGTCTGCAGCTGACAAAGGCCTAGTCGATATACATGACCGCCGACCGCTGGTTCTGTCGCCAGAAGCTGCAAGGGAATGGATGCGTCAGGACGTAGGCGGGAAAGAAGTTGAGGAAATAATTGCCGACGGCACAGTGGCCGCCGACAAGTTTATCTGGCACGCAGTGTCGCGTGCCGTTGGTAATCCAAAAAATCAGGGTGCTGAATTGATTGATAATATTCAGTGATATCCTGACAGATATTACCAGAGTTTTACGCTTCCATCTGGCTGCTTACCACCCACTGGAGACATGTCGTACACCTTATTTACACATTTTTGGATGCCGTCTTTAAGATGCTTCACCATTTTCTTGTCTGAATTATTCTGACCAAAATAATTCACAGTGGTAACGTTATTTTTCTTGTAAATTTCAGCTTCGCCATATTGCCCGGCGGAATAATTAATTTTATAACCCCAGAATTCTTCTTTATAGCGAGCTTTGATGAACGGGTCGTAATCTGCAAAGACATCAGCAATGCATAATGCAACGCTTTTTGCATCGCTCTTAGTCGTATATACAGCGTCAGGAGTGCCATGTTTTGGAGGCTCCTGGATAATTGCACACCCAGATAAGGTAAGAACTGCTAATGCGAGAACAGGTTTTAACATATCAATTCCATTTAAGTATTTATAAGTGCCTGAATAAGATACTTTATTTTGACCATAATGTCCTGCATTTATTTAACAATTAATAAATCCTGGAAGCGGGTCGTATACCGCGGAGAAAGCATTTCTCGCTTCATCTGCCATTGTTGCTGAATTCCCTGCCCGGCAAAGTACAGTGTGCCTTTTCCACCTTTGGCATTGAGCTGGTCGAGGATCTGCATCAGCTGGGCACTGTCTTCTCGTGGCGCGTTCTCGTCAAAGAGATTGAGCTGAGCAACGCCTTGACTAAAAAAATCTCCGAGCATAATCCCAGCTTTTTGGTACCGGTGACCATCCTTCCATATTGCATCCAAGCAACGTGTGGCCGCATTGATTATGTCGCGGCTATCCTGCGTCGGGGTCAGCAGCTTCACGGATGCACTGTTGCCGTAATATGGTTCGTTCAGGGCAAATGGTGACGTTTTCACAAACGCCGATATGTACCGGCAATACTGATGCTCCCCGCGTAGCTTCTCGGCGCCGCGCGCGGCATAGCTGCAGATTGCCTGGCGCATCTGTTCGTATTCGGTCACGCGTTCGCCGAATGACCGGCTGCAGACGATTTCCTGCTTTGCCGGTGCAAACTCTTCCAGATCAAGACATGGCTCGCCGCGCAACTCACGGACCGTTCGCTCGAGTACCACGTTAAAGTGCTTCCTAATAATCCATGTGCTTTGTTCTGAGAGGTCCAGAGCCGTTTTAATGCCCATAGCGTTGAGCTTCTTACTGATGCGCCTGCCCACGCCCCACACATCCTCAACGGGTACCAGGGCAAGGAGTCGGCGCTGGCGATCGATATTGGACAGGTCCACTACCCCGCCCGTCTGGCGCTGCCATTTTTTGGCGGCGTGGTTTGCCAGCTTGGCGAGTGTTTTTGTCTGGGCAATGCCAACACCAACTGTAAGGTGTGTCCGCTTCAGAACGGTAGCGCGAATTTCTTTGCCGAACTCTGTAAGGTCCCGGCAGTTGCGAACGCCAGTCAGGTCGCAAAAAGCTTCATCGATACTGTAGATTTCGACGCGAGGGCTCATTTCCTCCAGCGTCGTCATTACCCGGTTCGACATGTCAGCGTAAAGCTCGTAATTGCTACTGAAGCAAACAACTCCAGCGCGCCGGAATAGGTCCTTTTGCTTGAAGAATGGCTCCCCCATTGTAATTCCAGCGGCTTTGGCCTCGGCGCTGCGTGCGATTACACAGCCATCGTTATTCGAGAGAACGACAACTGGGCGCCCTCTCAGATCTGGCCTGAACACCGTCTCGCATGATGCGTAGAACGAATTCACATCACAGAGCGCAAACATATTCAGCTCGCAGATTTAACGATGAAAGTCACGACGCCGAACACGTCGAGAGTGTCCTCGCTACCGACAATAATCGGCGAGTAAGAGCTGTTCATGGGAATCAGTTGAACGGTTGGGCGTAACTGCAGACGCTTAACAGTGAACTCTCCATCTACCGCGGCGATTACGATATCTCCATGCTCAGCTGTGCGCGAGCTATCTACCACCAGCAGATCGCCGTCGCTGATCCCGGCCTCAATCATTGAGTCGCCGGCCGCCTTAACGAAATACGTCGAACTGGGATGGGACACTAGCAACTCATTGAGATCGATGCGCTGCTCAACGTAATCAGCAGCCGGGCTGGGGAACCCGCATTGCACCAAATCGCTGAACAGCGGGATAGCAATAATTTCGCGTAATTCTGCCGGTCTGAAGAACTCCATGATGCATACCTCTGATACTGTTTTTATATACAGTAGTTTTAACCGAGATACTGATCAAGATGGCCGTTTGTTCCTGAGTGGCTACTTCCTGGCCGCTTCGTTTCTAACCCTGTAACGCTATTGGTTTTTTGGTATTTGTAAATTTCCGGAGAAAAAGTGCTGATTGCTCACTTTGAATACTACATGAAGGGATTTTCGTCTGTGTACACCCGGTGAATGGTATGGGTAACTACACCAACCAGGCGAACGTCATCCAGCGCATCTCCTTCGATGGCTTCGCCATCATCCGTGATAAGCGCGCTACCCGCCCAATAGGCGTGCTGCTGGCGGCCGCAAAACCAGATCAGCAATGTATCTCCGCGATTGAATGACAATGCTTTATCAATGACATCAAAGCCTTCCTGCGTTTCAACGATACTTGCAGAAGGAGGAAGGGATGGCTCTGCGACCGCTACAAAGAGGGCGCAAATATCTACTGTTCCTGGCATGTTCACCTCACAACAACAACTGTTCATATATACAGTATTATTCTTTGATGATGAAGGTCAAGCGAAGCGAGTGAACGGTTTTATAAGTAGATGGAGATGCAAGAAATTCAATTATGTAAACCCGCCGAATCAGGTTGTTATCTGATTGCGATTAGAAAATCTTTCATAGGTCTACGCCGTACACTGCAAGCCATGCCGCGCGAGGCCAAGATTCTTCTTTTGGATACCGAGGCTATTATGGCGCAGAGGTTGGAGTCAGAAAGTAGATGTTAAAGAGCACCTGCTGGCGTGATTAGACATCACGCCGGTGCTCAAAGATAGGGTTGCAGTCGAAAAAGCAACGTTATTATGGGTTACTCGGTTTGACTAATAAGTGGTCTCGCTCACCAAATCTGACTTTTTTGTTTTATTTGATAGATTTCTTCCAAACGAAATTCCTTTAACCTCAACAAAGTGATAAGACACTACGCTGAAGGCTACTGCAAAAAGAACAGCAAGTGCTGATGGTGCTAAATACTCATGGTTATTAATTAATATTTTATTGAACAAAAAATAGAAAACACCATGAGACAAGTACAAAGAATAGCTAATTGCCCCCATCCATCGAAACACTTTTAAATTAAGAATTCCAAAGACAGAAGCACCATTAGACATAGATACAAATGCAATAAACAACCCAAGGCATGGGAATAATGAATATACATCCATCCCAATGTAAATACAATATAATGAAATAGAGAACCCAAAAGCAGAAACTAGACTATTTTTAAGGTAAGATCTAATAATCATGCTAAACCTTAAAGTTAGCGCCGCCAATCCACCAAAGATAAAGCTTAACAATATCCCGCCATTTATTCCCTCAAAAAAACCAATGATCATCAGAAATGACACCATCACCGCTGACAATACAAGTGCTACTGTGGCTGTTTTAATTTTTGAAAACTGACAAATCAAAGGATATAGAAAATAAAATTTCCATTCCACACCTAAAGTCCAAAACACTCCTGCCACAGTTAGATAATTATCAATATGACTAGATATAGTATATGGTTTTGCCAGTCCAAATAATAGCCAAGAAAAAACAGCAGAAATATAGTCACTGTAACTTTGGTAGATTCTTGCGCCAGTTAATATGGCGACCGCGAATACAAAAATAACGACAAATATATATGCAGGAACTATTCTAAAAAAACGACCAATGTAAAATTTCTTGAAATCTATTTGCCCATCACACTTGACTGCTTTGTCAACAAAAAGAAATCCTGTAATCATGAAAAATATGATTACTCCAACACCACCAAAAGATGCAATGATATTTATGAGAGGTTGAGGGATATCTGTTAACCCCGCATGTAACGGAGCCCATCGTGCATTATAAGTAAGGTTATATGAATAGAAGCTATGATGAATCACCACCAACGCGGCCGCAACCCCCCTTAAAGGCTCTATTTTATCAAAAATTCCTGGATTGGTATTCAGGGATTTTTTAATAGACGAAGTACTTAGAGCATAAGCAATTAGCATTGCACATGCTGGTGAAAAAATAATCAAAAACAAATCAGTAGGTGTAATCGCCATGACACAAACCTTAAAATTTTTTACAGAATGATATAGGAAATCCCTCAAAAATCCACTGATCAGTTATTTTTTATGGCGATACGGCACTTCCTTGTGCTCTTTAGTCAAATCGTGCTGGTATATGTAGCCCCAGAGAAAAGGTTTTTCCATACCTTAGTTTGCACCAATACTCTTCCAGCCCCACAGGAAAGAGTGGCATTCAGGTTATGTACGCTTGCACCATCAACGGATGTGAGAAGATCAACGTTACATGGGATATTGTGAACGCCTGGCGTTGTTTTAATTACACCGCCAGAGTTTGACCCTATTGTGTTATAACCGGTTTCAATACTGCCAGAAAGCGTGATAGATCCTCCGCTTGCGAAGAATGCAGTTTGAGCACCGCTATCATTAATGCGACGGCAGTTAGACATCCTAATGGTCAGTGTTGATGCAGTTGTCTGGGCGATCCGTCCATCACCATCGCAGGTATAGTTAACTAAGTTAAGCTCTGTGCTACCAGTCATTGCCGATGTAATGTGGTTCCACCCGCGCTGACCACGCAGTTGATATACATTGACCCAGTTAGATCGCGTCACAGTACAACCTGCAATCAATCTCGCGACCTGTCCATTGTTTGTGCTTACAAAATTGCACACTACGTCTTCAATGTTCAAATTCGTAATTGTTCCACGATTTACAACAACCGCCGCGTTTGCATTATCAGGGAAAATAATATTTCCATTTTTTACGGTCAAATTGTCAACAGCAGTAGTTGTGTTATTAACACCAAACGCAATAATTGCACTCCTCGGCAACCCATCAAGAATCGCATTATGTATTACAGAACCGAAGCTACCAGCAAATCTGACCGTTTCAAGAGTTAAATTTGTAGAGTAAACATTCTTAATATGAATTTCGTCAATCTCAATACTGTAACCTGATGCACCAAAACCTCTGTCATCAATTTCTACAGTGCTGTACGCAGCCCCTGGGATTGCATAGATGTCCTCTATAGTAATGTTTTTAACCATCGTTTTCGTCAGGTTAGTATCACCCCATATGCGAAAAACAGAGTGCAGGGTGTCACCGTAGATACCTGAAACACGGAAGCGGACAAAATTACCCGTGCCATCACCCGTCATTTTCACAGCGCATAACGAGCTTTCGCAAAATAACCCGGCAACATCAATATTTGAAAAGTCCCCTGGTTCGCTAATGTTATAGTTAGCATAATCTCCGATAGTGAATGCCAACATATCATCGCCAGTTTTACCCTTAAGGTTACGAATGTAGGCATGGCGGATTGGTGGCTGGCAGTGTAGGCCGTCGCTGATAGTATCAAAATTAAGACCATCAGCCGTGAGATAGGTGATGTTACATATCAGCCAAGCATATTTGTTGGCATTAATAACTTTAATACCGCCACCAATTCTTAGGCTGCCTATTCCTTTAAGGATTGACGCCATAGATCCAAGGCCGACAACAGTCTGGTTTGCGCCATTATAGTCGATTGTGCCTGGCCCCCAAATTTCTATGAACGAGTCATTTGTAGCCGAATTTGCGTATGCGTAATTCTTAAATACCGGTACGTTTGAAGCATTAGCAAGCTTGATTGTTACGCCTGGGCCAATCCACAAGCTGGTTCCGCTTCTAAGTACCCATGTTCTATCAGTGATATATGTACCCGGCTTCTCGAAACGAATATCCCCGCCCGCGGCAAACATAGCATCCAGACCTGAGCCAATGATGTTTGTGGTGCTTGGTTCAATACCATACATCTGAGGGGTGCGGTATTGAATGGCAGAACCGACTGTACCAGCAGGATAGACAGATCCTACCGACAATCCAACCAACCCGGCACCACTTGTAGCCGCCAGCGCAGCACGCAGAGAAGCATCCCCTACTCCGATCCACGCTCCAGGCGCAATACCACCAGTGCTGGCTGGTGTTGAATTGGCCGGAACTACTTTCGGGCCGGATGCAAACGAACCAGTCCATTTGTAATATTCGCCGTCGGCAGTGTTCAGCAGCACCTCATTTGGGTTGTTGATAGTCGCGCCGGTGGTGAAGGTCTTCCCGGTAAGAATCACGTAACCATAGGCGGCCATGGCCTGCTGAGAAAGATAGTTCATTCCCTCAATGGTGTAGTGCTTCACGCCAAAGCGATCGGTGTAGGTCCATCCCATCGAAGTGACGAACTCGTCAATTTTCCCTGCGTTGAACTTAAGGTCGCGAGGAGATTCACTTGGTACTGCGTCTTGAGTTGGTTGCGTAGCCATATTTATTCCATAAAAAAACCCGGCGCGATGGCCGGGTTCGGTTGGTCGGGGATGGTTCTTATTGATAGATGGCGTCGCTGTATTCCGCGACTGTCAGAGATACCGTGTTATCTGTGTTCGGCTTGATGCTGTTAACTGTCCAGAGTTGGCTGTCCAGTTCCTCCACGCTCGCAATGAGGTAGCGCGACGGGAGCTGCACAGTGTCTCCGTTCCATATGTTGAGCTGAATGTTGGGTATTGCCGCGGTGAATCCGTATTTCGTGTCGCTGCGGGCTGTCGCCGGATAGCGCAGCGTGGGATTACCCAGGCTGTCGGTCACCAGCACATACATCGAACCAGTAAACGTGATCGGCTCGCTGGTATCGAAGTTATTCCCGGCACGACCGGTGATGTATCCCTGTTGCTGGTTGCTGTCGTAGATATCGGGCATCTGAATGACGCTTCCAACCTGAATGATTCCATCCTCAAACACTTTGGCGTTCATCTTCACCCTGGAGTAGATCAGGCGTTTATTTTCGCGCAGCGCGCGCTCCCGTGCCTGGTACTCGTTACGAAAACCGACGATCTCCAGTTTGTTCGGGTTCTCAGCTTCCTGCTCGACGATAGAGCCGTTCAGGACCCGGTAGTTAATGTACGTCTTGTTGTTTGTAGTCGGGTGAACGTAAGACACTTGCACGCCGTCATAACCGCCTGGCAGCGTGGCCTCGTACGTCATTTTGTACTCGTCCGTCTTCATGTTGGCCCGGTTGAATACGGCCGCCGGGTAATCAACTTTCTGATCCCTGGTGAACGTCAGCACGCCGTCATCCCAGTACGCCACCACTGAAGCCGCATTGCAGATCGCCTGCACGCGGTCACCGAGAGAGTCATTCTCATCGTCAAACGTGTAGTCGAAGTAACCCAGCCGTTCATCAGGCAGGCTTTCGGCGATTGAGTACAGCCCGTACAGGTCAATACTGCTTACCGGCTGCCCCCCCCTGATGAGCCAGGGATGCGCCCAGCGATGC